>Ga0114129_10017148_pt1 | contig 10313 bp, 11 predicted proteins | sample RhiMetdeltSRZDD1_FD_80071 | JGI IMG/M metagenome (GOLD analysis project Ga0114129, IMG submission 80071) | Populus rhizosphere microbial communities from Tennessee, USA - Rhizosphere MetaG P. deltoides SRZDD1 (version 2) (version 2) | ecosystem: Host-associated > Plants > Roots > Rhizosphere >... | reverse complement strand
TGACGGATCTAGCGACCCGCCTTCCAAAATATGGATGGGCTCGCGCGCTCTCCATAATTGCCGTACCGCTCTTGCGATTGGCGAGCGTGCTTGGGTTATTGGAATCGTTACTTTATTTGGCGTGCCAACGCGCACCTGAATTGAGCGCGTGGAATCTTGCGGGAAACGAGTTTACGGGTGCAGTGATTGCCGTGATCTATTTCACTATCACGCTAAGTGTGTCGCTCTGGCTTCCTCAAAAGTTTGTAGTTTTGGTTATTGGAGTACTTGCAAACATACCGATCGCGGCTTTTGCGGTTACGGCGAAGCAGCATGCCGGGTGGGACTACCGGTCCTTTGCGATTATCGGTTGGATTTTTGTCTCGTTATGGACGCTGTTTGCCGTCAGTCAAGTCATACGTTCGCAAACTCGCCGGATCATTCCGGTAACCATGCTCGAAATTCGCGTTCGTCACGCACTTAACTATTGGTAATCTTGAGATGAAGATCGTAATTCCAGGCGGATCAGGTCATTTGGGAACTGTGCTCGCGCGCGCTTTCGACAACGCCGGCCACGATGTTGTTGTTCTCAGTCGCACGCCACAACGCGCGTCGTGGCGAACAGTTCAATGGGACGGCAAGATGCTGGGTCAGTGGGCTGATGAATTTGAAGAAGCGGACGCTATCATCAATTTGGCCGGGCAAAGCGTCAATTGTCGATACACACCAGAAAATCGAAAGATCATCACCGATTCGCGAGTGAAATCCACAAAGGTCGTCGGCGATGCGATCGCACAGGCGTGGAGACCTCCGCGCGTCTGGCTGCAAGCGAGCACAGCCACCATTTACGCGCACCGTTACGACGCCGCCAACGACGAAGCCAATGGAATTATCGGAGGCACCGAGCCAGACGCGCCAGCTACGTGGCACTTCAGCATAGACGTCGCAACTTCATGGGAAAGCGCGCTGCGTGAATCAGCAACACCGAACACGCGACGGGTGGCGATGCGCACTGCTATCGTCATGCATCCGACTCATGGCTCGCCGTTCGACATGCTTCTGAGATTAGTGCGGTTCGGCCTTGGCGGCCAAGCCGGTGACGGCAGGCAGTACATGTCATGGATTCACGATCGCGATTTTGTGAATGCGGTCATGTGGCTGATCCAAAACGAGCAACTGGAAGGACCAGTTAATCTTTCGTCACCGAATCCGATACCGAACGCTGAATTCATGCGAGTTTTGCGAGCAGCTTGGCACGTGCCCCTCGGACTTCCCGCCACTGAATGGATGTTGGAACTTGGTGCTCTTGTGTTGCAGAGTGAACCCGAGCTGATTCTGAAAAGTCGCCGCGTCGTCCCAACTAAACTTCTGCAGTCAGGATTTATTTTTGAGTTTCCAACGTGGCCCGACGCCTCGGCCGAGTTGTGCGACCGATGGCGCAAATCAAATTAGAGTTTTGGTCTCGCATGAAAACAGTGTCCCGGCAAGCATCAGGAAGAAAGGAAATAATTTGCGATGAACGTTAACCCTATGCCAAGGCCCGGCGGTATCAATCTGGCCCTTGGTTTGTTATCCGGTGTTGTCGAAAAGCCGAACGAAGATTCGCTCCCTGCCATTTGTATCAAATAGCGCTTCTCCTCTATCATTGCCCGCACCACGAAGCGCACTGAAAAATTAGAGTGTGCAACGAAGACGGGGGCCGTAGCTCAGCTGGGAGAGCGCTTGAATGGCATTCAAGAGGTCAGGGGTTCGATCCCCCTCGGCTCCACCAAATACTCCAGGTTTAAGAGCGCACGTTCTGCACACCGTGATCTTGCAGAGCATCTAATGTTTCGCTACGACTGCACAAATGACCGGCGCGTTCGGTAGCTATCTAACTTTGGTTGCTTCGGTGCTGTTGTTGGCGCTCGTCTTTTATCCGTTTGAACTGCTTGCGCCAGCTGAGAAGCACCAAACGCTTGGGAAGCGGCTGTTCAATCTGGCCTACATACCTTTTTTTCTGGCGGTCGCGGTCCTGATACTCCAACCCATCGCGAACTCGATTGCGGTGTTAGTTTTCGCAGTGACTGTGGGCGGAGCGCTGCCGCGATTGATCGCTCAGCCTGCATCGCCAGCCCATCAGGTGGTGTTTGCGCTCGCGTATGCTGTTTGGTGGGATCTCTGGCAATACTGGCTGCACCGGCTACAGCACCGCGTGCCGTGGCTTTGGGAGACGCACAGATTCCATCACAGCGAAACTGCTTTGAACTCGTCTACTCAGGGGCGGCATCACTTGCTTCATCATGTGCTAACCTTCCTGTTTTATTTGCCGGTGCTGGTCGTCACTGGCTGGTACACGCCGCATTACCTTGCAGTGTTCGTGATGTTCCGGTTGTGGGGCTTCGTCAATCACGCAAACATTCGTGTGCGGTTGGGAGTCGCGACCCCACTATTCTCCGGTCCGCAGTGGCACCGCATTCATCATTCGACGCTCGCCGAACATCAGGACAAGAACTTCGCGACCTTCTTTCCTTTTATCGACATGTTGTTTGGGACTTACTACCGGCCGCGGCGGAATGAGTTTCCGCCGACAGGTTTGCGTGACGCCGAGCATTCAGCACCGCTCAGGGAAGCGACCGTAGGGCCATTCGTCGCGTGGTACAGAAATACACCTGTTCGAAGATTTCGTTTTGCGAAATGGATCGGCGGTTGACGTCCGCGATCAATAACGGCGGTTCGTGTGCGCGATTTCATGCCCCCGCATGATCGCGAAGCAGATCTTCTCTGCTATTTCGGGTGGCATATCCAACGAAATCGGCACGTTCAAGGTAGTCGAGGAAAGTCTCTCGGTGTTTGCCAACGCGCCGTCTTTCCGAATTATTTTTCTTTGGGGCCGCCGCCTTCGTGCTGAATCGCAAGCGCGAGGGGTTGCAAAGCATCGTAGTTGACGCTCCAACCCGCGCGCGCGGCAGCGAGACCAATTACACCGCCTTCTCCGGAATAAACTCCCCGCGATTGCAGGAAACGCGCACCTTCTTCCCACGCGTCGAAGAAGATCGATTCGCGGCCATCTTTGCTGATCGCGATGATATTCTCCGGGCACCACTTCGCGATGTGGAGCCTCTCGGTGTCGCCATAAAAATGCTTCGCCAGTTCTTCAAAGATGCCTTTTCTCCATGGGCCGTAAACTGAGAGATGCTCTTCGATGTTACGCCGCGCTTCTGAATACACCGCCATACCGGGTGGAAACTCAAGCGCTGGCAGATCCGGAATACGCGAATCCGCATCGAGATAAACGGCGGTGTCGAAATTCGTCAGCGCCGCGCGCAACGCAAATCGCTTATCGTGATACGCGGCGGCGCCGCCGCCCGTCGATGGCAACCGGCGGAGGTAATCGATGGCCATAGGACCAGTGGCCCGATGTCGAATTGCGCAAACTCCGAGATCTGCAAAATCCTCAGGTTCATCTGTCAATACGAGCCATGGCATCTCCGGCAAATCCGCGCAGAGGCTTCGCGCCCTGCGGCGGTAGGGTTCATGAATCGCCAGCGTGCAGAAACAAACAGACACTTAGTGGCTAACTTTCGTCGTCGCTCAAAGGTTACCCATGGCGACGGCGGTGAAAATCACATCAACGCACGATACTAAAACAGGCCTAATGCAAATATTCCTTGACTGAAGTTGAGCGCCGTCGATAGACTGCCTGATCGTTATCGACGCTTATTCTAACGTCATAATCTCGTCTTTTGGAGTCAGGCAGTGTGCCTGTGCCGTTGGCTTGGATCGCCGCCCGGTTAGTACCACCGCAAGTATTTCAAAATTGCGAAATAAGTGTCGAACCAAACATCTCGTCTGAACGAAAGCAATCGCGTCATTCAAGGTTTATGGATCGGGCCGACGCTCTCGGCCATGGAGAAGCTGTCGATCAAGTCATTCCTTCAGAATGGCCACGAATATCATCTCTACGCCTACGACGAATTGTCAGACATTCCCGCCGGTACAATTGTTAAAGATGGGAACGAGATTTTGCCGGCCTCACTAATTTTTCAGTATAGAGATCGGCCCAGCTATTCGGCTTTCTCGAATTGTTTTCGTTACAAATTGTTGCTTGAGCGCGGCGGGTGGTGGGCGGATGCAGACACCGTCTGTCTCCGGCCGTTTGATTTTCCGGAGGAGTACGTCGTTTCGAGTCAGAAGAGCGGCGCGGGCGAAATTCCCAACGTGGGCGCGATTAAAGTACCCAGGGGAAGCGAAGCTATGGCTTACGCCTGGAACGTTTGCCAAATGAAAAATCCGACTGAACTGGTCTGGGGAGAAATCGGACCCGAACTAATGGCCAAGGTCGTCGAACGATATCGGCTACATGATTATGTGAAACCCTACTACGTATTTTGTCCGATTGAATGGGAAAACCTGCTGTTGCCGTATGTCGTCGGCGTACCTGAAGGCGCCTATGCTATTCACCTCTGGAACGAAATGTGGCGAATGGCAAACCAGGACAAGGATGCTACGTACAGTCCGGGCTGCATCTATGAGCAACTGAAGGCCAGGTACCGCGCTCGCGACGCTCGAACCGCTTTGAGTGTGTAATAGCCGAAGCAACTCAGCCTGAGAAAAATCAGTTCTGATATTCTTCGCTGATGCAACAGTCAAATGACAGCAATCGGATTGTGCAGGGAATGTGGGTTGGTTCCCGGTTGTCGATCATGGAGCAGTTATCAATCGCTTCATTCCTAAGAAATGGCCACGAGTATCATTTGTACGCCTACAACGATTTGGCAAACGTCCCCGCCGGAACCGTCATTAAGGACGCGAATCAGATACTGCCGGCGTCCGCGATTTTTCAATACAAGAATCGGCCAAGTTACGCGGGCTTTGCGGATGTGTTTCGCTTCAAATTGTTGTACGAGCGTGGCGGGTGGTGGGCCGATTCTGACATGGTTTGCCTCCGACCGTTCGAGTTCGCGGAAGACTACGTCGTCAATACTGAGTTGAATAGTGGGCAGCAGATCACTAGTTGCCAGGTCATCAAAGCGCCGGCCGGCAGTGAGGCAATAGCATATGCGTGCCGTGTCTGCCAGACCAAAGATCCGCGGAAGATCAAGTGGGGTGATATTGGCCCGAAGCTAATGGGCGACGTGGTCGAAAAATTTCAGCTCGACAAGTACCAGAAGCCATACTACATATTCTGTCCCATTTCAGAGTGGCACAAGTTTCTGAAGCCATATGTAGCGGCGATACATCCCGAGTCTTATGCAGTGCACTTGTGGAATGAAGGATGGCGACTAGCCAATCAAGACAAGGACAGTTCGTATCATCCGGACTGTATTTACGAACAACTAAAACGCATGTACCTGGGCAACGGTCGTTGAGGAATCATCCTGAAACCATGAAAATTGCGCTTTGCAAGACGAGTTTTGCCGGCCCCGTCAGCGGTGCTGACGAAACTTTGGTCACTTATTCGATCGCCCTTCACGAGGGTGGTCACGATGTTCAGGTTGTACTTCTCTACCGTTGCGTGGTGGACGATCCGTACTACGTTCGACTAAAGAACGCGGGAGTGCCGGTTGCCTTCGTAGTTCCCCATTCGCTTCTTTACAACCTAATGCGTGTAGTCCGCGATTTGGTGGCTACCGCCTTTTTGTTCGTCTTCGTTATGCCCCGAGCCAAAGAATTTCTGCGGCCGATCTGGCAAACGTTGATGGCCTTCCTTACGCGGCCTCGATATCGTGCCTGCCGCAATTTTCTGAACAGATTACGCCCCGATGTCTTACACGTGTTCACGCCGGACACCGGCGCGGCGTTGATGATTCGCGCCAGCCATAATTTGAATATCCCCGTTCTCTATCACGAATTGGGAACGCCGTATCATTTGCCGATTCTCGATGGCTGGTACCGCCGACTGAAAAAGGTCCTGCCACTGTGCACGGAAGTCGCTGCTCTATCGCCTCGTTTGGCGACTGAATGGTCCATACGATTTCCGTTTCTGCGCACGATCTCTGTCCTTCCCTTAATCGCTCAGCGCTCTCAGACCTTCAACCTGTCTTCTCCAGCCGCCGGCCGCTCCGAGATTGTCTTTGGCTTCGCCGGCCGCGTCGAGGAAGGAAAGGGTCCGCTGATTCTGCTGGACGCGCTCACGCAGGTGAATGGGCAGCAACGTCTGGCCGTCGCCAGGATTGCCGGAATCGGTGAGCAGTTGGCAGAGGTAAAAGCGCGCGCCCGCGATTTAGCACTCGACGGTACGTGCGAATTTGTTGGATTTTACTCGGAGCCGCTCGGCAGAAGCGCATTCATGAACAGTTTGGATGTTTTCGTCCTGCCATCTCTGGCTGAAGGAACTCCTAACAGCATTGTTGAGGCTATGGCTCATGGACTTCCGATTATTGCCTCGGACGTCGGCGGGATCGCAGATATGATCGGCGACGATGCCGGCATTTGTGTGACTCCAGGTGACAGGAAAGGACTGGCTGACGCGATGATGCGATTAGCGAGGGATCCGGGCCTGCGCAAGAAGATGGGTGTGGTCGGACAAGATCGTTACGAGAAACTCTTCGCGCCAAAAGCCGTGCTACCGCTAATGTTGGATGTGTATCGAAGAGTTGCAGGAAATGGACACCTCGCTGATACGGCAGCCTCGAGCAACGGCGATCTTCATCCCTGGGCGAGCGTTAACCAACCACATGAACGAGCTTCATGAGGGGCAGGTCAATCTCTCGGGCGCTCCACGCCACACCTGCATCCGATTCGTTCGACGGCAACTTATTTTTTCGATTTCCGCGAGGTCGTGAAGAGAACCACAATAATAATGACAACGACGAAAATCATCGCCGCCCATTTTCCGCTTTTGTAAGCCCAACTGCTTTCGTCCACAGCCTGCCACAAACCCAGCGCCGTTGACGTTGGAAGAAGCGTTGTCCCTGCCATGGCGAAGTACTCCGCTCGTCGGCAATTCATTCGAGCAAAAACTTCAGCAGGCCGCCGGCGGCAGACAGGCTATCGGCAAATTCGTCCTCGGTGAAGATGCTGACTGAGTGAAAGCTGGCCACCACGGGCGCGCGTGGTGCGTTCAGACTTTGCAGGGGAGTGAGTTTCTCGCGCTCGAATTCAAGTTCGTGCTTCTCCTTTTGGCGCGCAAGTTCCAAGCCGCCGGCTCGGATGAACTCGACAATTTCGCGCAATTCATCTCGATCGAACCAGGTACCGTGGCCTCGACAAACATCCACCACGACGCCTGAGCATCGCGCGAAGTTGACTCGGTTCATCAACTGGCCGCATTGAGGGCAGGGAGCGTAACTGATTCTTCCGAGCGCACCACTGGGCACCGCTTTCGGCGCCGGCACCGGCGCAGCACCACCCAGCACAGCCGCCTGCTGTTCGCGATCCGCACAGATTTTTTCGAAGGCAGCGACCTCGATCCAGAGGCCGCCGCATTTTTCGCATTCGCGCGTTGCTGTCTGGCCAATCATCAACGGCGACATGTCCAACCTGCACCGAGGGCATTTCAAGATTGGCAGATCGGCCGGCAACGCAGTGACCGCAGCGGCGCCGCAACGCGGACAGTGGCGACTGCCGATGAACATCATCGCGAAGCAGGATGGGCAAGCGACCGTCGCCAGCTTGGACTCGCAGTATTTGCACTGCGGCGAATCAGACGAGATCGCCGCGCCACAATTTGGACAATTAAGAGTTTCGGCAGTCATCTCCGGTCGCGCAAAGCGCCTTGCTACAGATTAACATTCCGGCGCTACCTGTGAGCGGAAAAGTTCTGGACGCACCACGTTTATCGTGCAATGCTCATTCGTTCTTCGGTGGTGACCGGCGGCGGCTTCATGAACGAAATCGGACTGTAGATGAACGAAATTGAAGCGATGCAGTGAATCGCGGAAAATGTGTTTGAATTGCTTTGATTTGGTGCGCCGAATCGCTTTGTAGAACCGGCCTTCCGCAGTTTCATGCAAGAATATTGTAAGAAAAGAGGTGTTGGCTGTGAGGCAGACTCAGTGGCATCAGAATTGATTGTGTGACGGTGGGAAGATGGATGGAAGACGGACAAGGCATTCCGTCAAAGCATATCTGGAGGGAAATTGGAATGAGCAGAATCAACAGACGCTTCGCAACACGATGGGCAGCGTGGCTGCTGGCCGTGGCGCTGGTCGCGATGCCAATGGCGTCGCTGGCGCAAACACAAATCACTTATCACAGCAACAAATATAAGCCGAGCGATGATGTGAAACTTGGCCGCCAGGCGGCCGCTGAAGCCGAACAGCAATTTCCGCTGCTGCGCGATTCGCAAGTACAGAGCTACGTCGAATCAGTCGGGCAGCGCTTGGTCGCGGCTATTCCACCCGAATTTCAGCATCCCGAGTTTCGTTATTACTTTCGCGTCATAAACGCGAGCGACATCAACGCATTTGCGCTGCCGGGCGGGCCGATGTACGTAAATCGTGGAATGATTCAAGCCGCGCGGAACGAAGGCGAGATGGCGGGCGTAATGGCGCACGAACTTAGCCACGTCGCGCTGCGGCATGGGACTGCGCAAGCGACTAAGGCGCAAAAGTATTCTCTCGGCGCCGGCGTCGCGGGAATTCTCGGCACGATCCTCGGCGGGCCGGCGGTGGGACAAGCAGCACAGATTCCGTTCGCGGTTTCTTTCTTGAGGTTCAGCCGCGAGTACGAAACGGAAGCCGACCTTCTCGGCGCGCGCATCATGGCCAACGCGGGCTACGATCCGCGCGACCTCGCGAATATGTTCCAAACGATCGAGAGACAGGGCGGCGGCGGTGGCGGCTGGTTCAGCGATCACCCGAGCCCTGCGAACCGCTATGCGCGCATCAATCAGGAAGCGCAGTACCTTCAGGTTAGAAATGTCCCGCGCGATAATCGCGAATTTCTTGCGGTGAACGAACGCCTGCGAAGCTATCCACGCGCGCAGACGATGGCCGAGATTCAGCGCAGTGGACAACGTTATCCGAACCAGGGCGAGGGATACCCAACCGGGGATCGTACCGGTTATCCCAACGCTCCGACGGGGCGAGTTGAATATCCATCATCGCGTTTCAGAAGTTATTCGGTGTTTGACATCCTGCAGGTCAGCGTGCCTGAAAACTGGCGCGAAGTATCCGAATCGGGAAATTCTGTGTGGTTTGCTCCTTCGGGAGCCTACGGCTCGGCGAACAACCAGGCTGTATTCACGCATGGCGTGAATTTCGGTGTGGCGCAGACAAACAGCCGAAACTTGCAGCAGGCGACGAACGAATTCATCAACGGCCTGCAACAGGGCAATCCGAATCTGCGGTCACGCGGTGGCTACCAACGCACCTATGTCGACGGGCGATCTGCGCTAACCATCAGCCTTACCAATGTCAACGAGGCAACGGGACGGCAGGAGATCGTAAACGTGATCACCACGCAGTTGCGTAACGGCGAGGTGCTTTACATGATTGCAGTTGCGCCAAATAACGACTACTCGAATTATCAGAATGTCTTTCAGAATATTCTGCGGTCGTTGCAATTGAATGACTAAGGAGGATGGAAAGGAAGCTAACCCGCAAAGGCCCGTTCGCGCGGGCCTTTGTTGTCTTGACAGTGTCGGTTTGCGCCCCTATAGTTTCTAATTTCGCGCTGCGGGCAAATCGTCGTCCTCGGCGCTGCACTTTCGAAAGAAGTCGGAGATTTGAATGCCTAATCATAAGTCAGCAGAAAAACGGGTACGGCAGAGCGAGCGTCGCCGCACGATTAACCGCAGCAACCGGTCACGACTGCGCACCGCAATGAAGGATCTTCGTGGCGCGCTGGACAAAGGCGGCAAAGCGGCCGCTGAATTGCTGCCGAAAACCGTTTCGGAAATCGACAAGGCTGTACAGAAAGGCGTGCTGCATCGCAACGCCGCCGCGCGTCACAAGTCGCGCCTGACAGCTCGGGCAAACCAGGCTGCCGCAAAATAAGTCAGTAACCACCTGCGTTAGCGGTGGTTGAATCCAACAGTTCAGTGAGGCGGATCGTCAATCGGTCCGCCTCACTTGTTTTTTTGGATTCCTTTTTGGGAGCGCGGACGCCCTCGTCCGCCCTTCCGTGGAGCAACAGTCATGAAAGAGTATTACGCAAGCGACAATCAAATTCGAAAGCTGTTATCCGCGTTCGAAGCATGCAGTTTCCATCCATCAGAATTCCGGCACTATCAGCATCTGACAGTGGCGCTTTGGTACGTCTGGCATTCTTCGCCGGAAGAAGCAACTTCGAAGATGACGAACGGAATTCGGCGTTTGGCGGAGACCTACGGCAAGACTGGATACCACGAGACGATTACACTTTTCTGGTTGCGAATCGTTTCAAACTTTGCCGCGGAGCATAAAGAG
>Ga0114129_10017147_pt1 | contig 10313 bp, 7 predicted proteins | sample RhiMetdeltSRZDD1_FD_80071 | JGI IMG/M metagenome (GOLD analysis project Ga0114129, IMG submission 80071) | Populus rhizosphere microbial communities from Tennessee, USA - Rhizosphere MetaG P. deltoides SRZDD1 (version 2) (version 2) | ecosystem: Host-associated > Plants > Roots > Rhizosphere >... | reverse complement strand
GTTGAGATTGGCGTAGCCCCACCCTTTGGCCAGGATCTGCTGCTGCCAGGTTGGGCCGGCTGGTACGCCGGCACCTCGTCCACCTGCTGCCGTTGCGGGTGGTCCTCCCCGTCCCGCGGCGCCCCCGCGAGCGCCAAAACCTCCCGGCTGTGCACACGGATTCGGCGGTGCAACAGTTCCTTCCGGCAGCGCCACCAGGCCGCCTCCAAACTGGATGATCACCGGCACCGGCCCCTTGGAGTTGGCGGGAGTGGTCAAGGTCGCTTGAACGATCACCGATAAGGCTGGATACGCCGAGTTGTCGACATATCCAAGGAGCTGCTTCGTCACGGTCGGGATGTCGGCGTCAACTGTGTTGGACGTGCTCACGACCTTCCAACTGACCTTTGGTGCGTTTTTCGGCGTGCGCCCGTAGATCTCGCGCTGGAAGTCTTCGAGGATCTCCGCTCGGCGCCGGTTCCGCCACGTCGCAGCCGTTGTCACCTTCTGCCCGTTCTTCATCGTCAATGGATCGGGAAGGTCGGGATATGGGTTGGCTTCGTCTTCGTTGTAGGTCGCGGGGCTCGAGCTGACCGCGCCTGGAGGAATGGAGGAGATCTTCAGCTCCTTCATGATCCGTAGACGCTCTGCCTGGTTCGCGAGCTGCACGGGCGACGGCGGTGTAGCCTGCGGCGCTGCCTGTCGTGCATTCGGAGACGCTACTGCGAACGCGACAGCGATGACCCCGATGGAGCAGAGAACCGAGCGTATCATTTAACGTTTCCTTTTTCTTTTTCCTTTGCCTTACACAATGCAGAAAAGACCTTTGGGACGGACCGGCATGTCAGTGTCCGCGATCAGTTTTGGCGCATGGGCAATTGGCAGCTCATGGGGCCCGGTGAATGACCACGATTCCATGGCCGCCCTTCATGCGGCAATCGATGGAGGGGTGAACTTCATCGACACGGCGGATGTGTACGGTGACGGCAAGAGCGAGCGGTTGATTGCGCAATTGAAACGGGATCGGCCGCGAGACGAAATCTTTGTCGCCACCAAAGCGGGTAGACGCCTCCCCGCGCAAACGCCCGACGGATACACGCGCGAGAACCTGACCAAGTGGATCGATCGAAGTCTGCAAAACCTCGAAACGGACGCGCTCGATTTGCTGCAGCTGCACTGTCCTCATCCAGCGGTGTACGACCGGCCGGAAGTGTTTGGATTCCTGGACGATTTGAAGGCCGCCGGCAAGCTGCGGCACTACGGCGTCAGCGTTGAAACGGTTGCCGAGGCGGAAAGGGCGCTCCGGTATCCGCACGTTGAAAGCGTGCAAATCATCTTCAATGTCTTTCGCCTGAAACCGGCGGAGCGCTTCCTGGCGAACGCGGAAGCTCAAGGTGTAGGCATCATCGCGCGGGTGCCGTTGGCGAGTGGGCTGCTGACCGGCAAGCTGCGTCCGAGTTCCACGTTTTCGGACGACGATCACCGATCGTTCAACCGTGAAGGACAAGCGTTCGACAAAGGCGAAACCTTCTCCGGTGTTCCGTATGACGTGGCGCTTGCAGCCGTCGAGGATCTCAAGGCTCTCGTGCCGCACGGCGCGACGATGACGCAGTTCGCGCTTCGGTGGATCCTCATGTGGAGCGCCGTGACGTGCGCGATCCCCGGCGCGAAGACGCCGGAGCAGACTCGCGAGAATATTGCGACCGCCGATCTCCCGCCGATATCGCCCGAAACGATGTCCGCCGTCCGCCACATCTATGATCGCCACATGCGCCCGCTCGTTCATGCCAACTGGTAGCGGCGGAGGGTACTACGAATGCCGCGCGGTTCGCGAGAGATTATCGATTATCGCCATTCTGCTATTCTGTGTGGCTCGTGAAGGCTGATCTCTTCGACTCGCCCGACGCCTCTCTGTTCGAAGTCTCCACCCATGCCTCCGGCCCGGCTGGCGCGCTGCCGCTCACCGAACAGATGCTTCGCACTCGTCCGTCGGGCGATGTTTTCGGGTGGACGCAGAACGCCGGGATGGGCTGGGCCCCATCTGCGCTCGGCGGCCGAGAGTTTCTGATCCTTTCGACGCACGGCGGAATCCGCGCCCCCGACGGGACGCCGATCGCGCTCGGGTATCACACAGGACATTGGGAAGTCGGTCTGCTCATGGAAGCAGCCGCACACGAGCTCAAGGCGGGTGGTGCTATTCCCTTCGCAGCTGCCTGCACCGATCCGTGCGACGGTCGCTCGCAGGGGACGCCGGCCATGTTCGATAGCCTCGCCTATCGAAACGACGCGGCCGTGATCTTCCGGCGGCTGATCCGCTCGCTGCCCACGCGCGCTGGAGTGCTTGGCGTCGCGACCTGTGACAAGGGTCTGCCCGCGATGATGATGGCGCTGGCGTCGATGCACGACCTGCCGTGCGTGCTCGTCCCGGGAGGCGTGACGCTCTTACCGGACGAAGGCGACGATGCCGGCAGGGTGCAAACGATAGGCGTCCGCTTTGTGCATGGCGAGCTGACGCTCCAGGAAGCTGCGGAGCTTGGCTGCCGAGCGTGTGCGTCGCCCGGCGGCGGCTGCCAGTTCCTCGGCACCGCCGCGACGTCGCAGGTCGTGGGCGAAGCGCTGGGACTCTCGCTCGGTCATTCCGCTCTGGCGCCGTCAGGCCATCCAATCTGGCTCGACATGGCGCGGCGATCCGCACGCGCGCTGATGACGCTTGACGCACGTGGCATCAAGACACGCGACTTGCTCACCGAAGCATCACTGCACAATGCGATGGTTACCCATGCGGCGTTTGGCGGATCAACGAACCTGATCCTGCATGTTCCGGCAATCGCGCACGCGGCCGGGCTGCCGCGACCAACCGCCCGCGATTGGACGGCCATCAATCGTCGCGTGCCGAGAATCGTCGACGCCCTGCCAAACGGGCCTCGCCATCATCCAACAGTTCAGGTATTCCTGGCTGGCGGCGTCCCTGAAGTGATGTTGCACTTGCGTCGCGCCGGCCTGCTCGAAACGAAAGCGCTGACGGCCTCCGGCGTCACGCTCGACGAGCAACTCGATGCCTGGGAAGCGTCGCCTCGTCGGGCCAGGCTGCGCGCGCGTTTGCGTGAGCAGGACGGCGTGGATCCTGACGACGTGATCATGTCGCCCGAGTCAGCGGCCAACCGCGGCCTCACGTCGACGGTGTGCTTCCCCGTCGGAAACGTCGCGCCGGAAGGGTCGGTCATCAAGAGCACCGCGATCGATCCATCGGTGCTCGATCCGGACGGGGTTTATCGCTTCACCGGGCCTGCAAAAGTGTTCTCGAGCGAACCCTCAGCGATGGCCGCAATCAAAGAGGGACGACTTCAGCCGGGAGACGTGCTCGTGCTCTTGTGTCGAGGGCCGATGGGCTCCGGCATGGAGGAGACGTATCAGCTCACGTCAGCGCTGCGCTACCTCGAGTTCGGCAAACGCGTCGCGATCCTGACGGACGCCAGATTCAGCGGCGTCTCGACCGGCGCCTGCATCGGGCACGTCTCGCCTGAAGCGCTAGCCGGTGGTCCCATCGCCAAAGTCCAGGACGGCGATCTCATCGAGATCATCGTGGACCGTCGTCAGCTCGAAGGATCGGTGAACCTCGTCGGCGAGCGCGGCGTGGCCGTAGGTGTCGACGGCGGAACCGCAATCCTGGCAAGACGCGCGCCTCGTGCGGATCTGGCGCCGGATCCACTGCTGCCCGCCGATACGCGCCTATGGGCGGCGCTCCAGGACGCCAGCGGTGGCACGTGGGGCGGCAGCGTCTACGACGTCGACGCGATCCTCAAAGTGCTCGACGCCGGCAGGAAGGCTCTTCAAGAAAAATGATGACGTGGTTGGATGTCGATCGCAGCTTGCCGGCAGATCGTCCGCGAGCTGAACTGATTGGACGCGCCTGGATCCCGCGCGTGCATGGACCGGTCGTGATTCGCATTCAGGGGGACCGCGCGTTCGACCTCTCCCCTGTCGCGCCAACTGTGAGTCAGCTCCTGAACTTGCCGGATCCTTTGGCTGCGATCCGCTCCGCCGGCTCTCTCGAGCCAATCGGCGACGTGCCAGACCTGCTACGCAACTCGAGTCCCGATGGACGGGATCAGCGTAAGCCGTGGCTGCTAGCGCCCTGCGACCTGCAAGCGATCAAGGCAAGCGGCGTCACCTTCGTCGCCAGCCTGCTCGAGCGCGTCATCGAGGAACAGGCACGCGGCGACGCGGCAAAGGCGGAAGGCCTTCGCCGTTCCATCACGTCGGTCATTGGCGACAACCTGCAAAGCGTCAAGCCTGGCTCCGCCGATGCTCGGCGGCTGAAGGATGTCTTGATCGGCCAAGGTGTCTGGTCGCAGTACCTCGAGGTCGGCATTGGTCCCGATGCCGAGATCTTCTCGAAGGGCCAGCCGATGTCAGCCGTCGGCACTGGCGCCGACGTGGGGATTCATCCCCGTTCCGAGTGGAACAACCCGGAGCCGGAGATCGTGCTCGCCGTCAACAACGCGGGCCAGATCGTCGGCGCGACGCTTGGCAACGACGTCAATCTTCGCGACTTCGAGGGCCGCAGCGCGCTCCTGCTCGGCAAGGCGAAGGACAACAACGCCTCAGCTGCCATCGGTCCGTTCATCCGCCTCTTCGACGAGCACTTCACATTGGACGACGTCCGGCGCTGCGACGTCGCGCTGCACATGAACGGACCTGACGGCTTTTCGTTCGAGGCGCGCAGCTCGATGAGCCAGATCAGCCGCGACCCGGTCGAGATCGTCGGCCATACCATCGGTCCCTATCACCAATACCCGGACGGATTGATGCTCTTCCTCGGCACGATGTTCGCGCCCACGGTCGATCGCGCCGCGCCCGGCAAGGGGTTCACGCACACCATCGGCGACATCGTCGTCGTGACGACGCCAACGCTTGGCGCGCTGGTCAATCGCGTGCAGCATTGCGATCGGATCGAGCCGTGGACGTTTGGCACCACCGCGCTGATGAAGAATCTCGCCGCGCGTGGTTTGCTGTGAGCCACGGCGCGTCTGGTCGACAAGCGTGACGGCGCTGGCTAGAATTCCGGGGCTGGCGGCATTCGCATGCATCCAGACCTATCGTTCGCAGGAGGACGCTTGAGACTCAAGGACAAGGTAGCGCTCGTGACCGGAGCAGGCCGTGGCATCGGCCGCGGCATTGCGGAAGTCTTCGCCGAAGAAGGGGCTCACGTCGCGGTGAACTACATCGAGAACCCTGAAGAGGCCGAGCGCGTCGCGGAGTGGGTGCGATCGAAGGGCCGGCGCGCCACGACCGCGAAGGCGGACGTTGCCAACCGTTCCGAAGTCGAGGCGATGGTCGAGAAGGTCTGGAAGGAACTCGGACCGATTGACATCCTCGTCAACAACGCCGGAATTGAAACGATCGTCCCCTTCCTCGATCTCACCGACGAACAGTGGACGCGCTTGACCGACACGAACCTGCGCGGCAACTGGCTCTGCTCGCAGATCTACTGCCGCCGCGTCGTCGCCGACAAGCGTAAGGGCAACGTCATCAACATCGGCTCGATTCAAGCTGCGAAGGTGCTGCCCGGCCGCACGCACTACGCGCCGACGAAGCTGGGTCTCGAGGCGCTCACGCGCAACATGTCAGCCGAGATGACGCCGCTTGGGATTCGCGTCAACTGCGTCCACCCAGGCCTCATCGACACGCCCATGACCGAATGGGTCATGAAATCACCAGACCTCCTGCCGATCATCCTCGGCCAGATCTCGCTCGGACGCGCGGGAGAACCGCGCGAGATCGGCCGCGTCGTCGCGTTCCTCGCGTCAGACGACGCGAGCTACCTTACCGGCCAGTCAATACATGTGGATGGTGGGTGGGTGGGTAAATAAGGCAGAAGGCAGAACATTGCCTTCTGCCTTCTGCCCTCTGCCCTCTGCCTTCTGCCCTCTGCCTTTTGCAATTCAGAACTTCCTACTCCACTCCTTGGGCCATCGTTCTACGACCACCTTCTTGTCCGTGTAGAACTCGATGGCGTCGCGGCCTTGGCCGTGCAGGACGCCGAGGAAGCTGTCTTTCCAGCCGCTGAACGGAAAGTACGCCATCGGCGCGGCGACGCCGATGTTGACGCCAATGTTCCCAGTTGGGGCTTCGTAGCGGAACTTGCGCGCGGCGGCGCCGTTCGACGTGAAGATTGACGACGCGTTTCCGTACGGGTTGCGCGCGATGATCTCAATCGCATCGTCCAGGTCTTTGGCTTCGCGGATTGACAGCACCGGGCCGAAGATTTCTGTCGTGGTCAGATCGCTGGCGGGGTTGATGCCGCTGATGACGGTCGGCTTCAGGAAGTTGCCTGGCTTCGCGCTGTCGACCTGCACGTTGCGGCCGTCGAGCAGCACTTTGCCGCCATCCTGCACGCCCTTGTCAATCAAGTCGACGATCCGGGATTTGCTGGCCGGCGTAATCACCGGGCCCATATCCACGCCAGCGTCCAGGCCGTTGCCAACGCGGATACCGGACGCGAGGTCGACAAGCGCCGGCGGGAAGCTGCGCGCCGCGTCGCCGACGGTGATCGCGGTGGCAACCGCGAGACAGCGCTGTCCCGCGCACCCGAACGCGCTGTCGCTGATGATTTTCGCCGTCATGTCCAGATCCGCGTCCGGCATGACCACGACGTGATTCTTGGCTCCGCCCTGGCACTGCACGCGCTTTCCGTAGCGCGCCCCTTCCGAATAGATGTAGTGCGCGACGGGGCTGGATCCCACGAAGCTGATCGCTCTCACAGCCGGATGCTGCAGAAGCGCATCAACCGCAGGCTTGGCGCCGACTACGAGGTTGACGACCCCGCGCGGCAGTCCTGTCTGGTGGAGCAACTCGAAGAGCTTGAGCGATGACAGCGGGACGCGCTCCGAGGGCTTGAGCACGAACGTGTTGCCGCAGGCGATGGCGTAGGGGAGGAACCAGAGCGGGATCATTGCCGGGAAGTTGAACGGTGTGATCGCCGCGGTGACGCCGAGCGGCTGACGAATCATCATCTCGTCGATACCGCTCGCGACGTCTTCGAGGTTGTAGCCCTGCATGAGCGTCGGGATGCCGCAGGCAACCTCGACGTTCTCGATGCCGCGCGCCAGCTCCGCACGGGCTTCGGTCAGCGTCTTGCCGTTTTCCATCGTGGTGGTGCGCGCGATGTCGTCGGCGTGCTGGTGCAGCAGTTGCTTGAACTTGAAGAGGTACTGAATCCGCTCCTGGGCCGGTGTTCGCCGCCACGCCGGGTACGCGGCAGCGGCGGCGTCGACGGCGGCCGCCACATCAGCATGCTCGGCGAACTGCAAGGTCGCCAGCGGCTCGGCGGTCGCTGGATTCGTGATCTCGGCGGGTGCCGTCGAGCCGCCGCGGCGCCACTCGCCGCCGATGTAATTAGCTGGAAGATTGATGCTGGTTGAGATCATGACACCTGGCTCTCTTTCCAATGGACCATCGGCAGACCAGGGATCGGCGACCGGAAATACGGGATGCGCTTGCCGCGCAGCGATCCGATGTACACGGTCTGCAGATCTGGTCCGCCAAACGTCACGCTAGCCATCCACGGGGCAACACCTTGTCCCGTCGCAAACAACACGTCTTCGGTGACGTGATTTCGAAAGAACACCTGCTCGAGCGCATCCACTTTGGTTGGATCGCCCTCGTCCAGCAGCACGCGCAGTTCGCCTTTCGGGGTGAGCACGAAGAGCTTGTCCGAATAGACGAGCGTTCCCCACAGATTGCCGTAGCTGTCGAACGCAATGCCGTCCGGCCAGGCGCCTTTACCGAGGCTGCGCGGCCCAAAGATCTCGCGCTCGCACGGATTGCCGCGCTCGTCGATGCGCAAGCGAGTGATGCAGCCGCCAGTCGTTTCGACCACGTAGAGAAACTCTTCTTTGGCGTCGAACCGGATCTCGTTCGTGAAACGGAACCCGTCGGCGACGATCCTGAAGGCGCCGTCCTCGTATCGCGCAAGATAGCCATCAGCCAGGTCAACGCGCAACGCCTGCATCCAATTGCGCACCCTGGTGGAGACCGTGACCCAGATGCGATCCTTCGAGTCGCGCAGCACGAAGTTGACCTTCCCGACGGGTTGACCGTCGATGGTGCTTGCTATCACGCTCGTCGTGCCGTCGCGGGTCATTACCTCGAGGCAATCGGTGCCGAAATTCGAGATCAGGAAGTCACCGTTTTTCGCGAACGCCAGTCCGTTCGGCAGCGTGCCGTCGAAGTATCTCGACCCTTCGCTCGCGGCCCCCTTGAAGTGTTCCGACATTTTTTGCGTGACGATCTGCTGATCGCCGTGTGGATCGATCCGGACAACCCCTCCCCGAGCGTCGGCTGACCACAATGTTCCGTCAGGCTCAGCCAGAATGCATTCGGGCCGCTGCAGGTCGTGTCCGATATAGCGAAGCGTACTCTTATCTATTCCAAAATCGAGGATTGGATTCGAACTCACAAGTCGGTCTCCGCGCGCGCCTTCCAACCAGTAATCGATAATCGTGCGTTCGCACTCTATCAACCCGCACTGGTGGCGCGCAAGGCAACCTCCGTCACGCTGCCATCACGAATCCGATAACCGCGGACGCGCGTCTCATGGTCCCCCACCAGAGAGACGATGATGTGAAGGAATTCCGGGTAGTGGGCGTCCGCGACGTCGCGGGGCGACGGTACCGGCGGATGGCTGGGGTGCGAGTGGTAGACGCCGACGACTTCCCGGCCGGTACGGCGTAGCCGGCGGTTGAGGCTGATGTGCTCGGCGGGGTCGACGAGGAACCGCGACTGCTCCGTGGCGATGTTCGTTGCCGGGACACTTTCGTCTATTCGAAAGCGATCGCCTACGAGCAGGCCGCAGCACTCGCGCGGCGCCTCGCGGACGGCGTGCTCGACCATGGCTGCCAGCACACCCGGCGTCAGCAGGACCGATTCTCGCGGCCCGGACGCCGAGCCGCTCACGCCTTCAGCTCCGGACGGTCCTTGAACTGCTCGAGGGACTCAGGATTTGCAAGCGCTTCGCGGTTCTTGATCTCACGCCCGTGGACGACGTCACGCACGGCCAGCTCGACAATTTTGCCGCTGCGCGTGCGCGGCACCTCGCTCACCTGAACGATGCGTGCAGGCACGTGGCGGGGAGAGGTATTGGCGCGGATGCGCGCCCGAATGCGCGCTTCGAGGTCGTCATCGAGCGTGAGCTTCTCGCGCAAGCGCACGAACAGCACGACGCGCTCATCATTCTCCCAGCGTTGGCCGATCACGATGCTCTCGACAACCTCAGGCAGTTGCTCGACCTCGCGATAGATTTCCGCCGTGCCGATGCGCACGCCGCCGGGATTGAGCACCGCATCCGATCGTCCATAGATGATCATCCCGTCGTGCTCGGTGATCTCGACGTAGTCGCCGTGGCACCAAATACCGGGGTACTTCTCGAAGTACGCGGCGCGGTACTTCCGCCCGTCCGGATCGTTCCAGAACGACACGGGCATCGATGGAAACGGCGCCGTACACACCAACTCCCCTTTCTCACCGCGTACCGACCGGCCGGTCTCGTCAAACACCTCGACCTGCATCCCGAGCGTGCGCGCCTGCAACTCGCCCGGCCACACCGGTGCGGTTGGATTTCCGCCCGCAAAAAGGCCGATGATGTCGGTGCCTCCCGAGATCGACGCGAGGTGAACGTCCTGCTTGACCCGCTGGTAGACGTACTCGAAGCCCTCGGGCGCGAGCGGCGAGCCGGTCGACGTAATCGTGCGTACTGAGGTCAGTCGATGACTCGCAATCGGCGCCAGTCCCGCTTTCGCCGCGGCGTCGAGGAACTTGGGAGAGGTGCCGAACAGCGTGATGCCCACTTCGTCGGCCAGATCGAACAGCGTGCTCGGCGATGGATGGAAGGGTGAACCATCGAAGAGAACCAGCGATGCGTCGCTTGCCAGCGCGGACACGAGCCAGTTCCACATCATCCATCCCGTGGTCGTGAAGTAGAACACGCGGTCGTCGCGCTTGATGTCGCAGTGAAGCTGGTGCTCCTTGAGGTGTTGAATCAGCGTCCCGCCGGCGCCGTGCACGATGCACTTCGGAACGCCGGTCGTACCCGACGAGTACATGATGTAGAGCGGGTGGTTGAACGGCATCGGCTCCGTTCGAAATGCCGCGCCGCGAACGACGAAGTCGTCCCAGGCGACCGCTCCCGAAACGCGCGTCCCACCCATGTAAGGAATGGTGACCACTCGCTCGAGTGAACGAAGTCCCTCGACCACGCCTTCAGTCTTGGTTGAAAGATCGTGGATCTTGTCCGCGTACCGATATACATCCGCGACGACAAGAATTCGCGGTTC
>Ga0114129_10017146_pt1 | contig 10313 bp, 6 predicted proteins | sample RhiMetdeltSRZDD1_FD_80071 | JGI IMG/M metagenome (GOLD analysis project Ga0114129, IMG submission 80071) | Populus rhizosphere microbial communities from Tennessee, USA - Rhizosphere MetaG P. deltoides SRZDD1 (version 2) (version 2) | ecosystem: Host-associated > Plants > Roots > Rhizosphere >... | reverse complement strand
TCTGGGCGTTACCAATGGAGGGTGATCGGAAGCCGTTCCCGGTGGTGCAAACCGAATTCAGAGAGAGAGACGCGCAGTTCTCACCGGACGTGAAGTGGATCGCTTACGAGTCGAATCGTTCGGGGCGATCCGAGATCTACGTCCATCCATTTCCTGCTCCAGGCCGCGAGCTACAGATTTCGACCGAAGGTGGCGCCCAGGTGCGTTGGCGTCGCGACGGGCGGGAATTGTTCTACATCGCTATCGACGGTCGCTTGATGAGTGTTCCGATAACAAGAGACGCAAACGGATCGATCGACGCAGGTGTCCCGACCGCGCTCTTCCGCACCCAGATCGGCGAAGCAGTGCAAACGACGCTGGCACAGCAATACACTCCTTCCGCTGACGGTCAGCGCTTTCTGATGAATACTGTTGTTAGCGACGACAGTTCGTCGATGAGCCTCATCCTGAACTGGACGCCGCCAGGCAACTAATCGAAGCCCCGCACTTGATATTCCGGCTCCGCCAACGTTCCGGCTCGGCCACAGTAGTGTCCCTGACAGACACAGGATCCCGATCACAGAGCGGCTTCTATTGCAGCTCCGCCGCGCCGTGATTCCGGGCAGCAGCAGCTGCGCCGTCGCCGGCCGGCCGGCCGCCCGCGTGAATCACGCAGGCTCGTTCTCCCAATCTCTCCTCCCGAGCTGAACCGGAACTTGTCCGTCTGCTCGTCGATCAGGAACTCGGTGTCGCCACATCCTCGATCCGCACCCACCGCATCTTGTCTCACCCCAAGCCGGCTGCCGGCTTGGGAACCCCGCCAAAAACCGCCCTAATCGTTCCTATCGTCTATCGTCTCCACGCCGCGGGGCGCCACGACGCAGGGGATCGGTGGCTTCGAATTCTGACGACGCGACTCCGACCACCTGCACGCCGATTTGGAACTGGGGCCCGACCGCGTTGAAACATCGACACGTTCCCAGTGCTTCGATCCTCGAGGGTTCAGGGCTTTCGAATCGGCGATCGACAGTCGACTGATCGACGTTCTTCGGGAAGGCAGATCGTCGGACTGACGACTCGTCCAAAACAGATGAGATTGACGAACGGTCCAGACTTGAGGTTCAGTTGATGCTCTCCCCTTCATCGGCGTGGACGAGATTGAACATACGGAGGACGCAATATGAAAACTATCGCGGCGACGCTGGTACTTGGGTTCGGGTTGGTGGTCTTCGTTCAAGCCCAAGATAAACCGCCCCAGGAGCACAGCATGACCGGCTGCTTGGAGAAGGGAGCGACCGCCGGGACATTTCGGCTCACGAACGTCGAGAAAGTAAAGACGGTCGATATTGCGGCGTCGAAGGCCGACCTCGCCCCACACCTTGGACACAAGATCGAGATCACCGGTACGGCGCTTCCCGGAAAAGAGACTCACACGATGAACGTCTCTGCGATGAAGATGGTTTCAACGGCATGTCCGTAGCTCGACGAGGGAGTCTCTAACGATCAGCGATAGACACAGACGCTGTTTGACGGAGACTCCCTCAGTCGTTCCTCCGAGACAACACGAGACCTCTGGCGGTCGCCAACGAACTCACTCGAAGACCTCAACCGGGTCGTCGACTCTCAACGGCGTACGGCACGGTTCATTGCGTTCGTAGCGCGCGAGATTCTCAGCCAGCTGTTTCACGATCTCCTGGTGTCCGGCCTTGCTGGCGGCCGCCATCACCTCGCGCTGCAAGGTTGCAGCCTGTTTGTATTGCCCCAAGTCGGCCAACGTCATCGCCATCGTCTCGGCGAGATCGACCGTCTGCTGCTGCGCGAGCAGCTGTTGCGTGATGGTCATCGCCTGTCGGCTATCGCGAACGCGGTCGTCGGGAGCCGCAGCCAGCAAGCGGGCCAGCGCGTGGGCAAATGCCGGCTGCGCAGGATAGGTGCGCACCCCTTCCGTCAAGCGGTCGCGAGCGTCCTGATAGCGGCGGAGGCGTATGAACGTGATCGCGACGCCGAACCGCGCCTCTGCTGCACGAGGATCGATCGCCATCACTTGCTCGTACTGAGAGCGTGCCTCTTCCAGGCGTCCACCTCGTCGCAAAGCCTCTGCGAGTCTCAGACGTCCTTCCACATAGTGAGGGTCGTACTTCACGGCTGCCGAGAGGTGGTCGATCGCTTCCCGCTCGTGGCCGCTCGAAATCATGAGCACTCCGAGGCTGTAACGCGCTTTCGCAAAATCCGGCGATCGCCGCACCACTTCCTCGAATTGCTGCCGAGCGCCGACCGCATCGCCGCTGAGGAACAACGCTGTTCCAAGCCTGTGCCGCACGGACGCGTTGTCCGGCGCGATGTCAACTCCCTTGCGGAAGTAGCCCACGGCCGCGTGCCACTGCTTCTTCTCGAGCGCCTTTTCTCCGAGCCTCTCGTATGCCAGCTCGCTCTGTAACAACCCATCCAATCCAGACATCAACGGATCCGGTGGAACAGGATCGACCTGGCCACGTTGTCGAAGGTGACTCTCGGCTTTTCCCGTGTCGCCGAGTCCACGATAGGCCGTCGCGAGCGGATAGTGAATACTCGACGCGAGCTGATCCTCGGCGAGCGCCTCTTCCAGATACTTCACCGCGCTGACGTACTCTTTCTTTGCGACAGCAATTCGTCCCAGCCCGAACAACGCGGCCGCCAGGCGGGGGCGCAGGCCGAGTGCTTTCACGAACAGCGGTTCGGCCGATTCGGGCCGACCTTGAACCACGTACATGCCTCCGAGCCAGACGAGCGCCGCCACATCATCAGGTTGCAATCGAAGCGTCGCCTCGAAGAACGCCGCCGATTTCGCGGGCTCACCCCGGAGTCTGTACAGATGGCCCAGGTAGTACGGCCATCGGATGTCGCTCGGCATCAGTGCCTGCGCGTTGAGGAAGCAGGGCTCGGCCGCGTCGCGATACTCCGACGCCATCAGAAGCTTCCCCATTTCTCCGTATTCATTTCCAAGCTCATCGCTCGCCGTGTTGGCGTTCTTGCTTTTCGCGGTGAGCGACGCGTAACGTGCTCGCAGCTGCTCTTGCACGGAATACGCCGCACGCGAGACATCGGGTAGCGAAACGGGCCGCAGTGGAGTCGCTTCGTGCTTCGAGACACACCCGCTGTCCGATACGAGGAGCCATGCGATCGTGACAGCGCGGATGAACGTGGTCCGTCCTGTCATCGTCGGCTGCCCTCGATCAATTCCGTGTATCGATCGACCGCCACGCTCGTCCACTCCTCCATACGGCCGCTCGGCCAGGTGACGCGAATCGTCGGCGCTTCCGTCGAATCACCAAGACCGACGAGCACACGCGGATCGTTCGCCGATGCGTAGCTTCCATCGGCTCTGGCCCGCCGCAAGAGTGTGCGCCCGTTTTTGCCCCCCTCGACTGTGCTCGGGGCACGCTGAGCGTCAGTCGTTCCTCGACCCGGCTCGGGACGACCCTGAGCTTGCGGAAGAGTCGAAGGGCGAACGACCACCACGCGCGCGCCATACATGTCGCGTTTCCTCGCTCCGACGAGCCTCAAGCCAAGCCAATGTTTGCGGTTGCCGATGTTGTTGATCAGGAGTCGCGTCGGCCCTGCATCGTTCCCGACGAGCACGTCCACATCGCCATCATTGTCGATATCGCCGAAGGCGGCCCCACGGCCGACCTCAGACAGCCGGAACGCCGCGCCGGCGCGGTCCGCCACCTCTTCGAACTGGCCATTGGCGAGATTGCGGAACAACTGTTTCCGTTGACGAAAGGGAAAAGGATCGTGTGCTCGCCGAAGCGACTCGATGGCTGAGATGGCTCCATTCACGGCCATGATGTCGAGCCAGCCGTCGTTATCGAAGTCGAACCAGGCAGCGCCGAAGCCCGTATACGGGAGGCTGTGCGCGCCGAGTCCCGAACGGGCACTCCGGTCTTCGAATACCGCCGCGCCGTCATTGACGAACAGATTGGAGCCCTCGCCGGTCAGCTCCGTGATGAACAGGTCTTCATCGCCATCGTTGTCGAAGTCTCCGGCGTCCACACCCATACTTGCTTCAGCCTTGCCTTCCGCGGTCAAGGCTGCACCCGAGAGCAGCGCGGTGTTTCTGAATGTACCGTCGCGCTGATTCATCCAGAGCAAGTTGTCGTGATTGTCGTTGGCGACGTAGATGTCGAGCCAGCCATCGCCGTTGAAGTCTGCGGTCGCGACGCCGAGCGCCGGTCCGTCCTCTCCGCCGACTAGTGCGTTCGCCGTGACATCGGAGAACGTTCCATCGCGATTATTGTGATAGAGCCGGTCTGGCTGCGCCCTGTACGCTGTCGGAGGGCAGTAGTCGCGCTCGCCCGAGATGAGGACGCACGTCTGGTTGGCCTCGATGGTGTAATCCAGATAATTGCCGACGTAGAGATCCAGCCATCCGTCGCGGTCGTAGTCGACAAACGCAGCCGACACCGAGAAGCCCGGGTCGTCGGTCCCGCTGTGCTTCGACACATCGGTGAACGTTCCGTCGCAGTTGTTCCGGAGCATCTGGTTCGGCCCGAAGTTCGTCAGGTAGAGATCGACGCAGCCATCATTGTTGAAGTCTCCGGCGGCCACTCCCATGCCGTACCCACGCGCGTCTATTCCGCTCCGCTCCGTCACGTCGGTGAAGCGCAACGTCCGCGTTCCGTCCTGATGAATCGTCAAGTCGTTTCGGAGCAGCCGCCCTTTGAGCAGCGATGGATTCGTGGGTGGGAACACAGCCTGACTGAGGGCGATCGCTCCCAGCATCGTTCCCTGCACGAGGTAGACGTCAAGATCGCCATCGTTGTCGTAGTCGAGCAGTCCCACACCTGGCGCCATACTTTCCGGAAAATAGAACTGCCCAGACATGCCGTTGAAATGCACGAAGTCGATCCCGGCATCGTGGGCCCGGTCCACGAACCATTCCTGTGCTCCACTCTTCGCCGGGTCTGGTCCCTGGCTCGGAATATGAGCTGCACGATCGGCTTTGCAGCCCGTAAGCGATACAACGAGCAGGAGTAGCAGGAGCTGAGTCTTTATCACCAGGAAGGAAGATCTCACCACGAAGGACACGAAGCATACGAAGATCACGAAGTCACATTGGGCAATCAAACCTTCGTGCCCTTCGCCCTTCGACTGTCGCTCAGGGCGCCCCGAGCAACGTCGAGGGGCGTGAACTTCGTGCTCTTCGTGGTTGTTCTCTCTCTAGAATGCCAGGTTCGCACTGAGCTGAAACATGCGGCCGTCCATCGTCTGCGAGGGTCTTTGCCAGGTGTTGCCGAACGTGTTGCTCTGGCCGAGCACGTAGCTTTCATTCATGACATTGAAGACATCCAGATTCGCCTGCAGCCGCTTGCTCGTCGTGACCCGGAAGCCTTTCCCGATCCGAAGATCGAGTCGAGTGACGCGAGGGTTGAAGAGGACGTTGGATGCGACGAGCGGGACCGTTGCCGTGGACGTACACGGTGTGCGCGCCCCACAGGCGGCGAGGCTGCGCCCAAGCTCCGCCATCACCACACTGTTCGGCGCCGCCCAACTCGCCGTGATTGTGGAGCCGGGAAGATTCTGGATGATGCCGCTCAGGAGCATGTCGCCCGGCAACGAGATGTTTCCGTTGAACTTCACCTGAGCGTTCGCACCATACCCTTTGACGTTATGGCAGTTCAGCAGGTCCTGGGCACTGTCGACGATGAAGCAGTTGTCGGTCATCGACCGCCCGAGGTCCACACCTCCGGCAACCCGTGCGCGGGAGCCGAACCGTGCGTTCATGGTGATCGCGAAGAAATCGTTGATCTGCTTCTGGTCCCCATAGACGGACGAGTGCGAGATGCGCGTGAAGACCTTTCCGAATCTGTCCGGCGAGACATCGGCGAGGTTGCAGATTCTGTACCCCCCGCCGCCAGGCAGGCGCGAATCGCGCGGCGCGGTGACGCAATAGGACGTGTAGTCCGCCGGCGTCGTCATCGTGTTCTTGTTGACCGTGAAGTTGCCGTACCAGTTCCGGTAGTACCCACCGCTGACGGACATCCCCTGGGTGATCTGGTGCTGCAACTCGGTCGTAAGGTCCCAGTTGTACCCGCGGACACCGAATCCGCGCAGCACGTCGTCGTCATATATCGTGGTGATGTTGAGTCCGCCGAAGTTCTGATTCGACATCGCCTCGCATTCGTCGTTTGCGGCCCGGTTTGCCAGATCGCAGTCGGGGAAGTAGTCCAAATCCGTGTCGTTCCACACGCGGGTCACGCTGTTGATCGAGGTCGTAATTGGATTGTTGCTCTGGGTGATCGCGGTCGTCGTCTTGGCGACGTACCTGCCGAGTGAGACCTTGAGCGCCGTGCGCCCGTCTCCGAACAGGTCGTAGACGGCGCCGCCGCGCGGATCCAGATCCTTCCACGATGGCGTCGCCTTGACTTCCGCGAAGTCGCGCGCCGGCACCCATCCGCTGGGTGTGGCGTCGACATGCTGCGCGGGAATCCAGCCGTAGAAGTAATCGAACCTCAGACCGTAATTGAGCGTCAGCCGCCCCATCGCCCACTGATCCTGAGCGTAGAGCGCCAAATCCCGGTTGCGGTTCTTGCGCAAGAACGGCGTCGCATATTGGGTGATCTGATTCGGGATGCGATTGTTGAACCGGTAGTTCACGTCGTGATTCACTTCCTGACTCAGATTCTGGATGCTCTGTTCGAGCTGGATCCCGGTCTTGAACGCGTGCGATCCGGTGACGTACGACAGCGAAAACCGTTGCGTGAATCGCGGCACGTCCTGTATCGCGTTGTAGCTGGTCGCCGCGTTGTAGGTCATCCCGGTGGACTGCTCCGTGATAGAGATGTGGTCCCTGGTCACGCCCGGCTGCATCTCTGCCGGCCAGCTTTGCAGAGCGGCGCCCGCGCCAGCCTCGAGCAGCAGCCTGCTCGTCCTCGGTGAGGACCACGTGGCCTGATACAGCGCGTCGGGATCGAAGTGATAGCCGAGTGTCGATTCCGGCGGATTGACGGACGTCGTCCTCACGTTCCCATGGCAGTTGCAGTTTCGCTGGCGATCCATGAGGAAGTTGAACTTGTCCTTCGGCGACGCCTGCCAGGTGATACGCGCCGCCTTCGACTCGTACCACTCAGATCCCGTCGCCGGTCGATCGGGATCCGGCGTATAGAAGAAGGTGCCTTGCGTGAGGTTCCAGAACTTGCCTGCACCCTGACCCTCGGTGCCCCATTCGCGGAACAGACCGAGAAACCAGATCTTGTCGCGCTTGATCGGGCCGCCAAGCGTGAACGTCGCATCCCAGACCCTCACGACTTCGTTGGTCGTCGTGATGCCACGTTTGCGCAGGTCGTCCGTCAGGTTGGTCATCTGCAGTTTGCTGCCGCTGAACAGCCCCGATGCCTGGCCCCTGAAGCTGTTGCCGCCTTCCTTGGGCACCATGTTCGCCACGACGCCATCGGCGTTGCTCTCGGCCGAGATGCCGCTGGTCGACAGTGTCACTTCCTCGCTCAGGGCCGTGTTCGGCGTGTAACCCATGTTGCCGGAGGCATGTTGAATTCCCATGCCGTCGAAGGTGATGTTGCTGCCGCTCTTGCCGTGATACGCGCCGCCACCGACCTGGGTCGTATAACCACCGACGACCTCCGCATTGAGCGTCGTGTTGAAACCAGGCGTAATTGTCGCGACGGTGTTGACGTTCTTCGTGCTCATCGGCAGCGTATCGAGAAGCGCCGTCGACATCACGGTCTGCTTGCGAACGTTCTGCGTGTCGACAAGCGGCGTCGCGCCACTCACGGTGATCGTCTCCTCGAGAGCGCCGACCTGGAGGTCACCATTCACATTGGCGGTGAACCCGGCCGTCAGCTCGATCCCGTCCCGCCTGAACGTGTTGAACCCGGTGAGCGTGAACGTGACGACATAGGTACCCGGCCGCAGATCGACGATGTTGTAGCGACCTTCAGCGTTGGTGACGACCGTGCGAACCTTTTCTATGAGTACGGGGCTGGCGGCTTCGACCGTGACACCGGGGAGCACCGCGCCCGACGCGTCCCTGACGATCCCCGCGATGCCGCTCGCCGTCTGCTGGGCCAAGGCCGCCGACGGCAGCAGCACACACGCAATGACGATGACCGACCTCCAGACGAGCGCTGTACGGAAGACGCCTCTTCGCATGGTGATCTGCTCCTTTCTGTCAGCGAGGTGGGGATGATCTCAGTCGGAGCGGCATCGCATATCTCCTTGGGTGGACAGGAGCACGAATCCGCGAGTGAGGCAAGGCAGCCGGACTATACGTGAGGCTCACCAGCCAGTCAACCGAACGACGCGGTGAACGACAAGCGACTCACTGGTCGAAGCCGTGTGGACTATGATGCCGGCGATCAGATGTGAGTCTGTTCGCATGGGCGCGACGACCACGGCCGACACCACGTCGAACACGTCGAGCATGTCAGCGGCTGAACCTGCGATCAGCCCACGGACACTCCGTTCGGCTCAACTGCCGCCGCGACGAATGTTCGCTCTTCCCCTGCCGCGCCGTAGCGCGTAGCGCGAAGGCGGGAGCCGATGCTGGGGCGTCCGCCGGCAGGCGACGTCGAGTAGAGGCGTACGTAGGGGCCGCCTTCAGGCGGCCCTTTCTTGTACAGTCGAATCCCCGCGATGAAAACGATGAAGGCGCTGATCCGCGACCGGTACGGCCCGCCCGACGTGCTCGAGGTGCGGGATGTCCCGGTGCCTGTGCCGAAGGCTCGCGAGCTGCTCGTGCGCGTGCACGCGTGCTCGCTCAACGACTGGGACTGGGGACTGCTCAACGAGCCGACGTTCCCGTGGCAGCGTCGCGTGCCGCGTGTGCGGATCCTCGGATCCGACATTGCCGGTGAGGTCGTCGACGTGGGCAGCGAGGTGCAGCAGTTCAAGCGCGGAGACCACGTCTACGGCGACCTGTCCGGATTCGGCGGCTTTGGCGGGTTTGCCGAGCATGTCTGCGCGTCAGAAGAACGGCTCGCGCTGAAGTCGCCGCGCATGACGTTCGAACAAGCGGCCGCGCTGCCGCAGGCGGGACAGCTCGCCGTCCAGGGGCTGGCCGCGGCCGGACCGCTGAAGCCGCGTCAGAAAATCCTGATCAACGGCGCGGGAGGCGGCGTCGGCACGATCGGCGTCCAGCTCGCGAAGTCGCAGATGCCGGACGTGGACATCACTGGCGTCGACAGCGGGCTGAAGCTCGAGACGATGAGGCGCGCCGGCTTCGATCACGTCATCGACTACACGAGGGAAGACTTCACCAGAAATGGACGTCAGTACGATCTGATCGTCGACACGAGAACAATGCGTCAGCCTCCCGACCACATACGCGCGCTCACTCCCGGAGGAACCTACGCCACAGTCGGCGGCCCGTCGATCGCGCAGCTCCTCAAGATCCCGCTGGTCGGCTGGTGGTACCGGCTGACCACAGGCAGGACCGTCAAGATCGTCGGCCTGAGAGCCGGCAGGGATCTGCTCTACATGAATGAACAGTTCGAGGCCGGCAAGCTGGCGCCGGTCATCGACGGCTCGTATACACTCGCTACCGCGCGCGACGCGTTCCGGCGCTTCGGCGCCGGACAGCAGCTCGGCAAGATCGTGATCACGATCGAATGAGGACTCATGCAGACAGTATTTGATGCAGCGACCCGCGACGAGCTGCTGCGACGCGTGGACTCAATCGATGGCGGGTCCGCGCGTCAGTGGGGAAAGATGTCCGCTCCGCAGATGCTCGAGCACACCGCACGTGTGCTCGAAATCGCGACAGGACGGCGGCAGACCGATCAGCTGCTCATCGGGAAGCTGATCGCCTGGATCTTCAAGAAGGACTTCGTCGGTGAAAAGCCCTTCGGAAAGAACGCGCCCACCGGCGGCGACTTCATCGTGAAGGACGAGCCGGCGCTCGAGCCCGCACGCGACAAGCTGAAGGCGCTCATCCGCGAGTTGAACGCCGCGGGGGAGAAGGGCTGCGACGGCCGAGTGCACCCCTTCTTCGGCCGGCTGACCGGCGCGGAATGGGGCGTGTCGCAGTTCAAGCACGTCGACCACCACCTGCGCCAGTTCGGCGTCTAGCCGAAGTTCCGCGAAGAGCGCTGAAGGATCGCGACTAGCACAAACACCGGGAACGCCTTGGACACCGACAGCCTCTCTCGCCGACTTGTCCGCCGTAGCTCTCAGCGGGGAGGTGGCAGCTGCGAAGCAGCGTAGGCGGGAGCTGATGATGCGGCGTCCGCCAGCGGGCGATGTCGAATAACTCAATCGATCGTGGTGGCCGCCTTAGGCGGCCCTCCTGCTCTACTCTGCGCGCAGCGCCGCGATGGGATCCGCGCGGAGAGCGCGAAGGG
>Ga0114129_10017145_pt1 | contig 10314 bp, 10 predicted proteins | sample RhiMetdeltSRZDD1_FD_80071 | JGI IMG/M metagenome (GOLD analysis project Ga0114129, IMG submission 80071) | Populus rhizosphere microbial communities from Tennessee, USA - Rhizosphere MetaG P. deltoides SRZDD1 (version 2) (version 2) | ecosystem: Host-associated > Plants > Roots > Rhizosphere >... | reverse complement strand
GCTCGATCAGCGCCTCGTAGCTGGCCATTCGCGTCGCGGCCGAGATGTCGTCGCTTTTCGTTTCTCCAACGAGCGGATTCAGGAGAAGGCCGTCACACATTTCGAGCGCAGCTTTCTGAATGTATTCGTGCGCTCTGTGCACAGGATTCCGCGTCTGGAAACCGACCACGCGGCGCCACCCGCGCTCGGCAAAGAGACGGCGGGTCTCGGCAGGGTCCCGGCGGTAAGCGGGGAATGGCTCGACTGGCCGATTGAGAAGCAGAATCGGTCCCGCCAGGAGGACATCGCCCTGCGAATACACGCGCGCCACACCCGGGTGCGCTTCATCCTGCGTCTTGTAAACCGCGAGGGCTTCTCGTTTCTTGTCGTACGGGAAGCGCTCTGTAACGTCCATGGTCGCGATTGGCGCGCCGGTCGTGTCCGTAAGCAGGATCGTCGTGCCTTCCGGACACCGCCGCGCCTGTTCCGACGACACGGCGAGCGTGATCGGGATGCTCCACACGGTGCCATTGGCCAGGCGCATGCCATCGACTATGGACTCGTAGTCGGCCTGGCCGAGAAATCCCACGAGCGGACTGAACACGCCCGTTGCGATGCACACGACATCCGACAGTTGAACGGGATTCAAGGTCACCTTCGGCACATCAGCGGATGAAGCCAGCGCATCGGCCCTGGCAGCTTCGGCGACAACGCGATTCACGAGCGTGCCGCCATGGGGATCGATCAGCGACGAATGGGTCATCGTGTCTCTTTCTGAAGGACGGTCACGCGATGGCGCAGTTGCGAGAGGCTCACGCTGCGGACCGGATAGCGGGCGATGAAGTTGAGCCCCACCGCGCGCCCGGTTCCCGAAACGAAGGCGGCGTCGAGGCGGTGCGGCGGCATGTACATGTAGGGAACACGTTCACGAAGACTGCGGTCGTCCATGTCGCGACCATGCATCGCGCGGGCGATCGCGAGGATCAGCGCGTCGGTGGCCGGCGATCGAAGGCGCCGGAGAATACGCCGTGCGAGACCGAACATCCGATTGTACGCGCAGTCGTACGGCATCGCACAGACCAGCACACCGCCATCGCCGAGATCGCGAGCCAGCTTCGTGAGCAGCGTGTCGGTGGAGCCCGGAACCAGGTGCAGTACACCATCGGTCACGATCACGTCGAACGGCGGCGCGTCGTAGGCGAGATAGTCGGCTTCCTCGAACTCGACGCGACTGGTCGAGGGCGTCGCCGCACGCCGTGCGCGCGCGGCGGCGATATTTGCGCCAGACACATCGATCCCGGTGATCGCCACGCCGTCGAGCGCGCTCGCGAGCTCAATCACGAGCGATCCGGTTCCGCACCCCAGATCGAGAATTCGGAGAGGCCGCCGCGGCGGCAGATGCTTCAGCACCAGATCGCGCATCCATCGCGAGCGAGCCGCCGGCGCGCTGCACGTCGTGCCGCGGAACTGACTCGCGTCCATCACCTTGTCACGCGCGGCCACGATCCACATCGAAGCGCTCCCGCCAGACCGCCGCTCCCGTGGCGAATCGGAATCGTCGTGGCGCACCACGGACGTGCTCGAGGAGGCGCCTGTACGCGCTGAGCATTTCGCGATTGCCACTGAAGCGTCGCTCGCAATGCGTCAGAAGGGACACGACGCCGCCCGACCGCGCGATGGTGTCGGCGCAATCGATCCAGAGACACGCGATGTCGCGCGGCGAATGCCCGAGAAATCGCAGGCTGCCGTCGCGCGGCAGCGTCAGAGGGATTTCGGCGATGCCTTCGACCACGAAAGGCCGGGCGGTCGCGCATCCGCTGTTCGGAACCGGAAAGGGTCCGCCCGAGGTCGGGATGCTGCTGTCATATCGAAAGCGAGAGCTGAGATCGCGCAGCAGCGGCCGCGTTCTCAACAGCGAGGGTGCGCGATACCCGACCGCGGCGTAGCGATCGGCAAGCGGTCGCGCGGCGTCGAGGCGTCGCGCCCGTTCGTTGTCGCTCGCGAACGGCGTCCGATTCGCATGATCGTAGCCGTGGACGCCTACTTCGTGCCCGCGCGACGCGACCTCCCCCAACAGCGCGTGATCGACCGGCCACGCGCACGGAACGATGTAGTTCGTCGATCGCGCTCCGAACTCTTCCTCGAGTGGGAGAAAATCGCGAACGAGGTTCGAGAGCCCTTCCGGTGAGTCGATGTCATGGCTCAGAATGACGGCCACGGGCGCCTCAGCCCGCGCGGCGCCGGTGCCCGCGGCATCGGTGACGAAATCAGATGTCAGATCGAGCGGCCAGTCCGGAAACGTCGCCCACGTTCGTCTTCGTCTACGGTGCCATCTCCCGAGAATGGCCGCAGCGGCCGCACGCGCACGCGCAGGTACACGATGATAGGCAAACGGCAGCCGCGACGACGCCGGCGGCTGGTCTGTGAACGCAGCCTGCTCGCGCAGCCGCTTCGCATCGGTGTCGCTCCAGCCGATCGGGCCTCGCGGCAGCGTGAGATCGTTCGTTGCGGACCTGGCGTCGCGGAGCGCTGGACGATCGAGCAGCCCGTCCGGCAGCGTGAACTCCAGCCCCTCGGCCCACGCCAGCTGCTGCCGGTCTCCGGCGGACCGCAGCCGGACGCGCGTCATCGTTCCGCGGGCCGCCACAGTGCGAAATCCGGGCCCAGGAGCGAGGCGAGCCGGTGGTTCGGCTCCTCGTACCGGCGCGCGAGCTCTCTTCTCACGGCCTCAGGCAGAGGCTCGGTCGTCTTCTCGGACGGGTTGATGACACCCAGACCGCTGGCATCCTCAGGTCGCTCCGCGACGCCGAGAAAGCGCTGAAGCCGAGCGGCCAGTTCCATCGGATCATTCAGGATGTCTTCGAACTTCAACACGAGCAGACGCGAGCGCGGAATGCGCCGCATGTACGGTTCTAACAGGTCGGCGTACAGTCCTCGCGAGAAGTAAGAGAAAGGCCGCGTGAACCGCCACCGTTCTGGCAGCGAGTGATCGCGCTCCTGTTCAAGCGAGAGTGCGGTGACAAAATCCTCCGTCTCGATGCCGTTCATCTTCGTCCAGAGATAGTTGGAGTACGCACGATCGACCGGCTCGCGAAGAATGAACACCAGTTTGACTTCCGGCAGATCGCGAGCGATGCGTTCCGCGGCGGCGGCGCTCTCGAGATAGTCCGTGCTCTTCTCGCCGGCGATCTGGCCTGCCCTGGCGTCCGCGAACCATGTATCCGAGTAGAAGGACAGACCTTTTGCGTACACGCCGTCCACGAGAAAGAATTTAGGCTCGGGCGTGACCGGCTTCGCCATGTAAATGCACGGATGGCGATCGAGGAGCCAGTAGAGCCACGTGGTGCCGGAGCGCGGCGCGCCCCCGATCACGAAGTCAGGAAGACGCAACAGGCTGGACCGTCGGGAAGCCGATAGCGCGGTCGATGATGTACAGCGGCCGGCCGCGCGTTTCGTCGAGAATGCGCCACAGATACTCGCCGAGGACGCCGATCATCGTCAGCTGCACGCCGCCGAGCAGGAGGACCGTGAGCATCACCGACGTCCAGCCTTCGACGTGCGTACCGTAGACGAGCTTGTTGATGATCACGTAGAAGCCGAACACGAAGCTGAGGAACGACACGACCAGCCCGAAGTAGGAGATCGCGCGGATCGGCAGAAACGAGAACGAGATGAACGTGTCGATCGCCGATTTGACGAGGCGACCGAACGTCCACGACGAAGCGCCGGCCGCACGCGGCGGCCTGTGATACGGCACCTGCGTCTCACGAAATCCCGACCAGGCGATCAAGCCGAACGTGAGGCGATTCCGCTCCGTGCACTGACGGAATGTCTCGGCGACTTTGCCGGAGATCAGACAGAAGCTGCCGGTTCCACCCTTGGGGTAAGTCGGAATGGCAAAGCGCCTCACGGCCGCGTAAAAGGCGCTCATCAACCAGCTTCGCACTGCCCCGTCGTCTCGACTGGCCCGGGCGCCCCACACGACGTCGTAGCCTTCACGCCAGCGGCCGACGAACTCACGCAGCACCTCCGGCGGATCCTGAAGATCGGCGGCCATGATCGCTGCACAGTCGCCCCGGCAATAGTCGATGCCCGCGGCAATGGCGACATGGCTGCCGAAATTCCGAGGAAACCGCAACCCGCTGACGCGATCGTCGCGTAATCGGAGCTGCTCGATGACCTCGAAGGAACGATCGCGGCTGCCATCGTCCACGAACACGAATTCCCATTCGCATCCGCCGATCGACGCCATGACGTCGGACACCGCCTGATGAAAGCGCTGCAGGTTCGCTTCTTCATTCAGGACCGGAACGACGATCGATACCACCGGCATCGTGCGGTTCATCCGCGCAGGCGGCGCGTGATCGCGCTGATGACGCGGTCCTGATCCTCGTCGGTCAACGACGCAAAGATCGGAAGAAACATCGAACGCTCCGCGACCTCCTCTGTGATCGGAAGCGAAATGACGCCGAACCGCTCACGGTACACCGGCTCGAGGTGAATCGGCGGGATGCCCCGTCTGCATGAGATTCCCTCGGCGACCAGACCTCGCAGCAGGTCGTCGCGGTCGAGCGAACACTCCCTCAGCAGGCGAAGGCCGTAGGACTGGAACGGGTGGTGTGCGTAGGCGGGGCGTGCCGGACACTGCACGCCGCGAAGACCATCGAACGCCTCGTCGTATCGACGCGCAATCTCCTGACGCCGCGCGAGCAGTCGATCGAGCTTCTTAAGCTGCTCGATGCCGATCGCCGCCTGCACGTCCGTCATGCGGTAGTTGTAGCCGAGCTCGCGATACTCCTCGTACACGATCCCGCCGGTCTGATGACGCTCGTGATCCGACACGGTCGCCGCAAACGATCGCAGTCGCCGCGCGCGCTCCGCCGCGGCCTCATCGTCGGTCGTGAGCATTCCGCCCTCGCCCATCGAGATCGTTTTGCGCGGATGGAAGCTCCAGCAGGCCGTGAAACCAAGAGAGCCGATCGGGCGTCCGCGATAGGTGGCGCCGATCGCGCACGCGGCATCCTCGATGATCGCGATGCCGCGCTCGGCGAGCGGACGGAATCGGTCGAGGTCCGCGGGAAGACCGACCTGGTGAACGACGATGATTGCTTTGGTCCTTCCGGTCGTACGCCGGATCGCATCATCCGCGTCGATGTTCCAGGTGATGGGGTCGATCTCGGCGAAGACAGGCGTCGCGCCGGCGTAGAGGGCGGCGTTTGCGGTCGCGATGAACGTATACGACGGGCAGATGACTTCGTCGCCGGGGCCGACGCCGGCGATCACGAGCGCCAGGTGCAACGCCGTCGTGCACGACGTCGTGGCCACGGCGTGCGCGGCACCGATCCTTTCCGCGAACATCGCCTCGAACTGCGCGACCTTCGGTCCCTGACTCACCCATGCGGTGGCGAGCACGTCGGCGACGGCGCGCGCCTCGGCCTCGTCGAAATCGGGCCTCGCAAAGGGGATTTCACGTATAGACGTCGCGCTCATGCGGGATGCCAATTGTACGGTTGCTCCTGAGAAAGGAGCGCCGTGGGATCGGGGAACGTGCGGCGGAACCACGCCACGTACCGCGAAATGCCGTCCGCGATGCTGACCACGGGAGCGAACCCGAGCTCTTTCCGTGCCCGGCTGACGTCGGCGTAGTGGCGCCGCACGTCGGCAGGGCGTTCGGGTCCGAATTCAGGTCTCATCGAACTGCCGCACGCATCCAGCACCAGGCGCGCGATGTCCGTGATGGGGACCTCGACGCCCCGAGCGATGTTGACGGAACGGCCGGTCAGCGCCGCCGCGTCGGCGGCGAGCAGAATCCCCTTCACAGTGTCTTCGACGAAGGTGAAATCCCGAGTCTGCTTGCCGTCGCCGAAGATGATGGGCGGCTTGCCGTTCAGAACACGCACGACGAACTTGGGAATCACTTCGCCGTAGGCGCCCTCGAAATGCTCACGCGGACCGTAGGTGTTGAACGGCCTCACGATCACCGTATCGAGGCCGTGCGTCCGGTGAAACGCGGTGGTGTAGTGCTCCCCCGCCAGCTTGCTTGCGCCGTAGATAGTGGTCGGATCGAAGGGATGCTCCTCCGACATGGGCACGCTTGTCGCTGAGCCAAACGCCTCGGAGGACGACACGTACACGAATCGCCGAATGCGCGCGGCCACCGCGGCCAGAAGCATTCGGAGCGTCCCTTCCGTATTGACTCGGTGGACCAGCTCGGGCTCGAAGAGCGACAGGCGAACGCACTGGGTCGCCAGGTGAAAGACGGTGTCCACCCCGTCGAGCAGCGGCTTCAGCCGTTCGCCGTCGAGGATGTCGGCCACATGAAGCTCCACGCGGCCCGTGCCCTCATGGTTCGACAGGTTCGCGCGTGTGCCGACCGACAGATTGTCCACGACGCGAACACGATCGCCGCGTGCAGCGAGGGCGTCCACGAGGTGACTGCCAATGAAGCCGGCGCCGCCGGTGACGAGCACGCATCGTCCGGAATTCGTCATCGGGCCCCTTCAACCGATCGCAGCACGCGCGCGGGGTTGCCGGCCACGATGGTCCGAGGCGGCACACTCTTGGTCACGACGCTGCCGGCACCGACAATCGCACCCTCTCCGATCTCGACGCCACACAGGATCGTCGATCCCGACCCGATCGTCGCGCCTTCCCGCACGACGGTCGGCACCATCGTCCAGTCGCCGTCCCCGACGAGCTCGCCCGAGGCGGTCACGGCCCTGGGATACTTGTCGTTGATGAACATCACGCCGTGGCCAACGAAGACGGAGTCCTCGATCGACACACCTTCGCAGATGAACGTGTGGCTCTGAATCTTGACACGCCGTCCGACTCGCGCGCCGCGCTGGATCTCGACGAACGTGCCGATCCGGCTTTCGTCGCCGATCTCGCAGCCGTACAGATTGACGAAGTCGTAGATCTTGACGTCGCGTCCGAGCTTGACGTCGGCGGCGATCGATTGAAACTTCATAGCGCGATGCGGCGCCCCTCTTCGCGAAGCGAGCGCTCGGCGGCCTCGAGCATCGTGACGACGCGCAGGCCCGCCGCTCCGTCGGTGAGGGGTGTGCGCCGCCCGGCGATCGCGTCGGCGAACTCCCGTGTCACCCGCGCGAGCGCTTCGGTCCGATCGAGGTGCGGCGCGAACATGTCGCCGGTGCGATACGACACCAGGATCTGACGGCGCGCCTGATCGTCCTTCACGTCGAAGTCGACGCCCTTGTCGTACACCCGCACCTTTTCGCTCGGGTCCATATCGTTGTACACGAGCATGCGCTGCTGACCGCCGATCACCATCTGCCGGATCTTGACGGGTGCCAGCCAGTTCACGTGAAAGTGGCACAGGAAGCCGTTGGCGAAGTGGACGGTGATGTACGCGATGTTCTCGTGCTGGAAACCGGCCAGCCGGGCGCCGTTCGCCGACACCGCCACCGGGCGCGCGTCGATCAGGTAGTCCATGATCGCCAGATCGTGCGCCGCCAGGTCCCAGATGACGTTCGAATCCTGCTGAAACAGTCCAAGGTTGATGCGCACGGAGTCGACGTACAGAAGGTCGCCGAGATGGCCGCGATCGATCAGCGATCGGATGGCGACGACGGCGCTGCTGTATACGAACGTGTGATCGACCATCAGCCGCACGTCACGATCGGCCGCCAGCGCCACGAGCTCGGCGGCGTCGCGCGCCGACGACGCAAGAGGCTTCTCGATCAGCACGTGTTTTCCCGCCTCGATTGCCGCCTTCGCCAGCCGATGATGCGTGCCGAGGGGCGTCGCGACGATGACGGCGTCGATGTCATCGGACGCAATCACGCGCATGGCGTCGATCGCTGTCGCCACACCGGCGTGACGCCGCGCCGCGGCGTCGAGGCGATCGGCCCGCGTGTCGGCGATCGCCTGCAGGCACATGTCGTCGGTGTCGGCAAGGTTGCGCGCGAGGTTCGGTCCCCAGTAGCCGTACCCGATCAACCCGACGCGAATCACGTCAAACGCTCCGTTCGGCAACTATAGTCCACCGCCTTCACTTCTCCGCCGAGACCGTGATGAACCATCCCCAATCGTCTGGAAAGAAGCGGCTGATCCATCGCGGCCAGTCGCTCGTATCCGCGGCGGTCAGAACGGGCTTCGCGGTGACCGAACGAAAAGCCGCGAACAGCTCGCGCAGCTCGCGAACGCGGTACGCCTTCGTGCCGGGACTTTCGACGTGCACCGCGAGCACGTCGCGAATCGTGCGCCATGGGCGTCCGCGCAGGAGCGCGTAACGGATCCAGAATCGCAGCGCCGTGATCGACCGGCGGCTGTACATCATGCCGATGAACAGCCCTCCGGGCTTCAGGACACGGTGGATCTCAGCGATGATGCGGTCGGGCCTTGCGCTGTGGTGGATCACGCCCCATGAGTACACGACGTCGAATCGCCCAGTCTCAAAGGGCAGCGATTCTGCGTCGATGCGCTGCAGCTCCGACTGCAGGCCGTACAACGCCAGTCTCGCGCGCGTGGTCTCGATGGCCGCATCGGTGAGATCGACGCCGAAGCAGCGGCAGCCGGCCCGGGCCCACTGAAGGTGATCTGTCCCCGCGCCGACGCCCACTTCCAGAATCGTCTTGCCGTGGTGTCGCGTGAACTGCGCCACGGAGTGGATGTAGCCTTCCACATCGTAACGGAAGCGCTCGATCTCCTCGAACCACTCACGGCTGCCCGGCGGCAGTTCGCCGACCACGCCGCGATCGGTGCCACACGCCTCCCGTTCCCAGTGCGTGCGCACTTCGGCATTAGTCACCATCAGCGCGATCGCTCCGACAATACGCGTCGGTACGCCTCGAGCCAGCGGTCTGCCGTGCGGTCGAGGCTGTAGCGTTCGACCACGGTCTTCCGCGCGCGCGCACCAAAGGCTTCGGCCCTGATGCGATCGCGCAGCAGCGATTCCAGCGCCGCGCCAAATTGTGCGCTGTCGCTCGCCAGGATGCCGTTGACGCCGTCTTCGACCAAGACATCGGTAGAGCCTGAAAGACGGTATGCCACGCACGGCAGTCCGCAGGCCATCGCTTCGAGGAGGGCCATCGGCATCGCCTCCCTGGCGGAGGGCAGGGCGAAAATGTCGGTGCTGCGGAAGTAATCGTCGATCGCGTGCGTCGGCTCGACGAGAATCAAGCGGTCCTCGAGCCCGGCGTCGCGCGCCGATCGGCGCATCCGCTCGGCAAGACCTGGATCGACTTCGAAGTACTTCGACTCGGCCGCCCCAACGCATACGAGCGAGATCGGGTCGGCGGATCGCCCCGCGAGGCGAATCCACGCGTCGCACAGCAGATCAGGTCTCTTGTCGCGTGAAAAGAACCCCACGAACAGGATCTGGGAACCTTCGATAGGCAAACCGAGACGCCGGCGGAGCGCGAGGCGCTCATCGCCTGTCGCAGGCCTGAAACGAACGGTGTCCACGCCGTTCGGAATCTCGATCACGTTCGCTGCTGGGCCACCGTCTGCCGAGTCATTCGACAGCTGTCGGCTGACGGTGGTCACGAGATCCGCTTGCCGGTATGCCCAGGATGCCAGACCTCCTCGCCGCTTCACGGACGCCGGATCGTCCTGTCCCGCAGTATGGAGCGTGAGGATCAACGGCATACGGAAAGTCTTGGTCAGGATCGTCAGCGGCACATTCTTCGTCGAGAAACCATGGACATGAACCAGATCCACACGGCGCTTCACGCGGGCAACGATGGCGGCAAGCCGGAGGCCGGCGATTACCCTCGAGCGGGCGGAGTCGACCTCTATCGGGAGCCGGTGTACGGTAACGCCGTCCACCGTCTCGACCATCGGCAGCGATCGATCGACAGCCGTGGCGAGTACCTCGAACTGCACCCGGCCCGCGAGCTGGCGCGCCACGTCGCGGCACTGGCGGGCGGCGCTGCTGATCTCCGGATAGTACGCGCCTGTGACAAGGAGCACACGCGGGATCAATGTGGGCGACGCTCGAAGGCGCTCGCCAGCACGGTGTCGAGCCGGGCGACCGTCCGGTCGATCGCGTAATCAGCGGCGACCGCGTCGAACTGAGCGCCGACGCACAGTTCGCGCGCACGCCACGATCGGATCAGCTGGTTCAGCACCGCTGCGATGCTCTCGACATCGTCCGGCGCCGCGATCGGACAACCCAAACGTTTCAAGAGGTCGGCAGTTGCGCCCAACGGCGGCGTGAGCCCGAGAATCGGCTTTCGGAGCGGCAAGTAGTCGACGAGCTTGCTCGGAAGAAACACGCTCGGTCCGTCACTCGGCGCATCGATGACCAGCAAGACATCCGCGTCGCCCGCACGCCGCAGCGCCTCGTCGGGAGCCACTCTCGGCTCGAAT
>Ga0114129_10017144_pt1 | contig 10314 bp, 9 predicted proteins | sample RhiMetdeltSRZDD1_FD_80071 | JGI IMG/M metagenome (GOLD analysis project Ga0114129, IMG submission 80071) | Populus rhizosphere microbial communities from Tennessee, USA - Rhizosphere MetaG P. deltoides SRZDD1 (version 2) (version 2) | ecosystem: Host-associated > Plants > Roots > Rhizosphere >... | reverse complement strand
TGCCGCGCATCCCGCGCATGATCGGCGTGCAGGCGGATGGCTCGGCGGCGATCTCGAACGCCTTCCACGCAGATACGGAAACGATTATGCCCGTCTCAGCGACGACTCTTGCCGATTCGATCTCGGTGGACTTGCCACGAGATGGCGTGAGGGCCGTCCGCGCCGCGAAGGAAACGAGCGGGACGTACGTTAATGTATCAGATGATGAGATTCTTAAGGCTATCGCACAACTCGGCACGGCGGGCGTCTTTGCAGAACCGGCCGGCGCGGCCGCCTATGCCGGCTTGGTCAAGGCGGCAGGTTCCGGCCTGGTGGGAGGCGAAGACCCGATCCTGGTGTTAAATACAGGGAGCGGACTAAAAGATGTCCGTGCCGCGATGCAGGCTGTGCAAGCCGCTCCGATTATTGAACCAACCCTGGAGGCAGTGAAACAGTTGTTATGAGAGAGACATGGAGTATGCCTTTTCGTTATATTGTCGGAATCATCAGCTTCGTGCTGCTGGTTGCCTTCCTGATCTACGCGCGCGATGCCGTAACCAATCTGGCGATCGCGGCGTTTGTGGCATATCTCATTAACCCGGCCGTTGTATATCTGACAACGCGAACGCGCATGCAGCGCGTGTCAGCCGTGAACCTCGTGTACTTTTCGGCGGTCATTCTCCTGATCGGCCTGCCTGCCACGCTGCTGCCGATCTTCGCGGATGAGGCGCAGTTCGTCATCGAAGATATCCTGAACCTGGCGAACCAGCTGCGCCAGACCCTTTCCAGCCCCATCCGTATGGGTAGCCTGGTCTTTCACCTGGAGGAATGGGGACAATCCATCTTTCAGGCGCAGAACGCTGTTCTATCTCCCATCCCCGAGCGCACCCTGCAGCTTCTGGAGACCACCTCCGTAGGCGTACTGTGGTTCCTGGTGATCCTGGTCAGCGTGCACCTCTTCCTCTCGCAATGGCCGGCGATGCGCGATTTGCTGATCAACCTGGCGCCACCCCCATACCGCCCTGAAATAGAGGAGCTTTACAACCGCATCAGACGGGTATGGCTGGCGTACCTGCGGGGGCAGATTGTGCTCATGCTGATTGTGGGGGTGGTCTTTACGCTCGCCTGGTTGATCCTGGGGATTCCCGGTGCATTTGTGCTGGGAGTGATCGCAGGCCTCTTCACGCTGGTCCCGGATGTCGGTCCATTCCTGGCGATGGTTTTGGCTGCCGGCGTGGCGTTACTGGAAGGCTCCACCTGGATCCCGCTTTCCAACTTCTGGGTGACGGGCATTGTGCTGATTGTATATCTGGTTTTGATTAATCTGAAGAATTTCTTCTTGCGCCCCTACATTATGGGACGCAGTGTCCATATGAACGAAGCCCTGGTGTTCATTGCGATCATCATCGCGACCATCCTTAAGGGTATTCTGGGTGCGCTGCTGGTTGTGCCATTACTTGCCTCGGTGGTGGTGATCGCCGGCTATATTCAGCGCCGCGTGCTCGGACTGTCTCCCTTTGAGGATGATGGCACGATGCAGTTCGCCGCGCCTGTTGTCCACCAAGCGCCGCGCCGCAGGTGGAGCCGCAGGGAAAGGCTCGAGCGCCTCGGTAAGGCTGCCAAACCTGAGCCAACAAGGCCAGACCTCGTGCTCGCTGACGATGCTGCGCCTTCCTCAGAAGAAACCCTTCTTCAAGAAAAACCTCAAGAATGAAAATCACCTATTCAATCATTGCACCCATCTATAATGAACTGGAAAACATTCCGGAACTGCACCGCCGCGTCAGCGAAATCATGGACTCGACGGGCGAACCCTGGGAGCTTATCCTTGTCGATGATGGTTCTACCGATGGTTCCACAGAAGCGATCCGGGATCTGGCGAAGGAAGACCCGTGCGTGCGTCCGGTGATCTTTGCGCGTAACTTTGGGCATCAGATTGCCATCACGGCAGGGTGGGATTATGCTCGAGGCGACGCGGTCGTCATTATCGACGCCGATCTGCAGGATCCACCTGAGTTGATCCTGGAAATGGTAAAGAAGTGGAGGGAAGGCTATGAGGTCGTCTATGCGGTCCGCACCGAGCGCGAAGGCGAATCCTGGTTTAAGCTATGGACCGCCTCCCTGTTCTATCGCCTCATCTACCGCATCACGGATGTGAAGATCCCTCTGGACACAGGTGACTTCCGGCTCATGGACCGCAAAGTGGTGAATGTGCTCAAACAGATGCGTGAACGCCATCGCTTTCCACGTGGCATGTCTGCCTGGGTGGGGTTCAAACAAGTCGGCGTGGAATACAAACGCGCGGCGCGCAAGGCGGGTGAGACGAAATATCCATTTCGCAAAATGTTCCGCCTGGCGCTCAATGCGATCACGAGTTTTTCCTACTTCCCACTGCAGGTTGCCACCTTCTTCGGGTTTGCCTCGGCCGGCATTGCGATTATTGCCATTCCCGTGGTGGTGGCACTTCGTCTCGCAGGCTCGCACTTCTTTGAAGGCCAGACCACAACCCTTATTTCTGTGCTCTTTTTAGGCGGTGTGCAATTGATCTCACTGGGTATTCTGGGTGAATACGTTGGGCGGTTGTACGATGAAGCGAAGGGTCGTCCGTTGTACATTGTGCGTGACGCGCCGAAAGATCAGTAATTCGTAAATTGTAAACTGGCATTCGTAAATAGAGAACAGTCTGCACTCTTTGTCTGCTTTCTAGCTTCCTCTATTTCATCCTTCCTTCTCCATCCTTCATCCTTTTCCATGTCCCTCTCCTTCCTGCGCGATCGTGAGTTCATGCGTTCCATGCTGGCGCTAGCCCTGCCTGTCGCGTTCCAGCAGCTTATCACCGCCAGCCTCAATATGATTGACGTGCTGATGGTCAGCCAACTGGGCGAGACCTCCGTCGCGGCGCTGGGGCTGGCTAACCAGATCTTCTTTTTGTTGATCCTCTTCCTGTTTGGTGTGACGAGCGGGATGTCTATCTTCACCGCCCAGTATTGGGGGAAGGGGGATGTGGAAAACATCCGCAGGGTGTTGGGGATTTGCCTTGCGATCGCCGTTGCGGTGGCAACGGCATTCACGTTGGCAGCCACGCTGATCCCCCAGCGCTTGATGAGCTTTTATACGGAAGATCAGGAAGTCATCCAACTGGGAGGTGCCTACCTGCGCATCGTGGGATTAAGCTACGTCCCGATGGCGGTCAGTGTTTCGTATATCGCAGTGCTGCGCAGTATCACGTTTGTAAAGATCACGGTTGTCGTCGCGGTCCTTGCGCTGGGATTGAAAACTCTGCTCGCCTATCTACTGATCTTTGGGATTGGCATCTTCCCTGAGCTGGGCGTGCGCGGCGCTGCGATCGGCACCGGGGTTGGCTGGGGGTTCGAATGCGTTCTCCTAATCACCCTCGTCTACACGTTGAAAACGCCCCTCGCTGGGAATCCGCTTTCGTTCTTCCGGTTCAGCCGTCCCTTTGCGATGAACGTGCTCCGGACGTCGATGCCGGCCGCGGCCAACGAAGTTCTCTGGTCGGTGGGAATCACCTCGTATAACGCGGTGTATGCCCGCATCGGCACAGATGCAATCGCGGCAGTCAATATCAACGCCACGATCGAAGAGTTAGTGTTCGTGCTGTTCATCGGTCTGGGAAACGCCTGTGCCGTGATGGTGGGGAATAAAATCGGCGCGGGTGAGAAAGAGATCGCGTTCGAATATGGGCGGCGCTTTTTGATCATCGGCGTCACTGTTGCAATCATGGGTGGGGCGTTTGTCTTTTCACTGCGCGATTTGATCATCAGCCGGCTACCAGAGATTTCCCCGTCCACTGCCGATAACCTGCGAGGGCTGATGTTTGTCTTTGCCACATCTGCGTGGTTGAAGATGGTAAATTTTATCCTGTTCATTGGCGCGATGCGCGCCGGCGGCGACACCCGCTACGCCATGTTCACGGAGCTCTTTTCGATCTGGGCGATCGGGGTACCCGCGGCGCTGATCGGTGGCTTTATCCTGCATCTCCCTGTCTATAGTGTTTACGCGCTGGTGTTACTGGAAGAAGCAGCCAAGGCGATCATTGTCTCCAGGCGGTTTGTCTCACGCCGCTGGATCCATGACCTCGTCAACGCGCCTGCGGATTGATGGTTCCCTTTTCCCGCCAGCTTCGTACCTGATTTTTGATCTCAGCAAATCTCTCCTGGTTGACGTTTGCCAGGAGAAGAGTCATGCCGAAGGTGATCAGAGCATTTGTGACGAAAAAGAAGACGATCTCTTCCAGTGGCAATATTCCAAAGAACAGAATTCCTGTCGTCTGCGCTGGTGAGATCGACCAGGTTGTGTCTTTTAATGCAAGAATGTCCATCAGTGAGAGATACAAACCCGGGATGAAGATCGACCAGAATACCAGCCTGCGATAATGCCAGAGGATATCCGCGCCGAAAAGGATCTGGATCATGATCGGCGGCAGCGCCCAGAAGAGGATGATGGATAGATAGGTCCACTCGACTCCGCCGAAAAAAAAGAGATAGGCGAAGATGAGCCAGAGGGCAAGGAGTACACAGGTAGACAGGTAAACAAGTGTTTTGTTTGATGTAAACCTCGTGGATGGGGGCGGGAGTCGACGTATCAGGAATCCCCACCACAAACCAGCCAGGATCGTTTCCAGCACAAAGAACGTGTATTCTTCAATGGGTACGTATCCCAAGACAACCCCGGTGACTAATTGAGGGTTGTAATACCACACGCCGGTTGCCACGAGATAATTGTCCCAGGGTGTGGTGTACGCAACCGCCAGCAGTACATGGACTGTGATTCCCATCCACACGGGGCGTCCCTGGCGGAAGCCGTTGATCCGGTTGTTCTGTTTGTTGTCCAAATAGGTGATGGCGAAGAAAACCAGGATGGGGATTACAAGGAAATGAAGAAGGAATCCGAAATAAGTCATGATATTTTCAGGAGTCGACGACTCCAATCGTTGGAATTCTTGAATGAGAACCAACGTCGGGAGACGTTGGACTCCGGCGGAAGACCCTCATCCTCATGCCCGGCCGTGGTTCCAACGTCGCGCCCATGTGGGCGTGGATTCGGTGATTTGTGAACTCAAACGTATGGGTTTGCAGCAGCCGCGCAATGACGAGCCGCGCCTCCGCCTGGCCGAACGCCGCCCCGATGCAGGCGCGCGGACCCCCTCCAAACGGGACGTAGGAAAAAGGCGGAGTCTGGCGTCCGCGGGCAAAGCGCTCGGGACAGAACTCCTCAGCGTTCGGCCAGATCGCCGGGTCACGGTGGGTGAGGTAAATGGAGTAGAATATCCGCTCGCCCGCCGGGACCGTTCCAGTGTGAAACTCTATCTCTTCTGTGACGCCTCTGTTGCCGACATGAATTGGTGGATAGAGGCGCAGACTTTCCTTAATCACTTGGTCGAGGAGCGGAGATTTTTCCAGGGTGTTTACTTCCTCCACTAAGCGTCGGTGGACTGCCGGGTGCTGCCCGAGCAGTGCGAAGGTCCATGCCAGCAGGGCAGTGGAGGTGTCGTGCCCGGCGATGAGCATCGTTAGCATCTGGTCGCGGATCACAGGATCGGTCAGCCCCGCGTCGACAAGGTGCTGGAGCAGATCCTGTTCAAAGGATCCCATCCTGCGGTTGGCGATGATGCGATAGAGATAGTCATCCAGCTCTTTGAGGGCTTTCCTGTAGCCGGGGCGCGGCATGTTTCGCCAGAGGATCCACATCCCTGGCGAAATGAATTTGATGGCTTTCAAGATCGGATTCCAGAGGCGCGGGAGATCGTCCCACACATCCTTGCTAAACAGAGTCTGCATGATGATCAGCAGCGCGATCTTACGGCTTTCGACCAGCATATCCACGACTTCACCGTCCCGCCACATCGAGGAGACGCGGTCAGTCTGTTCGATCATCATCCGGGTGTAGCTCGGCAACCTGGAGGGATGCAGCGGTGCTTCCATCAGCTCGCGGTAATGATCGTGTTCCGCTCCGTCTGTGACCAGAACGCCGCGCCGCAGGAGAGCTGTCACGGGATCGGTGTTTCGCCAGAAAACCTTGTTCCGTTCGCTGACCAGCACCTTGCGATTGGCCTCTGGTCCAAACACCACAAAGGGACGAAAGCCGGGCAGCGGGATCTGAAAGAAATTCCCGACGTGCTTCGCCATTACCTTTAGCGGTCCCAGGGGTGAGCCTTCCTGAAACAATGCTCTTAGGGCAGCGCGCCCGGTTTCCCCGGAAATACGATTCGAATCCATAAATCTATTTCAACTCTTTCGTCAAATACAGAGCCAGATCATCATCTACTACAATGTCCTCATGATAGTGAACATGATGATCCCTCCAGTGCAATCCGCGTCCATCAGGAATATATCCCCGCAGGATGTACAACTTCTGGGCTGCGCCATAATCGCCGGTCATGCCCACGCCGATACCGGCCACCGAACTGACCTTTGCAATTTCAGCCTCGGCCTTATCCATCAATTGCGTGCCGACGCCCATGCGGCGAAATTTCGGCAATACGTTAAAGTCCACGATCTCGGGAATGCTGTGGACCAGGAACGGCCTGTAACCGGATTCCCAGCATATCGTGAGATACCCGGCGAACTCTCCATCGATAAATGCTACATAAACATCCCGTACGCCCAGTTCCTGTTGCGCCAGATAACGTTCATATTGGGAAGCCGGTTTATTCCATCCCAGCTCCCGGAAGGCGTCGGCGATCCCGGGGATATCCATGCTCTCCAGCGGCCGAATCATAGCTTTTGTGTTTTGCATTGGTTCTCTACACTTTCCGATCAGGACTCCAACACATAGCAGCCGGCGTTGGTCGGATGATCTTCCACTTGGACGCCTGCCCTGATATTACGAATGAGCCAGAGGATCAGCCAGTCTCCACCCGCTGCAGAGGTATGGACGAGACTGAACCAGAAGAGATCGCCATTCCCAGATGTAAGGCTCAAACCATACGGAAGGATTCCCAGAATGAACCCCGGCAGGAACGCGCCAAGCCGGTAGGCATTCACTTCCACAGGCTCCTGCAGATGGGCATAGGGTGTGAAGGTGTTCCACTGAACCCCAAACTTGACCGATGAAAACGGCTTGCGCCCAAAAATCACCCAGCTGACCCCATGGATGAGTTCATGGATCGGGATACCCAGCAGCACAACAACAATTAGAAAGGGAGTGTTCCATCCGGGTTTCAATCCTTCCATGCCATGCAACAGGAGGAACACCACAAATTGCAGGATGACCACTGGCAGGCTGAGGAATAGGACGATCCTATTTGCCTGCACCATCGAGACAGAAAGGTCACGTTTATTTTCCATCATGCGGCGATTGCCTCTTTTGGACCGGATGCAAAGGCAGATGGCGCAAAACTTCGACCGGTTTGCCGTCACGAATGACCAGATAGGAACCGCAGCCTCTGAGATCTTTATCGAGCCCGTGCAGAGCCTTGTACAGGCAGTTCTTACGACGCGGCCAGGAGCGCGAAAAGGCCGGGTCAAGGACAAATACCGGTATGACAGAACCCGCTCCGAGCGCGGCTTGAAACGCAGGGTTATCCGTCAGTCTGAGGTCGTCGCGCATGCACCATAGCGCTGGCATGTTAACCCGGACTCGCTCGCAGCTTCGCCACTTTCGACTCGAACCATTCAAAGATGGGCTTGCCCTGCCCGTTGAGGTTTTTGTTGACCGCTGCCGAATAGCTTTCCATAAAGTGGATCAGCTGTTCCGGCTGTGCTTCGTGGAACTCCAGCAGTACCTTCAACCATTCCACTTCGTTCGAGACATAGGACATATCGCCCAACTGCAGGGCGGCTGTGATGTTTTCGCCGAGGAAATGGATGCTTGTCTTAACGTTTTCCGGCGCGAGGGAAAGAGGTTCGATCCATTCCCGAAGTGTTAACTCGATCTGGTCGCGCTTCGAGACAAATGCCTGGTGCGCGGCAATGTAGGCGGGCGAGGCAGGTCTCGGTTGTGGCGCCCTCAACTTCTTGGTGAGCAGCAACTCGATCTGGTCCAGCGCTCCGAGCAGATCATCTCCAAGGAAATACCCTGAAACGCTGGTGGGGAGTTCTGGATGAATGCTAAAGATGCGCCCACCGAAACCAACCGGGAATTCCTGGCTCCAGAGTAGCAGCGCAGTTTGTTGAAGAGTTGCGGCTGTAATGAGCTGCTGTGAGACAAGCACCACCAGGTTGGCCCTGACGTTCCTGACTGTGACTGAGAACTGATCTGCAGGGACATTGGCGCCGAGATAAATTACGTTCAATCCTCGCCGGCGGAGCAGCAGCGCGAGAAGCAAAGGAGTGAAAGTATGCCATTCCTCCGGCGGGCAGCCGACGAGTAGCGTTTGGTTGCGGGTGGGGGCAGGGGATGCGCTGAGCAGGGCGTCGAGCCGGCGCATGGCAAGGCTCGATGCAAAGTGCTCCTGCTGCACGCTGGCGCGATTCTCGTACCAACGCTCGCCGATCTCCGACATGCCTTTCTGCAAAACCTCGATACAGACCGCCTCCACAGGAAAGAGCGAGAATGCCTGGTTGAGGGTCTGTTCGGCGGTGGATTCGCTAAATTCGAGACAGGCCTCCACCCAATGTGTGCGCAACGAGTCGAGCATCGTATCAGAAGATACCTTGGGAACCGGAATCGTGGAAAGCGAGGCTGTTTGTGCGAGACCTGCCAGAGGGTCGGTGCCTGAGCTGATCTGTTCATTCCACAGATCGACAGCGCGGGAGATGGAGAGCCCTTCCTCCTGGCGCTTTATCAGCCACTTGATGGTTTCAATGTCGCGCTGCGAATACAGGCGATGACCACCCGCGCTGCGCTGGGGCATGGGAAGTCCATAGCGGCGCTCCCAGGCGCGTAACGTGTCGGCGGCGATACCGGTCTCTTTGAGAACGACCTTAAGATTGTAAGCGGGCGTTGTACTGGCCATGTGGTTTCCTTTGGCGGGTCACGCCTGTGAAGTCTTTGATGGAGCTGTGTGACCTTTTACATAGTTAAGGTTTTGTACAGATATTGTACCCGCTTCTTTCAGAATCCGCTCGGTTGTCAGCCGGGCCGATAGCAGGACGATCGGCAGACCTGTGCCAGGATGTGTGGATGCGCCTGCAAAATAGAGATTCTCATATTCCTTATGACGATTCTGCGGGCGCAGGTAGCCCACCTGCCAGAAATTGTGGCTCAGCCCAAACGCTGCACCTTTCTCAAGGTTGAAGCGATCCTTCCAGACGGGGGGCCAGTAGGCGATTTCGAACTTGATATGCTCTCTCAGATCCTCTGCGCCCATTTCTTTCGCAAGACGGGCGAACACTGTTTGGCGTGCACGATTGACCAGTGCTTCCCAGTCCTGTTCGGAGCGCGCATCGAGATGCCCAACCGGGACGAGGACATACAGCGTTTCCTGTCCCTTCGGCGCGGCAGCTTTGTCTGTGCGCGCCGGCGCGTGGACGTAGAACGAGGGTGCCTCGGGCAACGTGTGATCGTTGAAGATTTGATCAAAAGAGGCTTTGTAGTCACCACCGAGAAATACGTTGTGATGAGCGACTTGCGGATATTCCTTGTCCACGCCCCAGTAGAACATGATCGTGGAGCAGGTGTAGAGCTTTTTATCCAGTTTCTTCGCTTCTTTATTTGCGGGAAGCAATTCCTTGTAAATATAGGGCAGGTCCGCGTTGCCGACAAAAATATCTGCTGTAAATTCGCGCCCGTCCCGCAGTGTGACGCCTGTGACTTTGGAACCCTCTACGTTTAGTTTCTTCACGGGGGAGTTGTACAGGAATTTGACGCCAAGCTTCTCCGCTATCTTGACCAGCGCCTGGATTCCGGCATACATGCCTCCCATCGGATACCAGACACCTTCGGCAAGCTCCGTATACTGGAGCAAAGAGTAAGTGGCCGGCGCATCATACGGGCTTAATCCCAGGTACATATTCTGGAAGGTGAACGCGGCCTTCAGCCGTTCATCCTTGAAGAAGCGGCTTGTATTTGCGTAATGTTTCTTGAGTGTCTTGAGCTGGAACAGGAGGGGGAGGTTGCCGGGCGAAAAATACTCGAAGATGTTGTAGAAATTGCGTCCAACAAATTTCTCCACCGACATTTTGTAGTGCTTGCTTCCTTCAGCAATGTAATTCAGGAAGCCCGTAAAGGCGGTCTTTTCCACGTTCTCCAGCTGTGTCTGCATCTTGCCGATATCCGATGTGAGCTCGAGCTGCAATCCATCGTCGAAGTGGACTTTGTAAGTAGGGTCGATCCGTTTGAGTTCGAGATGGTCACTCAATTTTTCACCGAGCGCCGCGAAGGTCTCCTCCCAGATCTCGGGCATGAGGAACAACGTCGGGCCGATATCGA
>Ga0114129_10017143_pt1 | contig 10314 bp, 9 predicted proteins | sample RhiMetdeltSRZDD1_FD_80071 | JGI IMG/M metagenome (GOLD analysis project Ga0114129, IMG submission 80071) | Populus rhizosphere microbial communities from Tennessee, USA - Rhizosphere MetaG P. deltoides SRZDD1 (version 2) (version 2) | ecosystem: Host-associated > Plants > Roots > Rhizosphere >... | reverse complement strand
TTGACCGGCGAGGCGCGCGACGCCTACGCGTTCCTCCTTCGCTTCCGATTCGGCGCGGGCGAGCCGCTGCCGCCACCGGATCGCTCCCTCGACGAGGAGGAGTACGCGGGACTCCTGTTCTCCGGAGCGCTGCGGCTCCTCGGCGTGACCGAGGCTTCGGGCAAGTTCCTCTCCCGCGAGGGATCGAACGTGTGGATCCGCACGCCGGAGGGCCGCATCGGCCTTCCCGTCGACCCGGAGCTGCCGCTCGCGCGGCGCGTCGGCGACCGCTGGTTCGTCGCCTCGGCGCTCACCCTCCGTCCCGGCGACCGGCTGCGCTGGTGGAAGCGGGGGAGCCAGGTGCTCGCGCTCTGGGTGGAGCTCGATCCGGCAGGTCCAACCTTCGAGCGCGAGTCGTCCTGGACCGAGTGGGTGCGCCGCGTCTCCGGCCGGGAGCTCGCGCGCCGCATGTCCGCCCGCGTCGCGGGGACCGAGGTGCGCGAGCTCGCCGTCGTTCGAAGGAGCGCCGCCGGAAGGGTGATCGAAATCCGCGTGGTCACCGACGCCGCCGAGCTGACGCTTCGAGGGTTCGACGTCCGCCAGGCGCTCGAGATGCCCGAGCTCGCGTTCACGTTCTCCCGGGCCCAGGGGCCGCAGGGAGAGATCGAGTTCGTGTTCCTCGGGCGCGGATGGGGTCACGGCGTCGGCCTCTGTCAGAACGGGGCATACGGGATGGCCATCGCCGGATCGAGCTACGACGCGATCCTGCGGCACTACTACACCGGGGTGGACATCGTTCCGGCCGCGACCGTGAACGCGTCGGCGGCCCCCTCGCTTCGCTAGCGGGCCGGCAGGCCGCGCTAGAATTTCCGGGATGAGCTCGATCCTCACGGCCGAGCAGGAGGCGATCCGGCAGGCGGCGCGGGAATTCGCCGATGCGGAGATCCGGCCTCACGTCATGGAGTGGGACGAAGCGCAGTGCTTCCCGCGCGAGGTCTTCCGGAAGTTGGGCGAGCTCGGTTTCCTGGGCACGATCTTCCCGGAGAAGTACGGCGGCGCCGGGCTTTCTTACATGGACTACATCGGGGTCATCGAAGAGATCTCCGCGGTCGACGGCTCGGTCGGGCTCTCGCTCGCCGCGCACACCTCGCTCGGGACGAACCACATCTACCAGTTCGGCACCGAGGAACAGCGCCAGAAATACGTCACCCGACTCGCCGCCGGCGAGTGGCTCGCGGCGTGGGGGCTGACCGAGGCGGAAGCCGGCTCGGACTCCGGAGGCACCCGGTCGACCGCGGTGCGCGACGGCGGCTCGTGGGTCCTGAACGGCTCCAAGAACTTCACCACCAACGCGTCCGTCGGGCAGGTCGCCGTCCTGATGGCCGTCACCGACCGCTCGGCGGGCCGGCACGGCATCTCGGCGTTCATCGTCGAGCTCGACAACCCGGGCATCCGCGTCGGCAAGAAGGAGAACAAGCTCGGAATGCGGGCGTCGGACACGTGCACGCTCGTGATGGAGGATTGCCGGATCCCGAGCGAGAACCTGCTCGGCTCGGAGGGAACCGGTTTCGTCGACTCGATGAAGATCCTGGACGGCGGCCGGATCTCGATCGCGGCGCTCGCGCTCGGGATGGCCCGCGGCGCCTGGGAGGCGTCGCTCAAGTACGCGAAGGAGCGCCGGCAGTTCGGACGTCCGATCGCCGAGTTCGAGGCCATCCAGTTCTACCTCGCCGAGATGGCGACGGAGATCGACGCCGCCCGGCTCCTGACCGAACGGGCCGCGCAGGAGCGGGACCGGGGCGAGGAGACGACGCGTCACTCCGCGCAGGCGAAGCTCTATGCGAGCGAGGCGGCAGTTCGCATCGCGGACCGCGCCGTCCAGATCCACGGCGGCTACGGCTACATCAAGGACTTCCCGGTCGAGAAGTACTACCGCGACGTGAAGCTCTGCACAATCGGGGAGGGCACGAGCGAGATCCAGAAGCTCGTCATCGCGCGCAGCCTGCTGACGGAAGATTCATGAGCCCGTCCCCGACTCCGGGGACCGCCGCGCTCGTCGAAGGGGTCTTCGCCCGGGAGCCGCGTCGGATCGCGCAGGCCATCTCCGCGGCGGAGTCCGGCGACGTCCCGGATCTGCTTCGCGGGATCTATCCGCGAACCGGCCGCGCCCGCGTCCTCGGCCTGACCGGCCCGCCCGGAGCCGGTAAATCGACGCTCGCCCTCCGGATCGCGCAGGTCTTCCGCCGGATAGGAAAGACCGTAGGAATCGTCGCCGTGGATCCCTCGTCGCCCTTCACCGGCGGCGCGATCCTCGGAGATCGGATCCGGATGGGAGAGATCTACACCGACCCCGGCATCTTCATTCGATCGATGGCGACGCGCGGCGCGATGGGCGGGCTCGCGCGCGCGACGAGCGACGCCGTCGACGTCCTGGACGCGGCCGGTTTCGACGTCGTGCTGGTCGAGACGGTCGGAGTCGGCCAGGACGAGGTGGACATCGTCAAGACCGCCGAGACGGTCGCCGTGGTCCTCGTGCCGGGACTCGGCGACGACATCCAGGCCATCAAGGCGGGGATCCTCGAGATCGCCGACGTCTTCGTGGTCAACAAGGCCGACCGCGAAGGGGCCGACCGGACGTCCGCGGAGCTCGCGATGATGCTCGACCTTGCGCCGCCGCGGGACTGGCGTCCGCCGATCGTGCGGACGGTCGCGCCGCGGGGCGAAGGCGTCGAAGCGGTCGTCGAGGCGATGGAGTCTCACGGCCGCTCGCTCGCGGGTTCCGCCGAGGGGGAACGGCGCGCGTCGCGCCGGGCCCGTTCGAGACTGCTCGCCCTGCTGGAGGAACGCTTCCACCGCGCGATCGAAACGCGCGCCCCGGAGCCCGACGGCTTCGAAGACGCGGTCGAGCGCGTCTGCGAGCGGAGCGAGGATCCCTACTCCGCGGCCGGGCGGCTCTTCGAGCGGCTCGTCCGCGAGCCGGCGGTCGAGCGCGCGTGAGCCTCTTCACACGCCGCCTGGACCACATCGGGATCGCCGTCGCTTCCATCGACGACGCGCTGCCGATCTACCGCGCGCTCGGTCTCGAGGAGTCCGGGCGCGAGACGGTTTCGAGCCAGGGAGTCGTCACCGCGTTCCTTCCGCTCGGCGAGACGAGGCTCGAGCTCCTGGAGCCGACCGGCCCGGACACGCCGATCGCGAGGTTTCTTGCGAAGCGGGGACCCGGAGTCCATCACCTGTGCTTCGCCGTCGACGACCTCGAGGACGCGCTCAAGGATCTGACGTCGCGGGGTTTCCGCCTCGTGAACGAGACTCCGGTTCCCGGGGCCGACGGAAAGCGGATCGCCTTCCTGCACCCGTCGGCCGGTCACGGCGTGCTGATCGAGCTCTCGGAGGAGGGGTCCGAGCGGTGAAGGCGGGCCAGCTCGTCCTCGTCCATCTGATCGCGCCGCGGGAGAAGTTCTGGGGCGTTCTTCTCGACACCACGCCCGCGGGAGTGACCGTGCGGGGACTCGCGCTCGACGTCTTCGAGGTCTGGATGCACGAGGTCGCGAAGGGAAAAGCGGCTTCCTCGCACCCGTCGACCGTCTTCTTCCCGCTGCATCGAGTCGAGCGGATCTTCGCCGACGAAACCGTGGGTGAGGTCGAGTCCTACGCGGAACGGTTCATCGGGGTCGTGGGAAGGAACGTCCGGGATTACCTGGAGTAAGGCCTTAAAAAACTACGTTCTTGACGAAGTATTCCTGGATCGTCATGCCCCTGTCGACGAGGAGCTTCGCCTGAAGCGGAGTCATCTGAAAGTTCCCCGCGGGCTCTCCCGACGACGTCGCGAGCACGATCTCGAGGGGGGACGACCAGCCGCGGGCCGCCGCTTCGGTGATCGCCCGTGCGGCCGCCGAGAGCGTGTTGAAGACGGCCTGCTCCGTGCTCGCGGTCGCCATCAGCTTCGTTTTCCCGCGGGTACTCGTCAGGCGATACTGGGTGATCCCGGTCCCCTCGAAGATGTGAGCGACCGTCGACTGCAGGACGGGATCGATGGATTGCGCCGAGTCGGATCGCGCACCGGCGCCGGAGCCCGCAGCAGCCGGTCCCGGGGCCGGCAGGCCGAGACCGCCTCGCTTTTGCCGGATCAGATCCTGGAGCGCGCCCTTCGACTGGGGGACGGGGGTCGGCAACTGGAAGACTTTTTCCTGGGGAGTGTCGATCGCGATCACGTTTCCGAAGTTCTCACGGTTGTATTTGTCGGTGCCGGGGACGTCGACCTTGTCGATCGGGATCTGTGTCACCGTCCCGTTTTCGAGGGTGATGATCGCCCGCGTTCCCTTGACGACGTACGGCAGGCGCGCGAAGACGAGCGAACCGTCCTTCAGCTTGACGACGTACGCGAAGAGGGACGGAGCAGCGAGAAGAAGAGCGAGCAGGGCGAGCGCGGACGGAGCCAGAAACCTCCATCTGCGGGCACGATTCGATCGGAAGGGGTTATTCACCGACGAAGGATAGCACGCGGTTCGAGGTCCTCAGGGGATCGAGAGCGATACGCCGCGGCGAGGTTCGCGCCTTTGAGGGCGCCGAGAACCGCGGACCGTCGGTCCACCCCACAAAACGGAGTCGACGGCCTGGCCGGAGCCCGACGACACCGCACCCGGCCGCGGAGCGCGGGCGGGAAGCCGAAGCACGTTCTCGCGCGGCGTGGGAATCGCGATCGCGTTTCCGAAGTTTTCGCGGTTGTATCTCGCGGTGCCGGGCTCGTCCACCTGCTCGAGAGGAATCTGAGTGATCGTTCCGTTCTCGAGCGTGATGATCGCGCGCGTCCCCTTGACGGCGTATGGCACGCGCGCGAAGAGGAGCGAGCCGTCCTTCAGCTTGACGGCGTAAGCGTCGGCGAAGAGCGCCGGCGCGACGAGAACGAGGGCGAGAAGCACGAGAGCGGCGAAGACCGGAGAGGGAAGTCGCAGGCTGGAGGATCGTGCGTGGAGGCCGTCGAGACCGGAGAGCGTCCGCCGCCGGGAATCGCGATCTTTTGTTGCCATTTGGAACCCGAAAGAGTGCGAGAAGCGTGCCGCGGGTTCGCCAGAGGTCTGGACTCCCGGGCACGGCGGATCGCTTCGGCGGGCGCGGACGCTGCGGCCGCGGACTCGGGGCACACACCGCGACCGGCGGCGAAGGCAGTCACCGTCCGATCGCTTCCATTGACAGGGGTTATCGACTTACCAATGATAGCAGCCCGATGCTGATCGTCATGGACTCCAGCGCAACCCCGGACGACGTCCGCCGGGTCGTCGACGCGGTGGAGGGTCTGGGTCTCCAGGCCCATGCGATCCCGGGCGCGCAGCGGACGGCAATTGGTGTCACCGGGAATCGAGGCTCGGTCGAATCCGCGTCATTCGAGAATCTTCCGGGGGTCGCCGAAGTGATCCCCGTCACGGCGCCCTACAAGCTCGTTTCCCGCGAGACGAAACAGGAAGACACGGTGGTGTCGATCGGCGCGGTGCCGGTGGGCGGGACGCGGGTCGCCGTCGTGGCCGGGCCGTGCGCCGTGGAGTCCGAAAAGCAGGCGATCGACATCGCACGGCACGTCTGCGCGGCGGGGGCCAGCTTGTACCGCGGCGGAGCGTTCAAGCCGCGAACGTCGCCATACTCCTTCCAGGGACTGGGGGAGCCCGGCTTGAAGATCCTGAAGAAGGTCCGCGAGGAGACGGGACTTCCGATCGTCACGGAAGTGATCGACACCGATACGGCGGAGCTCGTCGCGGAGTACGCGGACTGTCTGCAGATCGGCGCGCGAAACATGCAGAACTTCGCGCTGCTGAAGAAAGTCGGGCGCATCCGAAAGCCCGTCCTCCTGAAGCGCGGCATGTCGGCGACGATCGAGGAGTTCCTGCTCTCGGCCGAATATCTCCTCTCCGAGGGGAACTACGAGGTCGTGCTGTGCGAGCGGGGCGTGCGCACGTTCGCGAACCACACGCGCAACACGCTCGACCTCTCGGTGATCCCGTACGTCAAGCGAATCTCCCACCTTCCCATCCTCGTCGATCCGTCGCACGGCACCGGAAAGCGTTTGAAGGTGCTGCCGATGTCCCGCGCCGCGGTGGCCGCCGGAAGCGACGGTCTCCTGATCGAGGTCCACGATCATCCGGAGGTCGCGCTCTCGGACGGGCCGCAGGCGCTCCTGCCGGAGATGTTCGCCCAGCTCATGGCCGAGGTGAGGCTGCTCGCTCCCGTCGTCGGAAGAACGGCTTGAAGGGACTCCTCGTCCTCGAAGACGGGAGCGCGTGGAGAGGCGAGGCGATCGGGCGCCCGGGCACGTCGTTCGGCGAAATCGTCTTCAACACCGCGATGAGCGGTTATCAGGAAGTCTTGACGGACCCGTCCTACGCCGGCCAGATCGTCGTGATGACCGCGGCGCACGTCGGCAACTACGGAGTGCGCGCTTCGGAGGCGGAGTCGGCGCGGGTCCACGTCGCGGGATTCCTGGCTCGCGACTTTCCGGAGCGCTGGAGCGGCACGGGCGGAGAGGAGAGCCTCGCAAGCTACCTCGACCGCTCGGGCGTCCTCGGCCTGCACGGGCTCGACACGCGCGCGCTCGTCCGGAGGATCCGGTCGGAGGGCGCGATGCGCGCCGGGATCTCGACGGAAACCGACGACGCCGAAGAATTCCGCGCTCGCGTTCTCGGATCGCCTCCGATGATCGGCAGCGACCTGGCCCTTGCGGTCTCGCCGAACGCCGTGACCGAGCACGCGCCGGGCGGAGGACGCGAACGATTCCGGGTCGCCGCGATCGACTACGGAATGAAGTGGAACATCGTGCGGCTGTTGAACGCGGCCGGCTGCCGCGTCCGCGTCTACCCGGCGACGGCGAGCGCCGAACGCGTCCTCGAAGCGGATCCCGACGGGATCTTCCTCTCGAACGGCCCGGGTGATCCCTCGGCGCTCCCCGGCCCCATTCGAACCATCGAGCGCCTCCTACCGGCCCGCCCGATCTTCGGAATCTGCCTCGGCCACCAGCTCCTGGGTCTGGCGCTCGGCGGCACGACGTTCAAGCTCAAGTTCGGCCACCGCGGCGCGAATCATCCGGTCCAGGACGTCTCGAGTGGCGTGGTGGCGATCACGTCGCAGAATCACGGATTCGCGGTCGAAGGCGAGAGCCTCTCGGAGGACGTCGAGCCGACGCACGTCAACCTGAACGACGGGACGCTCGAAGGCTTCCGCCACCGGACGCTGCCGATCCTCGCGGCTCAGTTCCACCCCGAGGCGTCTCCGGGTCCGCACGACGCGAACGTCCTTTTCGAGCGGTTCATCGCGGAGATGGAAAGGCGGCGACGCCGCCAGGCCGGATGAAGTCGCTTCCCCTCGAGGTGGCACTCGCGTATCTCCGAGCCCGCTCGTCGCGCCTGATCTCCTCCGTCTCACTCCTGTCGATCGCCGGGATCGGTCTGGGCGTCGCGGCGCTCGTGGTCGCGATGGGCCTTCTTTCCGGGTACCGCGGCGAGATCCGGGAGAACCTGATCGGCGCGAACGCCGAGGTCGTCCTCTTCCCGCTTTCGACCGCGGCCGAGGCCGATCCGGAGGCGGCGGCGCGGCGCGTCGCGAAGGTGTCACGCGTTCGCGCGACGGCTCCCGTCATCTATCAGTCGGGACTCGCGTCCTCGAGAGCCACCCCCGACGGGACCGACGTCGTCCTCAAGGGGATCGACCCGGCGAGCGAGCGGCGGGTCTCGAAGCTCGATGCCTACCTGCCGGCGGCGGAGACCGTGCTCACCCGGGGCGGCAGCGGATCGCATCCCGGAATCGCCATCGGGGCGGAGCTCGCCCGGGTGCTGGACGTCCGCGAGGGCGACACGATCCTTCTTTCGGTACCGGACAACACCCGGGGCGCGACCGCACTCGTGCCGCGCAGCGCCCCGTTTCGCCTCGCGCGCATCTTCCGCACGAACTTCTACGAGTCGGACTCCGAGCTCGTCTTCCTCGATCGGGAAGAGCTCCGGAAGCTGGCGCGAATGGACGGGAAGGCGAACGTGATCGAGATCAAGCTCGACACGATCCGCAACACCGAAGGGGCGGCGCACGAGATCGCCGCAGCCGCCGGGAAGGAGTTCTCGGTCACCGACTGGAGGTCGTTGAACAGCGGCCTCTTCTCGGCGCTCGCGATCCAGCAGACGACGCTGTTCTTCGTGATCGGCCTCATCGTCGGCGTCTCGACCTTCAACATCGTCGCCACGCTCGTCATGACGGTCCAGGAGAAGAAGCGCGACATCGGAGTCCTGACGGCCCTCGGCGCCGAGCCGGGATTCTTCCCGCGCGTCTTTCTGACTCTCGGAGCGCTGCTCGGCGGAGCGGGAGTGATCGCGGGAGTCGCCTTCGGCGCGCTCGTGTGCTGGGTCATGACCACGTTCCGGCTGCTGCGATTTCCGCCGGGGGTCGCGGAGATCTACTTCATCTCGTTCATCCCGTTCCGTGTCCGTCCGGTCGACCTCGCGGCGATCGTGGGCTTCTCCGCCGTCGTGATCCTCGTCGCCTCGTGGCTCCCCGCGCGGCGCGCGGGCCGGATCGACATCGCCGAAGCGCTGCGTTACGAGTAGACCGTCGCGCTCGCTCGCTCGGGAGCTGCTCACGCACCGGCGAGCGGCTCGCCAAACCCGGCTCGACCGCTCGCCTGCTCCCTCGCTCACTCGCGCTCCCGAAGACCGGACAGGCTCCTCCCTCGATTACCTCGGGAGACTCCTCCCGCCGCGACCCGAAGACGACGGGTCTATAATTCAAACCGCGGATCGCGCGTTCTCCTACCAATCGAGGTGAAGCCATGTCCCACTCCCGGGTGAAGGCCGTCACTCTTCTGGTCCTCTTGTCTCTCGCGACGGTCTCGATCGCTTCCGCACAGACCTGCGGCGAATGGCAGTGGTCGAATCCGGCGCCGCTCGGCAACCAGCTCTCGGGCGCCGCGTTCGGCAACGGGGTCTACGTCGCCGTCGGGCGCGCCGGAACGATCCTGACGAGCCCCGACGGGGTCGCCTGGTCGGTCCAGGTCGCAAATCCGAAGGTGGATCTCTCCGACGTCCTGTGGACGGGCGCGCAGTTCGTCGCGGTCGGTCAGCGTGGCGCCGTCCTGACGAGCGTCGACGGCAGCCTCTGGACGTTCCGCGGGGCCGGGGTCACGGCGACGCTGCGCAAGGTGACGTGGAACGGCGACCTGCTCGTCGCGGTCGGTGACGACGGTGCTCTCGTGACCAGCGCGAACGGACGCGACTGGACCGAGCGAGGGTCGGGCGCGACGCTGGGGTTGCGCGACGTCGCCTGGGGCGGCGGACGCTTCCTCGCAATCGGAGATTACGGATCGATCGTGACGAGCCGGGACGGGATCGCCTGGAGCCGGGTCGGCCTCGAAACGATCGACGCTCTCGCGGGCGTGACCTGGGACGGGTCGCGCTTCCTCGTCGTCGGCTCGTCCTTCCCCGACTTCGGGCTCGTGCTTTCGACTCCGGACGCGATCGGCTGGACGAGCGAGACGCTCTCCCTCCACACCTCCATGAAGTCGGTGACCTGGACGGGGTCGGAGTTCCTGGCGGTCGGCGAGTTCGGATCGATCTATGGCAGCGCCGATGGCGCTCTCTGGACCAAGCGCACCTCTCCCACGCGCTCCAACCTGTTCGACATCGTCGGAAACGGCAGCGGGTTCCTGGCCGTGGGCTCGAAGGGGACAGTGCTCGCGAGCGCAGACGGCGTCGCCTGGACCGCGCGCTCGGGAGGGATCCGCAACGCGCTCGCCGACGTCGCCTGGAACGGCACGCGCTACGTCGCCGTCGGTTACGGCACGATCCTTACGAGCGACGACAGCGTCGTCTGGTCTCCGCAGACGTCGGAGGCGCGCAAGTGGCTGATCGGCGTCGCGTTCGGGGCAGGAAGATTCGTGGCCGTCGGCGAGGACGGGATGATCCTCACGAGCGAGGACGGCGCGAGCTGGACCCGCCGGGCCTCCGGGACGATGGCCGAGATCTACGACGTTGCCTGGAACGGCTCGCGTTTCCTCGCGGTCGGAACCGACGGACTGGTTCTCACGAGCCCGGACGGGCTCTCGTGGAGCACTCCGCGAAGCATCGCCTTCAACTCGCTCTATCGGGTTATCTGGAACGGGTCGCAGTGGCTCGCGGTCGGCGGCGACTATGCGCGGCTCGCCTTCACGAGTACCGACGGCGCCACCTGGACCCGCACGTTGAGCGAGACGGGGGGCGGACTGCGCGACGTCGCGTGGGACGGCCTGCGCTTTGTGGCGGTCGGACTGGACGGATTGGTCTATGCGAGCCCGGACGGCGCCGCGTGGACGGAGTCGAACGCCGGGACGGA
>Ga0114129_10017142_pt1 | contig 10314 bp, 6 predicted proteins | sample RhiMetdeltSRZDD1_FD_80071 | JGI IMG/M metagenome (GOLD analysis project Ga0114129, IMG submission 80071) | Populus rhizosphere microbial communities from Tennessee, USA - Rhizosphere MetaG P. deltoides SRZDD1 (version 2) (version 2) | ecosystem: Host-associated > Plants > Roots > Rhizosphere >... | reverse complement strand
CCTGGGCGATGGAAGGCTCGGAGCGGCGGACGCCGCACCCGACGCGACACGCGCCGACCTCGACGCGCCGAGGCCGCTGATCGCCGGGGTCGTCGCCGATTCGGCCAGCCCGGAGGCCGAGCTCGCGGTCGCGAACCGGGTGGGCACGCCCATGGGGCGGTTCCTGGCCGCGCGGGCGTTCGACAGTGCGGCACGCCGGCTCGGTGCGGACCCGCGCGACACGGAGCCCATCCGTGTGATCGGTCTCGTGGCACCCGTTCCGCTGCTGCTGATCAACGGGGATGCGGACACGACCGTGCCGATCGAGGACGCCCGTCGTCTCGCGGCCGCGGCCGGGCCGACGGCGGAGCTGTGGACGGTCCCCGGAGCCGACCACAGCCGTTCCCACGCGGTCGCGGCACAGGACTATGAGCGTCGGGTGACGGACCATCTGCGGATGGCATTCCGCACCGCCCGCGACCACGATCAGCGCGACGAGGGACGCGACCTATAATCGCGACTCCGGGGTGGCTGCGGTCGACCCCGGCGCCCCTCACGGTGATGCCCTGGAGGTCAGATGGCAGCCAAGATCCTCGTCGTCGATGACGATCCGAACGTCCAGCGTCTGCTCCAGTACACGCTGAAGCAGGAGGGCTATGACGTCGTCATCGCGGGGGACGGCGCCGAAGGCTTCCGACTCTGGGGCCAGGAGATCCCGGACCTCGTCCTGCTCGACGTCATGCTGCCCAAGCTCGACGGGTACCAGGTCGCCCAGAAGATCCGCGAGCAGGAAGCCGGCGGCTCCCACGTCCCGATCATCATGCTCACCGCCGAGCGCGAGGTCGAGCAGAAGGTCCGCGGTCTCCGCGCCGGCGCCGACGACTACCTCATCAAGCCGTTCCATCCAGCCGAGCTGCTCGCGCGGATCAAGAGCCTCCTCGCGCGCTTCGCGCCGCGCGACACGCTCCTTGCGCGCCCTCCGATGGGCCGGATCCAGGCGTTCTACGGGGCGAAAGGCGGCGTCGGCACGACCACCATCGCGATCAACGCGGCGATCGCGTTCCACCGTGAGCTCGGGCGCAAGGTGTGCCTCGTCGATGGCAATCTCCAGTTCGGCGACCACCGCGTCTTCCTCGACCTCGGGCTCGATCGCAAGAGCATCGTCGACATCGTCACGGCGCCATCGATCGATGCGGACCTGATCCGCAACGTCATCGTGAAGCACGACTCCGGCATCGACCTGCTGCTCGCGCCGCCCTCGCCGGAGACCGCCGAACTGGTCCGACCCGAGCACCTGCCGTTCATCACCGACCAGCTCACGTCGATGTACGACTACATCCTGGTCGACGTCGACAAGCGGCTCGACGACGTCAACCTCGGCGTCTTCGAGGCGGCCGAGACCGTCTTCGTCGTGATGACCGCGGACCTGTCGTGTCTCAAGAACGTGCGACTCATCCTCGAGACGATGGGCCACCTCGGCTATGGGCCCGAGAAGGTCCAGCTGGTCCTCAACCGGTCCAACGCGTTCACCGGCATCAACGTCAAGAACGCCGAGGGCGCGCTGCGCCGGAACATCGACCACCAGGTCGTCAACGAGTACCGCGGCGCTATCAGCGCGCTGAACTCGGGCGCGCCGTTCATGTTCACGAAGGCGGACTCGCCGCTCGGCGCGTCGGTGCTTCAGTTCGTCCGCTCCGTCGACAAGGCGTCCGCGGCCGCGCAAGCACAGCCGGTCGGGGCGCGCTGAGCGGGTCGCGACGTGCCGGTTTAGCCGGCGATAAGGCGCGCATAAGTCCGTGGTGAGCGCTCGCCGATAGCGTGGCGGCCATGTTGGCTGTCGTCCCCTCCGCCACGCTGTTCGGCCTCGATGGTCGACCGATCCGCGTCGAGGTCGACGTCGCCCCAGGACTGCCCGGCTTCACGGTCGTTGGCTTGGCCGATACCGCCGTGCAGGAGGCTCGGGAACGCGTCCGGGGCGCGATCCGCAACTCGGGTTTCGCCTTCCCGCCGCGCCGTCTGACGGTCAACCTCGCGCCTGCCGAGCTGCGCAAGACGGGCGCGTCGCTCGATCTGGCGATGGCGATCGGGATCCTGCTCGGGTCTGAGCAGGTCCGCGCCGGACCGGCGGCCGTCGCGTTCATCGGCGAGCTCGGGCTCGACGGCGAGGTGCGACCGGTCCCGGGGATCCTGCCGATGGCGGCAGCCCTCGCTGACCGCGGCATCGAGCGCCTCGTGCTGGCCGTCGGCGCCGTCGAGGAAGCGGGACTCGTCAGTGGCATCGAGGTGATCGGAGCCGCCACCCTCGCCGCGGCCGCCGCGATCGTCCGACGCAGGCGCCCGGTGCACCCACCGGTCGCGAGACCACGGGTGACGATGGGCGACCCTGGAGCGGTCGGCGAGCGGCGAGTGCCCGTCCCGGGCGAGGCGATCCCGGATCTTCGGGAGGTGCGTGGCCAGGCGGGGGCGCGACGCGCGCTCGAGATCGCCCTCGCCGGTAGCCACGGGCTGCTGATGACGGGCCCGCCGGGCGTGGGCAAGACGCTGCTCGCGCGGACCATCCCCGGCCTGCTGCCACCGCTCGACGACGCGGCGGCCCTGTCGGTCTCGATCGTCGCATCGGCGGCCGGCGAGGGACCGATCGCGGAGCTCCGCCGACAGCCGCCGTTCAGGTCGCCGCACCACACGCTCTCATATGCCGCGATGGTCGGCGGCGGGCCGACCCTCTCGCCCGGAGAGATCACCCGTGCGCACGACGGCGTGCTTTTCCTCGACGAGCTGGCGGAATTCGACCGGGACGTCCTCGAGGCGCTCCGCCAGCCGCTCGAGGAGGGTCGCATCCTCATCGCCCGGGCCGGGCGCGTCATGACGTTCCCGGCGCGCTTCCAGTTGATCGCTGCGATGAACCCGTGCCCGTGCGGGTTCGCGGGCTCCTATCCGGAGGACCGCTGCCATTGCACGGTCCCTGAGGTCGACCGGTACGCGCGGCGTGTCTCGGGTCCGCTCCGGGACCGGATCGATCTGTGGGTGTCCATGCCGCGCGTCCCGTCGGCGACGCTCATCTCGGGCCACGATCCCGAGGACTCGGCGACGGTCAGTGCGCGCATCAGCGCGGCCCGGGCGCGTGCCGGACTCGACCGTGGGCGCATCAACGGCCGTCTCCGCGGTCGCGCGCTGCGCCGCGCATGTCGCCTCTCCGACGCGGCGGCGCGACGGGTCGCGGATCTCGCCGAGGCCGAGTTCGCGAGCGGGCGCGGGACCGAGCGCCTGCTCCGGGTCGCCCGCACCATCGCCGACCTGGACGGCGCGGTCGGCGTCGATGTCGCGCACCTCGAGGAGGCGGCGTGGTACCGCTCGCCGATCCTGAAGCAGGCCGCGCTGGCATCGTGAGGTGATCGGCATCGGGACGCGCCCTGGTGACACGCCGGCCAGCGACCTGGACCCATACGCCCCCGAGCGAGACGCGTGGGCCGTACTGGCATCGGTCCACGGGCTCGGTCCGATCGGTTTCGCGGCGCTGCTGCAACGCTACGGGTCGGCACAGGACGTGCTCGTCGAGGCGTCGCGCCCGGGTGCGAGCCGACGGCTGATGGACACCCCTCAGGCGGATATCGGGGTACGCAAGCGGCCGATCGACGACGACGTCGCGGGGCGGATCGTCGTAGCGGCGCAGGCTACGGGACGGATCCTCGCGCGTCTCCACGCCCTCGACGTTCACGTCGTCACCGTGGAGGAGCCGACCTATCCGGACCGACTCGCGGCGATCGCGATGCCTCCCCATGTGATCTACGTCCGAGGTCCCATCGCCACCCTATCGCGCGAGCGTTCGGTCGCGGTCGTCGGTACACGGCGCGCGACCGCGACCGGGCGGGACATCGCGGCACGCGTCGCGACGGCGCTCGTGGCTGCCGACGCCACGGTCGTTTCGGGCCTCGCCTTCGGCATCGACGGGGCGGCCCATGCCGCGACCCTCCGTGCCGGCGGCACGACCGTGGCGGTCATCGGTGGTGGCCATGCCTCTCTGGGTCCGGCGGCCCACCGCCGGCTCGCCGACGGGATCGTGGCTCGTGGCGGGTCGATCGTGTCCGAGCTCGCGCCGGACGTCGCGCCGACGCAGGGCACGTTCCCGCAGCGGAACCGGATCATCAGCGGACTCAGCGACGCGACGGTCGTCATCGAGGCGCCATCGAAATCAGGCGCGCTGATCACCGCGTCGTGGGCCCTCGAGCAGGGGAGGGGTTGCTTCCTCGTACCGGGTCCGCTCGACGGCCGGGCGTCGGCCGGCTGCCTCGCATTCCTGCGCGAATTCTCGCCGGTCGCCGCGCTCGTGACAGGGATCCCGCAGTTGATCGCGGACCTCGGGTACACGGGGGCGACGAAGCCGGACGTCGACGCACTTGCGGGCGCCTCGATGCAGGAGCTGGGACGGACCGAGGCGCTCATCGCCTCGGCGCTGCTCGGGGGGCTTGCGACCGTCGATGAACTCGTGGCGACGACAGAACTGCCGGTCGCCACGGTGCTCGCGGCGCTCACGCTGCTCCAACGAAAGGGGCTCGTCACGGGCGCTCACGGCCGGTACCGACCGGCGGGCACGATGCTCGGCTCCCAGTCATCGTTCTGGGCAGGGGCCAGTGAGGGTCGGAGACGGGTGGTTGCCCGAGCTGGACAGCCTTTGCTACCCTGACGGGCGCATCCGCCCCAGCGTGATGCGGGCGAAACGTGGAGCCCCCATCCCGTCCGCCCCCTCCGACGCAGCCAGGTCCTGTATTGCGGAAGCTCCTCATCGCGATCCTGGCACTGCCTGTGCTGCTCGGCGTGTACGCGTCGACGGTCCTTGGCCGATCCAGGTTCATCCGCGGCGGGGTCGCGATCGCCCTCGGTGGGATCGTGGCGCTCGGTGCCATCGCGTCCGCTCGTCCGGCTGTCACGAACGCGTCGCCGACGAGCGACATCGTCCCCTTGACGCAGGCCGCGTTCAGGATGGCCGTCGCGACGAACATCGACCTTCGCTCGCCCACCAGCATCCTGTTCAGCGCCCCGATGCAGCGCGATTCGGTCGGGTCGAGCGTCTCGATCCAGCCGGCGGTCCCGTTCCAGCTCGAGTGGAGCGAGGACGACACGCGCGTCTCGATCGTCCCGACGGGCGCCTGGCAGCCATCGACCTACTACACGGTCACGGTCGGCGCCGGCGCACTTGCCGCGAGCGGACGGCCGATGACCAAGCCCGCTCGCGCCGCCTTCCTCACCCGTGACACGGCGACCGGGCTGCTCGCCGCGACGGGCATGCTGGACAAGCGAGCGACCGTCGATTCGTCGTTCACGATCGCGTTCGACCAGCCGGTCGACCTCACCTCGGTCGGGCCGGCGATCCGGATCGATCCGCCCGTCCCAGGTGCGCTGACCCGCACGACCGCCGCCGGCGGTGCGTCGACCTACACGTTCATCCCGAGCCAGCCGCTCGCGCCGGATACGAAGTACCGCCTCGTCGTCGATGGCGTGAAGGACGCCTCGGGCATCGCCCTGGCACCCCTGACGATGGCCATGCGAACCGTGGCAGCTCCCGGTGTCGTGCGCTTCAGGCCGCGTGACGGGTCGAGCGACATCCTCCGTGACTCGATGATCTCGGTCCGGTTCACCGACAAGATGGACCACGCCTCGACGAGGGCGGCGTTCACGGTGACCGCCGACGGCAAGCGGGTCCCCGGAACGCTCCAGTTCGTCGAGGACGACCACGTGCTGGTCTTCGACCCATCGTCGAACCTTCCGTACGGGGCATCCGTGGTGGCGACGGTCGCCGCCACCGCCACCAGCAGGAGTGATATCCCCCTCGGAGCCGTCGCCAAGGGCACGTTCACGGTCGTACCCAAGCCCGCTGCGGCGAAGAAGCCTGCGACGACCGCCGCACGAGCGACGACGAACCACATCCCGCGGACCGGCGGCGGGACCGTCGGCAGCGGCAGCTGGGGCGCGGTCGAGCGCTACTACCTGAAGTTGATGAACTGCACACGGACCGGTGGCTGGGTGACGTCCGGCGGCGATTGCAGCAGCCCGGGTGGGCGCAACGTCGCCCCGCTCCGGCTCGACGCCGGGATCAGCTCGAAGGTGTCACGGCCGTACGCCAAGAAGCTCGCCGTCAACAACATGTGCACCCACTTCAGCGGCGGCAACCCAGGCGACCGTCTGCGCCGAGCCGGATACCACAGCTACCGCTGGGGCGAGAACCTCGGCTGCCGCTCGGGCAATCCCTACAGCGCGGTGCTCGGTAGCCATCGCTTCTTCCAGAGCGAACGCCCCTACGGTGGCGGGCACTACGTGAACCTGATGAACTCGATGTACGACCGGGTCGGCATCGGCGTATGGGTGTCGCACGGGCGCGTCCGCCTCGTCATCGACTTCTACCACCCGTAGGGGGACCTTCGGGCCACCTCTCGCTGCGCCGAGCGTTGCCATGATGCGGCCATGCTCCGCAACGCCGTACTGCACATCAGCAACGAGCAGCCGCTCATCGCCGACCTCTTCGAACTGCCGAACCCGACCGATCTCGTGGTGCGCCTGACGAACCTGCGCACCCTCGACGGCAAGCGGCCGGTCTTCGTCGACGACTCCAAGTCGGTGTTCCTGTTCCCGTATCACCGCGTGTCGTTCATCGAGATCCCGCACGCCGCGATGGCGGCCGCCGAGCTCGGTGGCGACGTCGAGGCTCCGGGGACGATGCCGATCCCGGTCGGGGCCGGTGTCCACGCGGCACTGCCTGCCGACACACCCGCCGAGGACGACGAGCTCGAGATCGACGAGGACTTCCTGCGGCGCATCCGCGAGGTCTGACCGAGGGCGTCAGCGCTCGCCCGGGCATCGGCGCTGAGCCGGGATCGGACCCGCTGCCCCTCGGCCGTTAAGGGTGCGTCAAGGGGCCGGTGCTAATATCCCGGCCGTGTCCAAGAACCTCGTGATCGTCGAGTCGCCGGCAAAGGCGCGGACGATCGAGCGATACCTGGGCGACGACTATCGCGTCCTGGCCTCATACGGCCATGTCCGCGACCTCCCCGAGAATCCCGGTAAGGGCAAGTTCGGGGTGGACGTCGACCATGGGTTCCTCCCCGAATACGTCATCAACGAAGACCGGCGCAAGCAGGTCAACGACATCGCCAAGGCCGCCAAGGGCTCCGACCTCGTCTATCTCGCGACCGACCTCGATCGTGAGGGTGAGGCGATCGCCTGGCACGTCGCCGAGGCCGCCCACGTCCCGGAGGCCAAGACCCGACGGGTCACGTTCAGCGAGATCACCGAGCCCGCGATCCGCGAAGCGTTCGCGAACCCGCGTGACATCGACAAGAACCTCGTCGACGCACAGCAGACCCGGCGGATCGTCGACCGGCTCGTCGGATACACACTGAGCCCGCTCCTGTCGCGCAAGGTCCGCGGCGGGCTGTCCGCGGGCCGCGTCCAGTCGGTGGCCGTGCGCCTCGTCGTCGAGCGTGAGCGCGAGATCGAGGCGTTCACGGCACGCGAGTACTGGACGATCGAGGCGATCCTGGCGAACGCCGCCGGCGAGACCTTCGCGGCCGAGCTGATCCGCATCGACGGCGAGGCGCTCGACCTTCCCGACGCGGACACCACCGACCGTCATGTCACCGCGTTGCGCGATGCACACCCGGTCGTGCGCAAGGTCGGCGTCCGGACCCAGAAGCGGTCGCCGTCTCCGCCGTTCACGACCTCGACCCTGCAGCAGGAAGCGAGCCGCAAGCTGTCGTTCAGCCCCAAGCGGACGATGTCGATCGCGCAGCGGCTCTATGAGGGCGTCGAAACGCCTGAGGGGCACGTCGGCCTGATCACCTACATGCGGACCGACTCGACGTCGATGGCCGGTGTCGCGATGGGCGAGGCGCGCGATGTCATCGCCGGGCGCTACGGCGACGAGTTCACGATGCCCAAGGGCCGCGTCTACAAGACGACGTCGAAGGGCGCCCAGGAGGCGCACGAGTCGATCCGACCGACCAGCTTCCGACGCGATCCCGACTCCCTCGAGGGAAGTCTCAAGCCCGAGGAGCTTCGGCTGTACCGCCTCATCTGGCAGCGCGCGCTGGCGTCGCAGATGGCACCCAAGGAGCTCGAGACGACGACGGTCGACCTCGTCGACGGTCCTTACGAACTGCGGGCGAGCTCGACCCGCACGTTGTTCGAGGGCTTTGCCCGGGTGTACACCGAGGGGCGCGACGACGACGCGGAAGAGGAAGAGAACGCCCGCCGGCTGCCGCAGCTCGCCGAGGGCGACCGGACCGACGTCCGCGACATCACGCCCACGCAACACTTCACCGAGCCGCCCCCGCGCTTCACGGAGGCGACCCTCATCAAGGCGCTCGAGGAGCACGGCATCGGCCGCCCCTCGACGTATGCCGCGACCATCTCCACGATCATCGACCGCGGATATGTCCGCGTCGAGGAACGGCGACTCCATCCGGAGCTCGTGGCCGGGATCGTCACCGACCTCCTCGTCGAGCATTTCGGGGACTACGTCGACCTCGAGTTCACCGCCCGCATGGAGGAAGAGCTCGACGAGATCGCCCGCGGCGAGCGGGCGTGGGTGCCGCTGCTCGAGGCCTTCTATGCGCCGCTGCGCGACCGCGTCGCGGAGAAGCGGCGTGAGCTGCGCCGAAGCGACTTCACGACCGAGCCGACCGATGAGGTGTGCTCCGAGGGACACCCGATGGTCATCCGCCTGGGACGGAACGGACGGTTCCTGGCGTGTTCGATGTATCCCGAGCACAAGGAGACCCGGCCACTCCCCGGCGACGAGCCGCCGCCCCAGGAGGGCACGGGCGAGGTCTGTCCGAAGTGCGGCGAGGGGACGCTCGTCGGCAGGCGCGGCAAGTTCGGCCCGTTCGTCGGCTGCTCCCGGTACCCCGAGTGCGACTACATCAAGCGTGAAGGCCCACCGCCACCCGAGCCGCTGCCGTTCGAGGTCACGTGCCCCAAGAACAATGACGGTCACCTCGTCCCGCGTCGCGCCCGGCGTACGGGGAACGTCTTCTGGGGGTGCTCGAACTATCCGAAGTGCGATTTCACGACGAACTACGAGCCTCTCGGCGGTCTGCACGATGCGGACCAGGGTCCGCTCGCTCGCAAGGGCGAGGCGGCGATCTGCCTGAAGTGCGGCTCCACCAGCGAGAGCACGCCCGAGAAGGTCGTGCCCGGCGAGAGCTATCCGGGTGGGCCTCCCGACCCCGAGGCCCTCGCGCGGCCGGCCCGTCGCACCGGTGGCGGGCCGGGTGGTGCGGGTCGCGGGACGGCGCGTCGCGGCACGCGCCGCTCGAACGGGACCAGGCGATCGACCGAGCCGGCCGCGGAGGCGTGACCGGGCGCTCAGCCCCGCGCGACGGACACGCCAGTGTCCCGAGCGATCCCAGGACCGATCCAGCTCTCGAGCGATATCTCCGTGCCCTCGCGGCGCGGGACGCCTCGCCCCACACGACCCGGGCCTATCGAACCGCGGTGGGCGCCTATCTCGACTGGCTGGCCGACCAGGGCATCGACTGGACACGTCCTGCCCGTCATCAGCTGCGTGGCTACCTCGCCCGGTTGGGCTCGGGCGCGTCGCGTTCGACGGTCGCCCAGCGCCTCGCCGCGATCCGCTCGTTCCATCGCTGGGCGGCGCGCGAGGGACTGACGACGGGTGATCCGTGGGGCGCGATCGCGACGCCGCGCCTGCCGCGCCGGCTACCGCGCGTCCTCGAGGTCGACGAGGTCGATCGCCTCCTGGCCGGGATCGACCACGAGCTCGAGGCTGCCGACGCGGCAGCACCCGACGGGACCGCACTGGCGACCGCCCTCGCGCTGCGGGATCGGGCGATCGTCGAGGTGGCCTACGCGGCGGGCTTGCGCATCAGCGAGCTCGCCGCCGCCGATCTCGGTTCGCTCGATCTCCGGCGAGGGGAAATCCGGGTGATCGGCAAGGGCAGGAAGGAGCGGATCGGGCTGCTGGGCCGACCGGCCATCGCAGCGCTCCAGGCGTACCTCGACCTCGGACGGCCGCTGCTCGTCGACCGGCGGCCCCCGGCCGGGCCGTTGCCGACCGCCGTCTTCCTGAACCATGCTGGTGGGCCGCTGGGCGTGCGCGGCCTGCGCTACCGGCTCGATCGGCTGTGCCGCGCCGCCGGTCTCCCCGAGGGCGTCTCGCCGCACACGCTGCGGCACTCGTTCGCGACGCATCTCCTCGACGGTGGCGCCGACCTGCGCGTTGTCCAGGAGCTGCTCGGTCACGAGAACCTGGCGACGACCCAGATCTATACGCACGTCTCGCCGGGTCGCCTCGCAGCCGCCTATCGCGAGGCCCATCCTCGG
>Ga0114129_10017141_pt1 | contig 10314 bp, 7 predicted proteins | sample RhiMetdeltSRZDD1_FD_80071 | JGI IMG/M metagenome (GOLD analysis project Ga0114129, IMG submission 80071) | Populus rhizosphere microbial communities from Tennessee, USA - Rhizosphere MetaG P. deltoides SRZDD1 (version 2) (version 2) | ecosystem: Host-associated > Plants > Roots > Rhizosphere >... | reverse complement strand
CTTTTACTCGTTATGTTGCAGGTCATGCTGACTACACGCCTATGCACTTCGGCGACCGGCGCCGCGAAACTTCCTGGGCGCATCAGATTGCGAGTTCCGCAATCTTCACTTCTCCTTTATTAGTATACGGCGCGCACCCCGCCAACATACCGGCGAATCCAGCGGTTGACGTTATTAAGAGCATTCCCAGTGTTTGGGACGAGACAATAGTTCTGCCTGACAGTGCCATCGGCGAGATTGCTGCGTTTGCGCGGCGGCGCGGGCGAGTTTGGTTTGTTGCCGTCATGAATGGGCCAATAGCAAGAAATATTCACGTCCCCCTGCCATTTTTACCGCTCAGCGAACAACCGGCGCTGTTCGTTAGTGACAACGAGGACGATCCGGCAGCGGTGAAGATTGAGAAACGAAACGTAAGGAAGAAAGAGACGCTTACGATTCAGATGCGACCAGCCGGGGGCTTCATTGGTCGGTTTTCTTAGTACTCTTTTTCGTGTTAGTTCGTGCGATTTAGTGGAAGAGATGATCCACGAAAATTACACGAAATCACGAAGAAGAGACAGGCGCTCAGGTAAACGTCAATGATCACAATCGAACGACTAGCTAATTTCCCGTGAAGCGAGTGTTATCTTTCGTCTGTCTTCTGGTGTCTTTCTGCGGTGGAGTTGCAAAGCCGCACCTGGGCTTAGATGTTGCGAGCTTTGATCGCAATCGCGTTCTGAAGCTTGCAAGTCAGTACTTGACGGAACAACCAATTACCATTACCGCGTCAACATCTCCCCGCAGTGCCGGCGGACCGCATGATTTCTTTTCCGAAGGAGATTACTGGTGGCCGGACCCGCAAAATCCCAATGGTCCATATGTCCAACGCGATGGTTTTAGCAACCCCGACAACTTTATCGATCACCGTCGATACTTGATGCGCCTGAGCTTGCAGGTACCGGCACTTGCAGCCGCCTGGAGGCTCACGCGAGACGAACGGTTCGCGCAACATGCTGTTCGTCATCTTCGTGCCTGGTTTATTGACGCGCAAACAATGATGAATCCGAACCTGCAGTACGCGCAGGCCATCCACGGACGATTCACTGGTAGAGGTATTGGCATCATCGACACCATCCACCTGGTTGAAGTCGCTCGATCGGTTGAGGTCTTACGCGGATCGCATGCGCTTTCACAATCGGACGTCGAAGGAATTAACAAATGGTTCAGCGAATACCTGCAGTGGTTGACGACGCACAAGTACGGACAAGACGAACGAGATGCTAAAAACAATCACGGGACGTGTTGGGCGATGCAGGTGGCGGCGTTTGCTCACCTGGTTGGAAATCAGGAATTACTCGATTACTGCCGCAATCGGTTCAAAACGGTCATCGTTCCGAATCAGATAGCAGCTGACGGAAGCTTCCCGCAGGAGCTAAGGCGTACTAAGCCATACGGCTATTCGCTATTCAATCTGGAAGCCATGGCGACGTTGTGCCAAATCCTGTCTACTAAGAGTGACAACCTCTGGAGCTTTCAATTGCCCGACGGGCGCGGCATCGGGCGGGCAATGGAATACATGTATCCATTTATAAAGGACAAGGATAAGTGGCCGCTGCCGAAGGACGTTATGTACTCCGAGGAGTGGCCGATGCGTCAAAGCAGTCTTCTTTTCGCAGGAAAAGCGCTGAATCGTCCTGAATACATCGAGCTTTGGAAGAAGCTGAAACCGGACTCGACGGTTGACGAGGTAATTCGCAACTTCTTCATCCGCCAGCCAGTGTTGTGGAGTGATTAGGAAGACTGACTGCATCCGGCGCTGGTTGAGTGTTAATAAGGAGTTCAATCTCATGTTCGTTAGACTCGGACTGTTTTGTATTCTGCTGATGGTTTGCTCGATTAACCTCGTGGCTCAATCCGTCAACAACCGGACGAGCCTTTCAGCGAGCACGACCACCCCGGAAACAAAGCTGGAACGCGATCAGCGAATGAGTTGGTGGCGTGAAGCGCGTTTCGGCATGTTCATCCATTGGGGACTGTATGCAGTACCAGCCGGCGAATACAACGGAAAACGATCGGAACGAATCGGCGAGTGGATAATGGAATGGGCCAACATCCCTCGAGCTGATTACGAGAAATTTGCGGCCCAGTTCAACCCCGTAAAGTTCAATGCAGCTGAATGGGTACGGATCGCCAAGACCGCCGGCATGAAATACATAGTCATCACTTCCAAACATCATGACGGCTTTTCGATGTACAACAGCGGCGTTAGCAACTACGACATTATGGACGCAACTCCTTATCACAAAGACCCGATTAAGGCGCTGGCCGTTGAAGCGAAAAAACAGGGACTTAAGTTCTGTTTCTATTATTCGATACTCGATTGGCATTACCCGGCAGCGTACGTCGATGCGGCCGGCAAGGATCCAACAGCTGGTAATCGCACAACAAAACTACGGGCTGGCGGCAAGGAAGCATATGTGAAGTATATGAAGGACCAGCTTCGCGAGCTAATCACTAATTACGATCCAGCCGTGCTTTGGTTCGACGGTGAATGGCAGGAGTGGTGGACCGAAGCTGACGGTAAGGATTTGTATGCGTACGTCCGTGGGCTGAAGCCGAACATTATCATCAACAATCGAGTGGGCAAAGGACGGCAGGGAATGCAGGGCATGAGCAAGACTGACCAGGAATATGCTGGTGACTTCGGAACACCTGAACAACAAATTCCCGCGAACGGCCTACCTGGAGTTGATTGGGAAAGTTGCATGACGATGAACACGACCTGGGGTTTCAAGTTTTATGATGATAAGTGGAAGAGTTCTGAAACACTGATTCGTAATCTGATCGACATTGCGTCGAAAGGTGGCAACTACTTGTTGAACGTTGGCCCTACAGCAGAAGGATTGATTCCTCACCCAAGCGTGGAAAGACTCGCCGAAATAGGCAGATGGATGAAGATCAACGGGGAAGCGATCTACGGTACGACTGCCAGTCCATTTCCAACTCAACTTGACTTTGGACGAGCGACCAGCAAGCGCAGCGTAGTTTACTTGCATGTATTCAATTGGCCGTCCGATGGAAATCTTCGTGTGCCGGCGTGGGGTAAGACTGTGAAGCGAGTCTACTTGCTGTCGAATCACAGTCGCAACTTAAGCTTTGACCAGAAAGCCGACGGCATAACGATTCAGGTACCGCAGACTGCGCCAGATCCAATTGCGACTGTCGTGGTTGTAGAAACATCAGGGTAGAAGCAATCGTCGATGGATTCAGCATCGCGACCGATGTAAGGCGGTGGCGCAGGCAATGTCACGCATAGACACGAAAGACCAAAAGCAGGTGCAATACATCACCAGACGTGAAATCCTTCGCGTTGCCGTTGCTGCGCCGCTGTTTTCAAGCCTACCCAGGAGAAATTGGATCCAAAAGTCTACTCGTTTGCCACTTGAGGCGGCACGCAGCGCGATCGTTACCACCGATCAGTCTAATGACGTCAGTGCGGTCAAACTCATCCGGAATTGGAAAGGTCCTTTGTGTCAATCCAGGTTGATAAATCGTGGACCAAACCCCATCAAACTTAAGGAGGTGGTCCTGTTTGATTTGCAACTGGATCTTCCGGCAGCTACGCGTCTGTATGGCGAGGGATTTCAAATGCTCACGCAGACGGGCGGCACACTGGGCGAGCCGGCAGATCTGGGAAATTACACGGACGCTAAACATTACAAAATTCCAGCGCCTGAGGGATCTAGAGCATTGTACGGAATGATGATGCTATCGCCGCCTGATGCGCCGAACCATATGTTGGCGTTCACATCCTGTCGCCGTTTCATTGGAAAGTTTTATCTAAAATCTGGTGGTGTTCAGGTTGTTGTCGACACTGAAGCTCGCGAACTTGCGCCGGGCGAATCGTGGGAGCTCGAGGAGTTTACCTATCAGACCGGCGATCGTGAACAACTTCTCGATATGTTGGCCCAGAGGCTTGTCAGGAATCACCCGCCCCTTCGCTTTGCAAAACCGCCGACCGGTTGGTGCTCCTGGTATTGCTTTGGACCACGGGTCACAGCTCAACAAGTATTGGACAACCTGGATTTCATCGCCAGAAATGCGCCAGGACTTAAATACATCCAGATTGATGACGGATATCAACCGGCAATGGGGGATTGGCTTGAGACTGGCGCCGCGTTTGGAGGAAACGTTCAAGGCGTATTGAAGGAGATCAAGAAACGCGGATTCGAGCCAGCGATCTGGATGGCTCCTTTTATCGCAGAGGAGAAATCGCATGTCTTTGAGCAACATCCCGAGTGGTTTGTGATGGATGAAGGCGGAAAGCCACTCAGATCCGACACGGTAACATTCGGCGGATGGCGGCGTGGTCCATGGTATGTGCTTGACGGAACACATCCCCAGGTGCAGAACCACTTCATAGACGTTCTTACCACAATGCGACGTGAATGGGGCGTCACGTATTTCAAACTCGACGCAAACTTCTGGGGCGCAATTCACGGTGGCCGTTTTCACGATATGAGGGCCACTCGCATTGAGGCATATCGTCGTGGAATGCAGGCAGTTTTGAGGGGCGCCGGAGACGGATTTGTGCTGGGTTGCAATCATCCGATGTGGCCGTCACTCGGACTGATTCACGGATCGCGTAGTTCGAACGACATCAAGCGGAGCTGGGAACGTTTTGAAACAACCGCCCGACAGAATCTAAGTCGTAATTGGCAGAACGGCCGGTTGTGGTGGAACGATCCGGACGCGATCGTGCTAACAGGAGATCTTTCGGACGAGGAATTTCGTTTTCACGCAACCTCGGTCTTTGCGACCGGAGGCATGCTTCTGTCCGGAGACGATCTGACAAAAATAAGCTCTGGCCGATTGGAGATGTTGCGAAAACTGCAACCTCCGACCGGGACCGCGGCGCGGTTTGATGATGACTCGTTTCGTGTCGGCCGCGTAAACCTGGGTAAACGCGAGATTGTTTGTGTCTTCAACTTTGACGATGTGCCGCAGACTATTTCATTCACACTTCGCCGGGGCACGAGCGTCGTTGATTTTTGGACTGGCGAAATGTTGAAGGTTGACGGAAATAAATTTGAGCTTAAGGACATGCCCAGGCACTCTGCAAGTGCTTTCATCAATGGGTAGTGTTTAGCAATGAGAACGAGTCCGGTTACAACTGACGATTACAAGGGTGTATTTGCAGTGCCTCCGCTGGCGCGCGCAAAGGACGCAACCCGCTCGATAAGCTTCGAGCAAAACGATGCGATCATCAGACATATTGTCGCAGGAGGAATCAGCCGTATCATCTATGGTGGGAACGCATTCCTTTATCACATTCGCTTGAATGAGTATGCGACGTTACTCGAGTGGATGGCTGATGTACCTGACGATCTTTGGATTATCCCCAGCATGGGACCTGCATATGGTTTCGCAATGGAGCAAGCTTCAATCCTCCGTCGTTATCAGTTCCCCTGTGCGATGATGCTCCCGTCGAACGATCCACGCGACGCGGTCGGATTGGCACAAGGTTATCGGGACATTGCCGACGCTGCCGAAACTCGGCTTCTGCTTTATTTGAAGGATGAATCGAGCTTTGGAGCAGACCAAGATGCAGGCATCGAAGCTGTAGCACGTTTGATTCAGGACCGCGTCTGCATCGGAGTCAAATACGCCATTGTTCGAAAGGATCCGACAAAGGACGAGTATCTATCTCGTCTGCTTAAGTACGTAGATAGAAGTTTTGTTATTAGCGGTATTGGTGAGCGACCTGCAATCACCCACCTGCGCGACTGGCGGCTACCGGGATTTACGACCGGCTCCGGATGCATTGCTCCGCGGCTTAGTCAGAAGCTTCTTCTGGCCTGTTACGGGCAGAATTGGGGAGTTGCTGAAGAACTTCGGGATCGGTTTATTCCGCTCGAAGACTTACGCGATCAGTTTGGTCCTGCCAAAGTCCTGCATCACGCTACTGAGGCTGCCGGGATTGCGCACATTGGACCATTGCCTCCGTACGTCTCCGGTTTAAGTGATGAGCAACTGCGTGATTTAGCTTCTGTTGTTGCGAGACTGACTCAACAGGAAGTGTCTATAACACAATGACTCCGCTGGAACTTCGTAAACGATTATCAGGTGTCATAGCGTTTCCGGTGACTCCATTCAAAGGTGATCTGTCCCTTGATGTGGACGGCCTGCAAAGGAATTTAGAGTCGCTGTTGCGTCATCCAATTTGCGCGCTGGTGGCTGCAGGTGGTACTGGGGAGCTTTACTCGCTGACACCTGAAGAGCATCGGCAGATAATCGAAACTACAGTGAAGACGGCAATTGGCCGCGTGCCTGTAATTGCCGGAGTCGGATTTAGCGCGCGCCTGGGGATGGAATTGGCGTCCGCTGCTGAAGGCGTCGGCGCCGATGGGATTCTCGTGTTTCCTCCCTACTATCCGCAGGCGGATGATGATGGAATGATCGATTACTACCGTGCAATTGCTTCAGCTACAAAACTCGGACTGCTGATCTACAGCCGTGATTGGGCCAACTTCAGCCCGGCAATGGTGGAACGTCTAACAAGTATTTCGACACTCATAGCCTGGAAAGACGGTCAAGGCGACATCCGGCGGTTGCAGACAATCATTAATCGTGTTGGCGACCGGCTGCACTGGATCGGTGGCGCGGGCGATGACATGGTGGCGGCTTACTACAGCATCGGCATTCGTACGTACACTTCAAGCGTCGCCAGTGTCTCGCCACGCTTGTCTCTGAAATTGCATGAACTTGCGGCGGGCGGACAGAACGTTGAGTTGAATGAATTGATGAATAAATGCGTAACTCCGCTGTACGCAATCCGCGGCCGGCGCAAGGGATATGAAGTATCGACAATGAAGGCACTGATGGACATGGTGGGACTCGCGGGCGGACCCGTCAGACCCCCGCTCGTGAACGTTCGCACCGAAGAGCGGGAAGAGCTGAAAACCATTCTGGAGACTTGGCGGTCCTTCCTTTAACAGTTCGACACCTGCGGTTGGTGGGATTTTTGCCTTTTGTGCCAGGCATCTGGTGAATGTAGATGGAAGTAAGCAAGACAAAGGTTCGTTGGGGATTGATCGGCTGCGGCGATATAGCTCGTAAGCGCGTCGCAGCGGCCTTACGCGACGTGCAACGTTCAGAACTTGTTGCTGTAAATCGAGCACAGACTGCGTTGGCCGAAGCTTTTGCCAAAGAGTTTGGCGCTCAACGTTGGTATGACGATTGGGAAGACCTTTTGACTGACAGAGAGATTGACGCAGTTTACGTCGCCACTCCTGTTCATTTGCACGCGGCACAGACTATTAAAGCCGCTGAAGCAGGGAAGCACGTGTTGTGTGAAAAGCCGATGGCGATGAATCCGGCAGAATGCGAATTAATGATTACGGCGAGTCGTGCGAATCGTGTGAAGCTCGGCATTGCCTACTACCGCCATTTCTATCCGGCCATCGAACGCGTTAAAGGGCTGATTGGCCAGGAAGAAATCGGAGAACCAGTGTTGGCCCAAATAAATGCATTCGAGTGGTTCAATCCGCAATCAGGGGAAGCTCGCTCGTGGCTAGTCAGAAATGAGCTGGCTGGCGGCGGTCCAATGTTTGATTTTGGCTGTCACCGCATTGAAGTGCTCATGAATCTGTTTGGTCCTATTGAACGGACCGTAGCGATAACTGCAAATACCTTATTCACTCGCGATGTAGAAGACACAGCTGCGGCAATCTTCAAATTCGAACGGAGAATGTCTGCCACTCTCGTGGTTACTCACGCTGCGAGCGAACCGCAGGACACTCTAGACATCTTCGGCTCAAGAGGCTCGATTCACATTCCGGTACTCAATACAGGTACATTGCGAATAGTCAACGACCAGGGCGTGCGTGAAGAGTCGCATCCACCTGCTGCGAACATTCACGAACCATTGATTGAGGACTTTATTGACGCGGTTTTAAATAATCGAGAGCCGCGCGTTGGCGGTGATATTGGACTAGCAGTGGCTCAGATCGAGGAAGAGATTTACAAACATTGATGGCTAGACATCCGAATCCGGAGTGCTGCGACTTGTCGCAGCTTTAAAAGCGGTGACAAGTCACCGCACTCCAAAACAACCGCGAGATGGCGTTGCCGCAAACAAAACCGACTGTAGCTGTTGAGCCACAGCCTCAGTCTTTGAAGGGCTCACGGCAGCGATGGTGGCTCTTGCTGCTTCTATTCGCAGGAATGCTGATTAGCTACGTTCATCGAGGCGCTTTCAGCGTGGCGGCGCCTTTCATGAGCAAAGATCTGCAACTCTCGAAAGCGACCATCGGTGTCATTCTTTCAGCCTTCTTTTGGATTTACGCTTTCATGCAAGTGCCGGCGGGTTGGGTTGTGGACCGGTTTGGCGTAAAGCGGGCATACTCGTTGGCTTTTATCTTCTGGTCGGTGGCTTCTGCCTTCACGGGCTTAGCGCGTGGTGTCGCGTCGTTGATTGGATTGCGAATGGCTCTGGGCGCCGGTCAGGCGATTACGTTTCCTGCCAGCGCGCGTGCCGTTGCGAACTCCTTTCCCCAAAACGAGCGAGGTACCGTAACGGGCATTTATCTCACCGGTGTTCGCCTCGGTGCGGCGTCAATAAATGCCATTGGCGCTTATTTTCTCGCGCGATACTCATGGAAACTATTCTTCCTGGTTACTGGACTTGTTCCCTTGATCTGGCTGCTTCCATGGAACAGGTTTTTGACCAGATGGGAAGGCGATCGGGGTTCGCCTCATATCGCGGAAGTCAGGCAAAATGATAGCTCGTTTATCCAAAGCCTTTCGCTTCTCAGGAACCGCACTGTGTTTGGGATCTTTCTTGGGTTTTTTGCTTACGACTATGTCTGGTTCGTCTTTATCACATGGCTGCCAGGTTACCTTGTGCTCGAACGTCAATTCACAAATCAGGAGATGGCAATCTACAGTTCGGTTCCATATCTCCCAATGTCTGTCATCATAGTATTCTCAGGTTTACTTAGTGACTGGCTTGTCAAACGTGGTCGCGATGAAAAAGTGGTACGAAAGATCTTCATCCTGATCGGTCTGGCGATCGGCTGCTTGATAGTTCCCGCGGGACTCACCAGTGACAAAATGACCTGCGTTTGGCTGTTGACTATTTCACTTTGTGGACTGGGTGTTTGCTCGCCTAACACCTGGACGTTAACGCAGGCGGTTTGTGAACGACGGATTGTAGGAACCGTTGCCGGTATTCAAAACTTCGGGGGAAATATAGGCGGTATTCTTGCGCCCGCAGTGACGGGTTACATTGCTCATGTGACCAATTCATTTGCGTTGGCCTTCTCTGTTGCGGGTGTGGTTCTGATTGTCGGTATGTTTGCGTACTGGTTCGTAATTGGTGACGAAGTGGGCAACCTCGGAACCGCGAGCGTTAGCGAGCAGCTCCTGTGACTTAAAATGTGGACGTTGAGTATCAAGTCTACCTGAGTACGATCCTGCGAGTATTGCCAATGGGAAAAAAGCCTGAACAGCTGCGAAGCTACCGATGGTTCGGACTGAACGATGTGCGTTCTTTCGGTCATCGATCTCGAGCGAAGCAGATGGGCTATTCATCAGCCGATTTTCAGGGAAAACCAGTCATCGGAATCATAAACACCTGGAGCGATCTTGCCACGTGTCATAGCCACTTCCGTGAACGTGTCGAACAGATTAAACGCGGTGTGTGGCAGGAGGGCGGTTTTCCAGTCGAGTTGCCCGCCATGTCAGTGTCTGAAACCTACATGAAGCCGAGTCCGATGATGTACCGGAATTTTCTCGCAATGGAGACCGAGGAACTTCTGCGCAGTCAGCCAATCGACGGCGTGGTGTTGATGGGTGGTTGTGACAAGACAACACCCGGCCTCTTGATGGGTGCAATAAGCATGAACCTGCCGGCCATCTATCTGCCGGCTGGACCAATGTTGCGCGGGAACTGGAATGGCACAGTGCTCGGCAGTGGCAGCGATGTTTGGAAGTTTTGGGCTGAAAAATGCGCCGGAAATATTTCGGATTGCGAGTGGTCTCAGATGGAAGATGGCATCGCCAGAAGTCCAGGACACTGCATGACGATGGGCACTGCATCAACGATGACGGCAATCGCTGAAACATTGGGACTGACACTTCCCGGCGCCTCATCAATTCCTGCTGTCGATGCAAATCATCCACGAATGGCTACAAATTGTGGACGGCGCATTGTGGCCATGGTTTGGGAAGATTTGAAACCACGAGACATCCTGAGCGAGGCATCTTTTATAAACGCGATCACTGCCGACATGGCCATTGGCGGATCTACGAACGCGATCATTCACATCATCG
>Ga0114129_10017140_pt1 | contig 10315 bp, 4 predicted proteins | sample RhiMetdeltSRZDD1_FD_80071 | JGI IMG/M metagenome (GOLD analysis project Ga0114129, IMG submission 80071) | Populus rhizosphere microbial communities from Tennessee, USA - Rhizosphere MetaG P. deltoides SRZDD1 (version 2) (version 2) | ecosystem: Host-associated > Plants > Roots > Rhizosphere >... | reverse complement strand
TGCATCGGGTGAAGAGCGGTCACTCTGTCCCCACGACTAGGTCAGAGCGTCGCGGCGAAATTATCGACGCTCGCGTGCTAAAGTGAAGTCCTTGTGTGCTTAAGTCGCCGTCAACCTACTCGCGCAAATAATTCGCGCCGTGATCTACGTCACACGAATTGTCGTCAACCGGTAAATAGGTCGCGTTAGGCGCGCACTATTCGGTAATTATGACTTGACGACGATTCACGCCCGCGCGCGAAACGAATCACAAATGCGCGACGTTCACATCGGCGCGCGGCGCAACGTCCGCTGAGCGCCTAACTCGTCGCTCGATCGAGATACTCGGCGAGGAAATCGCGAGGTTCGACGGCACGCGCGATCGTTCCGCGTGCGAGAGCGCGAAGCCACAGATCGAGGAGCATCAGGCGCCAGATTGTCTGAGAATGATCGCGGCGATGCGCACGATGCTCAGTCACGATTCCTCGCACACGCGCGGGATCATAGAACTCGTAGATCGTCGACGCGGGTGACAGCAGTTGATCGATGCGATGCGACAGCTCGCGACGGAACCAGCGACCAAGCGGAACGCCAAATCCCTGCTTCGGGCGTGTGAGCACTGTATCGGGCACCGTGCCTTCGATGGATCGGCGAAGCAGCCACTTCCCGACGCCATCGCGCATTTTGAGCGACGGAGGGAGGGACACAGCAAACTCGATCACGACGTGGTCGAGTAGAGGCACACGCGCCTCCAACGATGGCGCCATGCTCATGCGATCGACCTTTGTGAGGATATCGCCTGGCAAATAAGACAAGAGATCCACGACCATGAGCTGTGTCGTGAAGTCGCGCGCGCCAGTCTTGTTGAAGACATCCTCGAGGATCTGATCGATCGTTGGATGTCGCGCGGCGATCTCATCGCGAATCACGCCGCCTTCACTCGCACGCACAGGAGCCGCGACGGTCGACGCATAGCGGCCGCGCGGAGAGCGCGCGAGGTTGAGCAGCCAGTTGCGACCTGGCGCAACAAGCGGCAGCGACGACGCGAGCGCGCTCACGCTCCCGCGCAGCAAGGCAGGGAGTTGCGGTACGCCAGAAAGCGTTTCGATGTACCGTGTGTACCCGCCGAACCCTTCGTCACCACCATCACCCGAGAGCGCGACGGTCACATCGCGTCGAGCCAAACACGAGACCAGATACGTTGGCAGCGCCGACGAGTCACCCATCGGCTCATCGAAGGCGTGCACGACATCGTCGACGAGCGAGTCGGCGTCCGGATCGACAATCAACGCGGTGTGGTTCGTGTCCAGCGCATTGGCAACTTCGGCGGCGTAACCTGACTCGTCGAACGCTGCTTCGCGGAAGCCGATCGAGAACGTGAGCGGCCGCGAGTCCATCTGGCGTCGCATCGACGCGACGACGGCCGAAGAATCGATTCCACCAGACAAGAAAGCGCCGAGCGGCACATCAGATTCGAGATGGATCCGCACGGATTCGTCGATCAGCCGTCGCAGCTCCGCGACGGCTTCGCGTTCGTCGATCGCCGGACGCTCAGCTCGGGCCGGTGTCCAGTACTCGCTTTCGACGATGCCGCGCTCCTTCGTCCACGTTAGGCGATGCCCAGGGGCGAGCTTGCGTACCCCGAGGAAGATCGACGCAGGATGCGGGATGTACCCGAACGCGGTGTAGCTCGCGACTGCGTCCGGATCGATCGTCGGAGCAAAATCGGGAAGCGTGAGAAAGCTGCGCAGCTCGGAGGCGAACGCGAGTCCACCGCCAGGGTGCGGCCAGATGTACAGTGGTTTGATGCCGAGGCGGTCGCGCGCCAGAACGAGCCGTTGGCGTTTTTCGTCCCAAATCGCGAAGGCGAACATGCCACGCAGCTCATGCACGACGTCTTCGCCGCGCTCTTCATAGAAATGAACGATTGTTTCGGTATCGCTCGACGTGGCGAGTCGATGTCCCGAGACTTTCAGCCGCTGACGCAGATCGCGAAAGTTGTAGATCTCGCCGTTGAAAACGATTCGGACAGTTTCGTCCTCATTCGCCATCGGTTGATGACCGCCGGCGACGTCGATGATCGAAAGCCGACGCATGCCGATGGATGCAGTCGGCCCGACGAAGTATCCGGCGTCATCGGGGCCGCGGTGGCGGATCGCGTCGCACATCCGACGCAGCACGTCCCCCGCCTCCGGCGTGTACCGCGCGATTCCCGCGAAACCGGCTATGCCGCACATAGCGTCAATCGCATGCCTTAGTGTAGCGACGTTTCATTGGTCGAGCCAAGCTCGTTTGGCGCTCATTGCGAGGCCCACAGAGCTCAAAACGAATGCGTCGAACACTGACGAATGCGCTAACTGTTTTGACACACCACTCGATAGAACGCAGGGGCAGGACCGAAGTAAAACAGCAAGCCCACCTCGAGACGAGTCGCCTTCAATGCTGTAGAGCGTTCGTACTGCGCGTCGATTCCTTCCCGATCACATCAAAAAGCACGTGCTTCGAATTCGTCGGTTTTCGTCGCATTCGTGTAAACCTTTGTCTGTGTGTGATTCCAATCGTCGTCTGCGTGATTCGAATGCTACCGAAAAAAAATCGCCGCCTGACTTTTGTCAGGCGGCGTAGTTGCGAGAGAACTAACTGCTAGGACCGACTACCTCACGTTCGCCAGCTTCGATTGCAGCGTCGTGAAATTGACGCCCATTCCCGTGAACGTGCTGTTGCTCGTTATCGACCAGTTACCGCTCGGCCAGATCGGATTCGCGAACCCGACGTTCGAAAGAGACGACGTCCGAACGCTGCCGGTCGGCAGGACCGACGTGGCATTCGCGACGAAGCCGTTGCTCGCAACCAGGTACGGGGCTGTCAGGTTCGCCGTGTTCGCCGCATCACCCGAGCCCTGCGAGCTGAACCAGTTGTATGTCGCGCCACCGCCGACGTTGTTGCGGAAGGTGAAGCGCGCCTTCTTGAGCGAGCCGGTGAGGTCCACGTATGTCGATACGCCCATACCCGTGTTGTACTCGACCCAGACGTCATCCACGTTGTTCTGCACCGTCATGAAGCGACCGTTCGAGCCGAGGCCCGCGGCACCGAGCCCGGTCACGAGGTTCTGCGCGATTTTCACGCGACGCATCGGCTGCGCGTTACCGTAGTTCGGGAAAAGGTTGAATCCGCCGGAGACGTTGTGGATGTGATTCCACTGGAACGTCACGTCGCTCACGATACACCAGCTGCACGGATTGTCCGCCGTGCCTAGCACGACCGACGAACCGGCCTGCGCATCGACCCAGTGATTCTCGAGGACGTTCTCTTCGAAGAGCACCCGCTGCGCGTTCTTGAGCTCGAACAGGTTCTTCACCGTCCAAACGCCCTGCCAGCTCATCTGCCTCGTTAGGAAATTGCGGCGGATCGTGATGTCGCTCGGCACGACCGCGAGGCTTGAGACGTCGCCACCGAACATGATGACTTCGCCCGCTGCCTCGAGCCGGTTGTTTTCAAACAGGAATGGTCCAGGACTGTTGTACGTGAGAATCGCCTGCGAGTCGAAGCCTTTACCGTGGCACTCGAGTAGCTGCGATCCGATCACGCCGATGGCGGCGCCGTTCGCATACAAGCAGCGCTTGGTGTTTGTGTTCGACTGCGCGTGCACGTACATGCGGTCGAAGATGATGTCGCGCGGCGTTTCAGCGGCCGTGTCCTGCGTCGGTCCGCTCGTCCCGATGACGATGATCCCCTGCTGAACATTGGGCTGCACCCCAGCACCAGGCGCCACGACGACTTCGAGGCCGATTAGACGCCAACCGCTGATGTTGCTCTGCCCCCATGCCGTCGCGATTGCGGGGAGAACGTTAGGCGTGACGATCTTCGGCATCAACGCGGCGTGCAGCGCCGGATCGATACGCTGGCCTAACGGGGGAAGCTGAGACAGCGCGGACGAGCGCACGGTAATCCAGCCGTTCGCCGTCGTGCCGGGCTTTGTCTTGAGCTCGAAGTTCCCAGTGAATGTCGCACCCGCCTGGAGCACGATTTCATCGCCACGCTGCGCCGCATCCAGCGCCGCTTGCAGGTTGCCGCCGGCATTGACCGTGATCGTGCGCGTCGACGTCGGCATCGCGACGTTGACTGTCGCCTGTGGCAGTGCCGGAGCGATCGAAGGAACTGAGCCGGTCGGCGGCGGCGGCTGAGCCGCGGTCACCGTGATCGTAACTGAGCCGGACTTACCGCTATTCGATGCGGTGATGTTCGCCGTGCCGGTCGTTACGCCAGTGATGACTCCATTGAGCGACACCGCGGCGACGGCTGCATTCGACGATGACCAGAAAACCAACGCTCCTGGAATCGTGTTCCCGTTCGCATCCATTACAGTTGCCGAGGCCTGAAGCGTCTGGCCTGCCGCGACCGTGCTGGATGGCGCTGAAACTGAAACACTCGCCGTGGCAGGAGCCGCCACGTTGATCACGAGTGAGCCGGTTTTGCCGCCTGCCGTTGCGATAATAGTTGTCGAGCCAGAAGCAACTGCTGATATGAACCCGGTCGACGAGACACTCGCCGCGGCCGCATTGGACGATGTCCACGTGATTGTCTGTCCACCGAGCACGTTACCGGCGGAGTCGCGCGCAACGGCTGTTGCCTGGGTCGTCTGCCCAGGCGTTAGGCTCGTGGATGGTGCGGTCACAGTGACCGTGGCGACCGTGGGGAGAGAGGTGCCAGCGACCGCCAGGCCAGCTGTGCCGTTCTTACCACCACTCGACGCCGTAATGGTCGCCGAGCCTGCACCAACACCTGTCACGACGCCGCCAAGACCAACGCTGGCGACAGTCGGCTTCGAGCTGGACCAGCCGATCGTTTGGCCGGTGAGGATCGTTCCTAACGAGTCACGCAACACGACATTCGACAACGCGGTCTGCCCAGTCGTGATGCTGTTCGGGTTGACGGTCAACTGAACCGAGTACACTGGCAACGGCGCCGGCGCGGTGACTGTCAACGTCGCCCAGCCAGCCACGCCGTCGATCTTCGCGACGATGAGTGGCGAGCCGGCGGCGAGGCCGGTGACGAGACCAGCTGCCGATACTGACGCAAGCAAGATGTCGTCGCTCGACCAGACCACTGTCCTGCCGGTGATGATGTTGCCGTTCGCGTCGCGCGCAGTGGCCGTCGCTTGCGTGGCCTGGCCCGTTAGGATCGACTGGCTATTGAAGGTGACTGCGACACTCGCAACCTGAGCCGGAGCCGGGGCAGCCACCGTTAGGCTGGCGCTACCGCTGTTGCCTGACGACGTCGCCGTGATCGTGGCGCTGCCCGCACCGACGCCGGTCGCTAGTCCGCTGTTCGAAACTGTGATGACTGCCGGATTCGACGAGCTCCACGAGATCGCGGCGTTTTGGACGACGCTACCACTCGAAGTAACGGTCGCGTTGAGCTGCTGCGTGCCGCCGATCTGGAGCTGCGCCGACGAGGGAGATACGGCGACTGAAGTGACCGCCGACGAAATGACGGTGATGTTTGACGTAGCCGAGAACGAGCCAGACGTCGCCGTAACGTTCACCGACCCGGCGCTGACTGCTGTAACGACGCCCGTGCCGGAGACGCTCGCGATGCCCGCGTTGGCCGAGGACCACGAAACCGACTGCCCAGGCAGGACGTTGCCAGCCTGATCGCGGACTTCGGCGATCAGCTGCGCGCTCTTGCCTGCCGAAATCGTCGCCGACGCCGGAATGATCGCGATGGAGCTCGGCGTAGCGCCGATAACCGAGATTGGCAAAGAGCCAATCTTGGAATCGATGATTGCGCGAATCGTGGTGCTACCGACAACGAGACCGGTAATCATTCCGTCCGACGCAACCTGCGCGACCGAAGGATTCGAGCTAGACCACGCAACCTGGCGACCGGTGAGAATGTTTCCGTCCGAATCAACTGCCGTGGCGACCGCCTGCAACTTGCCGCCGATGGTTACCGTGCTCGAAGGCGCCGTGACCGTGACGCTCGCGGCAGGAACCGCAAAGACGTTCACCGTCGCAGACGCTTTGAGGGAACCGACTGTGGCTGTGATGATCGCCGCGCCCTTCTGACGCGCCTGCACCAGGCCGTCCATCGACACTAGTGCAACTGCCGTAGCCGACGACGCCCAGCTCACGTTTGCGTTCCTAACGAGCTTGCCGCGGCTATCGCGCACCAACGCCGTCAGCTGCACACTCTCGCCCGGATTGAGTCCCGAGTTTGCCGGCGTCACGCTGATGCTCGTGGGAGGATTCGGGAGCACGCGCGCCTGCGCCGTAGCAGTCATGCCGTTTACAATCGCCGTCAGCGTTACGTCACCGGTCTGCTGCGAGGCGACGATTCCGTCGTCGCTGATCGGAGCAACCGTTGGATCCGAGGTGGTCCATCTGACGTTCAGTCCGCGCACCGAGCCCGTTGGCGAGAACATCGTGGCCTCGAGCTGCAGCGAATCGCCTAACGTTATTTCGGCGATGCCAGGTACGATCGTTAGCGCTAGCGTTCCGGCCTGGACGAGAACCGTCGCCGTGTCGGCTGTGACTTGCGAACCCTGTCCGACCATCGCAACGACACGCGCGTCGCCAACAGCGACGCCCGTGACGAGACCGACACCATCAACACTCGCGATGCTTGGCGTTAGGGAGTTCCAGCGAACCGTCTGATCGGTTCGCGCAGCGCCCTTCGCGTCCAGCACCGTAGCAGTCAGTGCAACCGTCGACCCGACGTCGACGGAGTCACGATCCGGCGTTATTGAGACCGAAAAACGCTCGGCGTCCGGTCTGTTGCCCGGGTCCATCGACTGCTGCTGATCGCAGCCAACCACCATCCCGACTACTGCACCCACCACCGCAATCGAACGAGCCAGTGAGCTCCGCAACATTTTCGTGCCTCCGAGAGCCTTTCGGTGGCCCGGCCCGCGTGGCGCGGTGGTCTGCGCTGTAGCGCCGTGGCTTTGCGTCGCCGGCTTTCGCCGACTTTGCCGTTTCGGTTGTCCTCCCGGGTGGGGAGGGCGCGAGCCAGTCACTCTCGCGTCGCCCATAAGACGCGGTACGGTGGAGCTCGTAACAGCGTATCGCGTTGGGAATAACTAACTTAGCTCTCTCTAACTGCATGACTTAGATCACCAAAACCATGTGTGAAAACACGGCTGGCGAGAGCAACTTTTTGCGCTAAAATCGACTACTGTCACGCCCCGGAACTGGCCCGTTCCAGCCGCTACCTTTGGGCGGCACTGTGCGTCGATGAACGGCGCCGTTTTTTGCGTGACGAGTGCGCGAACGCTTGTTTTCCAGCCACTTAGGTCCGCAGCTTGCAACCCAGCATTGGCTCCTGGCGCCGGTCGCCGGAGTACTAAAAGCCCACCGAGGAGCAGTTTTTGAGAGCGATTTCGCGCGGCTGGCGGTCGTCACGTGGTTATGCTGCACCGGCCGCTGTTGCGGCACCGGTAGCGCCATCGCCGGCAGCGTCGCGCCTAACGAGCGAGCCGGTCGTCAGCGCCGCACCGAGTACATTCGTGTGGCCCTGGCAAAACGTGAAGTGGAACCTCGCCTTCATCGGGTTCTGCGGCTATTCGATCGCCGTCATCACGTACATCGCGCCGATCGGCCGGGCGTCCATGATCGTGGCACTGCTCGGCCTTGTCTTCGGGCAGGAGCGCATACGCTTTCCGGCGCCGCTCGTCTGCTTCATCGCCTACTACCTCTTCGCCGCTGCGACCGCGCCGACCTCCGAGTGGTTCGTCGTCGTGAAAGACGAGCTGATAAACATCGGGATTATTGGACTCATCTTCCTCGTCGCGATGAACGTGCTCACCGAACGGTCACGCCTGAGGTTCTACCTCTTTCTGACCCTTGCGACGTACGGCATGTATCCGGTTCGCGGCGCGATCTTCAACCAATTCATCTATCATAGCGGGCTTCTGGGCCGTATCGCATGGAACGGCATGTTCGCCAATCCTAACGATCTCATCGCGCTGCTCCTGTTTCCGCTCGGCTTGGCCGTTGGGTATCTCTACGCCGAGAAACACAAATACTTCCGGTATGCGGCGCTTGTCGGTATTGCGCTGATATCGCTCATCGCGTTCATGACGCAGTCGCGCGGCGGCATCCTCGCGCTTGGATTCTTTGGCGCCTGGACACTCGCGCGTCAAAAACGCCGCGCGCGAATGCTCCCAGCCATACTTGGCATCGTAGCTGTCGTTGTGCTCTTCGCGCCGAATAATGTCTGGGATCGGCTGAAGAAAATCAGCAGCGCCACATCGTCGGGTGAGCTTATCGAAGCCGACGACCAGGGCTCAGCTGAACAGCGCTTCGAGATCTGGAAAGTGGGCGCCGCTATTGTGCGCGACCATCCGATCGCGGGCGTCGGGCTCGGCGCCTACTCGTACATGCACTGGCGCTATGTGCAGCGAAACCTGGAGGGGTTCAAGCGGACCGCCCAAGGAAAACGCGACGCGCACAGCTCGTACCTAACGGCATTGGCTGAAACCGGTATCATCGGCTTCACCTTCTGGATCGGGATATTTGTTACCACGATGCGAACGGTTCTCCGTGCGCGAAGAACCATCAAGCAGACGGACCCTGACGCCGAGCGACAGCTCTTTTTCGCGCAGCTGGGCATGCTGGCGTTCGCCGTGGCCGGCATCTTCGGTTCCTGGAACCACACGCCGTACACGTACATCAACGTGGCCATTCTCTATGGCATGGCCGTTCTCGCGCTAGAGAAGCACCGCGCGCGCTTGGCTGCGCCTCAGCTGGTGCGTCGCGTCGCCTGACGAGCGAACCCGCTGACCCGGGCAAGCAGCAAGAACGTCAGACCGTACCCTAGCGCGCCGATCGGCACCGACGTCCACAGCGCGCCCGGCCTAACGAGCAGCATGAGGACGGCCATTCCCAGCGCAGCTGCCGCGGGCAGCAAGAGCCGTCGCAGCTCGATGCTCGGATAGCCCGCACGACCCGCTGCGCGCGCTGCGAGCCACAGACGAATGAATTCTGTCGCGGCCGTCGCTGCCGCCGCGCCAACCAGCCCGAACGACGGCACGAGCGCGACGACGAGAATCACGTTTGCCAGTGCCGTGAGCGCATTCACGCGCAGCAACGCGCGTTCCTGGCCCGCCGCAATCAACGCGACGACTGGCATCTCGCGAATCGCGGCCAACGGCAGATACCACGCGAGGATTCGCATCGCGGCGATACCACCTGCGAATTGCTCGCCGAACACTGTTCCCAGGATCTGGTCGGCGATGAGCGCCGCGCCTACTCCAGCGGGGAGCGCCAGCGCGAACGCCTGGAAAACGGATCGCTGAAACACGCGCGCGCGCTCATTCACGTCGTTGTCGAGCCGCGCGAGCACGGGCATTACAGTGTGTGCGAACGCGACTATGAGATTCGCTCCAAATGCGACGAGCGTATACGCCGCGCTGTACAGGCCAGCCTCGGCGCGTCCTCGGACGATGCGAATGAAAACCAGATCGAAATTGAACAACACAAGGCCGAGGATCGTGAACATCACGAGGTGTCTCGCGCGATCGAACGTCGGACGCGCGACTTCCCAGTCGAAGCGAACTGGCGTGCGATAGCCCAATCGCCGCAAGCCGACGATGAGGAGCAGCGTGAGGAGCGCTTGCCCCGCGAACGTGGCGAATGGCACGTAGCCGATGCGCGTGGCGTCGCGCACGAGTACGAGGACGAGAAGGAGCGTGAGCCCTTCTCCCAGCGTGCGCGAAACGGCGATCCAACCGGTGCGCTCGAGGCCGAGATGCACCCAGCGCGCGCTCGCGGCCGCCAGTGGAAGGGTGAGGGCATACCCCGCGAGCAGAACGCCGTCCGGCTGCGGCAGCGCGATCAGCGAGATCGCGATGGTGACAATCGTTAGGCCGACGGCCAGCCATATCCTCGCGGCGAACACAGGCCCGACGACGTCGTCGAGCCTGTCGCGCGAGCGGGCCACCAGCGGCACGCCGACGAGCTCCACTCCGGCATCGGCGAGTTGTGTGAGATACAGCAGGATCGCGGTCGCAAACGCGATGCTACCGAAGAGCGCGGGACCGAGCGTGCGCGCGAGATACACGGTCGCCGCGAATGCGGCGAGGCGCGCGACTGCTTCGCCACCACCTAACGCCGCAAACCGAGCGCCGATTCCGCGCTCAGGCACTAGATGTAACCTAACGCAGCAAGCCGGCGGCGGACTTCCTCTTCCTGCGGCAATCGTGCGGCCGCGTCATCGGGCGGGATGATGCCGATCAGCTCCAGCGATCGGATGACCTTCCATGCCGCGCCGGAGACAGGTTCGACGTCGGAGCGGACGTGCACTTCGGGCTCGAGCGGTTCCTCGTACGGTGCGT
>Ga0114129_10017139_pt1 | contig 10316 bp, 6 predicted proteins | sample RhiMetdeltSRZDD1_FD_80071 | JGI IMG/M metagenome (GOLD analysis project Ga0114129, IMG submission 80071) | Populus rhizosphere microbial communities from Tennessee, USA - Rhizosphere MetaG P. deltoides SRZDD1 (version 2) (version 2) | ecosystem: Host-associated > Plants > Roots > Rhizosphere >... | reverse complement strand
GCCGGGATTGCCGACGCCCCAGTACATCAAGTTGAGATCCGGATCGTACGAACCGGTCACCCAAATCGATCCGCCGCCGCGCTGCCAGGCGTCGCTCCCCGCCGGCCACGTGTCGTGGCCGGGCTCGCCGGGACCGGGCACCGTGTTGAAGCGCCAGACTTCCTTTCCGGTCTTCGCATCGAACGCCGCGACGAATCCGCGGATGCCGTACTCGCCGCCGGCGGGTCCCATGATGATCTTGTCCTTCACGACGAGCGGCGCCATCGTGAACGAGTAGCCGAGATCCGGCTTCGAGATCGACACGTCCCAGATCGGCCGGCCGTTCTTCGCGTCGATCGCGATCAAGCGTCCGTCGATCGTGCCCATGTAGAGCGTCTCGCCGAGGATCGCGAGGCCGCGATTGACGCGTCCGCAGCAGACGCGCGCGAGCGTCGACAGCCGCGGCGAGTACATCCAGAACATGCGCCCCGTCACGGCGTCGAGCGCGACGACGTGATTCGGCGCCAGCACCGTGTACATCACACCGTCGACCACGAGCGGCGTCGCCTCGAACTTTTCCGTCGGCTCCGCCGGACCTCGCGTCTGGAACACCCACTGCAGCTCGAGGTTCTTCACGTTCGCCGGCGTGATCTGCGTGAGGCCGCTGTAGCGCTGACTGAAGATGCCGCCCGAGTACGTCAGCCAGTTCTGCGGCTCGCGATCGGCGCGGAGAATGCGATCGAAGGTGACCGGCTGCTGCGCATGGAGCGCGGCGACCGCGACGACCGCGAGCGTCACACCCAAACCACGAACATCACGGAACACACGAAAACACGAAACCACGAAATCACGAACCAAGAACGTCTGGTACAAAACGCTTTTCGTGGTTTCGCGGTTTCGTGGTTTCGTGTCTTGCACGTTCGCCTGTCTGTCTCTCATGGTCGGAGTCCCTTCAACGACATCAAGTAGCTCACGACGTCCGCGATCTCCTGACTCGTGAGCGTGTCGCGATACGACGGCATCGGCGAGGTCTTCACGAAGCCGTGCTCACGCAGATTCGATTTCGACAGCGACACGAGGCGCTCGTTCGAGTCGATCAGTTGAATGGTGAAGCTGTCCTGATTCAGCAGACGGCCGGAGATCGTGGCGCCTCCGGTCGTGACGGCCGTGTAGTACCGATTGCCTGGCCTGATGAGCGCGTTCGGATCGATCAGCTTCTGCTGGAGCTCGGACGGGGCGCGAATGGCGCCGACCTCGCTCACGTCCGGCGCCACGCGAGGACCGACGCCGTTGACGCGGTGACAGGTCGCGCACTGCCCTTTGCCCTCGAACAGCGCGCGCCCACGCGGCGCGTCGCCCGCAATGGCCACGGAACTGCGGCCCGCCGACGGTACGCGGCTGCGAAGGTACGCGACGATCGCGAACGCCTGCGTATCCGAGAAGCTGCTCGGCGGCATCGTCGTGCCGGGCAGTCCGTTGCGGACGATCCCGACCAGATCGAGGTCGGTCGCCGCGCGCCGGAACTGACCGCGCATCAACTCGAATCCCGCCACCCCGTCGCCGTTCGGACCATGACACCCCGCGCAGCTGGATTGATAAAGCCGTCCGCCGTTCTCGACATCCGCCGGCGTGTAACTGTGTTCCTGTGCGGCGAGCGCCGCCATGAAAAACAACGCGAGAACCACGATGCCGCCTTTCTTGGGGGTAATCTTTACCACGTTCGCACGTAAACGAGGAGGCTTCGGAATGTCGCGACGCTTCATGGTGATCCTGCTCGCGTTGGTCCCGCTGGCGCCGGCGATCGTGGCGACGCAGTCGCCGCCCTCGTCACCGGCGATTCCCTCATCGAGCGCGGCGCAGGTGATGGCGTTCGAACGCCGCTGCGCCACGTGTCACGACAACCCCGGGCCCGAGAGCCGGGCGCCGAGCCGCGAGGCGCTTCGTCGGTTCACTCCGGAGCAGGTGCTCGCGGCGCTGACGACCGGATCGATGGCGTCGAGATCGCGCGACATCAGCGACGAACAGAAGCGGACGATGGCCGAACTGGTGACGGGCAAACCGTTCGGCGGCGCGGCCCCACGCGCGGCGTCGGCGATGAAGAACCGATGCGCGGCTCCATTGACGTTGAAGAATCCGTGGACCGAGCCGCGCTGGAATGGATGGAGCCCGGATCCGCAGACACAGTGGCGCTTCCAACCGGCCGCGGCCGCGCGGATGACAGCCGAACAGGTACCGCATCTGAAACTCAAATGGGCGTTCGCCATGCCGGGTGCCGGAGCCGCGGCGTGGAGCCAGCCGACCGTTGTCGGCGGCGCGGTGTTCATGAGCAGCGACAACGGGTTCGTCTACGCGCTCGATGCGGAGACCGGTTGCGTGCACTGGTCGTACGAAGCGCAGGGACAAGTTCGCTCCGGCGTCACGATCGGCGACGCCAAAGGGACGCCCGGCGTCCGGTATGCGGCGTACTTCGGCGATTACCGCGGCAACGTCTACGCCGTGAATGCGGAGACGGGCGCCCAGTCGTGGGTGAAGCGCGTCGACAGCCACGAGGGCGCGAAGATCACGAGCGCGCTGGTGATCGATCCGACTGGAGATCGTCTGCTCGTACCCGTCGCGTCGTGGGAAGAAATACCGGCGCCGGAAATCACCTATCAGTGCTGCACGTTCCAAGGCAGTCTCGTCGCGCTCGACCTGAAAACCGGGCGACAGATCTGGAAGACCTACACCTATCCCGAACGTCCGCAGCCGTTGAGAAAAAATTCGGCGGGCACGCAGCTCTGGGGTCCGGCGGGCGCGGCGATCTGGAATCCGCCGACGATCGACGTGCGGCGCCGGATCATCTACGTCGGAACCGGCAATCCGTACATCGTCGCGCCGCACGCGACGGCCGACGATGCGATCATGGCATTCGATCTCCAAACGGGAAAACGTCTCTGGTGGACCCACATGGGACCGGACGATCCTCATCCGGGCGGCTGCGGACGAACGCCCGAGGAGCGGCGGATCAACTGTCCCGGGTACATCAACGGCCGCGACGACGACGCATCGGGCGCGCCGGTGCTCGCGACGCTGCCCGACGGGCGCACGATTGTGATCGAAGGACAGGAGAGCGGACGGATCACCGCGATCGATCCCGACAAGCGCGGCGACGTGCTGTGGGTCGCGCAGGCGGGCGACGAGCTCGCGGCCTCGAACAACGGCTTCGGCGGCGCGTTCGACGGCGAGCTCTATTTCAAGCCGCTGCCGTTCGCCGATCAGACGGGCGCGCTCGCCGCGATCAGAGCGACGACGGGCGAGCGTGTCTGGTACACCACCGTGCCGCGACCTGCCGGATGTCCGGAGCTTCCCGCGGGTCGAGGCAGCAGCGACGCGCAGGCGCAAGGCTGCCACTCGGGCAACTGGGCCGGCGCGACGGCGATCCCGGGGGCGGTGTTCACGGGCTCGCGAGACGGCATCCTGCGCGCGTACTCGTCGCGCGACGGAAAAATCATCTGGGAATACCGCACGAATCGTGAATACGAGACGGTCAACGGCGTCGCGGGCAAGGGCGGCGGAATCGGCGGCCCGGGACCGACGATCGTCGGCGGCATGCTCTTCACCGGATCGGGCTACGACATCCTGTTCGGCGCGACGGGAAATGTGTTGCTCGCGTTCGGACTGGAGTAAGAAGAAACGGAGTCTTACGGAGGAACGGTTTCAGACGGAGAAACGGAGCAACGGAGACGAACGGAGAAGACAGAAGACACAGCATTCGACGCGGACGGCCTGCGTAGCAGGCCGTGCTGAGACCGGTCAAGATCGCGGAGACGAACGCGGCGGGGATCCAGGGCCGCGCTCGTCTCCGCGATCTTGACCGGTCTATGCCGCCGCTTCGCGGCGCCGCGTCAAATGCGCTCCTCCGTTCCTCCGTTCCTCCGTGTGAACCCGTGGCTCCGTCAACCTCCGTGACGTCGCTCGATGCGGATCAGGTTCAGGGCGTCGACATCGTCGGCGAGATCGTTCTTTCCGGCTGGGAACTTGTTCCGCTTGAAGATGTACGCCAGCACGTCGGCGTACTGACGCGAGGTCAAGGCGCCGGGATTGTCCTGCGGCATCGTCATGCGGACCTGGTCGAAGAGATCGCCCGCCGTCGCACCGTTCCACTTCTTCAGAAACTCGTCGCCCGTCAACGGCGGTACGACCTGCCCTCCCGTGAGATCGGGCGCGTGACAATTGGCGCACGTGTCTGCGTACACGCGATCGCCGCGTTTGCTCTGATCTTCGGAATACACGCCGTCCCAGATCGAGAGCGCCGCGACGAGGAGAACAATCAGTCGCATCGTCCGGGCGGTTCAGTCTGTCGGTCGCCGGCCGCGACGACCTCCGTCATGTACCACTTGATGAAGCGCGACGGCCCACCTTCTACTGTTGCGTAGCGTCCCGCGCCATATGCGCCCGACTCGATCCCCTGGTGATTGTTTTCGGTAATCCAGCGATCCTCGCGATACGTGATGTCCCACAGTGCGGTGAGCTTGTCGACCTGGTAGTCCTTCCCTTCTCGCGCGTCGGGGTGCACCAGATAGAAGATCTCGGCGTCGGTGCTCCTGACGCCGCGCGGCGTGAAGCGCACGGCGGCAACGTGATCGTCGTAGCACTGCAGATACCCGGTCGACCAACCCGTGCTCACCAGACGCGAACGATGCGTCCACTCCTTTCGGATCGGCAGCAGCGGCGCGGCGGCTTTCCCATCGAGCGTGCCCGAGACGAAATTGACGTTGAGGATGTTGCCGCCGAGTGTGTCGGCGCCCTGCCCCATGCCGCCGGCCTGATTGCGTGCGGTGCCCTGTCTGCTTTCTTCCGGGACGAAGCGCTCGAGGGTCTTCGCGAGACGGCTGCGTTGTCCGCTGGGCATCAAACCGTCCCAGAACGGGTGCGTCGTGACGAGCGCGCGATGCGCCGCAGCGCAGTGATAGCACTCCTGGAAATTCTCGAGCACGAGCTTCCAGTTGGCCTTCGTCGGCGCGCTCACGCGCGCGGCGATTTTCAAGTGCGCCGTTCCGTACTCGCGAGCGACGTTCGCAAAGTTCCCAACGGCCGCGTCGAAATCCGGCGGATCGCCGCGCGACAGATTCACGAACACGAATCCCTCCGCCATACGGACGTGGCAGGGATGCAGCCCGTATTGCGCCATGTCGAAATCGGCGGGCATGCCGTTCGGCGCCGAGATGAGACGGCCGTCGAGATCGTAAGTCCACGCGTGGTACGGACAGCGGAAGACCTGAGTGTTTCCGCTCGACCCGAGTTGCTTGACCGACAACCGCACGTCTTTCGGCGCCGGGTCCTCATCGTGGCGGCAGAGGCGCGATCCGCGGTGACGGCACACGTTGTGGTACGCCTTCACGGCGCCGGCCTTGTCGCGCAGGATGATGACGCTGTCGCCGCGCCCGTACGCGAAGACGAAATAGTCGCCGGGCTTCGCGATCCGCGCCTCGTGATCGGCCAGCAGCCAGAGATTCGCCGCGATGAACCGTTCATCGGCGGCGTAGTGTTTTTCGTCGAGGTAATACTCCGCCGGAATCGTGGTGCCTTCTCCCCATCCTTTGATGACCGCGGGCGCACTTGGCGCCTGCGTCTGGCCGTACGCCAGCGAAATGCTGTCGCGAAAGTACTCCACGGCGCGCGACGCATCGCCGCCGTACGACGCGCTGGGCGGCGGCGGTGCGACGCGCGCGAGCTCGCGCGCCAGCGCAGCGCCCTTTGCGGCCGACGATCCTTCGGAGGCGGCCGCGTCGCCGAACAACATCTTCGGCAGCGCGACGGCCGCCGCGCCTGCAGCGGATGCCCGCGCGAAGTCCCGGCGGCTCACTTTCTTTCTCATGATGTGCTCCAGGCTGCTGCAGGTGTTTCGAGCCGGATCAGATCGGTCAACAGCGTGACGGCGAGATCGCCTTCCGCCACGACGTTCGCGCCGTAAACGAACCGGAGATGGCCGCGCTCGATCGTCAGGCCGACCGGCGGCTGGTCGACGATGCAGCTGCCGAAGTCGGCGCAGCGCGAGCGCATCCAGCAGGCGATCTGTCTCTGCGTGCGATCGACTTGAACCACGACCTCTGCGCCACTCGTGAAGGTCGCTGTCACGACGTCGGGATTGACCTCCACGTGGAGTCGACGGGAGCCGATCTCGTGGTTGAATCCTTCGGAAAACTGCTGGCACTCCTGTCCGAAGCGATCCCACACCGCCTGAACCTGCCGGTCGAAGATTCCGATCGCGGCGCGTTTGCCTCGACTCATTTTCACGTGGGGCTCTGCCCCACACCCCGGCTCGGTCGCTCGCGGGGGCCCTTCGCCCCGCTCCGCTCCCTCCCACCCCAACGCGCACAAACCGCGCGTTGGGGGCCCCGGCTCGCAGGCGCGCCGTGCGCGCCTCGACTACAGGTCGACCCGTCGCCGTCGCAGCGCATTCCTGACAATCGACAACCAACCAGCATCATCGGGCGGAAGATATATCCTACGCGCTCATGAAGCAACGAACGATTGGAACTGGCGGCCCGACCGTCGGCACGATCGGCCTGGGCTGCATGGGCATGTCGCAGAGTTACGGCGTGGCAGACGATGAGGAATCGGTCCGAACGATCCATCGGGCGATCGAGCTCGGCGTCACGCTGCTCGACACGGCCGACGGGTACGGCAAAGGCGCGAACGAGCGGCTGATCGGCAAGGCGATTCGCGATCGGCGCGATCGCGTGACCCTCGCCACGAAGTTCGGCATCCTGCCGGGCGCGCCGGGCACCCTGGCGGTCGACGTCGATGCGCGGCCGCAGCGCGTACGAAGCTGCTGCGACGAGAGCCTCGCGCGCCTCGGCGTCGACGCGATCGATCTTTACTATCTCCACCGCGTCGATCCGAACGTGCCGATCGAAGAAACGGTCGGCGCGATGGCCGAGCTCGTGCGCCAGGGCAAAGTCCGCTTCCTCGGCCTGTGCGAGGCCGGACCGCGCAACATCCGGCGCGCGCACGCGACGCATCCGATCGCGGCGCTGCAGAGCGAGTACTCGTTGTGGACCCGCCATCCGGAGCAGACGGTGCTGCCGGTGTGCCGCGAGCTCGGCATCGGTTTCGTCCCCTTCAGCCCGCTCGGCCGCGGGTTCCTGACCGGCGCGGTGCGCGACAGCTCGCGCTTCGAGAACAACGACAGCCGCCGCAACATCCCGCGCTTTCAGCCGGGGAATCTCGAAGTGAACCTGCGGCTCGTGGACGGCCTCGAGGCGCTCGCGCGCGCGAAGGACTGCTCGATGGCGCAGCTCGCGCTCGCGTGGGTGCTCGCGAAGAGCGCCGACATCGTACCGATCCCCGGCACGAAGCGGCTCCGCTACCTGGAAGAGAACGCCGGCGCGGTGAGTGTGACGCTCAGCGCCACAGATGTCGCCGCGCTGGATTCAGCGTTTCCAATCGGAATTGCCGCGGGCACACGTTATCCCGCGGAGAGTATGCGGCTGCTCGAAATTGCGGATTGAGGATTGCGGATTGCGGATTGCGGATTGCGGATTGCGGATTTATTGGTGATTGGCGATTTTGCGAATGCGGATTCATTGCAGATTGGCGATTTGTCGATTGGCGGCTCTGCGGATTCATCGGTATTGCGGATTTGTCGTCGATTGGTCCATCCCGATCGACGGTTTGCGGATTCATCGATGGTTGAATCACCGATGAACAATCACCGATAAATCCGCAATCGCCCATCGCCAATCGTTCAATGAATCCGCATTCCGCAATCCTCAATCCGCAATTAGAAGTTGAACGTCAGGTTGACCCGTACGAACCGAGGCCCGAGGATCGTCGTCGGGTTCAGCCACGTTCCGCCGTTCGGGGCGAAGTAGTCGTACTGCGATTCGAAGACGGTCCCGTAATTCGTGTTCAACAGGTTCTGCAGATCGAGGCCGATGTCGGCGCGCCGGCCGCCGCCGAACCTCACGATTTTCGCGAACCGCACGTCGATCTGCGTGCGGCGGTTGTCGGCGATGATCTTGTTCGCGTTGTCAACGAGCGTGACGGTCGTCGTGCCGTTGGGAAGGCCGCCCGGCGGCAGGCGCCCGAGCAGGCTCTGCACGACGGTGTTCGGCACCTGCCAGTTCGCATCGCTCGGATTGTTCACCGGCTGGATGCCGACGAAAATCGTGGGATTGTTCGTCGTGAAGACCCGCCGCGGCTGCGAGCGCATCGACGCGCTCACCTGCACGCCGACCTTCGGGACGGTGTACGACGCGCTGCCGCGGAGCGTCGTCTCGACCGGATCCACGGCGCGGCAGTTTCGCGGGTCCGGGTTGTCCACCTTCACGATGGTTGCGCACGTGTCGTTGATCGCGCGGCCAGTCGTCGTGCCAGCCTGAAGCGCGAGAGTGCCCTTGAGACGTGCGTTCAGGGTCACGTCGACGCCCTGCCAGTAATTGATGCGCGCCGGGCCGAAATCGGTCTCGAACGTCACGTAGTTGTCCGCGCCGCGTCCGGCCGCCGCGGCAGTCATCGTGTACACGGGGATCGGGTAGCCGCCGCCGCCGGGGAGCCTCGAGTCCTTCGGCGCGGTGATCACCCATTTCTCGTAGTCCGATGGTCCCACCAGCGTGTTGTCCGTCACGGTGAAATGACTCCACCAGCGCCGGTTGTAACCCACTTCCAGCGACACGCGAGGCGCCAGCTCCTGCTGGAGGTTGATGCCCCACTGCGAGTCGGTCGGGCGAACGTTCCAGCCGCCCAGCAGCGCCGGGTTCACGCGCGTCGACGTACCGGGCTTGCCGAAGTTCAGCGAGTTTGCGGTGACGGCACCGCAGGTGTCGCCGCCGGGGACCGTTTGCGCTGCCGTGTTGAGGATGTCGCAATCGACGATGTAGTTGCCGTTGGTGTCGGTCCAGCTCCGATTGACCGGCGTGAGGTTGTAGCCAACGATGCGATTCGCCGGGTTGTTCTGCGTGTAGATGGTGTCGTTGGTCGCCGGCGCGAGATAGCGGCCGAAGTTGAATTTCACCGCCGTCTTGCCGTTGCCGAAGACGTCATAGGCCACGCCGAAACGCGGCGAGATATCGCGGTAGGCGTTCACGCCGTCGGTCCGCTCGAGCACGACCGGCGACGTGTTGAACCGCGAGGTCAGCGTCGTCCCGTTGTGCTCCGCCGGACTGAAGCTCGACGCCTGATCGTAGCGGAGCGCGCCCTGCACGGTGAGCTGGCCGCGCGTCCACGTGTCCTGCACGAACAGAGCGGCCACCTTCGTTCGATCCGCCGTCTGGAAGGTCGGCAGCCGGTACGTGAACTGATTCGGAACGTGGTTGCTGAAGCGGTAGGCGAGCTGCGAGACGTTCGTGTCGAACTCGGAGTCGGCGACCAGGTAGGAGCCCTGGTAGCCCGCCTTCAAGTTGTGCGAACCGGTCACGTACGAGGCCGCGGCACGCCAGCTGTTCGGATTGCCGAAGTTATTGAGGTACGTGCCCAGACCGCGGTAGGTGAAGTTGGCGGGATGGCCGTCGATCGCCAACTGCTCCGTCACGGGGATTAGATTGAGGATGCCGTCCGGCGGCACCTGGCCGGGCCCGCCGGCGTGGCGGTACGCGAAGCGGGAGTATCCAGCTTCGAGCAGCAGCTTGCTCGTCAGCGTCGACGTCCAGGTGGCCTGCGTCACCCAGTACGGGAAATCGAAGTAGCCGGTGTTCGCCTCCGGCGACTGCGTCGTCGATCCGAGCGCGATCCAATCGCTGCCGCGAGTACGGCAACCCTGACCGTTGGTCGTGAGCGTCGAGCCCTCGCAGCGGTACTGGTTCTCCTGCGAGAACGTCACGCGGTTCTTCGGCGTGACCTGCGCCGTCCCGCGCGCCGACCAGATTTTGCGGCCCTGCACGAGCCGCGGCTCGATGGTGTCGTCTCTCTGGTAATCCCAATGCGACGGATCGCCGGCGAACTTGTTGACGCCGATGCCGGAGACGCCCGTCGTCGTCGAATAACTGCGATAGGAGCCGTAGAACCACACTCTGTCGCGCTTGATCGGACCGCCGACCGAGCCGCTCGCGTCATACGAGCTCTTGATGCCGGGACCCTTGGTGATGCCGGCATTGCGCAGCGCGTCGTCGATGTTGTCCCCGCGCGACCAGTCGCCCGCCGTGTTGAAGAACGCCTGGCCGGAGAACCTGTTGCCGCCCGACTTGGGCACGAGGTTCATGGTCGGACCGCCGGTCTCGTTCTCGCCGAGGCCGCCCGACACCAGCACCGAGACCTCTTCGACGTTGGTCGTGTCGTAGGTGAGCGACGACACGCCGCCGCCGTTGAACGCGGCCGCCACGGTCAAGCCGTTGATCGACATGCGTCCTTCGTTGGTC
>Ga0114129_10017137_pt1 | contig 10316 bp, 9 predicted proteins | sample RhiMetdeltSRZDD1_FD_80071 | JGI IMG/M metagenome (GOLD analysis project Ga0114129, IMG submission 80071) | Populus rhizosphere microbial communities from Tennessee, USA - Rhizosphere MetaG P. deltoides SRZDD1 (version 2) (version 2) | ecosystem: Host-associated > Plants > Roots > Rhizosphere >... | reverse complement strand
GGAATCCTGACGAAGATCGACGTGCTCGATTACGTGGCTGGTAAGATTTAATTCCAGTAGAGGTAGGCATCCATGCGTCTTCAATACAGCGACCTGGACAACAGCACCCGCCTGATCAAACTCAGCGGTGCCTTGGATTTTAACGGTGTTCGCGATGTGGAGATCGACTTTGTACGTCTCTGTACGGGGGAGAACGTTTGCGTGCTGGTCGATCTATCCAAGGTCAATTACATTTCTTCCATTGGGATCCCGCTGCTGGTCAACTCTGCCAAGTCCCTCGCGCGCCAGGGTGGAAAGATGGCCCTACTCCATCCGCAAAGATCGGTGGAAAATGTATTGGATCTAACAGGCATTGGGCTGATCATTCCCATATTCTCCGATCTTAAATCCGCAACGGACGGGCTCTTAGGAAGTAGTACTGCCTAAGATCACTTCACAAATCTGAGTTACGAGAAAAGGCAACCTTCTTGCGTCGGTTGCCTTTTGATTTGTAACGAGGATCGAAGGACCCATCCTCCAGGAGGCAGGGATCCGTGCATGAAACCCTTCCATAGAACTATTCCCTGCGGGAACAAATGCCGAAAACTCACAGTCTACAGCCCATAGAGAAACGCGATCGAAAGGAGCAAAATGAAATCTAAATTCTATGTCGCCAGCCTGTTCTTTGTTCTTGCAACACTGATCCTGACGGCCTGCAGTGGGGGATCTGTCTCGGCGCAAGGCTATGGAACGGCAGAATTCCTGAAGGAACTGCGTGAAAAGGGAGCCGAGGCGGAAAGCGGTGAGGCGATCGAGCAGCCATTTTTCTCAGTCATGGGGACGACGGTCAATTTGAATGGCGAGAGTGTGCAGGTATTCGAATACGACTCGGCGGAAACGATGGAAAGCGATGCCGTCTTGGTCGATGCGGATGGAGGCACCATTGGCACGTCCATGGTCAGCTGGATGGCGACACCTCATTTCTATAAAAAGGGACGCATCCTTGTGCTTTACATTGGCGACAATCAGGAAATGCTGCGCCTCCTCGAAAGCGTGCTGAGCGCGCAGTTTGCAGGTCGCTGAGAGCCCTGCCTCCAGATAATAGGGCAGATACCAATAGCAGCTAGGCTGTCTCAACAGTCATCTTCATCCCATACTTGGGACGCAGAGTCGCTTCGGGCTTGAGCGCTATTTGTTGATCTGGGACCAGGCGCAGGCGGAAGCGTTGCAGCGCCATCGCCAGGATCAATTGCATTTCCATCACTGCAAAACTATTGCCAATGCACACATGCGGACCTTCGCCGAATGGATAATAGACATGGCGCGGGCGGCTGGCAACCTGTTCCGGTGTGAATCGCTCCGGGTCAAAGCGGTCGGGGTCGGGCCAGTATTTGGGGTCGCGATGACCAACAAAAGGTGAGATGAAGATCAAGGTGTTTGCAGGAATCGGATACCCGTCGAGCACATCCTCGACAATCGCTTCACGTGCGAACAAATAGGCGGCAGGATAAAGACGTAGAACTTCGTTGATGACTTGCTGCATATAGGTCAGTCTGGGGAGATCGGCGAAGGTTGGCTTGCGGCCGTTCAATACACGCTCGAGCTCGAGGCGCACGCGTTCTTCGACCTCAGGATGTTGCGAGAGGAGGTAGAACCCCCACGCCAGCGCGGCAGCGGTTGTTTCATGACCGGCGAAGAAGATCGTCACAACTTCATCCCGCGCCTGCTGGTCCGATAAGCCTTCCCCGGTATCGGCGTCACGCAGTTCGAGCATCATGCCGAGCAGATCGTCTTTTGGATGCTTACGCCCGTCTGCGATCAGGGGATAAATGGTTTCGTTCAGCACCTTCAGGGCACGGTTGTATTCCACATGGCGCGGCAGCGGCACCGACAGGGGCAGTTGAATCATTTGCTGGCTGCGCCAGAGCATAAATCGCGAGGCAGCCTGGAAAGCATGACTTAAGGAAGGGATCTTGTCATCGATCGGCGAGCTGAACATGGATTTGATAATGGCGGTCAGCGTGAGCCGCATCATCTCGTCATCCAGGTCAAGGATCTGAGCCTGCTTTGCTTTCCCTGACCAATCCTGCATGAAGGTATCGATCACCGTCGTGACCGTATCAACCAGCTTTCCCAACCGCTCGCGGTGGAAGGCAGGCTGGAGCATCCTCCGTTCGCGCAGCCAGAAATCGCCATCGGTGAGCGGAAGACCATTCCCTAACAGCACCCGGCCTGTTTCCACGCTCCGCCCACGAATGTAGTTCTTATAGTTATCCTGCAAAATATACTTGACGTAATCAGGATTTGTCACCAGCAGATAGCTCTTGTTCAGCAATTTAAACTGTGCGATGCCGCCATATTCCCGGGCAGTCCTCGTGAACAACCCGAGCATATCGCCGACCATTTCAGGCATCACACCCAGAAAGAGTCGCCCGCGTGGACCCGGTATCTCTCGTAGCACTGCGGAAGGTGTCGTTGCCATTCAGAAGGTAAGAGCGCTTTTACTTTTTCAGGGAAATCCCAAGGTGATTTGCCACAGGCCGTTCTTTCTTCGGCGTGTCCTGGTTGACGGGTGTATTGAGCAGGCGCGGCAAACGGTTGACTCCTTCCACTACCATTGTGGAAGAACCACCGCCATCCAGTGCCATGGCGTGATAGACGCCATGGGAGAGCAACAGATCAGCCGTCTGGCTGAACGTGGCGCCGATACTGGTTTCTCGTCCATCGATGACCAACAAGTACACATAGCGACCATTCTGATTGATTCCGATCGCGGTGCGTGGATTGAAGATCTGCGTATCCAGCCCAGCAGCCTTGTTTCCCCTGGACACCAGCATACGGTCGCCTGAGATGGCGTTAAAGATCTTTCCCTTGGGGGCGTCGAAGGTGATTTCGTTGCGCTGATTAATGTACAAAACCGGGTGTCCCTGCGCCTTTGGAGAATAGACCTTGCCGCGTGACGCCGCGTATCCGATCAGCTTGACCGGATCACTATTGGAACAGTAACTCTGGGGAGGATAATCTACAGGATCGAGATAGAAATATCCATCTCCGTTGATGGCGATCTGCATATCGTGATCGTCCAGGAACTGCGAGGTGGTGCGCGTGCATAACTGCGGGACCGTGTCGCGCAATGGCGGCGTCACCAGGAAGCGCAAGCCTTCTGTGGTACGCGTATCGACCTCGATCACATGCCAGATCAGGGCGCGCGGTGTTGTGCGCTCGTTGCGATAATATGTCACGCCTTTGAAGATGTTCTGCGTGATCGATGCCGGATTCTCCCCGACCTTTGTCAGGAAACCAGCCGAAGCCCAGGCGGACCAGCCATCCACGCGGCTGATGCGGATCCAGCTTTGATCCGCATTGGCATCGAGCGCCTCGACCACTTCATCCTTGTTCAGCACTCCAATGATGTTGAAATTTGTTCCGGGACCCTGGCGCGCATTCAGGTTTGTTGTGACGCGGTACCAGTTCCCCGCCACATCGCCTGGAGGAGGTGGGGGTGGAGGCGGCGTATCCGGGACAAGAGTGAGGAACTGAGCAGAGGACCAGCCTGTTAGGCCGTCGCTTCGCCGGACCTGTCTCCAGGTGCCATCCGGGTTGACTCCAATCGCCGTAACAACCTCATTGAACTCCAGCAACCCAAGTGAAGTGAACTGCGTCCCCGGTCCTGAGCGGATGTTAAGCCGGCTCGCCGTCACGCGGTATTTATCGCCGGTGGGAGGTGGCGGCGGTGGGGTCGTGGTGACCTTCTCAAGAAATTGCGTTGAAGACCAGCCGGATAACCCGTCTGTGAGGCGGCGGTGGCGCATCCAGGTAGCGTCCGCGTTGAATTCGAGCGATTCCACCACATCGTTGCGGCTCAGGAGCCCGATCGATCGGAAGCTGGTGCCAGGTCCCTCGCGCACATTGAGCGAGGTGGCGATAACGCGATAACGATCTCCGACGGGCGGAGGCGGAGGCGGGGGCGGCGGTGGAGGAGGCGTATCCAGCTTGACCAGATAAGCAGCCGCGGCCCATCCCGTTAACCCATCACTGAGTCGGCGGACGCGCAGCCAGGTTCCATCCACGGTCGCTTCGAGGGCCTCGACGATCTCATTCCTGCGAAAAAAGCCGATCGCCCGGAAGCTGGTGCCCGGTCCCTCGCGTACATTCAACGTCCCCGCGTTCACCCGGTACCGGTTTCCTTCCGGGTCCGGCGGAATTGGATCTGTGGGAAGAGGCACGTTGAAACGAGTTGCAAACGCCTGCGCTTCGCCGTTGAAGAAATTCAGGTCGATCTCCAGGCTTTCCACCCCGTAAAACGGACCATCCCCCGAGGCAGTGAACTGCCAGAACAGCCATTCATTTGCACCCCACGGACGGGGCACCTGCGGCTGGGTCACACCATAATTTGCGATCCACAGAGGAAAACGGTGAAAATATTCCAGCTCATTGGGCTGGCTGAGAGGCGCATTGCTGTTCCAGTAGAAGAATGCCGTGTAGATCCCAATTTCCTTCGAGCCCGCCAGGTTTCGGAGTCGCTCCAGAAAGGTCTTCCAGTGCGGCCAGCCCGTGTAGGTGCCGCGATACGATTCTTCGAGGTCAAGGAAGAGAGGCAATTCGCCCAGGTCGCCATTCAGCAGATTGAACCACAACTCCGCCTGCTGTCTCGGCTCCGCCCGGCTGTCGTAGAACCAGTAGGAGCCGCGGGGCATCCCAGCCTCTTTAGCGCGTCGCCAGTTGTTCCTAAAATCAGAATCTGCCCACAGGTTCTGCCCCGCCCGGATAATGACGAAATCAGTCGTGAGGTCCATCCGCTGGAAATTGATCTCTTGCGGCGTACTGGGATCATCTTGATAAAAACTTACATCGGGACCAATAATTCGCCTCGCCACTCCTGCCTCCTTGAGTAATTTGACTATGCGATTTTACCAGCCTTTCAAGAGATATTAAGAAAGTACGTGCAAAATCAGGGAAAAGATTTATATCCGCCCTACTGATCGACCTCGATTTTGGCATCCAAATTAATTCTCCCCTCTTCGGTTTGAATGCCAACTGACTTGACCAGACTCAGGAGTCTGCGCTGCTCCGGCTCGGGAAGAAACGCTCCCAGGTCGATCACAACTTGATTGCCATAGAGCTTGATCCCCTCCGGCAGCGCGTTGAACAGGGAGCCCAGGCTTCCGAGCAGACGATTATTTTCCATCCAGGCTCTGATCTTGGGAGAGGAATAACTGGCGAAATCCACCTCTTTATCAAGCTTCAATTTGAGATTAAGAGTCCAAGGCAGCAGGGTTGTTTTTACATCCAGGGAGACGCGATTTTGTGGGTGCACAGACGCCTGGATCGAGGCGATGGTTTTGTTTCCCTTCAGCGTTTCTGCGATCAGTTCATTGATCAAAAGCTGCGGCACAGGAACCCTCGCATCGACAGTTGTCCCCTTCAGGTCCGAGAAATTATTACGGATGATTTTTTGAAAGATCTTATCCATGGGTTCCAGGATCGTTCCTTTCGAGAATCAATTGGCAAATCACTCCCGGTACTTTAACACAATTGACGGACAAAAACAATTAGAACGACCATATCCCACTGGAGTGGGTAAGATCGCCACCGCATTCTTCCAGAGAGCATTTGTACATGTTTTATTAGGATTGAATTAGAAATCTTTACAAAATATTGACAAAAGGGTGCAAATCCTTAAAATCAATACAGTGCAAGCCCTAACTTTACCGGAGGAAAAAATGAAGAATTCTATTGGTATCAGATATATGTATGCCCTGCTGATCGCCGTCTTTGTCCTAAGTGCGTTTGCTACGCCTTCCGTACAAGCGGCGCAAGCCACCGGCACGATCGTAGACGTGACTCTGGCAGCCAATGCCGCGACCGGCGAGTTCTCGATCTTGATCGCAGCCCTGCAGGCCGCCAACCCGGACATCCTCAGGAAGCTGAGCAGTGATCGGGAATACACCGTCTTCGCCCCCACCGACGCTGCCTTTACTGCCTTACTGGCGGAGCTGGGGGTGACCGCCGAACAGCTCCTGAGCGACAAACCGATGCTCTCGCGCGTTCTCCGCTATCATATCGCCCGCGACGAGCTCGAAGCCGCAGAAGTCCTGGCGAGTGACCGCATTCGGACTCTTCAGGGCGGGCTTCTGTGGCAGGCTGGCGGTGTTCTGACGGATGCCAATGGCCGCACTGCGAATATTGTCCAGACTAACATTCAGGCAAGCAATGGTGTCATCCATGTGATCGACAATGTGGTCCTTCCCAAGCCTAAACCCACGGATGTCGAAGGGTCGATTGTCGATGTTGCCCTGCAGGTGAATGCCGATACCGGTGAGTTCTCCCTCCTGATCGCGGCTTTACAGGCGGCCAACCCGAGTATCCTAAAGAGACTAAGCCAGAGCGGCGAATACACAGTCTTCGCGCCTACGGATGCAGCCTTCCTGGATCTGCTCGATGAGCTGGGCATAACAGCCGAACAGCTCTTGAGCAACAAAGCGCTGGTCTCGAGAGTTTTACGCTATCATATCGTCGGCCAGGAACTGGACTCAACCGAGGTTCTTGCCAGCGAGCGCATCCGCACCTGGCAGGGTGGACGCCTCTGGCAGGAAGGTGGGGTTCTGACCGATGCCAACGGCCGCACCTCCACAATCATTGACGTAGATATCCAAGCCAGCAATGGCATCATTCACGTCATCGACACGGTTCTCCTGCCCAAACTGAACGCCGGTGATGACGACGACGATTAACCAGATTATTTTCCACAATTGAATACCAATGAAAACTGCACCTCGAGTTCGAGGTGCAGTTGTTTTGTCCTGGTCGCGGTCTAATGAATTATGGGGTCGGGGTAGGTGAGACTGTCACAACCAGAGTTGGAGTGAACGTCGCCACCCCAGTCGGTGTGGCGGCGAGGGTGCCGACCAGAGCCGGTGTCTCGACCAATGTTGGAGTGGCTTGAGGTTGCCCCGAAAGCAGGATTTGCCAGGCGATATCGAGGTCATCGCTTGCGGCAACGGGGAAGTCCGGCAGGTTCGAGAGAGTCAGGTCGAGGCGCAGGATGACCGCATCCAGCTGAGTCCCGAGCTTCTGTGGCGCGTCTGGCTTGACCGCCGCCAGCAGGTCGCGCGCGATCTGCACATCCTCTTTTGCCAGCCCGAAATTGCTCTGGTACATCGAGAGGCGGGCACGCGACAGCAACTCCATCGACTTCAGCAAATTGATCTGGCGCTCCAGTTCGGCCGAGACCTCCTGGTTTTGTTCCTCAAGCTCCGACTGCAGGCGCTCGATGGCAGCCAGTGACTCGGTCCTTGCCGAGACCTCCGACTCGATCTCCTTCATGCGGTTGTTCAGTTCAGTCAGCGATCCGTCGTGCTCATCCTGCGCGGCTTCAATTGTCTCCAGCCTGGTCTGCAAGTCTGCCAGCTCCTGCGTCGTTTGTTCCTGGCGGGACTGCAACTCGCGCACCTGAGCGGTATTCTGCTCCACAGGGCGGAGGAAGGTCTGGTAAAGCCACGGCAGGGCAAGATACAAAGCCAGGCTGAGAAAGCCCAAGAAGAGCAGCAAAAGGAAGAGCCGCCAGAGAAAGCGGAAAAAGCGACCAACCCGCTGACCAAAGCTCGGACCTGAGGGTGGGCTGGCAGTAGGGCGGGGAGGCGCGGGGGGTGTTGCAGGAGGAGGAATCGCCGGTCGCGCCTCGAGGGGCGGAGGCAGCGCTTCTGGCTTTGCCTCCACTTCTTCCAGGGCATTCCCCGCGGGGGCAGGCTCATCGGCTTTGACCATCCCGGCCTCGATCTCAAGTTCGGAGGGTTCGGACGCTTTTACTCGTTTGGCCATGAAAATCTCCCGGCGTTATGGTGGTGATGAGTTGATTGTAAGCGATTTTACGCCCGTCACTGTTTTTTGTCCTCAGTGTTTAAAAACACAACGATGCAACAAAACTTTAACAACCGGCGATTTTAGAAGGAGGACTCTCATGTATCTCAAGCCTAAAGGATTTAACAGGGTCGGAATCATACAGTGCTTTCTGGCGGCCTTCTTTGTCTTATGGTTCCTGATCCTGCCAGAACAGGGGAAATATTTTGCCTGGCCTGTTGTGCCCGAACTGACGGCGCTGTTCCTGGGAGCCGGTTTTATCCTGCGCAGTTACTTCGGGTATCATCTTTGGCGTGACAAATACTGGTACACAGTCCGCTGGAGCATGTTCGGGGATTATGCCTTTCTCGGTGTCCTTTTTATCACCACCTGGTGGCATGTCAGTGAAATGAATTGGAGCCTGCAGGGTACAAGTGCCGGGTTGAGGATTTTCAGCCTGGTGATCACGCATGTCTGGGTCTTGGCGTATACATTCGAGCCTCTAACAGTATTTCTGCTCCACCCGCGCGCGTCTGAGGCAGAAGCTCCCATCGACCCCAGCCTTTCTGAGGGAGAACTGCTGCCTCCTTTGAAATCTGTCCTGGTGGCGATGTTTTATCTGGGTGCAGCGTTCTGGGCATTACTCTTCTTTACACCTGAGTTCGCCAATAGCCGGTGGCCCTGGGCGTTGAATCCCTTCGATGCGCGTATTATGTCCGCCTGGTTTGCAGGTGTCTCCGTCTGGTCGATAACAATGTATTTCATGAAAGATTGGGCCGAAGTGAAGATGGGCGTTCGTGCCATCATATTTTTCCTGGCAGGGTTGCTCGCCGTTTGGCTGATTGCATCTTCGCGCTATCCACTCGACCACACCGAGATCGCGCCGAGACAGGCTGTGGTATATGGCATTGCGCTGGCGGTGATGAACGCCTGGCTCCTATTTGCTTATTGGAAACAGGAACGGGCAAATAAAAAAGTGACGACCATGGTCGGGGCTCACTGATCTCTGGCTTTGACCGACCCGCCCCTGTGGGCTGCGCTTGCATCATAGACGTTCTTCCTGGCAAGATTGATCAGGCCCAGGGGCGTGAACTCATCCGTGTTCCACGGATTGAACGCCATCCCTTCCATATCCTCCTGCAGTTGCGCATCCAGTCCCTGTGTGGGGATGATCAGGGTGGCGATGGGGATAGGAGGAGAATCTGATTCCTTCCACTCGATGAAAGCCTCCTCGATCGGCGTTCGTTTCTGGTCCACGAAGAGCTGGACGCAAAAATCGAACCTGATTTCGCCTTGCTCCATGCCTTCTCTCAACTTCTCCCTTAGATAATGATCTTTTTGTGGAGCTCCCTGCAGCACCGAACGCAATACACCAAACAGTTGCTCGGGCGTGGATAGGATCTTCATCCCGGCGGAGGGACGCAGCAGAAAACGAATGGCGTACTCCCCAAACTGGTAAGAGGTACGGCTCCAATACTGGTTCATTTGAAAAGGCATGAAGCTGATAAGCGGTGCAAGAAAGACACCCAGGATACGCCTGGCTTCCCTGAAGCCATACTTTCTTACCAACCTGGGAACAACCCCGCCAATACCCCCCAAAAGGATTTCACCCACCTCAATGAATTGGAGCGGGCTGCGGGCGAAAGAGATCGGGGTATTGGTCATGAGAAAATCCTGAATATCGGAAACATCCCGCGGCGAAAGACTTTCCCCTGGGATGGTCTTCAGCCGGATGGCGATCCCACGCTGATCCTTGTTTAGGTCACCGAGCACTTCGCCGCGCGCGTTGGAGAACCGAACCAGCGCATCATATGTAGCCCCCGGCTGAAACAAACCGACTTGCAGATGTCTCGGCATATCCGTCCAGACCCGAAATCTCGCCCAGACACCCGTTCCCTTGGCATGGAAGCCTCGCCTGAGCGGTGCAGATGGATTTCGCTTTTGAGCCATTTCACGCGCTCTGACCTGCATCTGCTGCATGCGTTCTGAGAGATCCTCAAACATCTCTTCCTGATTCGTCATAGATACCTCTGTCGATTGCAATCATAAGAGAGAGCGGCAAAATCATTATAGCAGGTTGGTAGTCATTCGCTTTCACCCAGCGGGATCGGACTCGGTCATCCCGTCCGCGGTGTTTTCGCCATACGCCATTAAAGCCACAGATCTGTGCTCAGGTACTTTAATCCAGAGTCGGGCAGCAGCACTACAATAGTCCTGCCTTTGCAGAGTCCCTTCAACAATTGCATAGCTGCAAAGACATTCGCGCCTGAGGAAAAACCAGCAAATATTCCTTCCTCCTTTGCCAACCGCCGCGCGCTCTCCATCGCTTCTTCATCGGTCACTTGAAGATAGCCATCAATATGAGCTTTGTTGATCAGTGGCAGTTCCTCCATTGAATAACCACCGCCCTGGATGCGATGATTGGGGTTTGTGACTTGCTTGCCCGCCAGGACCGCCGCGTCGGCAGGCTCCACCAGGTAACATTGAATCTTGGGGTC
>Ga0114129_10017136_pt1 | contig 10317 bp, 10 predicted proteins | sample RhiMetdeltSRZDD1_FD_80071 | JGI IMG/M metagenome (GOLD analysis project Ga0114129, IMG submission 80071) | Populus rhizosphere microbial communities from Tennessee, USA - Rhizosphere MetaG P. deltoides SRZDD1 (version 2) (version 2) | ecosystem: Host-associated > Plants > Roots > Rhizosphere >... | reverse complement strand
CGCGTTCATCGTGGTCAGCTTCGGCAGCACCCAGGGCAGGCTAGGCCTGGCGGCGGGAGCCGCGGCCGCCGCGGTCGTGGTCGTCGTCGCGGTCGGTCTGCTCGTCCGCGGCCCGCTCGAGCGGGTGCCGGAGAACTCGCTCAAGTACGTGGTCGGCCTGCTCCTGACGAGCTTCGGCGTCTTCTGGGGCGGCGAGGGTGCCGGCGTCGAGTGGCCTGGAGCCGATCTCGCGATTCTCGGCATCCTCGCCTTTCTCTCCCTTGTCTCGTATGGGCTCACGCGTGCGCTTCGGCGGCGTCGGCTCACCCTCCGTCCGGCGGTCGCTTCGTCGTGAGCTTCCTGCGTTCCTTCGCTCTCTTCTGGTGGAACTTCATCGTCGGCGACGACTGGCGGGTCGCGCTCGGGCTTGCCGGCGGACTCGCCCTTACGTGGCTCCTGGAGCGGGGCGACGAGGCGGCCTGGTGGCTGCTTCCGCTCGTCGTGGCGGGACTCCTCGTCGGCTCGGTATGGCGCGAGGCGTCGGGCGGCGAGACCGTACGCGAGTCGCGCGAGCGTCGGCCGTGATGGTTGCGGAGCTCGCGCATAGAATCGGCGGATCGGCCGACGCTCGCCGCGACCTTCGATCCGAAGACTTGGAACGAACCCCGACGAAGGAGATTCGATGAACGACGCCCCGATCCTCATTTGCTACGACGGCTCCGACAATGCTGGGCGCGCTATCGATGCAGCGGCGGACCTCCTCGGGCCTCGCCACGCCGTCGTCCTGGATGTCGGCCCCCCGCTGACAGCGGCGGAGAGCGTCGCCGTAATCGCGCCGGTGGCACCCGGTGCGGCCTTCGAGGAATTGAACGAGGACGACGCGCGACAACGTGCGCGTGCCGGCGCAGAACTGGCGCAACGGGCGGGCTTCGTCGCCGAGGCGCGGGCCGGTCTCGCTGCGCCGACCTGGGAAGGGATCGTGGACGCCGCCGACGAGATCGATGCGGCGGTGATCGTGCTCGGCTCCCGCGGCCTCAAGGGAGCTCGCGAGGCATTCGAAGGGAGTGTTTCGCACGAGGTGGCCGAACATGCGGGACGGCCTGTCCTCGTCGTGCCGCCGCCGCACGACCATGGTCGAGCGTCATGAGAAGACTGCGCCGGCGAAACAGCGACAAGCACCGCACCCGAGAGGCACGGGTCGTCGGCGGGCCCAACAACGGCGTTCTCGTTCCCGTCAAGGAAAAAGACGGTGACTTCGTCTATTCAGACGTGATCGACTTCACGCACTACAGCTTTGATCCCGAAGCGTGGGAGTTTCGATACACCCCTAGCGCGTAAACACCCCGAGCGCCCGCGTCGGGAGCACAATAGGCGTTGGATGGCCAAGGTTAACGTGCGTTTGCGCTTGGTTGCGCTGATCTTGCTCGTGCTTGCCGCGACAGCCGTCGGCTTCGTGCTGGCGCGCGCGGATTCGTCGGGTGACGCGTGGCTCGTGCTCGGCACTGGGCTCGCCCTCACAGCCGTCACGGGCGCGCTCGCGGTCACGACGGCGGGGCGCAGGCGTGCTTCGCGCGAGGTCGAGCGGTACTTCGCGCTCTCCCCCGAGATGGTCATCTTCGCGGGCTTCGACGGCTACTGGAAGCGCGTGAATCCGGCCGTCGAGGCGATTCTCGGTTACACCGAGCGCGAGGCGCTCGAACGACCCTTCATGGAGTTCGTCCACCCGGACGACCGCGAGCGCACCGAGGAGGAGGCACGTCGTCTGGTGGACGGCGCGACGACTCTTGCGTTCGAGAACCGGATTGCGTGCAAGGACGGCTCCTACAAGTTGATCGAGTGGTCCGTGACGCCCGTCCCCGAGGACGGCGTGATGTACGGCGTCGGTCGCGACATGACCGAGCGCCGCCGCACCGGGAGCGAACAAGCTGCGCTGCGCCGGTTGGCCACGCTCGTCGCGCAAGGTGTCCCACCGGCTGAGCTCTTCTCGGCCGTCACCAAGGAGGTCGCGCAGGTGTTCTCGGGCGTGGAGCCTCCACTCGTAGCGACTGTCATCAGGTTCGATCCCGGCCCCGAATGCGTCCTCGTCGGCGCGTCGAGGCCCTACGAGCGCGAACCCATTGGATCACGCTGGGTGCCCAAGGATCTGTACGTCTCGGCGCGAGTGTTGCGCACAGGGCGCTCTGCCCGCGTGAACGAAGGGGACCTGGAATCTCTTGGCGGGCCTGACGCCGAGGTCCTCCGTCTCCGTCGCTTCCTCTTCCAGATTGGGAGCCCAGTCGTGGTGGACGGCCGTCTCTGGGGGGCGATGACCCTGAACTCGAAGGAGGCGCTCCCGCCCGATACCGATGAGCTCCTGGAGAGCTTCACCGAGCTCGTCGCAACCGCGATCGCCAATGCCGAGTCTCGCGAGGCCCTCGCACGGCTTGCAGAGGAACAGGCAGCGTTGCAACGCGTGGCGACACTCGTTGCCCATGGTGCCCCGTCCACCGAGGTGTTCGAGGCAGTTGCGACGGAGGTTGCCAAGTTGCTGGAGACCGACATCACGGTTCTCGGCCGCTACGACGACGACGGAGCTGCGACGGCGATCGGAAGCTGGAGCGCGTCTCCGGTCGGCGTTCCGGTCGGGACTCGGTCGGTCGTCGGCGGCCACAACGTCCTGACGCTCGTCGCGGAGACGGGCAGGCCCGCCCGTGTCGACGGGTACGACGATGCTTCGGGGGAGGCGGCCGAGATCGCGCGTCGCTTCGGCTGGAGCTCGTCGATCGCCGCGCCGGTCATCGTCGAAGATCGGCTTTGGGGCGTCATGCTCGTCGCCACGCAGCGGCCGGAGCCGTTCCCGGCCGACGCGGAGGAAAGACTGGCGGCATTCACGGACCTGGTCGCGACCGCGGTCGCGAACGCACAGGCCCACGACGAGGTGCAGCGCTTCGGCGACGAACAGGCTGCGCTCCTGCGGGTCGCCACCCTCGTCGCCGCCGGCTTGCCCCCGGAGACAGTCTTCACGGCCGTCGTCGAGGAGGTATCGAGCCTCCTCGGACTGGAGCGGATCGAGCTTGTTCGGTACGAAGGAGATACGACCGGGACGGTCGTTCCAGCGTCGGGGGACCATCCGTTCCCGGCCGGAAGCACCTGGTCGCTCGACGACCCCAGCGTGCTCGCAAAGGTCGCGCGCACGAGGCGTGCCGCGCGGATCGACGACTACAGCAATCTCGCCGGCGAGATCGCACGCACCGCACGGAGTGCAGGCTTCCAATCGGCCATCGGCGCACCGATCACCGTCGAGGGCCGTCCGTGGGGGGCGATCATCGCTATCTCGACGGACCCGGAGCCGATTCCCGAACGGTCCGAGGCGCGTCTCGGCCAGATCACCGAGCTCCTCGCGACTGCGGTCGCGAACGCGGATGCGCGACGCGCGCTGGAGCGCGTTGCTTCCGAGCAGGCGACGTTGCGGCGAATCGCGACGCTGGTGGCCGAGGGGCGGCAGCCTGGAGAGATCTTCGCGGTCGTCATCGAGGAAGTCGGCCGCCTGTTCGGTACAGATCTGACAACCGTCGGCAAGTTCGAGGACGACCCGCCGGCATTCGTCGCCGTCGCGCTCGGAAAAGGGATACAAGTCGAGGTCGGAACGAGCTGGGCGCTCGACGATCCGCTGACCGCGGTGCGCACCTTTCAGTCCGGACGTTCAGTGCGCGTCAATGAGAGGCTTCGAGAGAGGTCTCCCGGACTGGCCGACATGCTCGCCCGCTTGGACGTCGTCTCGACGGTCTCGAGCCCGATCATCGTGGAGGGTCGTCTTTGGGGCGCCGTGATGGTCTCGCGCAAGGACGAGCTCCCCGTCGGCACCGAGGAGCGCTTGGACAAGTTCACCGAGCTGGTCGCCACCGCCGTGGCGAACGCCGAAGGCAAGTCCCAGCTCGCCGCCTCGCGCCGACGAATCGTCGCCGCATCGGATGAGACGCGTCAGCGGATCGAGCGCGACCTTCATGACGGCACGCAGCAGCGGCTCGTCTCGCTCGGATTGGCGGTGCGCGCCGCGGAAGCGAGCCTCCCGCCCGAACGAGACGACCTCCGCGCGCAGCTGTCAGCTGTCGCCGCAGGGCTCGTGGCTGCGGTCGAGGATTTGCAGGAGATCTCCCGCGGGATCCATCCGGCGATCCTCTCCAAGGGAGGTCTCGGCCCGGCGCTGCGCGTTCTCGCTCACCGTTCCCCGATTCCTGTCGACCTCGACATAGCGACGGACACCCGTCTCACGGAGCCGATCGAAGTGGCGGCTTACTTCGTCGCGTCAGAGGCTCTCGCCAACGCGGCGAAGCATTCGCAGGCGTCGCGCATCGACGTCATCCTCGAGCAGCGTGAGCGAAGCCTCCTGCTCTCTGTTCGCGACGATGGCGTCGGCGGAGCGGACTCGACTCGCGGCTCCGGGCTCGTCGGGCTCACAGACCGTGTCGAGGCGCTCGGCGGCTCGATCGGCATCCAGAGTGGTGAACAGAACGGGACGCAGATCACGGCCGAGCTGCCGCTCGAGCTCGAGTCGCCGCAGCCGGCAGGCCGGGAGGCGGCCCGTACGCCCAAGGTGTCCAGTTAGCGGGGATGCGGACCTGCATCTCATCGTGGATCCTTGGGGGATGACCGTGACGTGCGTCATCGTTGACGACAACTCCCTGTTCCTCGAGGGTGCCGCTGACCTGCTGACACGTGAAGGGGTGGACGTCGTCGGAGTTGCGTCCGACAGCGCGGCGGCGATTCGACTCGTGACGGAGCTCAGGCCGGACGTGACGCTCGTCGACATCGAACTGGGCGACGACGACGGCTTCGAGCTCGCCCAACGGCTCAATGACATCTCAGCCCGGTCGAGAGTGATTCTCATCTCGACGCACGCGGAAGACGATCTCGCCCACCTGATCGAACGAAGCCCGGCACTCGGGTTCATCGCCAAGACGCGCCTCTCCGCACAGGCGATCCGCGACACGCTCGCCGCCTAGACCGTCTCTTTGTTGCTCTTCAGGAAGGTGACGACCGCAATGACCCGGCGATGGTCGTCCTTGGTCTCGGGGAGACGAAGCTTGGCCAGAATGTGTCGGACGTGCTTCTCGACCGTTCCCTCGGCGAGCCAGAGCTGACGGGCGATGCCGGCGTTCGATCGACCCTCGGCCATCAGCGCGAGCACCTCACGTTCTCGCGCCGTGAGATCCGCGAGCGGATCGTCGCCCCGCCGAACCCTGACCAGCGTCTGGACGAGCCCGGGGTCGACCACCGATCCGCCTGCCGCAATCCGGCGGAGCGACTCCACGAAGTCGTCCACGTCCACGACCCGGCCCTTGAGCAGGTAGCCGATCCGCTGGCCGGTCGCGAGAAGGTCTGTCGCGTGCTCGATCTCGACGTGTCCCGAGAGGACGAGGATGCCGATCTCCGGGAACTCTTCGCGGATCGTGTGCGCGGCATCGAGCCCTTCGGTGGAGTGCGTCGGCGGCATGCGGATGTCGACGATCACCAGATCCGGCTCGTGCTCTCGCGCGAGCTCGACCAGCTCTTCTCCGTCGCCGGCCTGGCCGACGACCTCGAAGTCGGATCGCTCGAGGAGGCTCGCGAGCCCTTCGCGCAGGAGGACGTCGTCGTCCGCGACGACGACGCGACTACGGATGGCCACCGGCGCCCCCACGACGTTCAACCTTACGCCGTTACCAGGTAGCCGGTACCCAAAGGCCCCGCCGGCCGGCTGCAAAGAGGCGCACTGGTCGGCTGTCCGAGCGGGGGCCTCCGGCGCAATTCTTAGTCGAGTAACCGAGCCCTCCCCACTGCGAAGGGATTTCGCGATGTTCGAAGCAACAGAAGACATTTCCCGGACTGAGCTCGCGTCGCGCAAGATGAACGGCATCACGGTGAGACTGCTCTGGAGTCGATCGACGAGTCTGGTGACTGTCGCTGTCGACGACGCTGCAAACGACGACTACTTCGAGCTGATCCTCGACGAGCACGAGCGGGCGCTGGACGTGTTCCACCATCCGTTTGCGCACGCAGCGGCCAGAGGGATCGAGTTTCGCGCGGGCCGGCCGGAGCGGCTGCTCGACGCCGCGTAGCCATGTCATCCCTCGCCAAGATCATCGAACTTCCAGTACGCCAAGAGGTCGGAGAGCGCGACTCCCTCGAGCACGACGTGCTGCTCGCGCTCGCGACGGCCGATGACCTCGCGTCGGGCATGGACGCCGTGGTCGGACGGATTCGGCGCGACGCCGGAGCGGCGAGAGCCGAGTGGTGGGCCGAGGACGAGGACGGCGCGCTCGAGCTCGTCGCGGGGCACGGGGCTGGTCGCGGAGCGCTTCACAGCCTCCCGCTCGGGCGGTCGGGCATCTTCGTTCTCCACGGCGGCCGCCTCGACGCGCGGATCGAGTCGGCGCTGCTGTCGGTGGCGCCGATCTTCAGCCGGCGCTCGGCCGAAGAGCGACTGGCGCGAACGACGATCCAGCTTGCCCAGCGCAACGAGGCGCTCGAGGATTTCGCAGCGCTTGTCGCGCACGAGCTGAAGACCCCGCTTCTAGCGGCCCTCCTCGTCGACGACCCGTCGGAGCCCGTCGAGAAGGCCCTCGAGCTCGTCGATGTGCTGCTCGAAGCGTCGCGGAGCGCACCGAGCCACGAGATGCTCGCCTCTGTGACGGAGTGTGTCGAGCACGCAGTCGAGGATCTCCGCGTCGAGATCGAGATCACGGCCGACGTGTCCACGGCCCTGCCTCTGTCCCCGACCGCGCTCCGTGTGATCGTGCGCAACCTGCTCTCGAACGCGGTCGCGAGCGGAGCCAGGCACGTTCAAGTGACTGCGGGCCGTTCGTCGTTCTCGCGGCGCATGCTCGTCGACGACGACGGTGCCGGTCTCGCGGCGGTCGACCGCTACAACGCGGGCAGCGGGCTGGGCCTGTCGCTCTGCCGTCGCGTCGCCGCCCGCTTTGGCGGCGCACTGGAGCTGGCTGCGCGGCCCTCCGGCGGCACGCGCGCGACGCTCACGTTCACCGAGGCGCTCGCATGATCAGGGTCCTGATCGTGGACGATCACGAGCTCCTGCGTGCGGGACTGCGCAGCCGCCTCGAGGGCGAGTCCGACATCGCGGTCGTCGGTGAAGCCCCCTCGGCAGAACGGGCGGTCGTCGTGGCGCGTGCAAAGCAGCCGGATCTGATCCTGCTGGATCTGCTCCTGCCGCGGAAGAGCGGGTACGACGTCATTCCGGAGCTTGCGGAAGTCGCACCGCAGGCGAAGGTCCTCGTCGTGTCGTCGCAAGCGGCTCCGAGCTCGGTGCGCCGAGCCCTATCCGCCGGCGCCGCGGGCTACCTTCCGAAGCGCTCATCCGATCGTGAGCTGTTGGCCGCGATTCGGCTCGTAGCACGCGGCGCCGGCTACGTGGAGCCCGACCTCGGCGCACAGCTCGTCGTTCCGAACGCCTCACCAGCTCTCGAGCCGCTGTCCGACCGAGAGCGAGACATCCTGCACCTGCTCGCCCTCGGCTACACGAACCAGGAGATCGGCAAGAAGCTCTTCATCTCCGTTCGCACCGTCGACACGCATCGGGCGCACATCATGCGCAAGCTGAAACTCGAGACGCGTGCCGAACTCGTGATGTTCGCGCTTGCAAACGGCGTCATCGGCCCGACCGCCGACTGAGCGTTGGCTGCGCCGCTGGCACCGTTTGTCGACCCTCTTCCGTTCCCGTTGCGGCTGATAGCAGGGGAGCGCGACGGCCGGCTCACGGTGCGCATTCGCGCCGGGGTCCACAAATTTCACCGCGACCTTCCCGCGTCGAGCATCTGGGGCTTCGAGGGTTTGATGCCAGGGCCGACGATCGAGGCAGAGCGCGCGCACGCCGTCACGGTCGAATGGTGCAACCAGCTGGAGGGCCCGTTCCCGGTGTGCTCGACGGTTGCCCCGGAAGCGACCGACGCCGACGGTGTGCCGGTGCAGTGCCTTCCCGGCCTCAGCGGGGGCGAGCCTGACCGCCATGCTTCGAGATTGATCGGCCACACTGTCGTCCACCTCCACGGCGCTCTCACTCCCGCCTCGTACGACGGCTGGGCCGAGAACATCTTCGCTCCCGGACAAACCGCGGTCTTCCACTACCCGATGGAGCAGCGCGCGGCGTTGCTCTGGTTCCACGACCACGTCATGGGAATCACGAAGCTCGACGTGTACGCGGGGTTGGCCGGGCTCTGGATCGTGCGCGACGAGCGCGAGCGCGAGCTGAGCCTGCCCGAGGGGCCGCCGTTCGAGGTGCCGCTACTGATTCAGGACCGCAACTTCGACACCGACGAGCGGGGGAGGCTGACCGGGCGGCTGGTTCACAAGACCGACCCGGAGGTGATGGAAGCGTTCCCGCCGTTCACGGTGGTGAACGGCAAGGTCTGGCCGGTGCTCGACGTCCAGCCTGCGACCTACCGCTTCCGAGTGCTGAACGGTTCCAACGCGCGTACGTACCGGCTCGTCCTGATTCACGATGGCGGGCCCGCGCTCGAGCGCATCGTGCAGATCGGCACCGACCACGGGCTCCTCCGTGGCCCGGTTTCCGCCCCGGCAGACGGGCTCGTGCTGGCGTCGGCCGAGCGCGCCGACCTGCTGGTCGACTTTTCCGATCTGGCGCCGGGAAGCGAGCTGACAGTGCTCAACACCGCCGCCGCACCATTCGACGGCTCCGCCTTCCCGGCCGCCGACGCCCCGAAGGCGGCAGATCTCGCCGGCCTGCTCCCGTATCCGGAGGTACTGCGCTTCCGTGTCGCAGGCGAGGCCGCGAGCCCGATCTCGATCCCGCGCGAGCTCGCGACCGACTTCGACTCGCCGTCGGCCGAGGCGTTGTCCGCGGCGCCGCACCGAATGATCGCGCTCGTCGAAATGGAGCTCGAGGACGCGCCGAATATGCTCACCATGCGCGAGCTAGAGCACGTAGCCGACGATCGGGAGGGGCCGTTGGTCACCGTCCGCGACGGTGAGCAGACCACACGCTACCGCTCTGTCGCCGCGCACTTCGAGGACACGACGACGTTCTTTCCGATGCTCGGCCGGTACGAGGTCTGGCAGCTCGTCAACCTCACCGGCGACTCGCATCCGATCCATCTCCACCTCGACCCGTTCCAGATCCTGTCGCGACGCGCAATCCGCTACGAGATCCCGGAAGGCGGCATCGCAGACCGCAGCCTGACTGCCGTCATCACACTCGAACGCGACCGCCACGACGAGCTCGACCACACGATCGACGACAACGAGCGCGGCCTCAAGGACACGATCCGCGTAAACCCGAACGAGATCGTCGAGATCGCCGTCCGCTTCACGACCTACAGCGGCCGCTACATGTACCACTGCCACATCCTCGAGCATGAGGATCGCGACATGATGCGACCCTTCGTCACGATGCCACCGGAGCTCATGCCTTTCATGGCCTGACGGTTCGGGACGTCCCTCGCTCGCGTTGTCGTTCAGCCGTTCGGGCGCGTTGACAGGATCGGCGGTCCGAACCACGTAGTGAGCGCGTCCGTGAGCCCGGTGTCGGCTCGTTCTCCAACCCAGGCCACGTGTCCGTCGGGCCGGATCAACACTGCTCTCGGAGCAGGCACTTCTCCAAGTGCGGGGAGCTTCCAAGCACCGGCATAGGTGGCGTTGACGGCCTGCACCCGATCCGACCATGGAGCGATCTCGAAGTCGCCGGTCTCGCCCAGGTTGACGAACACCGGCCGGGCAGCGTGCAGCAGGGAGAAGACCCGCAACGGACCGTCGGCGGTGATCAGGTCGAGATCCGGCATGCGGCGTCCGAGCAGCGGATGCCCGTCCCCGAGGTCGTAGTGGACGTCGAGCCCGGACATCCTCGCGCCGAAGCGCCTGCGCGGCTCGTCCATCGAGAGGAGCTCGGCCATCGTGTCGCGCAAGGTCTCGATCCTCCCGTCAGAACGGAACAGCGAGACCTGCGCGATCGTGTCGCGCAGCACGCGCGCAGCGATCGGGTGGCGCTCGGCCTGGTACGTGTCGAGGAGGCTGTCCGGTGACGTCTGCTTGACCACCTGCGCGAGCTTCCAGCCCAGGTTCACCGCATCCTGCACGCCAATGTTGAGGCCCTGTCCGCCCACCGGGTTGTGCACGTGCGCGGCGTCGCCGGCGAGCAGCACGCGCCGGTCGCGATAAGCAACCGCCTGGCGGGCCGCATCGGTGAACCTCGAGATCCAGATGGGACTGTGGGCCCCGTAATCGGTCCCGTAGACGGCGATGAGCGCCTCACTGAGGTCCTGCAGGGTTACCTCGTCGGAGGGTCGGAGCTGCTGCTCGGTCACCATGACCCGCACCGGGCCGCGGTCCATGTAGACCACCTCACCGTCG
>Ga0114129_10017135_pt1 | contig 10317 bp, 10 predicted proteins | sample RhiMetdeltSRZDD1_FD_80071 | JGI IMG/M metagenome (GOLD analysis project Ga0114129, IMG submission 80071) | Populus rhizosphere microbial communities from Tennessee, USA - Rhizosphere MetaG P. deltoides SRZDD1 (version 2) (version 2) | ecosystem: Host-associated > Plants > Roots > Rhizosphere >... | reverse complement strand
CGGCGTCTTCATCGACATGTGGAACTCGGTGGAGACCAACAAGGTCGTCGGCGCCGTCTGGCCGAACGACGGCGACGGCAACGCGTGGGGCGACAAGGAGCGGGGCTTTCCGCCCGCACTCGCCAAGGCCGGCTACAAGGTGGTCGATCCCGGCCGCTATCCGAATCTCTCCGACGACTTCTCCGCGCAGATCGCGACATTCAAGAAGGAGAAGGTCGAGATCGTCACCGGCGTGCCCATCCCGCCCGACTGGACGACGTTCTGGAAGCAGGCCGCCCAGCAGGGATTCCGCCCCAAGGTGGCCAGCGTCGGGAAGGCGCTGCTGTTCCCGCGCTCGGTGGAGGCGCTCGGCGAGCTCGGCGACGGCATGTCGACCGAGGTGTGGTGGACGCCGCAGCACCCGTTCAAGTCGTCGCTCACGGGCGCCTCGGCGGCCGCGTTCGCCGCCGAGTACACGCGCGAGACGAAGAAGCAGTGGACGCAGCCGCTCGGCTTCATCCACGCGCTGTTCGAAGTCGGCCTCGATGCGCTCAAGCGCGCGACGAGCGTCGACGACAAGAGCGCGATCGTGTCCGCCATCAAGGCCACGAACCTCAACACGCTGGTGGGACCGATCAGCTGGGCCAAGGGCCCGGTGCCGAACGTGACGAAAACACCGCTCGTCGGCGGCCAGTGGACGCGCGGCAAGGACGGGCGCTTCGACATCGTGATCGTGAGCAATCGGAGCGCGCCGAACATTCCGACGGCCGGCAAGCTGCGGCCGCTCAAGCAGGCATAGCCCGACGCGCCACTATCGACGTGGGGGGCCCCGACATGGCCCCGCAGTTTGTTCAAGCGAAGGGGGCTACGCCCCCCTCGGACTCCCCCGGCCGGCGCTCGGAAGCGCCCCGGCGGAGCCGTGGCGCTCCTCGGTCCCCGCATGCTCCTGACGCTTCAGGACGTCTCGCGCGCCTTCGGCAGCCTGCGAGTGCTCGATGGCCTGACGCTCGCGGTGGGCGAGCGCGAGGCGGTTGGCGTCATCGGGCCGAACGGCGCGGGCAAAACCACAGCGCTCAACGTCATGGCCGGGCGTCTGCGTCCCGATCGCGGCGCCGTGCTGTTCGATGGCCGCGACATCACCGCGATGCCCGCGCACGCGCGCTGCCGGGCCGGGATCGCGCTGACGCACCAGATCCCGCATCCCTTCGAGGCGATGACCGTCTTCGAAAACGTCCTCGTCGGCGCCACGCACGGCGCCCGGCGGCACGAGCGTGACGCGTACGCCGGCGCGTTCGCGGCGCTCGAGCTGAGCGGCCTCGCCGACCGCGCCAACACGCGCGCCGGAATGCTGACGCTGCTCGAGCGCAAGCGGCTCGAGCTGGCCCGCGCGCTGGCCACGCGGCCGCGCGTGCTGCTGCTCGACGAAATCGCCGGGGGGTTGAGCGAGCCCGAGGTGCACGCGATGGTCGGCGTGATCGGGCGGGTCCGCGAGCAAGGCGTCGCCATCGTGTGGATCGAGCACATCGTGCACGCGCTGCGCTCCGCGGTGGATCGCCTGGTCGCGATCGCGTTCGGGCGCAGCCTGGTCGACGGCGCCCCGGACGCGGTGATGGCGCACGCCGACGTGCACCGCGTCTATCTCGGCATCGACGCGCCGTGACGCTGTTGAGCGTGCGGAACCTGTCGGCGTTCTACGGCGACTTTCAGGCCCTGTTCGGCGTGTCGCTCGACGCCGCCGAGGGCGAGACGGTCGCCGTGATCGGCGCGAACGGCGCCGGCAAGACCACGTTCCTGCGCGCGCTCGCGGGTGCTCTGCCCGTGTCGCGCGACGCGGTGGAATTCGCCGGCCAGCCCGTCGGCGGCCGGCCCGCGCACGCGCTCGTCGATCTCGGCATCGTGCTGGTGCCCGAGGGCCGCAAGATCTTTCCGAGCTTGTCCGTGCGGGAGAATCTGCAGATCGGCGCGTATCGGCGGCGCGCCGGGCCGTGGACGCTCGAGCGCGTGTATCGGCTGTTCCCCGTGCTCGGCGAGCGTCGCGATCAGCTCGGCACCAACCTCTCCGGTGGCGAGCAGCAGATGCTCGCCATCGGCCGGGGCTTGATGGGCAACCCGCGCCTGCTGCTCGTGGACGAGATCTCGCTGGGCCTGGCGCCGGTCGTCGTCAAGCATCTGTACGAGGTGCTCGCCGGCGTGCACCGTGAGGGGACGACGCTGCTCGTCGTCGAGCAGGACATCAGCCAGGTGCTCGCCGTCGCGCAGCGCGTGTACTGCTTCCGCAAAGGCGCCGTCGCGCTCACGGGCGTGCCCACGCGGCTCACCCGCGCGCAGATCTCCGCGGCGTACTTCGGAGCCTGACTCGTGGTCTGGGTCGATTCCGTGCTCCAGGGCGTGCTGCTCGGCGGGCTCTACGCGCTGTTCGCCACCGGGCTCTCGGTGATCTTTGGCGTCATGCGCCTGGTGAATCTGGCTCACGGCGACTTCAGCATCCTGGCCGCGTTCCTCGCCGTGGTGCTCGTGCAGACGCTCGAGCTCAATCCGCTGGTCGGGCTCGTGCTCGTGGTGCCGATCATGGGTGCGGTCGGCTGGGCGCTGCAGCGACTGGTGCTCAACCGGCTGCTGGGCCGCGGCATCCTTCCCGCGGTGCTGGTCACGTTCGGCCTGTCCATCGTGATCCAGAATGGCCTGCTCGAGACGTTTTCGGCCGACTCGCGGCGCCTGAATCCCGGCGGGATCGAGACCGCGAGCATCGCGCTCGGCGGCGGACTGGCCGTCGGCGCCTTTCCGCTGCTCACGTTCGCCATCGCCGTGCTGCTGCTCGTCGGCCTGCACCTCGTGATCGGTCGCTCCGCGATCGGGCGCGCGTTTCGCGCCGCCTCGGACGACGGCGCGACGGCGGCGCTCATGGGCATCGACCACGATCGGTTGTACGCGCTCGCGATGGCGCTCTCGCTCGCCGTCGTCGCGATCGCCGGCATCGCGCTCGGGATCCGCACGACGTTCACGTTCAGCAGCGGGCCCGATCGTCTGCTGTTCGCGTTCGAGGCCGTCATCATCGGCGGCCTCGGCTCGCTCTGGGGCACGCTGGTCGGCGGCGTCATCCTCGGCGTGGCGCAGACCATCGGTGCCCGGCTCTCGCCCGGCTGGGGAATCCTGACCGGGCATCTCGTGTTCCTCGCGGTGCTGCTGCTACGACCGTCGGGGCTCTTCGCGAAGTCGCGGCGCGTCGATTGAGCGCCGACGCGCGCGTGCACGTCGCGCGGACCACCACGGCGAGTCGCGCGGGGGCGGGCGCGGCCGTCGTCGTCGTGGCCGCTCTCGGCGCCGTGCCGTGGCTCGGCGACGCGGGGCTGATGCGGGCCATCGTCGAGCTCATCGCGCTCCTCGTCCTCGCGCAGATGTGGAACCTGCTCGCCGGCTACGCGGGCCTCGTCTCGATCGGCCAGCAGGCCTACGTCGGGCTCGGCGGCTATGCGCTGATCGTGCTCGCCGACGACGTGGGTGTAAATCCGTTTCTCGCCGTGCCGCTGGCCGGTCTCGTCGCCGCCGCCCTCGCGCTGCCGACGGCCGCGCTCGTGTTCCGGTTCCGCGATGCGTACTTCGCGGTGGGAACGTGGGCGGTGGCCGAGGTCTACCGCCTGCTCGTTGCGAACACCGACGCGCTCGGCCGCGGCACGGGGCGCACGCTCAAGGCCGTCTTTCCGCTCGCGCGCGAGACGCGCGAGCTGGTGACCTATGCGATCGCCGTCGCGGTCGGCGTGGCCGCCGTCGTCGCCGTCTACCTGTATCTGCGCTCGCGGCTGGGGCTCGCGCTCATGGCCGTTCGCGACAGCGAGCCGGCGTCGGCGAGCCTCGGCGTGGACGTGCTCCGCACCAAGCTGGCCGTCTACGGGATCGCCGCATTCGGAACGGGAACGACGGGCGCCCTGCTCTACCTGAATCTGCTCCGCATCTCGCCCGACGCCGCGTTTTCGATCAACTGGACCGCGTACACGATCTTCATCGTGGTGATCGGCGGGCTCGGCACGCTGGAAGGTCCGATCGTCGGCACGATCGTCTTCTTCCTCTTGCGCCAGCTCCTTGCCGACTATGGCGCCTGGTACATGATCCTGCTCGGCGTGCTGGCCGTGGTCGCGATGATGCGCTTTCCGCAAGGGCTCTGGGGACTCGTCACCGAGCGGTGGGATCTGCAGTTCTTCCCGGTGCAGAGGCGCGTGCAGCGGCGGGGGTGATAGCATCGGCCCCCATGGCAACCATGCGGCTGCTCGCGCACCACGCGCTCGACGGCTTCGGCAACTGCGGCGAGGGCATGGCCCTGCAGACCACGCGCGACCGCCGGCGCGTGCTGTGGCTGGCCCACGAGTCGGCGCCCAAGAACGTCACGGCCGTCGACGTGACGAATCCGAAGAAGCCGAGCGTGGTCGTGCAGACGGCGCTGCCGCACGACAAGATGCGGAGCAACTCGCTGGACCTCGTTGGCGATTTACTCGTCGTGGCGTACCAGACGCGCGAGCCGGGCATGACCCCGGCGGGCTTCGAGATCTTCGACGTCGCCGATCCCGCGAAGCCTAAAACGGTGACGTTCTTCGACGCCTCCGGACCGAAGTCGCGCGGGGTTCATCATCTGTGGTGGGTGGACGGCGAGTACGTGCACATGGCCTCCGGCGCCGCCGACTTCACGCCGCGCAATCAGAAGGACGACCAGTGCTACCGCATCGTCGACGTGCGCCAGCCGTCGCGGCCCCGCGAGGTCGGACGCTGGTGGCTGCCGGGCACGCGCGACGGCGACGCCGAGCCCGCGCTGCCGCGGCATCCAACCATCGATACCGGCTATCGCGCGCACAACACCAACGTCTATCCGCAGCGGCCGGATCGCGCCTACGTGGGCTACATCGATGGTGGCGCGCTGGTGCTCGACATCGCCGACAAGGCGCACCCGCGGCTGATCGGGCGCTGGGACTATCACCCGCCGTTCCCCGGCTTCTGTCACACGGTGGTGCCGTTCTTCGGGCGCAACCTGCTCGTCGTCAGCGACGAGTCCGTACGTCAGGCGGCGCAGGACTGGCCCAAGCTCGTCTGGATCGTGGACGCGCGACGCGAGGACAAGCTGGTACCGATCAGCACGTGTCCGCTGCCGCCCGTGAAGAAGTTCGCCGACCGCGGCGGCCGATTCGGCGCCCACAACCTGCACGAGAACCGGCCGGGCGGCTGGATCTCGGAGGACGTCGTCGTCGGCACGTTCTTCAACGGCGGCGTTCGCGCCTTCGATGTCCGGGATCCGTTCCAGCCCAGGGAGATCGCCGCGTTCGTGCCGCCCGCGCTGCGCAAGTCGCCCGTCAAGGCGGCGCAGATCAACGACGTCCTGATCGACGAGCGCCAGATCCTCTATGCCGTCGATCGCATCGTCGGCGGCCTCTACATCCTCGAGTTCCGCGTCTAACGTCGCTGCGAAAGGATTCCCATGAGTGTCGAGTTCGGCGTGCTCATTCCCACGCGCGAGGTCGTGATGTCGGGGCGGCCCCAGACGGCGCCGCTGATCGCGATGGCCGAGCGCGCCGAAGCCGCGGGGTTCGACTCTGTCTGGATCGGCGACTCGATCACGGCACGGCCGCGCCACGAGCCACTCACCCTGATGGCCGCCATCGCCGCGCGCACGCGCCGCGTGCGCCTCGGCACCGGCGTGCTGCTGCCGGCGCTGCGGCCGCCGGTCGTGCTGGCCCACGTCGTCGGCACGCTCGATCGCGTGGCCGACGGGCGGGTGATCCTCGGCGTCGGCATCGCCGCGGACATGCCGGCGATTCGGCGGGAGTTCGCGGCCGTCGGCGTGCCGTTCGAGCGTCGGGTCGGACGGTTTCTGGAGACGCTCGAGATCTGCCGCGCGCTCTGGAGCCGCGACCACGTGTCGTTCAAGGGCACGCATTTCACGCTGGACGACGTCACGATGGAGCCCAAGCCGCCGCGCGCGGGCGGACCGCCGATCTGGATCGGCGGCAGCGGGCCGACGGCCCTGCGCGAGGCCGCGCGCTTCGACGCCTGGTTTCCGACCGGGCCGAGCGTCGAGTTCTTCGCCGAGCAGTTTCCGCAGATCCAGGCGGCGGCGCGTGCCGCCGGGCGGTCGCCCGACGACGTCGAGGGCGCCGCGTATCTGACGATCGCGCTCGACCCCGACCCGGCGAAGGCCGAGGCACGAATGAACCAGTTCCTCGAGACCTACTACGCAGCGCCGGCGAAGGTGATCAAGGCGCGCCAGACCGGCTACGCTGGCCCGCTCGAATGCTGCGTCGAATGGATCCAGCGCTGGATCGACGCCGGCGCGCGCCACATCGCGCTGCGCTTCGCGGGCGGCGACCAGCTGGCGCAGGTCGATGAAACGGCGAAGCGGCTGCTGCCCAAACTCAACCGGAGATGACCATGGCGAAGGCAAGGACGGTGGCGACGGCGAAGCCGAGCACCAACGGGCGCGCGGACGCGCTGATCGCAAAGATGAAGGCGGCGCGCGGCTACATCTATCCGGAGTGGGAGTTTGCGGCGCGGCAGGATCCCGACTTCGTCGAGACGTACAACCGGATCTACGAGCTGGGCCTCGGCGAGGGCAAGCACGTCTCGGCCAAGGTGCGCGAGTTCGTGGCCATCGCGCTGCTCGCGTTTCGCGGCGGCGAGCGCGCCGGCCTGGTCGCTCACATGCGGCGCGCGATGCGGTTCGGCGCCACGCGCGAGGAGATCTTCGAGGTGCTCGAAACGTGCCTCATCCCCGGCGGCGCGCCGACCTTTCACCGCGGCCTCAGCGCGCTGATGGAGGTCCGGGACGATGGCGGGAAGTAACGTCCGCGCCGTCGTCCTGACCAAGCCGCGCACGCTCGAGCCGCGTGAGTTCCCGCGTCCGGCCGTCGGCGCCGACGACGGGCTCCTGCGCATCGAGGCCTGCGGCATCTGTGGCAGCGACTATGAGCAATACGAAGGCGCACAGCCGCAGCACGAAGACTACACGCCGTACCCGGTCATTCCGGGTCACGAGCCGCTCGGCGTCATCGAAGAGATCGGCCGCGACGCCGCCGCTCGCTGGGGCGTGAGAGAAGGCGATCGCGTCGCGGTGCGCTCGGGCTACGGCTGCGGGCAGTGCGACGCGTGCCGACGCTGGGAGCCGCGGCTCTGTCCCAAGCGGGGTGGGACGTACGGCTACACCCATGTCGGCAAGCCGCCGCACCTGTGGGGCGGCTATGCCGAGCGCATGTATCTCTCGCCCTATTCGGTGATGAAGAAGATGAGCGCGTCGCTGCCGGCCGGCGTAGCCGTGATGTTCAATCCGCTCGCTGCGGGACTTTCGTGGGCGGCATCGATTCCCGGCACCGGGCCGCGCGATCGAGTCGTCATCCTGGGCGCCGGCCAGCGCGGGCTCTGCTGCGTCATCGCCGCGCGCGCGGCCGGGGCAAAGCAGGTCGTCATCACGGGGCTCGGCCGCGACGCCGACAAGCTCGCCCTCGCGCGCGAGCTCGGCGCCGACGCGGCGATCGACGTCGAGAAGCATGACGTCGTATCGAGCGTGCGCGACGCGACGGGCGGAGGCGCCGAGGTGGTCGTCGACACGACGCCCTACGCGCCGCAGTCGCTGAATCACGCCGTCGCCATCGCCGTGCGGAAGGGCCGCGTCGTCGTGGCCGGCCTCAAGGGCTTGCGCCCCGCCCAGGACTTCGCGGTGGACGACGTGATCTACAAGGAGCTGACGATTCGTGGCGTGCTGAGCATGCCCGTGGACGAGACGTTCCGCGCCATCGACATCATCGAGTCCGGCCGCTATCCGTTCGAGAAGATGCACACGCGCTCACTGCCGCTCGACCAGGCCGAGCACGCGATCCACATGTTGGCCGGCCACGTCGCCGGCGTGAACCCGATCCACTTAGCGATCTGTCCGTAGTGGGGGGCCCCGAAATGGCCCCCCACACCCCCCAACGCTCGGCGCGCCCCGGCGGAGCCGTGGCGCGCCTCGACACTAGCCGAGCGCGCGCAGGCGCCTCGACGTCAGCAGCAGCAGCGCATTGAGCGCCACCATCGCGCCGCCGAACGCCACTGCGAACCGCGCGTTCACCGCGGCCGCCAGCACGCCGCCGATGAGGCCGCCCAGCGGCAGCAGGTTCCAGCACAGCGAGTAGATGCTGAGCACTCGCCCGCGCAGCCGGTCCGGGACGTTCGACTGGATGAACGTGCTCACCTGCGTGAGATAAAACGTATTCGCGAAGCCGACGAGAACCAGCATGCCGAGCGCCATCGTCATGCCCGGCGAGGTCGAGAAGATCATCAGCGCTGTTCCCATGGCGACCGCGGTCAGCAAGAGCGTGGGCCCCGGCCGCGCGATCCGGTGCGCGGTGGTCGCGACGGTGAGCGTGCCGACGAAGGCGCCGATGCCGTGCGCGGCGTTGAGCACACCGAAGCCGATCGAGCCCGCGTTGAAGTACTCGTCGGCGAAGATCGGCAAGAGCGTGACGTACGAGAGCCCGAAGACCGCATTGAAGAGCGCCAGCGCGATCAGCGCCGCGAAGACGAAGTCGTGCGCGACGAAGCTGAGGCCCTCGACGAGCTGGCGGGCCATCGGCTCGCGCGCGCTCTGCGAGGGATCGGCGCGGAGCCGCAGCCGGCTGTAGAGCAGGAGCGCGGCGACCGAGGCGCCGGCGGCGAGCGCGAACCCGACGGTGCCGCCGAACGCGGCGATCAGGATGCCCGTGATCGACGGTCCGATCATGCGGCTCGCCTGCCAGGGGATCGAGCCCAGCGCGATCGCGTTGGGGAGCCGATCGCGCTCGACGAGCTGGGGGATGAGCGACAGTCGCGTGGGCTCGTCGAAGGCGCGGAATGTGTTGCTCAGCGCCGCCAGCGCCAGCAGCGTCTCGACATGGACGAGGCCCGCCACGCTGAGGCCGAACGCCGCGGCGAGCGTCGCCGCAGTGAGGATCTGCGTGCCGATCAGCAGACGCAGGCGATGAACGCGATCGGCCAGGACGCCACCGAAGAGCTGGAAGACGACCAGCGGCACGCCCTGGGCCAGGCCGAGATAGCCGAGATGGAGCGGATCGCGGCTGACCTCCCACATCATCCAGGCGAACGTCACGTACTCGGCGCGGTGCCCGAGCACGTAACAGATGAGCCCGAGCCAGTAGAGGCGGTAGTTGGGGGAGGCGAGCGCCGCGAACGTCGAGCGCGGCGTCGCTGCCTGTCGATTCGAGCGGTCCATCGGCGTCGTAATGGGTGAGAGGCTCGTGACATCCTAGTGTGAGGGAGGCCCTATGCGCTACCTGCTGCTCATCGGAGGCAACGACAAGAATGCGGCGCCGCCGTCGCCGGCGGCCAGCCAGGCCACGCTCGAGGCGTTCATGCGGTTCAGCGAAGAGGCCCGCAAGGCCGGCAAGACCGTCGCGGCCGAGCGCTTGCGTCCTGAAGATCAGGCGACCCGCGTGCGGGTGAAGGCCGGCCACCATCAGATCACGGATGGTCCGTTCACCGAGACGAAAGAGGCGCTGGGCGGCTTCTATGTTCTCGAGTGCGCGTCGAAAGACGAGGCGCTCGAGTGGGCGAAGAAGGTGCCGATCGGCGAGAACGGCTTCGTCGACGTACGCCCGATCTGGCAGATGTAGCGCACTTCACCGGGCGCGCTCCGCGGGAGGCGAGTACGATCTCGGTCCGTGGGCGTCCACGAGTCGATCGCGGAAGTCTTTCGCGTCGAATACGCGCGGGTCGTCGCGTCAGTCTTGCGGATCGTGCGCGAGATCGACGCCGCGGAAGACGTCGTGCAGGAGGCGTTCGCACAGGCGCTCGACCACTGGCCGACGAGGGGAATCCCGGACCGGCCGGGCGCGTGGCTGCTCACGACCGCGCGGCGCCGTGCGCTCGACCGTCTACGCCGCGCGAGGCGGATGGACGCTCGGGCCGATGCGCTCGCGTACGAAGCGGGGCTCGGCGCCCGCGACGAGAGGCCAGAGGTGGCCGATCCCGAATCGATCCCCGACGATCGGCTGCGCCTGATCTTCACGTGCTGTCACCCCGAGCTGTCGGCCGACAGCCGCGTGGCCCTCACCCTGCGGCTGGTGGGCGGACTGTCGACGGTCGAGATCGCGCGCGCGTTTCTCGTGCCCGAGGCCACGATCGCGCAGCGGCTGGTGCGCGCCAAGCGGACGATTCGTGATCGCGAGCTGCCGTACGAGGTTCCCGAGGGCGCCGAGCTCGCCGCGCGCCTGCCCGCCGTGCTCGCCGTCGTCTACCTGATTTTCAACGAAGGCTACGCGGCGCACACGGGCGACGCGCTCGTACGGGACGATCTTTGCGTCGAGGCGATCCGACTCGGCGGCATGCTCG
>Ga0114129_10017131_pt1 | contig 10318 bp, 8 predicted proteins | sample RhiMetdeltSRZDD1_FD_80071 | JGI IMG/M metagenome (GOLD analysis project Ga0114129, IMG submission 80071) | Populus rhizosphere microbial communities from Tennessee, USA - Rhizosphere MetaG P. deltoides SRZDD1 (version 2) (version 2) | ecosystem: Host-associated > Plants > Roots > Rhizosphere >... | reverse complement strand
GGATCACTGGATGTAAAATTACCCGCTGCAGGAGCTTCAGTAGCAGCCGGGGCCTCAGTTGCTGCAGTAGTAGCGGGTGCTTCAGTAGCAGCCGGGGCCTGAGTAGCGGGTGCAGCGCCGCCACAAGCTGCCAAGATCATGCTGGCGAGGGCCAGCAAGCTGATCAGTGTAAACAATTTACGCATGTTTCTTCTCCTCACAAAATTTGAAGGGTTTGTTCAAAACGTACACACATTTGATAGTAACAGTTCATGCCATACTTGTGACAACCACCTCCTTTCGATTGATTACAACTTTCTATAAAAATCTCTCCGCAAAAAAACAGGCCACAAAATGACCCGGTCTAATTTCGCGGAATTCAGGGCGCGACTCCGCACAGACCGCTTCAGCAATCGGGCAGCGCGTGCGGAAGCGGCAACCTGAAGGTGGATTCGCCGGGGAGGGAACGTCTCCCTGCAGAATAGTGCGTTTCCGTTTCGCATCCGCAATCGGATCCGGAATGGGTACTGCTGATAACAATGCCTGTGTATAGGGATGAAGAGGCTTGGCATACAACTCATCGCGCGAGGCCAGTTCAACGATAACACCCAGATACATTACTGCAACACGATCACTAATATGCTTAACCATCGAAAGATCGTGAGCAATAAAAAGATACGTCAGGTTAAACTGTTCCTGTAATTCCTCGAGCAGGTTAACCACCTGTGCCTGGATAGAAACATCCAGCGCCGAGATCGGCTCATCACAAATAATAAATGAAGGCTGCAATGCCAGAGCGCGTGCTATACCAATGCGCTGACGCTGTCCACCGGAAAACTCATGTGGATAGCGACTTGCAAACGATGGGTTGAGGTTCACGATTTCAAGCAAATGCTGAACTCGATCCTGAATCTCCTTCCCCTTTGCGACCTCATGCACGACAAGTGGTTCACCCACAATATCAGCAACGGTCATGCGAGGGTTCAAACTGGCATATGGGTCCTGGAAAATCATTTGCATCTTGCGACGGATCTTACGGAGTTCCTCGCCTTTCAAATGGACGAGATCGACATCCTCGAATTGAACCGCACCAGACGTTGGGCGATAGAGTTGCAGGATGGTGCGACCAGTGGTGGACTTGCCACAACCCGACTCACCAACCAGACCAAGCGTCTCGCCGCGCTCAATATCGAAACTAACCCCGTCTACCGCGCGGACCGCACCGACCTGGCGTTGGATGACGCCGCGATAAATCGGAAAATGCATCACTAAATCGTCAACCTGGAGTAGAGTTTCTTTGTTGTTGGCGTTTACGTTACTCATTAGCGATGTCTCCCAGTTCTGGTATCCACCCAGCAAGCCGCACGATGTTCAGGCCCAACTTCTAGTAGAGGAGGATTTTCATTCCAACAATGATCCATTACCCACTTGCAACGCGGCGCAAATGGACAGGCATTCGGTTTCTGGTAGAGAACGGGCGGCTGACCCTCAATAGAGTACAACTTCGTACGTTCCTTCTCATCTACACGTGGAAGACTCCCTAACAGACCAATTGTGTAAGGATGCTCGGGCCTGGCATATAGTTCGTTGACCTTCGATTCCTCGATGATATAACCACCATACATAACGAGAACGCGCTGAGCAAGACCCGCTACAACACCGAGATCGTGGGTAATCCAGATAATCGCCATACCGAGCTCATCGCGCAAACGTTTGACGAGATCCATAATCTGTGCCTGGATGGTCACATCCAACGCAGTGGTCGGCTCATCCGCAATCAAAATTTGAGGGCTGCATGACAACGCCATCGCAATCATCACACGCTGACGCATACCACCGGAATATTGGTGAGGGTAATCGTTCAATCGATCTTTCGCGTTCGGAATACCCACCATCGATAAGAGTTCAGCCGCGCGTTCGCGAGCCTGATTCTTGGTCATGCCAATATGCAACATCAGTGGTTCTTCCAATTGACGACCAATGGTCAATACAGGATTCAATGAAGTCATTGGGTCCTGAAAGATCATGGCAATCTGAGCCCCACGAACATGGCGGATCTCTTCATTTGACATTTTGAGTAGATCTTGTCCGGAAAAAAAAGCTTTCCCCGCTACTACTTTTCCGGGAGGCGAAGCGATCAAACCGAGGACCGAGAGCATGGTCACACTCTTGCCACACCCACTTTCACCCACCACCCCTAACGTTTCCCCTTCAGCTAATCCAAATGAAACACCATTGACCGCATGAACAACCCCATCTGGAGTCTTAAACGTGGTTTCAAGCCCTTGTACATCAAGAATGAAGTCGGGCATCCTTATATTCCTTTGTTACAATGGAGTATTAGAACAAGAAGTTCTAGAGTGCCAAGCAGATAGAATTATACCTAATTCCCCAAGTGCGTCAACAGTAATACAATTGTAGGACAATCATAGGGCAGTCGAATCCCAAAAAACAGTTCTGGAGAACTGTTTTAGACAACTCCCCGGTAGGATACGTAAGATATTTATTTTGTCAAGCTTCTTAAGAAGTTTTTCTCCCACTTTGTTGACAGTGCCTTTTCGAAACGGTAGAATAACTCTGTTTAAAAAAATTGGAGGAGCTAAATGTTAAAAGAATTTAGAGAGTTTGCCATACGCGGTAATGTAGTGGACTTAGCCGTCGCCGTGATCATTGGTGGTGCATTTGGAAAGATTGTCGCTTCACTGGTCGACAATATCATCATGCCCCTGGTTGGGCTTCTCATCGGCGGAGTTGACTTCAAGAATCTGGCTTTCACGGTCGGCAGCGCGAAAGTTGAATATGGTTTGTTTATTCAAAATGTCGTCGATTTTATTATCGTTGCCTTTGTAATCTTTCTGATGGTTCGGGCAATCAACTCGACCAAGAAACCCGCTCCTGCCGCAGCACCCACCACGAAGGAATGTCCGCATTGCTTCACTACGATTCCACTCAAAGCCACCCGTTGCCCGAACTGTACATCTCAACTCTAACAGCCCAAATCCGGAACGGGCGGGTCTAAGGACCCGCCTTTATTTTCTCTCATGGAAATTCTTGACAAACTTAACAAACAACAATTGAATGCTGTCACAGCAGGCAATGGACCTGTTTTAGTGGTGGCAGGGCCGGGGTCCGGTAAGACGCGGGTATTGACCCAACGGATCGCTTATCTCATCGCGGTCGAAGGAGTCAGGCCGTGGCAGATCCTCGCAGTGACGTTCACTAATAAAGCCGCAAAAGAGATGCAGTCACGCGTCAAATCCCTTCTGCCCGATCAAGCCATTGAAGGGATCATGCTTGGCACCTTCCACTCCATCTGCGCGCGTATCTTGCGAAGAGAATCAGAACTTTTGCCGATTGAGTCAAATTTTGTTATTTTTGATACGGATGACCAGGAGCGAATTGTAAAGAACGTTATTCGTGAACTCAACATCAATGAGAAGTTGTATCGCCCTCCAAGCGTGCATGCTGCCATTTCACGCGCCAAGAACGAACTTATCGGGCCCGATCAATATCCAACCACAACCTATCGGGACGAAATCGTGAAACGCGTCTATGAGCAATATCAAAAGCGACTCATCGCCAGCAATGCAGTGGACTTCGATGATATCCTCTTATACACCGCACGGTTATTGGAAGATAACCCAAGTGTACGCGATAAATACGCGCAAAGATTCCGCCATGTGCTCGTGGATGAATTCCAGGATACAAACCTGGCGCAATATGCGATTGTGAGAGAATTCGCTTCTTTTAACAAGAATATTTTTGTGGTTGGTGACCCAGACCAGTCCATTTACGCATGGCGTGGCGCGGACTGGCGCAACGTCCAGCGCTTTGAGCAGGACTTCCCTGACGCACAAACTATATTGCTCGAGCAAAACTATCGTTCGCGGCAAAACATTCTCAATGCCGCAATGGGGGTCATCAATCAGGCACAGAACCGCAGACGTAAACAACTTTTCACAGAGCGTGGGGAAGGTGAGAAAGTATTTTTTTACGAAGCGCCTGATGATTACGCAGAAGCCTCTTTTGTTGTGGATACTATTGCACAACTGGTCGCTTCGCGTCAATTTGAACCGGGCGATTGTGCGGTGATGTATCGCACGAACGCCATGTCTCGTTTACTTGAAGAGGCATTTCTGCAAGCGCGGCTTCCCTACCGCCTTGTTGGTGCGCAACGGTTTTATGGACGGCGCGAAGTCAAGGATATTATCGCGTTTCTTCGTCTCATTCACAACTCTGCTGATGAAGCCAGTTTGGATCGTGTGATCAACGTTCCACCGCGCGGCATCGGTGACAAAACGTTAATTACCTTGCACACTGTCGCGCGACAAAATAATATGCAACCCGGCTTCGTACTACTTGATCTGGCGCGCGGCGCAGATTCACCTTACTGGTCTTCCTTTGCCGGACGCGCCTCTCTTTCGCTTGCAGATTTCGGTGGGATGCTTGCCACCTGGCGCGCTTCTGCTCCTTCATTAACAACTTCGGAATTATTTGACCGCGTCATCAGGGACCTCAGCTATAAGGAATATATTGACGATGAATCAGAAGAAGGTGTGGATCGCTGGGAGAACGTGGAGGAGTTAAGGCGCCTGGCACTTGAATACTCCACCCGCTCACTCGATGAATTTCTCGAGAACATCGCGCTGGTCTCCGATCAGGATACCATCGCAGACGGCAACATTCCCACGCTTCTGACGCTCCACGCCGCCAAAGGACTTGAGTTCGGCGCGGTCTTCATTGTCGGTCTGGATGATGGCATTCTGCCGCACAGCCGTTCGCTCGATGAACCCGAAGGCATGGAGGAAGAGCGCCGCCTCTTTTATGTTGGCATCACGCGCGCCAAAGACAAGCTTTATCTCATCCGCGCCATTCAACGCGGTGGACGTGGTGCTGCCGAAGAGACCTACCCCTCGCGCTTTTTAGATGATGTGCCGGCAGATTTATTGATTGGAAGATCGCGCACGGGACGTTCCATTCACGGAAGCGCGCCCGAAACACTCTGGTCGCTCCGCTCCAGGCCTCAGGCTGCCTCCGTTATGGAAATCAAGTTCCGCGCGGGGACTCACGTTCGCCATCAGGTCTGGGGCGAAGGAATCGTTCTCGACAGCCGCATTCAAGACGATGACGAAATCGTAGACGTGGTGTTTGAGTCCGTTGGGATCAAAAGACTTGCCGCTTCATTAGCCAATCTGACTGTTGTACAATAAAGCCGAAGATAGCTGTCATCTCCTGCTTATTATTTCATTTGGGAGAATTTCATGAACATTCAAACACTTCCCACTGATGCACCATCTATTCTCGCGCTCACATGGAATAATTATGAGCCTTATTTTAGGGAACTGGACGCGCGCGAATTGAATGAAGAGAATATTGAAACCTGGCTTAATGATTGGTCCAGGCTGGCAGCCACGGTGGATGAGCATTACTGGCGTCTCTACATTGCAACGACAGTTAATACGGCAGATAAAGAAGTGGAAGAACAGTTCAACAAATATATAGAAGAGATCCAACCCGCGGCAAAAACTGCCGAGCAGAATCTCAAAGACAAGTTGCTTGCGAGCAAACTTTCCCCGAAAGGCTTTGAGACGGCGCTACGCATGATGCAGGCAGAAGCAGAAATCTTCACAGAAAAAAACCTGCCTCTGCTTGCGGAGGAACAAAAACTTGTTACAGAATACAACAAGATCATTGGTTCACTCACTGTGCTCTGGGAAGGTGAAGAACGAACCCTTACCCAGATGTTCCCTCTTTTATATGAGCCAGATCGTTCCATCCGCCAGCGCGCCTGGGAGGCAGTTGAAGCTCAACTCTTAAAAGAGAGACAAAATATTAACGAGTTATGGGAAAAGTTTGTACCCGTGCGTTTGAAGATTGCTGAAAACGCGAAGATGCCCGACTACCGCGCCTATATGTGGAAACAAAAATTCCGCTTTGATTATTCGCCTGAAGATTGCAAATCCTTTCATGCAGCAATTGAGCAAGTCATTGTTCCTGCTGCGAAACGCGTCTATGAAAGACGCCGGGGAAGGCTGGGCATCGACATGCTGCGTCCCTGGGATCTAAACGTCGATCCGCTGGGTGGTTCTCCAATTAAGCCTTACGGATCTATGGATGAGTTTAAAGCGAAATTACACACTGTTTTCGAGCAGGTAGATCCAGCCTTTGGGAAATATTTCCAGATTATGATGGATGAAGATTTGCTTGACCTGGAAAGCCGCAAGAACAAAGCCCTAGGCGGATATAGTCTGGGCTTGCATGTGGCACATCGCCCATTTGTTTTTATAAACCACACAAATACCCCGTGGGATGTGCAAACGATGTTGCATGAAGGTGGCCATGCTTTTCACGAGTTCGAGCGTGCCCATATCCATTTCTACCAGCGCGGTGAAATTTATTTGCCGGCCGAGTTTGGCGAAGTCGCCTCCATGAGTATGGAACTGCTTGCTTCCCCCTATAAAACAAAAGAGTGTGGAGGCTTCTATACGGATCGTGAACAGGCACGCACCATGATCGAGCTCCTGGAAGGCATTATTACCTTCCTACCTTATATGGCGCTGGTGGATGCATTTCAGCATTGGATTTACGAAAACCCCAGCGTCAGTTCAGATGCATCGAAATGTGAAGAAAAATGGGCTGAACTGTGGGATCCATTCATGGTCAGCATTGATTATTCTGGCTTGGAGGATGTCAAGAAAACATATTGGCACCGTCAAGGGCATATTTTTTGGTCTCCATTTTATTACGTCGAATATGGACTTGCCCAGTTAGGTGCAGTACAAGTATGGGCTAATGCGCGCCGCGATCAGAAGAAGGCTGTTGCAGATTATCGCACAGCACTTGCGCTCGGCGCGACCGTACCTTTGCCGGAGTTATTTGCCACCGCCGGGGCAAAGTTCGCATTTGACGCAGAAACCCTGAAAGAGGCAGTAGATCTGATAGAAGAAGTGATTGGAGAAATGGAAGCCAAACTCTAAAGACTAATATGTATTGAAACTTAAGGAGTGATCATGCAATACATGAATCTCGGTAAAACAGGAATGAAAGTCTCGCGCTTATGTTTGGGCATGATGAGTTACGGCTCCAAGAAATGGCGCGCGTGGGTACTGGAAGAAGAGGAAGCCAAACCATTTGTCAAGCGCGCCCTCGACGCGGGCATTAACTTCTTCGATACTGCGGACGTGTACTCAACGGGTGAAAGCGAACGGATCACCGGCAACTTGCTCAAGTCTCTTGGCATAATTCGGGAAAACGTGATTGTTGCCACCAAAGTCAATGGCCAGATGAGCGACGACATCAACGACAAGGGTCTCTCGCGGAAACACATTTTGGATTCAATCGATAAATCCCTGCAACGTCTGCAGATGGAGTATGTTGATTTGTATCAAGTCCATCGCTGGGATTACGAGACGCCCATCGAAGAGACGATGGAAGCACTGAACGATGTAGTGCGTGCGGGCAAAGCACGTTACATCGGTGCCTCGTCCATGTTTGCGTGGCAGTTCGCCAAATCATTACACGTATGTGAAACAAATGGCTGGACAAAATTCATTTCCATGCAAGACCACTACAATCTGGTCTATCGCGAGGAAGAGCGTGAGATGATCCCATTATGTATTGACCAGGGCATTGGCCTTATCCCCTGGAGCCCGATGGCGCGTGGATTCTTCGCAGGGAATCGCAAACCCGGTGGAGGCGGCGAAACCGAACGCGCCAATAGTGATCCATTCGCAAAAGGCCTGTATTTCCGCGACGAGGATTTCATTGTGGCTGATCGCGCCCAAGATGTTGGAAAGGAACGTGGAGTCACTGGATCTCAGATCGCCCTGGCATGGATATTGAACAAGCCTCACGTCACAGCACCCATCATCGGAGCGACCAAAATGGAGCATCTTGATCAAGCCATCGCCGCACTCGATATCAAACTCTCAGAGGATGAAATCAAACAGCTCGAAGAGCCCTACAAACCACATCCAGTGCTAGGACACTCATAAATTCAGCGTAGGGGCACGATACCCAGACCGCAGGTGCTGGGTATCGTGCCCCTACGCATTTCACGCGGTAAAATTACGCTATGAGCGAAACCTTCAAGATTTTTATCCCGATGGCAGGCTGGGGGACGCGTATGCGTCCTCATACCTGGAGCAAACCCAAACCCCTCATCAGCGTGGCGGGAAAAACCTCGCTTGAACATTTATTGGATATGTTCAAGACCGTGCCTGACCCTGATGACATTGAATATGTTTTTGTCGTTGGACCTTATCTGGGCGAATTACAGGTACCTCAATTCATTCGGGAAAACTATCCCAACATGAAGGCACACTTCATTGTGCAAAATGAGATGAAAGGACAATCACACGCGCTCTGGTTGGCGCGTGAATTTTTGCGTGGACCAGCGCTGGTCTGCTTCTCAGATACCTTAATGGAAACAGACTTCTCGTTCCTCGCGCATGAGGAGGCGGATGTTGTTGGATGGGTCATGCCCATGCCTGACCCCCGTCGCTTTGGCGTTGCAGAGTTGGATAATGAAGGCTGGGTAACGCGCTTCATTGAAAAGCCCGAAAGCATGGACAACAACCTGGTCGTCGTTGGTTGTTATTATTTTAAGAACGCCGAAAAATTACTTGCTGCCATCGAAGAACAGATGGAACGGGATCTCTCCTTCAAAGGCGAATTCTTCCTAACGCACACTATCACTTTGATGATCGAAAAAGGGGCAAAAGTCCGCACGCAGAAAAGCAATAGCTGGCTGGATACCGGGACGATTGAAGCAACCCTGGATACAAATAAAGTCCTGCTTGAAGGGGGCAAAGCCAACAAAACGAAAAACGAAACGCTGGATGGCGTTGAATTTAACACTCCTTCTTTTGTTCATCCTTCTGCTGAAATAAGGAACTCGGTGATCGGACCTTACGCCTCCATCGGAGCAAATTGCAGGATCACGAACAGCAAAATTGAAGAAAGCATCGTCGAAGCAGGTTGTGAGATTCAAGATGCGGTGCTGAGTCGCTCACTGATTGGGATACGGGCAAAAATCCAGGGGAGAGGTGACGGGCAGGTCATCCAATTGAACGTCGGCGATAATAGTGATATCCTTTTGTCATGATGGATACTGTTGAATGCCGCTCGGATTTTGAATACGCGGAGCGTCCGCTTTCTCTCACGTGGCAGGGAGTCCGCTATGAGATTGCAGAGATCGTGTCGCGCTGGCGCGGTCCCAGCGAAAAGGGATTCCGTGTTAAAACAGCTGATGGGCAGGCCTTTGATCTAACCTATCGGGAAGTTCCCGATGAATGGCATATCCAACCTATTTAGGAGGCGCAATGCACGAAGTGACCGATGTTCAACGTCTGTCAAAACGAGTAGCAGGACTGAAACCTTCAGGCATCCGAAAATTTTTTGATATTGCCGCGACGATGAAGGATGTGATCTCGCTCGGCATTGGCGAACCTGATTTCACAACACCCAAACCAATTTTGGAAGCGGGCATTCGCTCATTGCAAAACGGCGAGACGCATTACACATCGAACTGGGGCAAACTCGAATTGCGTCAGGCGATCGCTGATAACCTCATGCATTTATACAAAGTAAAGTACGACCCGACCAATGAGATCATTGCCACGGTCGGTGTTTCAGAGGCACTCTATCTCACGTTCACCGCGCTGCTGGATCCCGGCGACGAAGTCATCATCCCAACGCCATGTTTTGTTTCTTATCAGGCGGAAGTCCTCATGGCGAATGGCGTACCCATTGAAGTGACCGCGCGTGAAGAAAATAATTTCATGGTTGACCCCGCTGATATTCGTAAAGCACTCACGCCGCGCACAAAAGTTATCTTTATCGGTTATCCATCGAATCCAACTGGCGCGGTGGCGACGCGTGAAGTGATGCTTGAGATTGCGAAGATCGCGGAGGAGCATGACCTGCTGGTTGTGTCCGATGAGATTTATGATCGTCTGGTGTACGATTTTGAACACGTCTGCTTCCCCGCTTTGGATGAAAGTTTAAAACAACGCACCGTTTTACTGGGTGGTTTTTCAAAAGATTACGCGATGACAGGCTGGCGTATTGGCTATGCCTGTGGACCTGCGGACATTATTCAGGGACTTGTGCGAATCCATCAATACACCATCATGTCCGCGCCGACCACTGCACAGGATGCCGCGCTTGAAGCCTTGAAAAATGGAAATTCGTATGTGGAGGAAATGGTCGCAGAGTATGACCGCCGCCGTAGATTACTGGTTGCGGGACTCAACCGGCTCGGTTTGCGAACCTTCGAGCCGCGCGGCGCGTTCTACGCATTTCCCAACGTCCAGGCCTCCGGTATGGATGATGAAGT
>Ga0114129_10017130_pt1 | contig 10319 bp, 6 predicted proteins | sample RhiMetdeltSRZDD1_FD_80071 | JGI IMG/M metagenome (GOLD analysis project Ga0114129, IMG submission 80071) | Populus rhizosphere microbial communities from Tennessee, USA - Rhizosphere MetaG P. deltoides SRZDD1 (version 2) (version 2) | ecosystem: Host-associated > Plants > Roots > Rhizosphere >... | reverse complement strand
GCCCGGCACAAGGCCGGGCATGACGGCACAAAGCTCAGTTTCTGTAACTTGTATCGATCTTGTCGAGCATGCGCAGGTATGCCGCCCAATCGTGGCTACCGCGGCCGGCATCGTGATGCTCATATTGCTCGGCGGTCTTTTCGCAGACTGCCGGGGAAATCTCGATCAGCTCCTTGCCGGTGGCTTCCAGCCTAAGCTGAATGTCGGCAGCGTCGAGGAGATGCTTCATCAGCACGAAGGCTTCGCGCGCACTTTTTCCCACGGTGAGAAGACCGTGGTTGTGCATGATCATCGCGCGGTTCTGGCCAAGGTCACGGTTCAGACGCTCGCGCTCGTCAAAATCCTCCGTGATGCCCTCGTAGGCGTGATAACCGATGCGTTGATAGAAGCGGATCGCCTGCTGGGACACCATGCGAAGGCCGCCTTTGAGTCCGGCAATCGCCATGCCGATATTGGTATGCACATGCATCGCGCAGTTCACGTCAGGACGTGCGCTCAGCACGCCGCCATGCAGTGTGAACCCGGGCCGGTTGACGCCGGACTTTTCGTCGAGATCCTCGTCCATCGACACTTTCACCAGGTTGGAAGCGGTGACCTCGGTATAGAGCAGGTCGTGCTTTTTCATCAGGAACTTGCGCGGCTCGCCGGGTACTCGCATCGATGAATGGTTGTAGATCACGTCGTCCCAACCGTAGTGCGCAGTCAGGCGGTAGACGACCGCAAGGTCGACGCGCGCCTGCCATTCCACCGGCGAAATTTCATCCCGTGAACTTTTTGAAACGCTGGCAAGCTTGTTCATCGGCGTACTCCTCCGTGAATGCGCAGGGACTCTATCACACCGCCTTTGCTTGGCCAGATCGCAACGCCCCAGTATAGAGAGGCACGTCAAGCGAGAGGAAAATGAGCAACGCAATCCGTATTCGTATGGGCGGCTACGGCCCGCCAAGCACCGGTTTCAGCAAATCGCTGAAGCTCATCGGCGACAAACTGGGCGCGCAGTTCGGCAATGACGTGAAGATCGAATACGTCTTCAACATTATGGATCACGGCCACAAGGCTGAGGATATCCTGACGCTGGTCGAGAACGGTGAAATCACGCTCGGCTACCAGTCCTCGAGCTATCTGACCGACCGCGTCCCGGAATTGGGGTTCGTCGATCTGCCGTTCCTGTTTTCGAGCAACGCACAGGCGCGCGCAGCGATGGACGGCACGCTGGGCGAATTTCTCGCGCGCAAGACGGAGGGGCGCATCAACTACCGGATCCTCGGCTGGTTCGAGAATGGGTTCCGCCACATCTCAAATCGCCTGCAGCCGATCCATCGGCCCGCCGACATGGCCGGCATGAAAATCCGCGTGCTGCCCAGCGAGATACACCGACGCACATTCGAACTTCTCGGCGCGGTCGCGATGCGCATGGACCTGACGGAAGCGATTGCCATGATCAAGGCAGGCACGCTCGACGCGCAGGAAAATCCACTTGCCAATACCGTCATCTATGGCGTGCACAAGTTTCACAAGTTCCACACGCTCAGCAATCACTTCTATATCTCGCGACCGATCTTCTTGCATCGACCGTCGTTCGAGAGTTGGCCTGACCGTCTCAAGCGCGCCATGCAGTCGGCGGTCAGCGAAGCGGTTGCCTATCAGCGCAAGCTTGCGGTCGAAGAGCACGATGAATCCTACAGGGCGATCGAGGCGGAGGGCTGCGAGATCAATTCGCTTACGCCGAAAGAACACGAACTCTTGGTCGCGGCCGTCCAACCGCTACTGGCAGATGCGAGGAAGACCTATGGCGATGCCATGTTTAAGATGGTGCCGAAGCCGCAAGCTGACTGAAAACTTAACGCGCTTGCTGCAATTATAGGATTTACGCGGCTGAAACGACTCGTGTCGTAGAGACGGAAGCTCTTCCAAGTTGAGGGCCGTTTCAAATGACGCAGAATCGTCAGGTCGCGCTGGGGCTGCGTGGGGTCAGCAAACGGTTTGACCGCCCCGCTGTCGATGCGCTCGATCTCACTGTCCATTGCGGCGAGTTCTATGCCTTGGTCGGCCCGAACGGCGCCGGCAAGACCACAACCTTGCGGATGGTGGTCGGTCTGCTCCGCCCTGACGCAGGCTCGATCTGCATCGATGGCATCGACGCGCTTGCCGATCCGGTCGGCGCCAAGCAAATCACCGCGTGGCTCTCGGACGAGCCGATGATCTACGAAAAGCTCACGCCCTACGAATATCTTGAGTTTGTTGCAGGGCTCTGGCGGATTGAGCCCGCCGTAGCAGAAGCGCGCGCGCGCGAACTGATCGGCTGGCTGGGCCTTGAGCCGCACGCGCACGAGCGCTGCGAGGGGTTCTCTAAGGGCATGCGGCAAAAGGCGGCCCTTGCCGGCGCGCTCGTGCACGACCCGAAGCTGATCATCCTCGACGAGCCATTGACAGGTCTCGACGCCGGCACTGCCCGGCAGGTGAAGAACGTGCTTCGCGAGCGCGTGCGTGCCGGCGGCACCGTCATCATGACCACGCATATTCTCGAGGTGGCGGAGCGCATGGCCGATCGCATCGGCGTAATTGCGGGCGGGCGGCTTATCGCGGAAGGCACGCTTGACGACCTGCGCCGGCAGACCGGTGAAACCGCTACAAGCCTCGAGGATACATTCCTCATGCTGGTGGCCGAGCAGGCGGCCGCAGCGTGAGCCAGCCGGCTTCCCTGACCTGGCTTACCAGTCACGAGCTGCGTCTCGGTTGGCGAGATTGGGCTTCCCTGATGACGGCGGGAGGACGCACGCGCGCGCACCGCGGCCATCGCGCTGATCGCCTTTGCAGGCTTCATGCATGTGTTCGCCTATTGGACGGTCGCGAGCTTCGCCAATGCCAATCTGGCTTCCGACACGGCAACTCTGGTCGGCATCACCGGCTCGCTGGTGCTGTCATGGTCGCTGCTCCTGTCGCAAGGAATGGAGTCGGTGACGCGTGCATTTTATTCGCGCTCCGATCTCGATCTCGTCCTCACGTCGCCCGCTTCGGCACGCAAAGTATTCGCGGTGCGCATGGCGCGGATCGCGGCCGCTGCTATCGCAATCGCCGTGCTGCTGGCCGCGCCATTCATCAATGTTCTGGCGGTGCTCGGCGGTAGCCGATGGCTTTCAGCTTATGGTGTGGTCGCGGCAATGGGCGCGGTGGCAACGGCAGCAGCGCTTGCGCTGACCGTCGCATTGTTCCGCATCATCGGTGCCGCGTTCGTTATCCTTTTGCAGATTGCGGCCATTTTTTCTGCGGGCAGCCTGTCGCGCTTCGCCGCATTGCAGTCGAATTGGATGCTGTCCCACGCGCCCGATACGACCAGCGCCTTCTGGTGGCCCGCACGCGCTGTGCTTGGAGATTATGCGGCGCTGGCCGGCGTCATGGCCTTCGGCATTGCTGCGCTCGGTGTGACCATTTGGCTTTTCTCGCGGCGTTTCGGCGAGCACGCTCTGGCGGCGGCCGGTGTTTCGAGCGCCGCCGTGCGTCAGTGTCGATGGTCGCGCGGCTTTCGCCGCCGCTCTGCGAGCCGCGCGCTGCGGCACAAGGAATGGACGCTTCTGCAGCGCGATCCTTGGCTCGTTTCGCAGACGCTGATGCAGATTTTGTATCTCATTCCGCCGGCGCTGCTGCTTTGGATCACATTTCATGACCGCAACGACTCTTTTGTCGTGTTAATTCCGGTGGTGGTCATGGCGGCCGGCCAGCTCGCCGGGGGACTGGCGTGGCTTTCGATTTCAGGCGAGGACGCCCCCGATCTTGTCGCCACCGCGCCGATTACCTCGCCACGCATCCTGTGGGCCAAGATCGAAGCAGTCATAGGAGTGATCGCGCTCGTCTTCGCGCCGATCGTTGCCGTTTTGACCCTCGATACCGTATTCGCGGGCATTGTTTGTGGCCTCGGCATATTGACCGCGGCAGCAGCCGCGACGGCCATCCAGCTCTGCTTCCGCGTGCAGGCGCGGCGCAGTCAATTCCGCCGCAGGCAGACCTCATCCCGCCTCGCCACATTCGCGGAAGCTTTTTCCTCGATAGCCTGGGCTGCGACAACCGCGCTGGCGGCCGCGCAAACCTGGGCGGCGCTGGGGACGGCGGCGATCGCCCTCGGCATCCTGGCAGGCGTCTGGCTGATCAGTCCGTCGCGGACCTGATTTCTCAGGCTAACGCCGCGCGCAAGCGCCCTCGGCCGACCAGAATCCCGATCAAGACCAGATTGAGAATATTGGCGCCGATTCCCGCCGCGAAAGCTGGCGCATAGTAACCGAAATGATCGTAGAGAAGGCCCGCGAGCCAGCCGCCGAGCGCCATCCCGCCGCCGCTAAACAGGAGCAACGTTGGAATGCGCCACGAGGCCTCGGAGGCGGGAAACAATTCGCGCAATGCCAGCACATAGGCCGGGATGATCCCGGAGAATCCGAGGCCGAACGCCGCGGCTATCGTGAACAGGCCCGCTTCGTTTTGCGTGAAGAGAAAGGCCGTCATCGACGCAGCCTGCCATGCCGAGCCGATCAGGACCGTTGCGAGCCCGCCGATGCGATCAGAAATGGCGCCCCACATCTGCCGGCTAAGAAAGGCCGTGCCAAGCAGGACCGACAGCATCAACGCACCGTTCGAACGCGTAATGCCAATATCGCTGCAGAAGGCGACGAGATGACCTTGCGGCATTGCCATTGGAACGCAGCACAGCACCGCGGCGACACACATCATTCCGAAAACCAGATTAGGCGGCCACCCAAGGACGCGCGCTTTCGCAGCGGCGGGATCAGACGAAGCGGCCGGCAAGACCAGTTCGGGTGGGGCGCGAAAATAAAGCAAGGCGAGCGGGATGATCACCACAATTTCGGCCAGCGCGTACCAAAGCATGGTGCTGCGCCATCCAAAGGCGGCGATGGCGCGTTCGAACACGGGTGGCCACATTGCGCCGGCCAGATAGCTGCCGCTCGAAATGAGTGCCAACGCCGAGCCACGCCGGCGGTCGAACCAGCGGCTGACATAGATGTACATGGGCGCGTTGATGCCGCCCAACCCGATCAGCCCTATGAAGAGCCCGTGGCCGATCCAAAGCGGCCAAGGCGGGCCAATGGTCGAGATCGCAAGACCGAGGCCGATCATCAAGGACCCGCAGATCACGGTCCATCGTGTGCCGACCTTGTCGGCGATCCTGCCCATCAGAATTCCGCCGAAACCTGAGCCAAGCCAGGAGAGGGCGCTGGCGAGTGCCGGGATCGACCGGATTCCGTCCACCTCAGCCGCAATGTCCTTGAGCGCCACAGCCGTGATCCATGCCGCTCCGAATGCCATCAGCATCGTGACGAGTGCCACCGTGGCAACTGTCCAGGACGCTTTGCTTTCGATTGAGGAAGGCGGCGATTGCAACATCAAGGGGAGTTCCCGGCGGGACACTCTTCTGGCAGCCGCGGCCGCGTTTGACCACCCACATCGCCGTAGATCTGCTCTGTCTGCTGCATTGCGCCAAAGTGCGCGTAGGCGTCGACCACGGAAATTTCCTTTTGTAAGCAGCGGCAATAACGAAATTGACCCAAACTCGTTGAGGTGTAGCTTTGCTGGCGTTCAGCGCTTTGCCACGCGCAGGACAAGCCTATATGAGTGGGACCCGGCGCCGTGGTGCGCCACGACGACAAGGCCATCCATGGCGTTTCGAACGGTCAGCCTCGACGACAAATACGACCTGAGCCAGTCGCACGTATTCGTCACAGGCTATCAGGCGCTGATTCGCGCCTGCCTGATGCAGAAAGAGCGTGACCGGCGCGCTGGCCTGAACACCGCCGGGTATGTCACCGGCTACCGCGGTTCCCCCCTCGGCGGTCTCGACCAGCAATTCATGCGTGCGGCAAGGCAACTTGTGGCTGCCGACATCAAGTTCCAGCCCGGCTTGAACGAAGACCTCGCGGCCACCGCGCTGTGGGGCTCACAGCAAGCTGAACTCCGTGGTGAAGGCAAATTCGGTGGCGTGTTCGGCATGTGGTATGGCAAAGGACCGGGCGTCGACCGCACTGGCGACGTGTTCCGCCACGCCAATTTGGCCGGTACCTCAAAGCATGGCGGCGTCATTGCTCTGATGGGCGATGACCACACGGCTGAATCATCAACGACCGCGCATCAATCCGAATTCCATTTCGTCGATGTGATGATTCCGATCCTCAATCCCGGCGGCGTGCAGGAGATTATCGACTACGCGCAATACGGCTGGGCCATGTCGCGCTTCACAGGCGCCTGGACCGCGCTCAAATGCATGCATGAAACCGTAGAGTCGACGGGGGTGGCCGATGGTTCGCTCGATCGCATGCAGATCGTAACGCCGAGCGATTTCAGCATGCCGCCAGGCGGCCTGAATATCCGCCTCACCGACACATTCCTCGGCCAGGAAGCGCGCCTGCACGATTTCAAGCGCGATGCCATGCTGGCCTTTGTGCGAGCCAATAAACTCAATCGCATTATTATGTCCGGGGGACGGGCGCCAAAGATTGGCATCATCACCACCGGCAAAGCGTATCTCGACGTGCGTCAAGCCTTCGACGAGCTCGTGATCGATGAGATCAAATGCAATGATCTTGGCCTTCGGGTTTTCAAGGTTGCCTGCGTTTGGCCGCTCGGGCGACAGGAGCTGGCGGAGTTCGCACGAGGGCTCGACCTGATCATTGTTGTCGAGGAAAAGCGCTCGCTGATCGAAGTGCAGGTTCGTGAAGAACTTTACGGCACGGCAAATCAGCCGGTCTGCATCGGCAAGAAAGACGAGCAGGGAAACTGGCTATTCCCGGTCAAGGGCGCGCTTGATCCGAACGATATCGCCATCTGCATCGGCGAAGGGTTGCTGCGCTATGGCTCCAACGAAGAGCTCGCGGCAAACGTGGCCCGCCTGAAATCCGCGCAAAGCGCGCTCACCGAAACGACGGACGTTGCCCAACGCATTCCGTATTTCTGTTCGGGGTGCCCGCACAACACGTCGACGCGGGTCCCCGAAGGCAGCCGCGCCTATGCCGGCATCGGGTGCCATTACATGGCGCAGTGGATGGACCGCAAAACGCTCGGCTACACCCAGATGGGGGGCGAGGGCGCCAACTGGATTGGCGAAGCGCCATTTTCCAACCGCGGGCACGTTTTCCAGAATCTTGGGGACGGCACTTACAACCACTCCGGCTATCTCGCGATCCGCGCTGCGATCGCTTCCGGCGTGACCATGACCTACAAGATCCTGTTCAACGATGCGGTCGCCATGACCGGCGGACAGGCGAATGACGGCGGGTTGACTGTCCCGCAGATCGCATCGCAAGTGGCCGCCGAGGGGGCCAAGCGGGTGGTCGTCGTCACCGACGAGCCCTGGAAGTATGGGAAAGACATCGAATGGCCGCGCGGACTTACGGTGCATCACCGCGACGAACTTGACGCCGTTCAACGGGAGCTCGCCACCGTCCCCGGCGTTACCGTGCTCATCTACGACCAGACCTGCGCTGCCGAGAAGCGGCGACGCCGCAAGCGCGGGGCATTTCCTGATCCCGACAAGCGGGTGGTCATCAATGACCTGGTTTGCGAGGGGTGCGGCGATTGCGGCGTCAAATCGAATTGCGTATCGGTGCAGCCGCTGGAAACCGAGTGGGGCCGCAAGCGAACGATCGATCAGTCGAGTTGCAACAAGGACTACTCCTGCCTGAAGGGCTTTTGCCCTTCCTTTGTGACTGTGCACGGCGCGAAGCTCAAGAAAGGTGAGGCCCTCGCCGAGCCTAAAGAGTGGCCGGCCCTCCCGGCGCCCAAGGCGCCGCTGCTCAATCACCCTTACGGGATCATCGTCACGGGTATTGGCGGGACTGGAATTGTTACTATTGGAGCCATCGTCGGAATGGCGGCGCATCTGGAAGGCAAGGGCGTCGGCATCATCGATATGGCCGGTTTGGCGCAAAAGGGCGGCGCAGTATCGAGTCACATTCGCATCGCCAATACGTCGTCGGATATTCATGCGATTCGAATCGCGGCGGGCGGCGCCGACCTGGTCCTGGGCGGGGACATTGTCGTTGTCGGCGCCAAGAAAGTGCTTGGCGCGATGAAAAATGGAATTACGCGGGTTATCGTCAATACCGCGGAATTTTTGCCCGGCGATTTCACGCGCAATGCGGATTTTTTTCTGCCGACGGAGCGTCTCAAACGCGCCATCATCGCTCACGCCGGTCGCGAGCACACTCAGTTCGTGGACGCCGGGCGGCTCGCGACCGCGCTGCTCGGCAACTCCATGGGCGCGAACATGTTCATGCTCGGCTATACCTACCAAAGCGGAGCGTTGCCGCTTTCGGCGGAGGCCGTCGAGCGGGCGATCGAAATGAACGGCCAAGCTGTGGCAATGAATATTGCGGCGTTTCGTTATGGGCGCCGCGCTGTCGTCGATCCAAGAGGGCTTGAGGCACTGGTCAAACCGCGGCCGCAGGAACAGAATGATTCACTAAGGCTGTCGCAATCTTTCGCCGACACCGTGAATCGTCGCGTGGAATTTCTGACCGCCTATCAAAATGCGGATTACGCGCGCCGCTATCGAATCTGGGTTGAGAAAGCTCGCACAGTGGAAGCCGAAAAAGCGGCGGGGCACTGCGGACTTGCGGAAGCCGTTGCGCGCTACCTCTTTAAACTGATGGCGTACAAGGACGAATACGAAGTGGCGCGCCTGTACAGCGAAACGTCGTTCCTTGATCGGGTTAGATCGACATTCGACGGCGACAAGCTGCGATTCGAATTTCATTTGGCGCCGCCGTTGCTGGCGCGGCGCAATCCGGAAACGGGCGAACCAAAAAAGATCTCGTTTGGTCCTTGGATCCTGAAAGCTTTTGCGCTATTGGCGAAGTTCAGATTCCTGCGCGGCACCGCATTCGATCTTTTCGGCTATACAGCCGAGCGCAAGACCGAGCGCCGCCTGATCTCCGACTATGAACAACTGCTCGAGGAGCTACTGGAGCGGCTGACGCCGGCTAACCACCATGTCGCCGTCGCGCTTGCGACAATTCCCGAAAAAATCCGTGGATACGGGCCGATCAAGCAGCGGCATCTGGCCGCGGCAAAGGCCGAAGAAGCGGCTCTGCGGGAGGAGTTTCGCTCCGGGACGACAAGTTTTCTCAAGGCAGCGGAATAGCTTGGCCCCCTGCGTGACCCATTTACATGTGATCTGATACTTGACCGCCATCCGGTGGTGTTTTCATATCGAGACAACAAGATCGTCACTGCAGACGGCGAGGGGTTATCGGGCCGCGCAGGCGCGCGCGGCCGCACCGGGAGGACTGAGTTGTGGCGTCGAACGCCGCCGCGGGCGCGGAAACGTTTCCAAAGCTATTGATCCGTAACGCCAATGTCTGCGGCGCGCGGCCAGCGATGCGGCACAAGGACCTTGGCATTTGGCAAACCTGGACCTGGAGCCAGACGCTGGACATCGTCCGCGCCTATGCTGTCGGTCTGCATCGACTGGGTGTCAAACGCGGCGAGACCGTCGCAATAGTTGGTGGCAATAGACCGAAGCTTTATTGGTCCGTAATGGCGGTCCAGATGCTGGGCGCGATTCCCGTGCCGGTCTATGCCGATGCTGTCGCCGACGAACTGGCGTATGCGCTCGCTCACGCCGAGGTTCGCTTTGCCGCGGTCGAGGATCAGGAGCAGGTCGACAAGATCCAGTCGGTCATGAAGCGGCTCCCCCAGCTGGAGTTGATGGTCTACGACGAGAAGCGTGGCCTGCGCGATTACGATCACAGTCGCCTTCGCCCGATCGACGAGGTTATTGACGAAGGTCGCAAAGCTCTGGCCGATCCCGCCGTCGCGGCCTGGCTCGATAACGAAATCGCGACCAGCAAAGGCAGCGATCCTTCGATCATTCTCTATACTTCAGGCACGACCGGCACGTCCAAGGGCGTCGTGCTCACCAACGAACGTTCGATACATGCTGCGGCCGATACTGTCGCGTTCGACAAGCTAACGGAAAAAGATGTGGCACTCGCGTATCTGCCGCTCGCCTGGGTCGGTGACCACTATCTCAACTATGCGCAAGGCCTGGTCTCCGGCTTCTGCACCGCCTGCCCGGAAAGCCCCGACACGGCGATGAGCGATCTGCGTGAAATCGGTCCCAGTTTCTATTTCGCGCCACCGCGCACGTTGGAGCAGCTGCTCACGCGCGTGATGATCCGGATGGAAGATGCCGGTCTCATCAAGCGAAAGGTGTTTCACTATTTCATCGCCGTGGCGCGCCGCTATGGCGAGCGCATTCTCAATGGCGAAAACGTGCCGCTGACGGGGCGTGTTCTCTACGCAATCGGCAATATCCT
>Ga0114129_10017129_pt1 | contig 10319 bp, 9 predicted proteins | sample RhiMetdeltSRZDD1_FD_80071 | JGI IMG/M metagenome (GOLD analysis project Ga0114129, IMG submission 80071) | Populus rhizosphere microbial communities from Tennessee, USA - Rhizosphere MetaG P. deltoides SRZDD1 (version 2) (version 2) | ecosystem: Host-associated > Plants > Roots > Rhizosphere >... | reverse complement strand
GGACGTAGGGCACGCGGTAGGTCTGCTCGAGGACCTGCTCCGCCTCCGCGAAGCCCTTCGCGACGTCTCCCACCTGCGCGCTGATCTCGGCGGCCAGGTTGCGGGCGGGGTCCTTGATCCCCGTCGCGTCGGTCTCGTCGTGGATGACGGGCGCGCCCCGCGCCATCGCCCGCTCCGGATCGAGGACCGCGGGCAGCACCTGGTAGTCCACCCGGATCGCCTCGCAGGCGCGCTGGGCCAGCTCGGGATCGTCCGCGGCGACGACCGCCACCCGGTCGCCGGCGAAGCGGACCTTGTCGTCGAGCATGAACGTGTCGTAGGGCGAGGGCTCCGGCCAGCCCTGGCCGGCGGTGGTGTAGGCCACCCGCGGCACGTCGTGGTGGGTGAGCACGCAGGCGACCCCGGGCATGGCCCGCGCCTGGGAGGCGTCGATGCGGACGATGCGCGCGTGGGCGTGGGGCGAGTGCAGGATCCGCGCGTGCAGGAGCGCCGGTAGAGCGATGTCGTCGACGAAGGTTCCGCGGCCGGTGGCGAGCTTGACGCTGTCGACCCGGCGCTCGCGCTTGCCGACCGTCTTCAGCTCGGGCTTGGGGCTGGCCATCCCGGGGGAGGATTCCACGGGGGCAAACCCGCGTCAAATGGCGATGCCTGTGAGGGCCGTCGCAAGGCGGCGCCGGCTCGCGTGTTAGACTGCGCCCTCCTCGCGGGACGTCTGGTGGCCAAGACCAAAGAAGCGCTCGACACGATCGTGGGCATGCTCTCGCCCTACCTGGGCGAGACGATGGCCCGGGCGGCCGCCCACGCCCATTGCCAGAAGCTCGGCATCGTCGTCGGGAGCCCCGAGATCACGAGGGAGCAGCTCGACGCGCTGCTGCGCCGGATCGCCCAGGGCCTGAACATCTTCATCGGGCGGGAGAAGACGGCGGTGGTGGTCGGGGAGATCCAGGCCGCAATGGGCGGGGCAAACCTCGAACCAGCCCTTCCCTCCCCCTCCGTGGGGAGGGACAGGGTGGGGGGTCGATGAACGATGCGCGCCGCCTCATGAGCCGTCACTCGCGCACCGACGCGGCGTTCCTGCTCGCCACGCTCGCCGCCGTCATTCCCTTCGCGCTGCAGCTCGCGGGAAGACCGGGAGGGGCCGCCGGCGACGAGGCGCGTCTCTACGCCGGGAACCTGAGCAAGCTCTTCTTCGTCGCGCTGGCGGCGCTCGGCGCGATCGGGAGCGCGGCGCGGTTCGAGGCGGACAACCCCATGCGCGGCACCTGGCGCATGATGGCCGCCGGCCTGCTCACGTTCACCGCCGGGCAGGCGGCGCTCGGGGTCTACCAGGCCGTGCTCCGCCTGCCCAGCCCGTTCCCCTCGATCGCGGACGCCTTCTTCGTGGCGTCCTACCCGTTCTTCCTCGCGGCGCTGCTCAGGGCGATCCGTGCGTACGGACAGACGGGTTACCCGATCGGGACCGCGCGCGAGCGCGTCGGCACGGCCGCGGCGACGGCGGCGGTCGCCGTCGTCGTCGGTTACCCGGCGCTGCGGCCGGTGGTGGCGACGCCCGCCCCTCCGCTGGAGCTGCTCCTCAACGTCGCGTATCCGGTGCTCGACCTGGCGGTGCTGGTTCCCGTCGCCATCCTGCTCCGCATCGCGGTGCGGTTCCGGGGGGGAGAGGTGTGGAAGGTGTGGGCCGGGCTGCTGGCGGGTTTCCTGCTCATGTGCGTCGGCGACATACTGTTCGCGTACTTCACCGCGATGGAGCGGGAGAGCCTCGATCCCCTCATCCACGTCACGTACATCCTGTCCTACGCCGCCCTCGCCCGCGGCGCCGTCGGCCAGTATCAGCTACTGAAGTAGCGTCTCCTCTCTCCCCCCTCTCAGCGACCGGATCGCCAGCCGACCTGGAGCACGAACCAGCTCGAGCGGGACGCGATGAGCCTGGCCTCGTCCCTCTTCCCGAGCGCCTGCACGTAGCGCCCGGTCAGGGTGAGCGGATGCGCGCTCGTCCGCTTGAAGATCACGCCGCCGGCGAGGTGGAAGCCCGGCGGGTGGCCGAGGCCGGCGTCGCCGCCGCCGGGGAGGGCGGCCAGCAGCCCGCCGCCCGCCTCGGCGAAGACCCGAGTGCCCGAGGGACGGTAGCCGATCGGCGTCCGGCTCTCGAAGCCCCGTTCCCAGCGCAGCCCGGCGTGGAGGTAGGCGAGCGTGCCGACGCCGTTGCTCGAGGAGAAGGCGTGGCTGTCGGCGGCGTTCGCCAGGTCCTGGGTCAGGACGGGCCGGCCGTCGACGACCGCCCCGGTGTCCGCGCTCAGCACCGCCTGCGAGCGCAGCGCGAGGCCCCCGAGCACCCCGGCGCCGACGAGCATCGGGCCCCCGACGCCGTACCGTGCCTCGACGCCGACGACGCCGAGCGTCGGATACCGGCTTTCGAGCGCGAACAGGACGTCGGTCGCTCCGGACTGCACGCAGAGGCCGGCCGCCGTGCCCGGCGGGCAGGTTCGATAGGGGCCGCCGTAGGTGGTGCCGTCGAGCGTGAACGGCGCGCGGCGGGTGAAGCTCGAGCCGATCCCGCCTCCGATGCCGATCTCGACTTGTGCTTGAGCGAGCGCGCCCGCCGGCAGCAAGGAGAGGATGGCCGCGGCGGCGAGCCCCCTCACGATCGGCGCGCCTCGCGGGCCGCCCGCAGGACCGCCTCCACCGGCTTGACGTAGCCGGTGCAGCGGCACAGACAGCCCGCGAGCGCGTCGCGCACCTCCGCGTCGCTCGGATCGGTCTGGGCATCGAGCAGGGCCTTGGCGCACAGCTCCATGGCCGGCGTGCAGTAGCCGCACTGGATGGCGCCGGTCTCGACGAACGCTTCCTGGATGGGATGAAGCCGGTCGGGGGTGCCGAGCCCCTCGACGGTGAGCACGCTCCGGCCCTGGGCGCGCAGGGCGAGGGTCAGGCAGGCGAGCACGGGACGCCCGTCGAGGAGCACCGTGCAGGCGCCGCACTCCCCGGTTTCACAGCCGTGCTTGACGCCCCAGAAGCCCTCCCGCCGCAGCCATTCGAGCAGGGTCGTCCGCGCCTCCGCTTCCGCGGGGCGCAGCACGCCGTTCACCGTCATCTCGATCCTCCCCGACGTGAAGTAGGGGACCGCCACCGGCAGCCGCATCGGGAGGGAGGGCCGGGGCCGGTCCATCTGCGCGGGCTCGTGGACGCGCGCCTGGCCGATGGCGCGCCGCAGCGCGCGCAAGGTGAGCGCCCGCGCCGCCCGGCGACGGTAGTCGGCGGAGGCGTGGGCGTCTTCGCGGAAGGAGGCGTGACGGAGCACCTGCTCGGCGCACCGCTCGAGGTCCTCGGGGCTGCCCGCGCTCCCCTCCACCTTCGTCTCGGCTTCGGGCACGCGCGAGGGCGGCCCGTCGAGGCCGGTGAGCGCGACGCGAGCCCGCGCCAGGTGCTCGCCCGAGAACGAGACGGTGACGGCCACCGCCACCAGCGACGGAGCCGAGGGAAGGACGGCCACGCGCTCGAGCGCGGCCCCCTCCGGCGCTCCCGGGATGAAGAGGGAGGTGAGAACGCCCCCTCCGGCCAGGTCTTCGGCGGGCTTGCGCAGGAAACGCAGCGCCGGGCTTTCCACGGGGCCGTCGGGCCGGGTCACCACGTACACGGCGTTCAAGGCCAGCAGGGCCGCGACGACCTCCGAGTCGTGGGCGGCGTGCACGGACTCGCCCCCGAGCGTCGCCATCCCCCGGATCATCCGGGACGCGGAGTGGACGCGGCAGGCCGCCGGCAGGAGGCCGGCCGTGCCCTCGTACGCCCGCGGCGATTCGATGACGTCCTGCAGCGTGGTCATCGCGCCCATCACGAGATCGCCGTCCTCGCTGTCGACGCGCGAGAGGTCGAGGGCGGAGAGGTCGAGGACGTTGGGGGCCTCGACCGGAGAGGCGAGCACGCGGGTGCCGCCGGCCACGGCCACCGCGCCCTGCGCGGCCAGGCTCAGCGCGTCTTCCAGGCGCGTGGGGCGGTGATAGCTGCGGATGCCGCGGGCGAGCATGGCGCTCGGGATCTTAGCCTTTTTCGAAGTAGTTCCGCCCGGTGCGCTCCGACGCGCGGCGGAGGAGCCCGTCCGCGATCGCGTCCGCCTGGGCGACGAGCGCGGGCACGTCCACGCCCACGAGCTCGCCGCCCTCCACCACCACTCGCCCGTTCACCATCGCCGTGTCCACCGGCGCGGGAAAAGGGCTGAAGACGAGCGCGGCCACGAGATCGCTCGACGCGCCGGCGTAGGAGAGGCGCCGCGTGTCGACGAGGACGAGGTCAGCGCACTTGCCGGGCTCGAGGCTTCCGATGTCGTCCCGCCCGAGGCAGCGAGCGCCGCCGCGGGTCGCCATCCACAACGCGTCCTCGGCCGTCACCCAGCGCGATGGATCGGCCCCGATGCGATGGGCGAGCAGGGCCTGGCGCGCCTCCGCGAGCATGTTCGACGTGTCGTTGCTGGCCGAGCCGTCGACGCCCAGCCCCACCGCGACCCCCGCCTCCAGCATCGCCCGCACCGGAGCGATGCCGGAGCCGAGCCGGAAGTTGGAGGACGGGCAGTGGGCGACCCCGGTGCCGGTCTGGCCGAAGAGCGACACCTCCTCCGCCGACAGATGGACGCAGTGGGCGAGCCACACGTCGGGGCCCAGCCAGCCCAGCCGGCGGAGGTACTCGACCGGCCGGCAGCCGTACGTCTGCTGGCAGTAGGACTCCTCGTCGAGGGTCTCGGCCAGATGCGTGTGGAGCCGCACGCCGTTCTCGCGGGCGAGGTCCGCCGTGCGCCGCATCAGGTCGTCCGTCACCGAGAAGGGCGAGCAGGGCGCGAGCGCGATCCGCGTCATGGCCCCGGGCCGGGGATCGTGGTGCTCGCGGATCAGGCGCCGCGAGTCGGCGAGGATCGTCTCCTCGTCCTGCACGACGTCGTCGGGTGGAAGGCCGCCCTGCGCCCGGCCCCGGCTCATCGAGCCGCGCGTGGGCTGGAAGCGGATCCCGAGGTCGAGGGCGGCCGCGATCTCGGCGTCGACGAGGCGCTCCTGGCCGCGCGGGAACAGGTAGAGGTGGTCGGTGGTGGTCGTGCAGCCGGTGAGCAGCAGCTCGCCGAGGCCCACCCGGGCGGCCACGTCCACCGCCGCCGCGTCGGTGCCGCGCCACACCTCGTACAGCTCCGCGAGCCAGCGGAACAGGGGCGCCTCCTGCACGCGCGGCACGTTTCGGGTCAGGGTCTGCGGGAGATGGTGGTGGGTGTTGACGAGGCCGGGGATGACCACCTTGCCTCGCGCGTCGAGGCGGCGGTCGATCCGCTCGCCCGCGGGCGGTCGTCCCGACCCCACCGCCTCGATGCGGCCGTCGCGCACGAGCACGAAGCCGTCCGGGATGCGGGTCCGCCGATCGTCCTGGGTCACGACGAGGCGCGCGCCCTCGACGAGCGTCAGCATGCGCGCCTCAGCGGTCCGTCCAGCGCGGCCGGCGCTTCTCGAGGAAGGCCGACACGCCTTCCTCGCTGTCGCGGGTCCGCGTCAGCTCCTCCAGGTACATCCGCTCGGTCCGCGCCAGCGCCTTGGCGAGCGAGCCGCGCGCGCCCTCGCGCACGGCCCGCCGGGCGAAGGCGAGGGCGGAGCCGCTCTTGGCCGCCAGCCGCGACACCCAGTCCGCGGTCGCCGCTTCCAGGTCGTCCACCACGCGGTTGATCAATCCGCGGCGCAGCGCGTCCTCGGCGGGAAGGGGCTCTCCGAGCAGCACCATCTCGTGGGCGGCGCGCCCGGCCAGGCGGGGCAGCGTCACCGCCGCCACCGGAGGGAAGCAGCCGAGGTCGATCTCGGGGAGGGCGAAGGTCGAGCGCGGCGTGGCGAGGACGACGTCGCCGCCGAGCGCGAGCTCGCACCCGCCGCCCAGGCACCGCCCGTCCACCGCGACGACGGTGGCTTGCGGGATCTGATCGAGGAAGAGGACGAGGCGGTGGAATGCGCCGAGCATCTGCCGCACCCGCTCCCGGCGGTGGTCGCGCACGTCGGTGCCGGCGGAGAAGATGCCCGGCAGCGCCGACCGGATGACGAGGACCTTGAGGTCGTGCCGGGTGGGCAGGCCTCTCAGCGAGCGCCGGACTTCGCGCAGGGTCGGGATGTCGAGCACGTTGACGGGAGGACGGCGCAGCGTGAGCCACAGCGCCCCGCCCCGCTCGTCGACGTCGAAGTCGCTCATGCGGAGCGATCGTAGCCCATTCGTGCCTCATGTCGACGGACCTGACAAAAACCCTGGTGCCGATGCAAAGGCTACAGGCGGTGTAGATCCTTCAGGCCAGGCGCCACCGGTTCTTACACCCGAGGCCGTCGCGAGGCTCCACTACCGGCCCTTTCATGCCCCTGACTCTCTGGTATGCCTCTTGCTAAATTCCAGGCGTCATCTCGTCGGTCCTGTACGGGCCAGCCGTTTCTGTCATGGCCGACGGGGAGGCGAGAGGACACGGGAGGGAGTCATGGGAATCGCAACGTCGCACCCAGTCGGCCACCGGACCAGGACGGCTCTCTACCCGGTGCGGGACCGCGAAGGCAGGCGCGACCGGATCGACATCGTCGCCAACCCGCTCGGAGACGAGGACGCCGGTCTGGCCCAGGCGGCGGAGGAGGAGATCCGGCGACTCCTCGACGGCGAGCAGGTGGGTCCGGTCGAGGTTCGTTTCCGCGTCTGCCGCGACGAGGTCGACGGCTTCCAGTTCATCTGCAAGGTCGAGAACCCGCCCTCCGACGGCGAGGACGGCGGCGCGCAGTGGCGCTGGTGGTCGCCCCTCATGAAGACGGCCGAGGATCTCCGCAGCGCCCTCGAGGATGGGCTCCGCGTCCGGCGCGAGCGGCTCGCCCGCCAGCTCCGGTAGAGCCCCCGCCCGTTGGCGGCCCCGCCACCGGTAGGGTTACCATCGCCCTGCCACCGTGGCCACGGCCGCCCTGCCCTCGGGATCCGCCGGACCCCTCAGGCTCGTCCTCTCCTGCCCGAAGTGCGGGGGCCCGGTCACCGTCGACGACGAGACCGCCAGCGACGCCTGCGAGCATTGCGGCTCGCTGCTCCTGCTGAGCGCCCCGGAGCGCGACGAGATCTACTTCTCCGACGACCAGCTCCGCTCGCCCGAGGCGGTGCTGGAGACGGTCATCCGCTACCGCGTCGGCGGCCAGCGCGCCGAGATCCTGGGCCTGACCGGCAAGAGCGACGAGAAACCCGCGCCCGAGTACTGGGTGCAGATGCGCCTCGAGGCCTTCGAGAAGACGCTGCGCAGCCAGGCCCGAATCCTCGACGCGCACCGCGTCTACGTTCCCTACTGGCACGTGACCGGCTGGATCGTCCAGGCGCTCCTGGGCCGGCGCTCGGACGGGCCCAAGATCGTGCGCCTGCGCGCCTTCGCCGTGGAGCATACCGTGCCGGCCTACGACACCCGACGGGCGAACCTGCGGGACCGCGGCCTTCGGCTCTCGCGCTCCCGCGTGCATCCCCTCACGGTGCGGGAGATGCAGGAGCGCAAGGCGTTCGTGCCGTGGACGCCGGTGGAGGAGCGGTCCTATCGCGAGATCGAGCGCTGGCGCGGACAGGACCTCGACCCCGGCCTGCAGCCGGTCGCCCGGCACGCGTCGTTCCTCGATCGCGGCCGCGTGCTCGTCTACCGGCCGTACTGGCTGGCGCGCGTCGCGCTCGACCTCGATGACGAGCAGTGGATCCTCGCCGACGGCGGCTTCGCGACGCTGGCCGGCCATCCCGACGCCGAGGAGGGCCGGGCGCTGGTGGCGCTGGCCGCCGGCGATCCCCTGCGCTCGGGAGAGCCGTCGTTCCGGCGGGTCCACGTGGTGGCGTCGCGATGTCCGGAGTGCGGGTTCGAGAAGGCGCTGCCGGCCGGCAACCACGTGACCATCTGCTCCAACTGCCACCGGGCCCTCACGCCCACCCCGGACGGCCCCCGCGTGATGGCCTACGGCCACTGCGGGCGTGGCCGGGAGACGCTGGACGGCGATTACCTGCCGTTCTGGCGGTATCGCTTCCGCATCGAGATGAAGGCGGCGTCGCCCGCCGAGCGCCTGGAAGACTACGGCCGCCTGCTGTTTCCCGACCGCGCGCCTCCCGGGTTCCGTCCGACCGGTGAGCACCTGTGGGTGCCGGCGTTCCGGCTGCTCGGCACCGAAGCGGGGGACGAGACCTTCAAGGACATCGTCGAATGGATCCATGGGGCCGGGCTGCAGGCGACGGGCGACAAGATCCCCATCGGCGGGCGGCCCGTCACCTGGGGCGCGACGCTCGCGGAGCCGGAAGCGCGGGAGCTGCTGCCCTTCGTCCTGATGGGCCTCCACGGCAAGGCTTCCGCGGCGCGTCTCAACACGCTCCTCGTCCAGCGCGCGGTGTCGCAGGCGCGGCTCACGCCCTCCGAGCCCGAGCTGGTGATGGTTCCCTTCGACGCCTCGGGCGACGGCCTCGTCGTCGCGGGCACGACCGTGCGCGTGCCCAACCTCCTGCTCGCGGGAGGGCCGGAGCTGGAGGCGCAAAGGGCGACGGTGTACGGAGCGAGAGTGATACTCTCTGCGACATGAGACGGGCCCGGCAGCTCAACCTGTGGCCCACGGCCCGGGTCGCGGCCGACGAGCTGTTCGACGGGCGGCGGGTGCTGGGCGTCCACCTGCGGACGGCGCGGACGCGGCGCAAGCTGACGCAGGACGCGCTGGCGGAGAGGGTCGGCATCCACCCGAGTTACCTCGGCTCCATCGAGCGCGGGCGGCGCAACGTCCCCCTCGACACGCTGTGCCGGCTGGCGTGGGCGCTGCGCGTCGACCCGCACGAGCTGCTCCGTCCTCTTCCCGAGAAGCGCCGGGCCTCCTCCGCGCGCCGCCCGGGCCGGGCGTGATGTTTGCCCGCGGAGAGACGTTCGGGGCCTATCGCATCGTCGAGCCGCTCGGCCGCGGCGGGATGGCCTCGGTCTATCGAGCGTACGAGGCCGCGCTCGACCGCTACGTGGCGCTGAAGGTCCTGCCCGGCGAGTTCCTGCACGACGAGACCTTCGCCGAGCGCTTCCGGCGGGAGGCCAAGGTCATCGCGCGGCTCGAGCACCCGAACGTCATTCCCATCCACGCGTTCGGCATCGAGGGCGGCATCCCCTGGATGGCGATGCGGCTCGTCTCGGGGGGCGCGCTCTCGAGCCTGCTGGGCGGGAGCCGCCTCACCCACGAGCGGATCATCACGATCCTGCGCGGCGCCGCCGACGCCCTCGACTACGCCCACGGCCGGGGCGTGGTCCATCGCGACGTGAAGCCGCAGAACATCCTGCTCGACGAGGCCGAGCGGGTCTACCTGGCCGACTTCGGGATCGCCAAGATGGTGGAAGGCTCCGGCGCGCTGACGCAGACCGGCATGATCACCGGCACGCCGCAGTACATGGCGCCCGAGCAGGCGACCGGCCAGCCCGTGGACCAGCGCGTGGACATCTACGCGCTGGGCGTGGTCGCCTACGAGATGCTGACGGGACGGGTGCCCTTTTCCGCCGACACGCCGGTGGCGGTGCTGATGAAGCACGTCACGGAGCCGATGCCGATCCCGCCCGCCTCCTCGGTGCCGGAGCCGCTCGTGCGCGCGCTCTTGAAGGCGATGGCCAAGAAGCCGGAGGAGCGCTGGCCGACCGCGGGGGCCTTCGTGCGCGCGCTCGAGCACGGGCTGGCCGAGGTGCCCACCGCCGCGATCCCGGTCGCGGCCACCGCCACGGTCCCGGCCGCGCTTCGCCCGGCGCCGACGATGCCGCCGCCCGGACCGGCCACGCGCCGCACGGCCCCCCCGGCCCGGTCCGGCGGAGGCGCCGGCCTCGTCCTCGGCATCCTGGCCGCCGCGGCGGTGGTGGGCGCCATCGGCGTCTTCGCCCTCGCGCGGTCCCGATCCGCCCCGAAGGCCGCGGCCTCGCTCTCCTCCGGCGGCGCGGCGGTGGCGGCGGCGGTCGCGCCGGCGGCCAGCCCCACCGCTCTCGCCGTCGTGGTCCCTCCGTCGACGGCGCCGTCCCTGTCTCCGTCGGAGACGATGCCGGCCTCGCCCGCGGCGGAGCGCGTCGTCGCGACTCCTCTGGCGGCTGCCTCCACGCCCGTGCCCGTCGCGCGACCGCGGCCGACGCCCCTGCCGAACGCAACCCCGATCGCACCCGCGACGACCACGCTGCCGGCGCCGGCCGCGCCCGCGGTCGCGCCGGCCCCCGCCCTTCCGCCCGCGCACGCCGGCCCCACGGGCACGCTGCAGCTCGACGTCGACGCGCAGCAGGACGCCTACACGAGCGGGGCGAGCACGCTGTACCTGAAGCTGCTCGTGGACGG
>Ga0114129_10017128_pt1 | contig 10319 bp, 8 predicted proteins | sample RhiMetdeltSRZDD1_FD_80071 | JGI IMG/M metagenome (GOLD analysis project Ga0114129, IMG submission 80071) | Populus rhizosphere microbial communities from Tennessee, USA - Rhizosphere MetaG P. deltoides SRZDD1 (version 2) (version 2) | ecosystem: Host-associated > Plants > Roots > Rhizosphere >... | reverse complement strand
GTTCGACAACGAGAGCCTGCTGTCGGTCGGCGGTTTCCCGACAGCCACGTCCACCGGCAGCGACATCGCGGCCATGGCGGCGGCAGCGGGCGTTCCGCGCACGGTCACCGTCCGCACGGTCGAGGAGTTCAGCGGCGCGTTCGACGACGCCATCGCCGCGCGCGAGCTCACGACGATCGTCGCCAAGGTCGACGCCAAGGGACCGGCTGGCTTCGTCACGGACCTCGCGCTGCTGGAAAATCGATTCGAATTCCAGCGCTGGCTCAAGAAGGCTGGCGCACGTCACTCGCAACCCGCGTCCTGATGTCCACGATCCTCCAGCAACTCGTCGCCGAGCTCGACGCCGGCCGTCTTCGCATCGTCGACCTCACACAGCCGCTCGGACCCGACACGCCTGTCATCGGCTTGCCCCCAATGTTCGCGCCATCACCCGGCGTGACGATCGACGTCATCTCGAAGTACGACGACAAGGGTCCGGCGTGGTACTGGAACACGATTCACATGGGCGAGCACACCGGCACCCATTTCGACGCCCCGGTGCACTGGATCACCGGCAAGGACCTGCCTAACAACGCATGCGACACGATCGAGCCGCGACGATTCATCGGGCCGGCGTGCGTCATCGACATCACGCGCGAGGTGGAGTCGAACCCGGACTACCTGCTGACGCCGCAGGACCTGGAGCGCTGGGAGAAGGCGAACGGTCAGGTCCCGAAGAACGCGTGGGTGCTGCTTCGCACCGGGTGGAGCAAGCGAAAGACGGCGAAGGAGTTCCTGAACGTCGGCGAGGACGGGCCGCACGCTCCCGGATTTCACCAGGACACGTCACGGATTCTGGCGCGCGACCGTGACGTTCTCGGTGTCGGCGTGGAGACGATCGGGACCGACGCCGGGCAGGCCGGCCGCTTCGATCCGCCGTTCCCCAACCACGCGACGATGCATGGGGCCGGCAAGTTCGGCCTGGCCAGCCTGTGCAATCTCGATCAGCTTCCACCAGTGGGGGCCATTGTGATCGCGGCACCACTCAAGCTGGTGCATGGAAGCGGGAGTCCGCTACGGGTGATCGCGATCGCGCCGTGAGCGATCGCGTGCCCAGCACTGGGATGCCTAACGAAGCGAGGCCAGACATGCTTACCACGGAGACCGAGCTGGACCTCAAACAGTTCGTCGAGGGCGGCGACGGGATTTCCGTCATCCGCGGCGGCGGGAGCGTCCGCGCGTGGAACGGCATTCGCTACCGTGCGGGGCTGTCGGGCAAGAACGTCGGCGCGAAGAAGCTCTCGATGAACGTGGCGACGATCCCGGCCGGCGGAGTGGCGTACGCACACATCCACGTCGACTTCGAGGTGATGCTCTACATCCTCCAGGGCCACGTGCGCCACGAGTACGGGCCCGGCCTCAGAAAGGTGGTCGAGAACCACGCCGGTGATTTCATCTTCATCGAGCCGGGCGTGCCCCACGAGGTGTTCAACATGAGCGACATGGAGCCGGTGGTGGCGGTCGTCGCGAGGTCGGACGCATCGGAGTGGGAACACATCACCCCCTACGACCGCAAGACTGAATAGACGGCTTATCGGCGTGAACGGCGGTAAAACCTCAGTTCCAAGTGGTCAGTGAGCCAGTAATCAGTCATCACGCATCAGGCTCCGTTCCCTCCAGTAGTTGATCCGAGAGTGGCGGCGAACGCCCTCGGTTCTCTTGGTTCCCGCAACTCGAGGACACGGGGCCTGATGCCTGATGACTGATCACCGACCCACTGACGGCTTGGAACTGGTAGTCGGACTCATGACCCTGAACCTAACGAGTCAGCAGTGCCTCCATTTCTTCCCGCGTCGCCGAGCGCGCCTTCACTTCGCTCGCGATCTCCGCGACGAGCTCGCCCAGCCTCGCGTTGACGTCCTCGAACCCGCGAATCGACTGCGTATCGAGCTGACCCAACACGGTCACGGCGTCGAGCAACTGCTGCACCGACGCGTCGCGCGCTCGCTCGCACTGGGCAAGGCTGTCGTTCCACGCCGCACTGCCGTCGTCGCGGTTTCGCTCGCGGTCGAACTGGGCCAGGCTCTCGTCGAGCGACGCGAGGTCTCGTGCCGACGCGCACGCCAGCGCGAGCAGGTCATCGACCGCCACACCGATGCCTGACGAGTCCTGGCGCAGCGCGAGCCCGCGCCGCACCGACTGGCCACGTCGAACCACGTCCGCCAGGAGCGATCGCGCCGCGCCATTCGGCAACGCGGCGAATGTCTCGGCAACGCGTGAGCGGGTCACGTCCGATAGCGCGGACGCCTGCCGGGAGATGGTCAACACAGGTCGTCGAAGCGTGAGCACGCCGCCCGCCACGAGCAGCAGGGCGAAGGGAATGGCCGCCGCAGCGAGCATTGGGTCTGCCACTGCTCCGGCCACCAGCCCGGCGATGACGACGAGACCGATCACGAACGCAAAACCGGCCGGGAGTGCCCGCCAGAGCTCACGCTCCTTCACGACACGGGTGACGATTCCGCGCGCCGCGAGAATCTCCACCACGCGGTTCTCGTAGTCGGCCGGCACGCGCATGAGTGGCCTGCCGCCGGTCGTCACCGCAGCGAGCGTCTCGGCCTGCACGTCGGGGCCGAGTAGCTCGGCAGCCGCGTCGAGCAGCCGGTCGCGTTCCGCCGGCGAGCGCGGGCCGGAGAGGAACACGAGCGCATCGGCCGACTGGGCGGCGCTCGAACAGACCGGGCATACGGCCGTGCCCAACACGTCGGTCGCCCCGCAGATCACGCACTGCTCACGGCCCAGTGCGGCGAGCCCGGCACCGGCGCGCACATCCCGACTCGTGAGGGCGTCCGCGAGGGCGGTCGGAGTAGGATACCGATCCGCGGGATCGGCGCACGTCGCCCGCGCGATCACGTGGCCGAGCCACAGCGGGACATCGGCGTCGAACGCGATCGGAGAGTATCCCGTCGAGGACGGTGGGAGCGGCAAATGAGGCGACGGACGATCGGGCAGTCGCCCCGCCGCCGCGTGGAACAGCGTCATGCCTAACGCGAAGACGTCCGAGCGGGCGTCGCCCCGTCGCCCCGCGGCGGTCTCGGGCGCCATGTACGCAAGCGTCCCGACGATGGCGCCGGTCCGTGTGATCGTCGCGTCACCCTCCATCCGCGCCGACCCGAAATCGGTGAGCCGCGCACGGCCGTCGCGATCGAGCAGAATGTTCTTCGGCTTCACGTCGCGGTGGAGGATTCCATGCCGGTGCGCAGCGGCGAGCGCCGCCGCGACCTCACTACCGATTCTCGCGACATCGTCCGGCGGAAGCTGACCTGACCGGCGAACGCGGTGATCGAGGTCTTCCCCGTCTACGAGCTCCATGATGACCGCGCCGTACGGGCCATCCTCGGCGAAGTCGTAGACGGCCACGATGTGCGGATGCGCGAGCCGGCGAACCGCGTTCACCTCGCGCCGCATGCGCTCGCGTGTCTGGTTCGCCGCCGCAGGCGACGGAACGAGAAGCTTGAGCGCGACGTCCTGCCCGACCTGGATATCTTTCGCCGCATACACGACGGACACGCCGCCGCGACCGAGCTCGCGAGCGATCTCGTACCGACCCGCGAACAGTGAGCCCTCGGCGAGATACCCGCCGGTCACGGTCGCGTGGGGTTCTCGCGTTCGACCTGGCGCCTTCCGGTGAGGGCCGAGTTGGCCTCGCCTATCGCCTTCAGCGCCTTCTCGGCGTTCTCGTGGAAGTAGTCGGCAACGGTATACGCCTGGAGAAACGCCCGCAGATGCTTTTCCGCCAGGGCAGCCTGCCCGAGCGAGTACTCGGACATCCCGGCATGGTACAGCGCCATGTAGTTGTTAGGCCAGTATTCGAGCACGAGCTCCATCATCGGGCCTGACGCGCGGTCGTCTCCGGCATCGGCGACCGGGTGCGCCACCGCGAACAGCACGTTGGCCGCGGCGCCCCTGTCTCTCGACGGCATCCCTTCGATGATCTGTCGCGCGCGCTCGATCTTGCCAGCCAGGGCGAAGCACGCAGCAGCGTATCCCGCGCCCTCGCTCGTGCCAGGCGGAGGCGAGAAGCGCACGCGGACGTCGACCTCGACAGGATTGCAATAGGGCTTCATCGCCGCGAACCACTGTCCGCCACTGGTGGTCGCGACGGCAGGTGGCGGCGCCGGGGCAATCGCAACGACCGTATCGACGGTCCGGATCACGGGCCGGTGGACGATCTTGCGTGCGATGACCGCAGCGCAAAGCGCGATGTAGGCAAACGCGGCGAAATAGAGGAAGCGGTTCATGAGCATGGAGGGCTACAGGCCGCGACATCCCAACTCTCCGCCGACCGCACCGACGTGACCGACGGGTTTGGGCTATCTATTAGACGCGCAGCATGCTCCAATGTGCACACGCTGTACGTTGGGCGGCGTGACCTGCTCCACACTACGTTCCGTTCGTCCCACAGGCGAGGCTCGCGTGAAGGTGGTCGTCGTCGGGGGAGGGCCCGCCGGGCTGTATTTCGCCCTCCTCATGAAGAAGGCAAACGCTGGTCACCGCGTGACGGTGATCGAGCGCAACTCGGCCGACGACACGTTCGGCTGGGGCGTCGTGTTCTCCGACCAGACCATGGAGAACTTTCGCCAGGCCGATCCGGAGACCTACCAGGCGATCACGGATCACTTCGCGCACTGGGACGACATCGATGTCCACGTGAAGGGCGTGACCATCACGTCCGGAGGGCACGGGTTCAGCGGGATCGCTCGTCGTACGCTGCTGCAGATCCTCGCGCAGCGGGCGGGCGAGCTCGGCGTCGACATTCGCTTTCGGACGGAGCTGGCGAGCAACGCGAACACCGCGGCTCTGGGCCTCGACGAGTATGATCTGCTCGTCGCGGCCGATGGCGTGAATAGCAGCATCCGCAAGCGGTACGCGGAGCATTTCCGTCCCGAGATCGACGTTCGTCACGCGAAGTACATCTGGCTCGGGACCAGTCGGCTCTTCGACGCATTCACGTTCGCGTTCGTGGAGAACGACTGCGGTGTGTTCCAGGCGCATGCCTACAGGTTCGACGAGCGCCAGTCCGCGTTCATCGTGGAATGCGACGAGCGCTCGTGGCTTGCGGCTGGCTTCGACCGCATGAACACGGACGAGTCGATCGCGGCGTGCGAGCGGCTGTTCGCCGAGTGGCTCGATGGCCACCCTCTGCTCACGAACATGCGCCATCTGCGCGGTTCGCAGTGGCTCAACTTCCCGATCGTACGCAACGCGGCGTGGCACTTCGACAACGTGGTGCTGATCGGCGACGCAGCCCACACGGCGCACTTTTCGATTGGTTCGGGAACGAAGCTCGCAATGGAGGACGCGATCTCGCTCGCTCGCGTGCTCAACGAACCTCGCCCCGAGCCCGACGAGACGAACGGCGTGCTCGCCAGCTCGCTGGCGCGGGCCCTGGAACGCTATCAGGGCGAACGGAGCACCGAGGCGCTTCGGCTTCAGAACGCCGCGCGGAACTCGATGGAGTGGTTCGAGAACGTGCGGCGCTACATTCACCTGCCGCCGGAGCAGTTCGCCTACAGCCTGCTGACGCGGAGCCAGCGGGTAAGCCATGAGAATTTGCGCGTGCGCGACCGCAGTTATCTCGAGGGGGTGGAGAGGTGGTTTTCGTCGCGCACGCAGCGGGAACCGGCGACGATCCCGCCGATGTTCACGCCGTACTCTCTACGCGGATTGACCGTCGCGAACAGGGTTGTCGTTTCGCCGATGGACGTCTACAGCGCCACCGATGGCGTGCCTAACGACTTCCATCTCGTTCACCTCGGCGCGCGGGCCCTGGGAGGCGCCGGGCTCGTGTTCACCGAGATGGCGTGTGTGTCGCCCGAGGGTCGCATCACGTTAGGCTGCACCGGCATGTACACGAGCGAGCACGTTCGCGGCTGGAAGCGTCTCGTCGATTTCGTGCACGAGCGCACGCCCGCCGCGATCTGCCTCCAACTCGGCCACTCCGGGCGCAAGGGATCCACGAAGCTCGGGCTCGAGGGGACCGACATTCCCATGGACGAGGGCAACTGGGAAGTCACCGGCCCATCGCCGCTCGCGCATCGGCCCACCATGCAGGTGCCGCGAGTCATGGCCCGCGCTGACATGGAGATCGTGCGCGACCAGTTCGCGCGGTCTACGGCCATGGCGATCGAGAGCGGCTTCGACATGGTGGAGCTGCACTGCGCGCACGGGTATCTGCTGTCGAGCTTCATCACGCCGCTCGCCAACCAGCGGACGGACGAGTACGGTGGCTCTCTCGAGAATCGCCTCCGGTTCCCGCTCGAGGTCTTCACCGCGATGCGCGCGGTCTGGCCCACCGAACGACCAATGTCCGTCCGCATCTCGGCCACGGATTGGGTAGAGGGCGGAGTGACGGGCGAGGACGCCGTGCGTATTGCCCGGGCGTTCATGTCTGCGGGCGCCGACATCATCCACGTGTCCACCGGCCAGACATCACCTAACGCGAAGCCGGTGTACGGGCGGATGTGGCAGACACCGTTCAGCGATCGCATCCGCAACGAGGGCCACATCCCGACGATCGCGGTCGGCAACGTGACCGAGGCGGATCAGGTCAATTCGATCATTGCCGCGGGACGGGCGGACCTCGTCGCGCTCGCGCGTCCGCATTTGAGCGATCCGGCGTGGACGCTGCACGCGGCCGCGGAGCTGGGCTACGCCGATCAGTGGTGGCCGTGGCAGTACCGATCCGGAAAGCAGCAGCTGGAGCGGCTCGTCGAACGACGAAAGGCGTGAACGGGCTGCTACTATCTTCGTAATCGAGCATGTTGGCACAGCATGGCGGTGTGAAAGCCGCGAGACGCAGACTATGACCCAGCGAGTGCTCATCACTGCCGGCGCCGGCGGCATCGGCAAAGAGATCGCGCGGGCATTCGCCACCGTCGGCGCGCGCGTTGCCATCTGCGACATCGACGACGCGGCGCTCGCCGCTACAACCCGCGACATTCCTGGCCTCGCCACGCTCCGCTGCGATATGTCGAAGCGCGCGGACATCGAGCGAATGGTCGCTGACGCCGTAGCCGCTCTCGGCGGGCTCGACGTCCTCGTGAACAACGTCGGCATCGCCGGCCCGACCGCCCCGGTGGAGTCGATGGACCCGGACGCCTGGGAATTGGTCCTCGCGGTCAACCTGACCGGGACGTTCAACGTCACCCGCCTCGCGATCCCGTACCTGAAGAAGTCGGGCGCGGGGGTGATCATCAACATGTCCTCCGTGGCCGGGCGCTTCGGATACGCGAACCGCAGCCCGTATTCCGCAGCGAAGTGGGGCGTGATCGGCCTCACCAAGACGCTTGCGATCGAGCTGGGGCCCTTCGGCGTCCGCGCCAACGCGATCCTCCCCGGCGCGGTCAGCGGCTCGCGCATCGAGCAGGTCTTCGAGCAGCGGGCGCAGGCCACCGGCAAATCGCTCGACGAGGTGCGGCGCGACGCGATGGCCGCGCAATCGCTGAAGCGACTGGTCGATCCCGCGGACATTGCGGCGCTTGCGGTGTTCCTGGCGTCCGATGCCGCGAAGTCGATCTCGGGCCAGATGCTGCCGATCGACAACGACATGCAGGCGACGGGAGGATGAAGTAGCCACGATCCCGGCGAACGCAATGCAGAATCGTTAGGCATCGTGGGGCAGACCGAATGCTCGGCTCTGGCAAGGGCAACAGCACGGCGCGTGATGGGGAGCACACGCGCGTGGCACCGCCAACACGATCGTGACATTACACAGGTTCGCACACATCGATTTTCGTGAGAATTCCACGAGACGCGTATCAGCCTTGCATCAGGTCTGCCGTTACCGCTACGGCGCGGCAACTCATGTGAAGGAGGGCAACATGGCCAAAGCGCAGAACCCGGTTCCCGAGGGGCATCACACTGTCACACCGGTGCTGGCAATGGACAACGCTGCCAAAACGCTGGAATGGTACAAGAAAGCATTCGGGGCAGTGGAGGTGTCGCGGGCAGTTGGGCCCGATGGGAAGATCTTGCACGCCGAAGTGCGCATCGGTGATTCACCGATCATGCTCAACGACGCCATGGGTGCCAAAGGCCCGAAGTCCTTCGGTGGCTCGCCAGCGTCGCTCTGGGTGTACGTCGAGGATTGCGACTCGTTATACAACCAGGCGAAGGCCGCCGGCGCGAAGGACGCTGAAGGCCCGATGGGCCGCATGCAGGACCAGTTCTGGGGCGATCGCGCAGGAAGTCTCATCGATCCTGAGGGGTATCTCTGGACCATCGCGACGCACAAGGAAGATCTCACGCCGGACGAGATGAAGAAGCGGCAGGACGCCTGGATGGAATCCTTCGCCGCACAGTCGGCGCACTAGCTGACATCGCAGGGGATGACCATGATCGGCGCGGCTCATTTCGACGTTGCCGCACGCACCGCTCATTGTGAGCCTATCCGGGCGGCCGTTCACAGGTCATCCCCTGCATGCCACTCGCCTCGTCGATCTTTCCCGACCATTCGCGACAGACGTAACCCGACTGCTACTATCTTCGCAGTCCAGTCCAGACGACGATGGCGCCGCAGTCGTTCACGGATTGGTACTGCGCGGGGACAAGATGCGATCGGTTGTACACCTCGACCGCCCGAACCTCGTTGGCCCATACGAGCGAGTTGATCGGAAAGGCAGGGTCGTTCAACTGCCGACTGCCGTCGAGGACGAGATCCGGACGACACATGCCCGAGCCCGCCCCCGGACCACCTCGCATGAGCGCGTCGTACCCGCCCCATATGGTCGGCACGACGTACACACCCGGTAGCGTGCGAAGCAGATCGGTCAGGAAGATCGGTCTCCGCCGCTCGATTTCCTTCTCGTCGATGAAACGCCCCATGCCCATGCGCCGTCGACGTTCGAAATCGGTCAGAGGGCGCGTGTAGACGCGCTGTGCTGTCACTTTGATCGTGTCGAGCGTGATCCCGAGATTCGTGAGCTCGACCTCCGCTGCGCCCGTGGTGCCGCCAACGATATCGACCGGTTGACGCGCCGGCGCGAATCCGAGGGCGCGAGCCTCCAGCGTATGTGTGCCCCCGGGCAGGTTGCCAAGGGTGAACTCGCCGGCCGCGTCCGTGACCGTCTCGATGCCGGTGCCCCATACCGTCACACGCGCGCCCGGGATCGGGCGGCCTGTTGCGCCGGTCACGTGCCCGCGAACGCGCCCTGCGCCGCGTAAGAGCGCAACCGGCGGTACGGAGTCGGATGTCGAGACCGACGCCCGCGCGAGCGGGGCAACGAAGATATCGCGATGGTAGAAACCGCTCGAGGGCAGTGTGATCTCGAACGCTCCGCTGCTGTCGCCCGCACTGGCGCCCTGCACCAGAATCGACGTAGCCACCGGCACACCACAAACCGCGGCCAGGCCGTTGGGCCCACTCGACGCTTCGATCGTCGGAACGTCGTGGGAGATCGACTTCTTCTTTATGACGATCTCGGCCCATCGAATGACGAGTTTTCCGTCGGGCCGTGGCATTGAGTTGTCGGCCCCGCGAACGTAACTCAGGAGGAGTCCCGTCGAGTCGCTTGTGCCATTGCGACCGCATAACGAGCGCGCGATCGTCCGAGCCGATGGAATCGCGAGCCGCATATGAATGGGCGGGCCGGAGCGAACATCGAGACGGAACGTCGGTGGCAGGAGACCGAGCGAGTCGAGCTCCGCGTGAAAGAACCCGATCAAGTACGTGCCGTTCGGGACTCCCGTGAACTCGAACGTCCCGTTGGAATCGGTCTCGTAGGTCCTGATCCAGGGCGTTGCTGCTGCGGCGGCTATCTGTACATTCGCGTTGCCAAGCGGCCGCATCCTGAGGCTGTCGAACACGACCCCACGGATGACCGTTTCACCGGTCGTCGGTATCTGGGCCTCGCGAGCAACCGGGACAGCGAGAAGAAGCGCTGGAAGCAGGAACCCGGCCCGCATCACCGCTCACCTCATGACGTGTCACGTTGATCCAGTCCAACCCTACGCTGCGGGCGCCTTGATGGCTAGACTCTTACACGGCACCACGCGGGGCTCCCGCGTCATCGTTCGGCCGCGGTCACCTCAATACTTTCAATGTCTCCTATCGGCATCGACGTCACCACCATTCGCCCTCGTCATTTTCGCTGGGACCTCGCCGGTCGCGTCGCCACCATCACCCTGAACCGGCCCGAGCGAAAGAACCCGCTGACCTTCGACTCCTACGGTGAACTCACCGAGACGTTCCGAACGCTCTCGTATGTCACGGACGTGCGCGCGGTCATCGTCACGGGAGCGGGCGATAACTTCTCGTCAGGCGGTGACGTGCACGAGATCAT
>Ga0114129_10017127_pt1 | contig 10319 bp, 9 predicted proteins | sample RhiMetdeltSRZDD1_FD_80071 | JGI IMG/M metagenome (GOLD analysis project Ga0114129, IMG submission 80071) | Populus rhizosphere microbial communities from Tennessee, USA - Rhizosphere MetaG P. deltoides SRZDD1 (version 2) (version 2) | ecosystem: Host-associated > Plants > Roots > Rhizosphere >... | reverse complement strand
TCGCGACAACGATCATCAGCTCGATGAGGGTGAAGCCTCGCTGGTTCGCTACCGTGAGCCGCTTCTTCGTCCACCACTGATGCATTGAGTCCCCCCCTGGTTGAGCTGCTTGGCTATGATGAGCTCGCGCTCTAACTCCAGCCAAGGTGCAGCTTCAATGCCACCCCCTCGACCGCAATTTGAATCGACTTATCAGCGGCTTGGGGGCCGGCTATTTCCGGCAATGCCGCCCTCGCTGACAGCGCTTGGCATTCGGGTGACCAAAAGCGTCAGCATCTCTGATGCAAGTCTCGGGGACATCGGCGACGCGGGGGATACAAAAAAGACGCACGGGAAGGAGGTGAACCCTTCCCGTGCGCGGTGAGACGTTGATCGTGACGACCGTTACGGCAGGTTGACGGTCGTGCCGTCACCCGACGCCGAGATCACGAACGTACCAGCCGAGGTGCTGCCGGCGTACGAGTACGGCGTCGTCCAGCCCGAAGGCGGCGCCGGCAGGCTCGCCATGAAGGGACCGGCCGTCTGGCCCTGGGTGTTGGTCGCAACCGCGGTGAGCGGGTCGAGGGTCGCCGGCACCACGCCCATGTGAGCAGCGTAGATCGAGACGGCCGAGGCGAGGGCCCGGGCGTCGGCCTGAGCCTTGGCGATCCGCGCGCGCGCCTGCACGTTGGCGTAGAGCGGGATGGCGATGGCCGCCAGGATGCCGATGATCGCGACGACGATCATCAGCTCGATCAGGGTGAAGCCTCGCTGACCTACCTTCTTGTTCCAGAACCGCATCATGGTGAATCCTCCTTGTCGTCTTTTGTTCTGTCGTCCGAATCGTTTTCGATTCTTGGTAGGGGGATCTTGCAGAGCCAATGCCAGCCCGCGAGTTTCGGGAAACGCCTTGCTTCGTCAGAAGATGTCGCGCGTTTTTCCGGATACGTCGGTGCCGCATGACGGAGCCCGGCATCGGCGTTGACGAAAACCGTCAAGCCGATCCTCGACGGGGACGGGTCAGCTCGGTGAGGGCGTGCGCTGGCTGTGCTTCTGCAGCTTGTAGCGGAATTGCCGGAAGCTGACGCGGAGAAGCTCGGCCGCGCGGGTCTGCACGCCGCCCGTGCGCGCCAGGGCCATCTGCAGGTACCGGTGCTCGATCTGGTCGAGCACCGCTTCGAGATCGATGCCGTCGGATGGGATCTCGACCGAGACTTCCTGGAAGGAGCGCGACTGGTGCAGGTCGGGCGGGAGCGCGTCGGCCTCCAGTATGTCGCCGCTTCCGAGAACCAGCGCGCGCTCGATCACGTTCTCGAGCTCGCGGATGTTGCCCGGCCAACGATAGTTCTCGAGAATCGCGAGCGCGTCGGGGCTGATGCCCTTGACCGACTTGCCGAGCTCCGAGGAGATTTTCCGGACGAAGTGCGCGGCCAGCAGCGAGATGTCCTCGCGGCGCTCCCTGAGCGGCGGCAGGTGGATCGGAATCACGTTGAGGCGATAGAAGAGGTCTTCGCGCAGGATCCCGTCGGCGACCGCCTTGGCCACGTCGCGGTTCGACGCCGCGATCAGGCGCACGTCGACCTTGACGTCCTTGGTGTCGCCGACCCGGCGAATCTCGCGTTCCTGGATCGCGCGGAGCAGCTTCACCTGGACCGACTGCGGCACCTCGGTGACCTCGTCGAGGAAGAGGCTGCCGCCGTTGGCCGCTGAGAACAGGCCGACGGTGTTGGCGACGGCGCCGGTGAAGGCACCCTTGACGTGCCCGAACAGCTCGGACTCCATCAAGGTCTCGGGAATCGCGCCGCAGTTGACCGAGACGAATGGGCCGGCGCGACGCGGACTCTCCTGGTGGATCGCCTGCGCGACCAGCTCCTTGCCGGTGCCGCTCTCACCGGTGACCATCACGGTCGAGAGGCCGTCCGCGGTCTTGCGGATGACCTCGAGGAGCTCGACCATCTGGCGGCTCTTGCCGACGAAGCTCTCGAAGCCGCGCTCGCGCCGTAGCTGCGTCCGGAGCTCGCGGTTCTCGTCCTGCAACCGCTTGCGCTCGAGGGCATTGGCGATCGTCAGCTTGATCTCGTCGAGCTTGAACGGTTTGGTGACGTAGTCGTAGGCGCCGAGCTTCATGGCCTCGACCGCGGTCTCGGTCGACGCGAAGGCGGTCACCACGAGGACGACCGTGCTGGGGGAATGCTCCTTGGCCGCGCGCAGGACCGCGATGCCGTCGACCTTCCGCATCCGCAGATCCGTGATGACCAGGTCGAACGGGTCGTTCTTGATCGCCTCGATCGCCTGCTCGCCGCCCTCGGCCACGGTGACCTCATGGCCTGCTTGCTTGAGCATGATGACCAGCAGCTCGCGCATGCTCCGCTCGTCGTCGACGACGAGGACGCGGGTATCAGGCATGGCGTGGCAGGGTCAGGGTGAACGTCGTGCCGAGGCCCGGCGCGCTGCGTACGTCGATGTCGCCGCCATGCTCCTGCACGACGCGGTGGACGAGGGCCAACCCGAGGCCGGTGCCTTCTTCCTTGGTCGAGAAGAACGGCTCGAAGACATGCGCGACGTCGCCGGCGGCGATGCCTTCGCCGGTGTCGCTCACCGTGACCTCGAGCGTCTCGCCGCGGAGCCCGACGGAGACCCGCAGCTCGCCCCCATCCGGCATCGCCTCGACCGCGTTCAGGCAGAGGTTCCACAGTACCTGCCGGAACTGCTGCGCGTCGACGGGCCACAAGACCGAGGGAGGGAATTCGCGGATGAGCTTGAGGCTGCCCGGGCTCGTCCGGTGCTCGAGGAGCAGCATCACGTCCTCGGCGGCGGCCGCCACGTCGAAGGTGGTGATGGACAGCGGCGCCGGGCGTGCGTACTCGAGAAAGTTCTTGATGATGTGGTTGAGTCGCTCGGACTCGCGGGCGACGATCTGCGAGAGCCGCTCGCGCGAGTCCTCGCCGGCCAGCGGGCTGGTGAGGACTTCGATCGCGCCGGTGAGGGAGGCCAGCGGGTTGCGGATCTCGTGCGCGATGTTGGCGGCCATCCGACCGAGCGTCGCCAGCCGGTCGGCCTGGCGCATGCGCGACTCCATCGCGCGGATCGCCGACAGATCCTCGCAGGCGCTGATCAGGCCGAGGCGCTCGCCTTCGCCCGACCGCAGCGCGGAGAAGGTCATGCGAACCGGCACCGTCGAGCCGTCGGGCCGGCGCAGCGAGGTCTCGTGACGCATCGACGTGCGCGGGTTACCGTCGATCGCGCCCTCGATCGAGGCGAGGGGGACCGCCGGGGCGATGAGCGCCGGCCAGTCGCTGCCGATCGCCTGCGCCGCCGTCACCCCAATGATCTCCTCCGCGGCGCGGTTGAACGCGGTGATCCGATGCTCGCGATCGAGCGCGATCAGCCCGGTGCCGGCGGACTGGAAGATGAGGTCCTTGAACGCCTGCAGGTCGCGCAGATCCTTCTGGCGGGTCTCGAGCTCTTGGCTGGTGGCCCGATAGCGCTCCCCGAGGCCGCCGGCCACGATCGCGACGACCAGCAAGGTCGCCGCGTTGAGGAACATCGTGACGAGCTCGAGCGCCGTCGTCTCCTGGGGCGCGTCGAAGAACACGCTGAGCGGGAGAACGGTGCGCGTGACCACGATCGCCGTGTAGAGCACGCTCGAGATCGCGGCGATGGCGAGGCCGCGGGTGCGCGAGAGCAGCACGCACGCGGCGGTGACCGAGAGCACGTACAGGAACGTGAACATCGACCGCGCACCGCCGGTAGCGGCCACGACGGCGGTGATGAGCGCGGAGTCGAGCAGGCAGATGAACCACGCCAGCCGACGCGGCTGCGCCGGCGGCCCCAGCAGCAGCATCGCCGTCGCCGAGGTGAGCGCGATGATGAGCGTGAGCGCGAGGATCTGGCTCTCGCCCGGCATGAAGGTGCCGGGTGAGACGAAGGGCGCGAGCGCCAGCAGAACGAGCGAGACCCCGAGCCGCGCCCAGGCGAATCCCTGGAGCGGCCCGCCGACCGTGAGCGCTTTCACTACTTCATCAAGGTGACCAGGCGGAAGATCGGCAAGTACATCGCGACCACGAGGCCGCCGACGACCACGCCCAGGAACACGATCATGATCGGCTCGAGCAGCGACGTCAGCGCCGTGACCGCGGTGTCCACCTCATCGTCGTAGAAGTCGGCGATCTTGGATAGCATCTGGTCGAGGGCGCCGGTGTTCTCACCGACGCTGATCATATGGACGACCATCGGCGGGAACACGGTGCTGCCCTTAAGCGGCTCCGAGAGCGTCCGGCCCGAGGTGACCGCGGTGCGCGCCTGCATGACCGTCCGCTCGACGACCCGGTTGCCGGCCGAGCGTGCGGTGATCAGCAGCCCCTCGAGGATCGGCACGCCGGAGGAGATGAGCGTGCCGAGCGTGCGCGTGAAGCGCGCCACCGCGACCTTGCGGATCAGCATGCCGATGACCGGGACCTTCAGAAGAAACGCGTCGATGACGTTACTGCCCTGGTCGGTGTTGTAGTAGCGCTTGATCGCGTAGATGATGCCGGCGCCCACGCCGATCATGACGAGGATGTACCGTTGCGTGAACTCGGAGAGGAACATGACGATCTTGGTCGGCAGTGGCAGGTCGGCGCCGAGGCCCTGGAACATCTTGGCGAAGGTCGGGATGACGAAGATCATCATGAACACGATGACCAGCACCGCGACGCTGATGATCGTGACGGGGTACACCATCGCGCCCTTGACCTTGCTCTTGAGCTTGGCCGCCTTCTCGATGTAGCCGGACAGGCGCTGCAGCACGACGTCGAGCACACCGCCCGACTCACCGACCTGCAGCATGTTCGTGAAGAGGTCGTTGAAGACCTTGGGGTATTTGCGGAAGGACTCGGCCAGGGTCGCGCCGCCCTCGACCTCGCGCGCGATCTTGCCGGTGACGTCGCGCAGCGACTTGGAATCGCTCTGCTCGGAGAGGATCGAGAGGCACTGCGCGATCGGAAGACCGGCGTCCACCATCGTCGAGAACTGGCGGGTATAGATCGCCAGGTCCTTGTCCTTGACCTTGCCGCCGATCTTCTTGATACCGACCGGCTTGGCAGTCCGCTCCTGCACCGAGGTCGCGACGACGCCCCGGGCCCGCAGCGCCGTGACCGCGGCGGGTCGGTCGTTCGCTTCGATCTCGCCGGAGACGACAGCTCCGCCGGACCGCCCTCGAAAGGCGTACATGGCCATGGTCTACGTTCCTCCTACCGTTTGGCGAACGGTGAAGCGCCGGCGCCAGCACTGGCGGTGGCCGCCGGACCGTCGTGCGCGAGGAGCTGCAGGAGCTCCTCGACCAGCGTCGATCTGTTGAGCGCGTCCTCCTTCGTGATCAGGTGACGCTTCGTCAGATCGGCCAGGGACTGATTCATGGTCTGCATCCCGAACTTCTGACCCGTCGCGATCGCGGAGTAGACCTGATGGATCTTCTCCTCGCGGATCAGATTGCGGATGGCGGGCGTCGCGACCATGATCTCGAGCGCCATCGCGCGGCCGCCGCCGACCTTCGGGATGAGCGTCTGGGACAGCACGCCCTCCAGCACGAGCGCGAGCTGCGCCCGCACCTGCGCCTGCTGGGCGGTCGGGAAGACGTCGATGATTCGGTTCATGGTCTGGGCGCATGAATTGGTGTGCAGTGTGCCGAACGTCAGGTGACCGGTCTCCGCGATCGTCAGCGCCGCCGCGATCGTCTCGAGGTCGCGCATCTCACCGACGAGCACGACGTCCGGGTCCTGGCGGAGGATCGACTTGAGCGCCTTGGTGAACGACTGCGTGTCCGCGAACACCTCGCGCTGGTTGACCAGACACGACTTGTGCGGATGGACGAACTCGATCGGATCCTCGATCGTCATGATGTGGTCGTTACGCTCGCTGTTGATCTTGTCGATCATCGCGGCGAGGGTCGTCGACTTGCCGGAGCCGGTCGGCCCGGTCACCAGGATCAGTCCCTTCGGCCGGTCGGCGAGCTGCTGCACGATCTGGGGCAGGCCGAGCTCGTCGAACGAGCGGATCTTGTAGGGAATGACGCGGATCGCGCAGCCGACGGCGCCGCGCTGGCGATAGACGTTGCAGCGGAAGCGCGCGAGGCCCTGGATACCGAACGAGAGGTCGAGCTCGTTCTCTTCCTCGAACTTCTGCTTCTGGCCCTCGTTCAGGACGCTGTAGGAGAGCCGCTGCGTGTCCTGCGGCGTCAACACCTCGAACTGGGTGAGCTGGGTGAGTCGGCCGCTGACGCGGATCTGCGGATACGTCCCGCTCGTGATGTGCAAGTCTGACGCGCCCCGGTCCACCATAAGCTGCAGAAGATCGGCCATGTTGGCGGCCATCGTGCCTCCCGAAGAAAAAAGCCCTGTTTAAGACAGGGTAACTCTGAGGACTTCCTCGATCGTCGTAGTTCCTTCAATGACCTTCATAAGCCCGGCCTGCCGCAAAGACTTCATACCGGCGGCCTGGGCGAGCGTCCGCAGCTCCGCGGTGGGCGCGTTCTTGAGGATGCCGTCGCGGAGCTCCTCGTCGATCGGCATGACCTCGTAGATGGCGACGCGGCCCTTCATTCCCGTGAAGTTACAGGTCGCGCAGCCCTTGCCTTTGTAGAACTGCACCTTCCCCTTCCCGGTCGGGACGTGTCCATACTGGACCAGGCTCTCCTCGTCCGCGTCGTAGGGCTCGCGGCACTGCTTGCAGATCTTCCGACCGAGCCGCTGGGCCAGGACGAGCAGGAGCGACGAGGCGACCAGGAAGGGGGGGATCCCCATGTCGAGGAGCCGCGCGATCGTCGACGGGCAGTCGTTCGTGTGCAGAGTGGAGAAGACGAGATGGCCCGTGAGCGCCGCGCGGATGCTGATCTGCGCGGTCTCGAGGTCGCGCGTCTCACCGACGAGGATGACGTCGGGGTCCTGACGCAGGAAGGAGCGGAGCGCGGCGGCGAACGTCCGGCCGACGCCCTCGTTGATCTGCACCTGGTTGACGCCCTTCAGGTTGTACTCGACCGGATCCTCGGCGGTCATGATGTTGACGTCCGGCGAGTTGATCGTATGGATTCCCGAGTAGAGCGTCGTCGTCTTTCCGGAGCCGGTGGGCCCGGTGATGAGCACCATACCGTACGGCTGGTGGATCGCCGCGTTGAACTTGTCGAGGCTCCACTCGTCGAAGCCGAGCTGTGTCAGGTCGAGCTTCAGCGCCTCTTTATCGAGGATTCGGAGCACGGCTTTTTCGCCGAAGATCGTCGGCAGGGTCGAGACGCGGAAGTCGATCTCGCGGTTGTTGTAGCGGAGCTTGATGCGGCCGTCCTGCGGCAGCCGGCGTTCGGCGATGTCGAGGTTCGACATGATCTTGATGCGCGAGAGGATCGCCGATTCCAGTCGCTTCGGCGGCGCCAGCATTTCGTGCAGTACGCCGTCCATCCGGAAGCGGATACGGAAGATCTTCTCGTACGACTCGAAATGAATATCGGAGGCGCCCTTCTGGATCGCGTCGACCAGCACCATGTTGACCAGCTTCACGACCGGCGCTTCGTCGGCCGACTCCTTCAGCTCGAAGACGTCGACCTTGGCGCCTTCTTCGCCTTCCTCGACGACCTCGACGTTGGCGAGGTCCGTTTGCATGTCAGAGAGGACGTTGGTGATGGCCTCGGTCTTGGACTCGTAGTTCCGGTCCACCGCCTTCTTGATCGCCGTCTGCGAGGCGACCAGCGGCAGAACTTGCAGGTTCGTCATGAACGAGATGTCGTCGAGCGCGAACACGTTCGTCGGATCGGCCATCGCGAGCGCGAGCGAGTTCCCCATTTTGCGGACCGGGATCACCTCGTACTTCCGAGCGATGGGCGCCGGCACGAGCTTCAGGACGTCGGGGTCGATGTCGAGCTGGCCGAGCGTGATCGACGGGACGCCGTACTGCCGAGACAGAAAGCCAATGAGCTGGTCTTCGTTGACGAAGTTCAGCCGAACGAGAACCGAGCCGAGCTTCTCCGGCGAGCCTTTCTGCTCCGCGAGCGCCTTCTTGAGCTGTTCGGCGGTGAGGAGACCGTCAGCGACGAGGAGATCCCCGAGCCGGCGGTTGACAGGCTGCCCGAGCTTCACCTGCTGCTGGGCCATTGTAATCTTCTACTGTACCCCACCGAGTCTTTTCAACGTATCGGTAAAGGCCTTGTACGCATCGTCCTGATAAAGAACGAAAACGACGCGCTTGAGACCCGTGGGGCCGCCTTTCAAATGAGACACCACCGCGTTGAGCATCGCGTTCGCGGACACGGCCGGCGGCACGTGACCGACGCCGGTCCCGAGCGCGGGCAGCGCGAGCGACGTGATGCGGTGCTTCGCGGCTAGCGCGAGGACCGCGCGCGTCGTCGCGGCGATCTGGTCGGCGTCGGTCTTGAAATCGGGACCCATGACCGCGGCGTGGATCACGTGCGTCGCGGCCAGGTTGCCGCCGGTCGTCAGCACGGCTTCGCCGACCTCGACGGGACCCTGGCGCATCGCTTCTTCTTCGATGATCACGCCGCCCTTGCGCTTGATGGTGCTGGCGACGCCGGTGCCCATCGTGAGCGTCGAGTTCGCCGCGTTGATGATCGCGTCGACTTCCCAGTCGGTGATGTCGCCGCGCTCGATCGAGATGGATGATTGACCGATCCTGAGCTTCATGCCCGTCTCTCGCCGCGCTCTCCGGCCTTGGCCGCTTCCCATGATCGCTCGAGCTCGTCGGGCGCGACCGCGGTCACCGACGTGCCGCGTGCGGCCAGCTCCGCTTCCATCTCCGTGAAGCGCCGCCGGAACTTCTCGATCGCGCCGTGCAGCGCGTCTTCGGCGTCGAGTGACGACAGACGCGCGACGTTGACGAGCGAAAACAGCGCGTCGCCCAGCTCGTCGCGGATGCGGTCGGCGTCGCCCGAGGCCAGCGCCTCGGCGGCTTCACGGATCTCCTCTTCGACCTTGCGCCACGCCGCGCGCGCGTCCGGCCAGTCGAAGTTCACACGCGCCGCCTTGCTCTGCACGCGCTGCGCCCGCAGCAACGATGGCAGCGCACGCGGCACGCCGTCGAGCAGCGAGCGACGCTGGCCGCGCGTCTCGGCTTCCCGCTGCTTGATCGCTTCCCACTGCGCGAGCGCCTCGTTCGGGGTGCCGACCGATGCGTCGGCGAAGACGTGGGGATGACGACGCACCATCTTGTCGATGAGGTGCGCGAGCACGTCGGCCATCGCGAAGTCGTCGCGCTCCTCGGCGAGGCGGGCGTGGAAGATCACCTGGAAGAGCAGATCGCCGAGCTCTTCACGCACGGCGCCGCTGTGCCCCAACTCGATCGCCTCGAGCACTTCGTACGCTTCTTCGATGAGAAAGGGCTTCAGCGATGTAGGCGTCTGCTCGCGATCCCATGGGCAACCCCCAGGCTCGCGAAGTCGTTTCATAATGTCGAGGAGTTGTTGGAAGAGAACACCGGGGGAGTCGGTCATTTCCGTTCCTGGGGCTAACCGATTATACAGCAAGGGTTTTCGCCTGTGCTAGGCTCACCCCGTATGACCCCGGGCGAGCCCGAGGACGTCTTCAAGGTCACCGACCGCCGTAGGCGCGTGGACGACGACGAGCCCTCGAGGCCCGTTCCGACCCCCGAGCCTCCCCAGCCGACCGCGCCGCCGCCCCAGGCCGCACCGCCCGAGTCGGGCCCGGTCGGCGAGCGCAGCTTGGCCGGCTTGTTCATGATGCTGGCAAGCTCCGCGGTGGTCGCGCTCGGCGACGCGCCAGACCCCCTTACCGGCCAGCGACAGGTCGATCTCGCTCAGGCCGCCGACGCGATCGATCTGCTGATCCTGCTGCGGGAGAAGACCGAAGGGAACCGGTCTCCGGACGAGAACCGGATCCTCGAGGAGGTTCTTTACGATCTCCAGCTTCGGTACGTTCAAGCTACGAAGAGGTCCTGATCGTCACCGCGCCAGGCTCGATCGTGATCACTTCGACCGCCTCAGGCATTCGCCACCGCAGAAGTCCCTGAAGCGCCGGGCTCGATAGGACGCGCAGGAGCGTCACCGGCAGCGGTTGCCGACCGATGGAAAGTCGCTGGACGTCGAACCGAAGATAGCGACGCTGACTGCGCGTCGTCCCGACCTCCAGGCTTGTCGTTGCGCTCACATGGAGCCAGACTCGCCGGTCGAGCCAGGGGGTCGGAACGAGGCCCGAGACCAGCGAAGAGGAGAGGACATCTCGTAAGGGGAGGAGGGCCTTGAGCTCGACGGCACCGTCTCCAGGCAGGCGAACCCCGCCGAACACCACGGGGACTCGGGCGACCTCGACGAGGTTCTTTGAGAGAAACCGGTTCAGCTCGGCCTC
>Ga0114129_10017126_pt1 | contig 10319 bp, 9 predicted proteins | sample RhiMetdeltSRZDD1_FD_80071 | JGI IMG/M metagenome (GOLD analysis project Ga0114129, IMG submission 80071) | Populus rhizosphere microbial communities from Tennessee, USA - Rhizosphere MetaG P. deltoides SRZDD1 (version 2) (version 2) | ecosystem: Host-associated > Plants > Roots > Rhizosphere >... | reverse complement strand
TTCCCCTTTACCCTTTTGCTGCTTGTCTACGCCCCTCAAACTGCGGTACAAGAAACCAAACTTCAAACGGACCATCATCCTGGGTCGCGGAATGATCCGTGGTAATACTTCTGTCTTTACTGAGGAGCTGTTCGAACCATATGACGAGTGTGCTGACAAAAATTCTCTCTATTACGGTTTGCTTTCAAATGTCGGTTTTGTGCGTCAGTGGCCAGCAGGGTTGGGTTGCCTCAAAGGTGGGAACCGGCGGACAGGATCTGAACACTGTTTACTTTGTTGACAGCAAGAGAGGCTGGGTTGGCGGTGATAACGGATTCTTAAGTCGGACTGAAGACGGGGGTCGCACTTGGATTAGACAGTCAGTGGGAACGAACGCGGCTATAAACGACATTTACTTTCGTGACAAAGAAGCGGGATTTCTGCTTGCGGGCAATCGAATCTTTGTAACGCGCGACGAGGGCACTCGTTGGAATCAGGCGCGAGTGTTTCTTCCCGAAGAATTTGATGGCGCCGACGTTGAACTTTACAGCGTGCGCTTCTCAAGCAAGAAAAAAGGCTGGGTGGTGGGCTCGATCAGCAAGCGCGAAAGAGTTATCGACAGCATTCTTGTTTATACCGACGACGGTGGTGAAACGTGGCGACGGCAAAGAGCGCCCAGCCACTTAGAGCTAATTCACATCGATTTTGTTAACGACCGGCGCGGGTGGATTGTAGGGGATGGCGGAACAATCCTGTCTACTGTAGACGCCGGACAAACATGGACTAAACAAACATCAGGCACTCCCAACACCCTTTACCACGTCGACTTTCGAGACGATAAAAAAGGCTGGGTGGTTGGTGAAAAAGGAACGCTGTTGAGAACTGTTGATGGCGGACAAACGTGGGTGCCGGCGATTACAAATGCGCGGGCGACGTTATTGTCCGTCCAATTTCTAAACGACGATGAAGGCTGGGTGATTGGCCGCACCGGCACAATCCTTAGGACCGACGACGCAGGTCGAAGCTGGGTTGCTCAGGAGGCTTCAACCAAGGAAAACCTCTTTTCTCTCCATTTCATCAAGAACGTTGGTTGGGTGGTTGGCGCTGACGGAACGATTCTTAGGTACGAAAAGTAAATCCCGATTTAACATTCAATATCCCGACGCGTCGGGATATTGATAAAAGCACAGGACAAAAACAAATCGCCCGGTGTGGCCGACACACCGGGCGTAAATCACAGGAGGAACCGAGTGTTATGGTTGTCGCTATAGCTGCGACAATCCGGTAACCTCTGTGACTGAGATGTCACCCTCAAACCGGTAGGTTGTCCAGACCGCCGAGGAGGAAGGATGAGGGAGGAAGGTCGACCTGCTGACAACACCCTTCATCCTTCCCCCTTCATCCTTCATCCTTCATCCTTCATCCCTCATTCCCGGCCGCCCTCAAAAGGCAGCGGTGGGGAGTTTTGGATTGTCAGGCTCCCCAACGCGTGCTCGCCTTCAAAGCGAGCGTAAATCGACACTTCAACGGAGTGACCGTCCATTTCGATCGGCGTTGTCGCCTCAAATGAATTATTTTGAATCTCAATGACGCCAAAGTCAGCGTCACCCATTTCCGACGTTATGCTCGCCATTGTGCCGTTATCAGCACGGTTGATTTTGAGCGTGGCCGGAATGGTTTGGCCGAGAGGGGTTTCGATGTTGATGGACCAAGCCCCGGTGATGTCAACTTCGGTACCCGCCGCCGGCATCTCTTTTCGTTTTCCTGATGTGTTGTAGATCTCGATGTCTGCACAATACGGCTTAATTTGATCCAGCACCTTTGCTCCATCACCTATTACAACAATCGCCGCTTCATCCGGTTTCACATACTTCCTTGCAACCCTCTGAATATCTTCGACGGTTACTGCCTGAACGCGGTCCCGGTAGGTTTGCAGATAATCGTTTGGTAAATCCAACATCTTTATCTGAACCAACTGGTCAATCATGCCTTCCTGCGTTTCGAGGCGAATCGGAAAAACACCGGTGAGATACGATTTTGCGTCTTTGATCTCTTTCTCCGACACTTGCTCATTCCGGATGCGGTCGAGTTCGAAAAAGAACTCCTTCAATGAATCACCGGTAACAGGCGTTCTAACTTCCGCAGTCGCGCGAAATGTTCCGGCGGTCCGTCGAGCATCCAGATTGGAATAGGCTCCGTAGGTGTAACCCTTCTCCTCGCGCAGGTTCATGAACAAACGAGATGACGCGGTTGCTCCTAAAACCGTATGCATGAGCAGCATGGGGAAGAAATCCGGGCTAGTGCGTGTGATTGCCAGATTTGCTAAAACAATGTTCGACTGAGCCGACCCTGGACGATCAACGAGATACGCCGTCCGTTTTGTTCGCTCTGGCGGTGATGCAAAGTCACTTGATAATTTCTCACCCTGTTGCCAATCAGAAAACAAGGATTCCACTCGCCTCAATACATCATCGAAGGAGACGTTCCCCACGGTTATCAAAACCGCATTATTGGGAGCAAACTTTGACTTGTGATGAGCAACGAAGTGTTCGCGCGTGAAGAGGTCAATGGACTCAAGTGTTGGTGCAACCACGGCGTAAGGATGGTTCCCAAACACTACACGCGACACCATTTCAGTCGCGAGGAATGAAGGCTGCGCCCGCTGCTGGCGCAAACTCTCTTTTGTGTTCTGCTTGGCGAGCTCTACTTCTTTCTCGGGAAATGATGGCTGCAGAACGACCTCGGCCATCAAATCAAGAATCTCGTTTTGAAAAGCAGCAAGTGCTGATGCCGCAACGATCGTGTAATCGGAGTTTGCACCTGCATTCAAGCTTGCACCCATGCGCGCGACGCGCTCCGCAATCTCTCTACTCGATTTTGTTTGAGTTCCTTCCGGTAGCAGTCCGGCTAATAAATCGGTGAGACCCGGAAGCTTTGTGGGATCGTAAGCTGTGCCGACCTTCAGTGCGAAACGATAACTTACCAGGGGAAGACGATCATCTTCGATCACTAGAACCGACATGCCATTCGGCAGAGTAGTCTCGCGAGCGTCAGGAATGACGATGGGTCGTGGAGGTAACGGAGGTGGCGCGTCGCGCCGGAAAGCTTCCAATTCAGCCATTGTTATAGATGCAGTGGGCCGGAACCTCGATCTGGTCGTATCGGCACATCCGCTGGATCTTTTGCTTGCTCCGGATGGGGTCTGTCCGGCTTGATCTCATCTATGATTGGTTCCGTGATGGATGGGGGCTCCGGTAACGGTGCACGCGGAATCTGGGGTGGAGGCGCACCGGGTTGTTTCGGTTCACCTGCAGGATGAGGTTCAGCAGAAACCAGCGGAGGTTCCGGCTCTGCGCCACCTGCGGGCACGATATCCAGGACCACTCGATTGTCGACGTCGACATAACGTTTTAAAGCACTACGGATGTCCTCGGCCGTGATTGCCAGATAGTGATCCAGCTCGCTATCCAACAGGGTTGGATCTGAATCATACAGAGCGAATTCCGCCAGGCGTTGCGCGCGATACATCGTTGATTGGCGCCCACGGACGGCGTCGTTGCACAGGGAGTTGCGAAGTTTTTCCATCTCCTCATCGGATGGTCCTTCAGAGGCGACGCGATGAATCTCTTCAAAGATCTTCTCGCGAATTGTTGCTACATCTTCTCCTGGCTTGGGCAGCGCAAATATGTATAAGGCTGAAGGACCACGCCGTTCGTCAACACCGCCTTCAATTGAAACAACGGATTCATCACCCTTCACAAGCTTTTGATACAGGCGGGAGCTGTCTCCTTCAAACAGAAGTGTGCCCGCGAGCGACAATGCATAGAACTCGCGCGTTCTCCGAGCGGGTATCTTCCAGCCTAAAACGAACGCCGGCGCTGGGGCTAATGGATCGTGGTAGGTCTGTTGAGTTACAGCTACCGGCCCACCTTCTGAAACGTCCACGGATGCAGGCAACGGTTGGGCGGGTATGCTGCCGAAGTATTTGTCGATTAGGTCACGAGCTTGATTGGCGTCAAAATCGCCAACTACTGACAACACCGCGTTGTTCGGAGCATAGTAAATTCGGAAAAACTCACGCACGTCGTCGATGGTTGCCGCATCGAGATCCTCCATCGACCCAATCGTTGAATGCGCATTCGCCGGATTGGTAAAGATCAGTTCATTCATCAAGAGGAATGCATTGACATATGGCTGATTGTCATAACGCAATCGTTTCTCTTCCTGAACAGCGTTCCTCTGATTGTCTAGATTCTCCTGGGTAACTTTCAGTGAGCGCATCCGATCACTCTCAAGCCAAAAAGCGAGCGGCAGGTAGTTTGAGGGCAGAGTTTCAAAGTAATTGGTGCGTTCAGTCGAAGTAGTTCCATTCATCGTTCCGCCGGCGTTGAAGATGTATTGGAAGTGCGCAGCCTTCGGAACGTTTTCCGATCCCTGGAACATCATGTGTTCAAACAAGTGCGCAAAACCGGTTCGTCCTTCTTTTTCATTGCGCGAACCGACGTCGTAATAGACCGCAACAGAAACTACCGGGATGGAGCGGTCAGGACTGAGGACGACGCGTAAGCCATTGGCGAGCCTAAACTGTTCGATCGGTGTAGGTGGTAATTGGAGTATTTCGGCCACGACTCTCTTTGTACCAAAATAAGAGCGTGCTTTACCCCCCGAGAGGATCTGATGGGAAGGTAAAGCACTGCCTTTAGGGAAACTAAAACTTTATGCAACCGGCCAAAAACTACACCGGCTTGTCGGCTATCAGCCCGCGAAGCTCAGCTCGAAGACGTTCAATCTCAGCAAGCTTTTGCTTAACGCGTTCGAACAATGCCGACTGAGTTTTGATACCTTCTTCGATTAGAAAACCGGCCGCTTCCGCTCGGTTGCGGAATACACCGGCTTGAACAAGTTGCTCGAGCTTATCCTGGGCTTCTGGAGAAACCTTAACGGCTACAACGTAGTCATCCTTAGCTGAAATAGCTTTTTCAATAGTCCGGCTGATGTCGCGTCCAATTGCACTAAGTGATTCTGGAATGCGAGACGCGATATCGCGCACTGAGGAAGCAGTGCGACTGGCTCCTTCTGAGGAATCGCTGTCGTCGTCTCGAAGCATTAGATCGTCGACACGGTCGGAAACTGGCGGCTCTTCCTTATAATAGGGACTGCTCATTTCGTAAAAAACTCCTTTAGTGACTCATTCAATCTGCAGCGTCTTACGATCTTCTCCGGGGGTAAGTTCATTCTACGGACGCCGCGAAACACCCGTCAAGCTCATCGCATGCTAGATATATACTAGCGTGGCTCGTAGCGTCAGGGAGCGAAGGATGAAGGATGAGGGATGAAGGATGAAGGATGAGGGATGTCCGATACGCTTTAGCTTGTCGTCAGATGGGTTAAGTTCAATTGTGTGATAATCGGTCGTTGAGTTTAGCGCAAGTCACGACAAGCTAAAGCGTATCGGACATTCTTGGCGCAACCTTGCCCACCCAGATCGCATCCGTTATATTTGCAATTGATGAAAAGCTTGCTCCGATGATGTACGTTCGCTTTGTCGACTGAGCGTTACCTGGACAAAATTTCGAGGTTTTCAGTGAAAAGAATTATCTGGCCATCCATTCTCACGCTCCTGATTCTTGCGCAGATCGTTCCCGCGTTTGTGTTTGCGCAGCAGCGACCGCAGAGTCCGCCAAGCTCCGCATCCAGTGCGGGATCCGCTTCCGGTTATCCGGGACGAAGACCCAATCGTTCGAGCACTATCAGCGCGATCGAACACGATTTCGATGAAGCGTTGAGAGTAGTTCAGGAACAGTATGTCGATCGCCAGAAGCTTAATTACAACGATATATTCAAATCGTCGATCATCGGGATGCTTCGCTCACTCGATCCCCACTCAAATTATTATGACCGACAAGAATATGACGAACTGAAAACCGATCAGCGATCCGAATACTTTGGTATTGGCGCTTCAATTCAGAATTACATCCGCGGGGATCAATCGGAGACCTACATAACAGCCACATTTGATAAATCGCCCGCGTCAAGAGCCGCGTTGCGGTTCGGCGACCGCATCGTTGAGGTCGACGGGGTGACAATGAGCGGTAAGAGTTCGCTAGACGTGCGCGACAGGATTCGTGGACCTCGAGGATCGCAAGTAACACTCACATTGGAACGCGCCGCCGACAAGCGCATCGAAAAGATCGCCCTCACTCGCGACGCAGTGCCGCAACCGTCTATACCTGACGCCTATATGCTGAAACCCGGTGTCGGCTACATCGACATGACTCGTGGCTTTAATTACACGACAACGGATGAGCTGATCGACGCCCTAGAGTCGTTGCATGGGAAGGGCATGACGTCATTGGTGCTCGATTTAAGAAATAATCCCGGCGGATTCCTGGACCAGGCGATCCATGTCGCCGAATTATTCTTAAAGAACGGTCAACGAATACTTACGCAAAAGGGTCGGGATGGTCTGCGGGATAATACGTATGATTCGCGAAACGGCAATCCGGATTTGACGCCGTTAGTAATTCTGATTAATGAGAGCACAGCATCGGCCTCGGAGATTGTTGCTGGAGCAATGCAGGACCATGATCGAGCACTCATTGTGGGCCAAACAAGTTTTGGAAAAGGACTGGTGCAGAGCATCATTCCCTTGGAAGGCGGCGCCGGCTTAACACTGACCTCTGCAAAGTATTTCACCCCCTCAGGCCGTTTGATCCAGCGCGACTATTCAAACGGTGGCTTCTACGATTACTACACGCATGGCGGTCTCACCCACGATCAGAATCAAAAGCTGAAACCAGTAGGGCCGGAGAAGAAGACTGATACAGGACGCGCGGTATATGGCGGCGGAGGCATCTCTCCCGATGAACCGGTGGATGCTCGAACTGTGAATCTGAGTCAACGGCGACTGCTGAGCCCTACATTCCTATTTGCGCGAGACCTGGTGAATGGTCGCGTGAGAGGTTTCGAATCAAGCCGGCTGGTGGGCGGCATCGATTTTCATAGTGACCCGCAAATCGAGAGTTTGAAAATCTCAGATGCGTTATTCAAAGCATTCAAAGACTTCGTGCTGGCTGATCCAACGTTCAACGTCACGGCTGCACAGATCGATCGCTATCGATCGTTTGTAGAACTGGAATTGCGTTTTCACATTGCGACAGCGAATTACGGTCGCGTCATAGCCGATCGAGTTTTCATCATGACTGATGACCCACAAGTCGCGAAGGCGGTTGACGTCCTGCCAAAGGCTCGCGACCTTGCCATGGGCAGCATGAACTCCAAATCACAGCGATAATCATCTGAAAGTGGCAGATCTCAGATCTGAGATCTCAGATTTCAAATTTCAGATCTCAGATCGACGATCTCAGATTTCAAATCTTCAGATCTCAGATCTCATCTCAGATCTCACGAAGCCCGATTTCTTGAGCCCCACTCTTTCTGTTTCAACCGTAGCACAAAGTCTTGCGCTTAAAACCACTGTGTGGTACGTTCGTGGCACATTTGGAGGCGCTATATGAGTCGATCAACCAAACCGCTCGTCAATACTGAAGAACTCGGACGCGCCATTCGCCGCAAACGCGAGCAACTTGGCTTGAGTTTGCGTGATGTCGCCGACGAGACGGAGGTTTCTGCGTCAACACTGTCGCGCATAGAAAATGGGACCGGTAAGCCTGATGCCGATAACATCGCGCGTCTAACCGCGTGGCTTGACGTGCCGATGGAGAGGATACTTCGAGGGCGGCATCCGGAATCCGAAAGCTCTCACCCTGTCGTTTATTATCCGCAGGAACCAACGCCCGAAATCGTGGAGGCGCACTTACGTGCCGATCGTAACCTGAGTCCGGAAACTGCGGCAGCGTTGTCAGAATTGTTTCGGGTGGCCTACAAACAGTTCAGCGCCGGTGAGAAATCAACCAGGAAACGACGATAGCCTGTCCCTGGTGCACCGATCTTTTATAATCGACAGGTGTTTCCTGGCGATCTACCTCCCGGTGATAAATGGCGCGCGTTTGAATTGAAAGCGTTAGCGCTCCGCGATTTTGCCCGCACGAAAGTGAACCTGCCGCTCGATCCCTTCGAGTTGGCCCGCTTTGCCAACCTCATCGTTGTTACCCTCGATGATATTCAGAATCTCAGTCAAACGACGCGAGATCATCTCTTGGGTGCTGCAGCTGAGCAGTGGTCCGGCGGAGCCTGTTCACTTCCGAACGGCATGAAGCTTGTAATTCTGAATCCCAATCATGGACGTACACGAACAAACGCGACGTTGATGGAAGAGATCTGTCACGTCTTCCTGGGCCATACCCCGAACCGCCTCTCGGTTGTAACAAAGGATGAACGCGGGCGTGTCTTGAATCGCGACTACCGCAAATCGGATGAAGAGGAGGCTTATGGTGTAGGAGCGGCCGCATTGCTCCCATTTGCGGCACTGAAGAGATTGGTCTACGAGGGAAAGTCTTCAGCCGAAGTAGCCCGTCACTTTCGCGTCAGTCGAGAGTTAGTTGAGTATCGTCTGAAGGTGACTCGACTATGGAGCGATTACAAAGAAGGTCAAGCTCGTGCAGCAGCGATTGAAGATCAACGATAGCCAGGCCCAGGCGCAATACCCCGCATCGAGGAGTCCCTGCCCGCGCGCATTGCCGATTTCGGCTATAATCATCCATTCGCTGCCGTCGGGCAGTTGATGCTAGCGAATAACGATCAATGACTGAACAAGTAAAAGCGGCCGCAGCCCCGGGTCTCACAACCATCGACAAGCTGCGCATGCTGCTTGATATCACAAAAAAAATCAGTCGTTCCCTCGACCTGCAAGAAGTCCTCAATCAGGTAATGGATACTCTTGACTCTTTAATACCTTACGACGCCGCGGGAATATTTGTCCTGCAGCGCGCCGATAAAGAGCTCGTTTCTGACGGAGAAGAGTCTTGGTTTAAATCGGAAGCTGTCAGAGGATACGACATTGACGAATTGTCAGATCTGCACCTGAAACTTGGCGAGGGTTTCATTGGGAACGTAGCTGTTTCCGGCGAGCCGATTATCTCTCCAGATGTTCGCGAGAACCCGGTTTATATCAACGCCCGGGATCGCACCCGCTCCGAAATGGTGGCCCCAATCATTTCGAACGACGAAGTGATCGGAGTTTTCGATCTCGAGAGTGATGAGCTAGATGCCTATTCGCAGGATGATCTCGAGGTGCTCATGTTGCTCGCCTCACAAGTGGCAATCATCATCGAGAAGGTGATGCTTCACGAGCAACTGATTGAGAAAAAAAGAATGGAAGCGCAACTGGAAGTTGCTCGACAGGTCCAACTCGAATTGTTGCCGTCCGGCGATCCTGAGCTAACAGGATACGACATCAGTGCTTACAACTTTCCCAGTGAGGAGGTTTCAGGAGATTACTATGATTGGGTCTCGATCTACGAAGACCAAATCGCGATCGTGATCGCTGATGTTTCCGGCAAAGGCGTCCCTGCATCTCTCTTGATGGCCTTCCTGCGGGCCAGTCTGCGCGCCGCAACACACATCGGATATGCGACGCACATATCGATGGCGAAAGTTAATTACCTACTCTGGGAATCGATCGAACGTAATCAGTTTGTAACTGCGTTCTATGGAATTATGGATGGACTCAATCGCACTCTATCGTTCTCAAATGCCGGTCACAATCCGCCCCTTCTAGTTGAAGCGAGCGGCAAGCACCGTTTCATCGAACGAGGGGGATTGCCGTTAGGCATGTTTCGCGACACGCGATACCACGAGTATTACCTTTCTTTTAATCGCGGCGACGTGCTGATTCTCTATACAGACGGCGCGACGGAAGCACGCAATCCGAGTGGGGAAGAATTTGGGCGTGAGCGGTTAGCCGAAGCCGTAAAAGCGAATAGCACTCTCAACGCGCGCGACTTGATAGCAAGTCTGCAACAGGAAGTACTGACCTGGACCGACGGAGTTGGCGCCGCAGACGACGTTACCTTCTTTGTTATTAAAGCTCTTAAATAGCAGAACGCGGGAGATAAACTCCCGCGTTACGGATGCCGGGTTATTCCTTTTCTTAGTGGGCGGTCGGCGAAGAATGAGCGTGATCGCCGCCTGGTGCTAATGGTGCACGGTAATCGCCGAAGTGAAAGCCGGCTTCGGCCTCCGATAAAGCATACACATCGAAGCCATAAGCATCGAGATAGTCTGCTAAATCATCGGGGGAAAGTAGATAGACGGAGGGGGAGTAACCCGCTTCAACACGAATTTCCAGCAGGCGCTCGATTACTTCAAGTGGTGCAAAGCATCTAACAGGATCTCTGTAGGTTGCCATTGTCCAGCGCCTTTCTTTATCAAATCTTCAG
>Ga0114129_10017125_pt1 | contig 10319 bp, 12 predicted proteins | sample RhiMetdeltSRZDD1_FD_80071 | JGI IMG/M metagenome (GOLD analysis project Ga0114129, IMG submission 80071) | Populus rhizosphere microbial communities from Tennessee, USA - Rhizosphere MetaG P. deltoides SRZDD1 (version 2) (version 2) | ecosystem: Host-associated > Plants > Roots > Rhizosphere >... | reverse complement strand
GGCACGCTTCGCGCGAGGCGCTGGGCACGCGCAGCGAGCGCCGCCGCCTGGAGGTCCTCACCGGCCTCGCGGGGGTCAGCGTCCCTACCGCCTCCGCGATCCTGACCCTCATCGACCCGCGACGGTACGGCGTCATCGACATCCGGGCCTGGCAACTGCTCCACCGGATGGGAGCGGTCCGCCGGAGGCCCGGAGGCGTGGGCTTCCGCTTCGGGGATTGGGAACGGTACCTCGCGATCCTGCGGCGGCAGTCCCGCACGCTGCGGGTGAGCGTCCGCCGCGTCGAGCTGACGCTGTTCGAGTACCACCGCAAGACGCAGAAAGGCCGCCTCTATCGGGGAAGGGCCGCGAGCTCACGCTACAATGAGCAAGGCGCTCTCGTTTCGGGGAAAGGATGAAGAAACCGCCATGCACAGAACCCTCTTGATCGTGGTCGGTCTCGTGGGCGTCGCCGCCACCGCTTCGGCCCAGAACGGGCCGAGGTTCTCGCTCGGCTACGCGTATCTGAAGACCCTCGAGTCGGGCGGCGGGAGCGCTCCCGTCGGCGCCTACGTGTCGCTGTCGGGCGCGGGGTCGACGACGCTGGAGATCGACGGCGGATATCACCGGGACAAGGAGGGGGGCGTGACGCTCAAGACCTTCACCGTCACGGGCGGGCCGCGGTTCGGATTCAGCGATTATCGCGGCGGCAGCGGGCCGTTCATGCACGTGCTGGGCGGCCTCCGGCACGACAGCATCGAGGGCTCGTCGAGCACGTCCTACGGAGGCATGGCGGGCGTCGGCGTCGATCTCGGAACCTCGGCCAGCGTGGCCGTGCGCCTGGGCGCCGATTTCCAGATCTTCTGGAACCACGGCGAGAACGTGAAGACCCTGCGGTTGATCGCTGGTCTGACGTTCTAGCGGCCGCGAGCCGTCGGAGCCTAGGTGAGGTCGCGCCTCGCCGCTGCCGTCGGGTCGGCGATCTTCCTGTTCGTCGCGCCCGGCGTGGTCGCCGGCGGGATCCCCTGGCAGATCACGCGTTGGCGGATCGGCGCGCCGCTCTTCGACGGCCGCGCGTCGCGGGTCATCGGCGTGCTCCTCATCGTCGCGGGAGCGCCGGTGCTGCTCGAGTCCTTCGCGCGGTTCGCCCTCGTCGGCCGCGGCACGCCGGCGCCCGTGGCTCCGACCGAGCGCCTCGTCGTCTCCGGCCTTTACCGGCACGTGCGCAACCCGATGTACCTTGCCGTGGTGTCTCTGATCTTCGGCCAGGCCCTGCTGTTCGGAAGCAGGGATCTTCTCTGGTATGGCGCGCTGACCTGGGCCGCCTTCCATCTGTTCGTGCTCTTCTACGAGGAGCCCGCCCTCCGCCGCCGTTACGGAGAGGAGTACATGGCCTACCGCGCCGCCGTCTGGCGCTGGCGCCCGAGGGCGCGAGGCTACGTGGGGCCGAAGCCATGAACCGGCCGGTCACCATCCGTGCGGCCGCGCCCGCGGATCTCGACGTGGTGATGCATCACCGCCGGAGCATGTTCGCCGACATGGGGAGCGGCGACCGCGAGGCCCTCGACGCGATGGAGGCGACCTCGCGGCCGCTCTTCGGCCGGGGATTGGCGGACGGAACCTACCGCGGCTGGCTCGCCGAGGAGTCGGGCCGCGTCGTGGCCGGCGGCGGCATCATCATGCTCCCGTACCATTCCAGCCCGCGCGATCCGAAGCCGCGACGGGCCTGGATCGTGAACATGTACACGGAGCCTTCGCACCGTCGCCGGGGCCTGGCGCGGCGGCTCATGGCGGCGATGATCGCCTGGTGCCGCGAGCAGCGGATGAGCGCCGTCTACCTCCACGCGAGCGACGAAGGCCGGGCGCTCTACGACTCGCTCGGGTTCACGCCGACGAACGAGATGAGCCTTCGTCTCTGAGGCCGGTTCCGGACTCGGCCTCCCGCGCCGCGCGCTGACCCTCCGCCACGTCGACCCTGGCCAGGATCAGGGCGCCGACGACGAAGAACGCGATCAGGGTGACGATCGCGGTGCGGCCGGAGCCCGTGGCCGCGATCACGGCCCCGAAGAGCGCCGGCCCGAAGATCCCCGCGAACTTGTCGAACACGCCGAAGAAGCCGAAGAACTCCGACGACTTGTGGCGGGGGATCATCGTCGCGAACAGCGACCGGCTGAGCGCCTGCGCGCCGCCCATGACCATCCCCACCGCCATGCAGACCAGGAAGTAGTGGAGCGCGGTCTTCATGTAGTAGGCGGACACGGAGATGCCCACGTAGGCGACGAGGGCCAGCAGGACGGCGCGCTTCGCGCCGATGATGCCGGCCAGGATGCCGAAGAGGAACGCGAACGGGATGCCGACGAACTGGACGATCAGCAGGGACCCGATGAGCGCACCCTGCGAGATGCCCAGCTCGGTGCCGTAAGCGGCGGCCATCCGGATGATCGTGTTGATGCCGTCGTTGTAGACGAGGAAGGCGATGAGGAGGAGGAAGGCCTGGCGATAACGTCGCAGCTCGCGCAGGGTCTCACCCAGGCGCGTGAAGCCGACCACGAGCGGGTTCTGGCGGGCGGTCTCGTCCGCCTCCAGCCGCGCGGGCGGTTCGGGGACGGTGCGGAACAGCGGGATCGAGAAGGCCAGCCACCACACCGCCACGCTCAGGAACGACCAGCGCATCGCGGACTCCGCGTCCGCGAGGCCGAACCGCGCCGGCTTCTGGATCATGAGGAGGTTGACCGCCATCAGCATCCCGGAGCCGAGATAGCCGAGCGCATAGCCCGCGCCGGAGACGCGGTCCACCTCGTCGTCGCGGGCGATGTGGGGCAGGAGCGAGTCGTAGAAGGCCTGGGCGCCGGAGACGCCGATGTTGCCGAGCACGTAGAGGACGGCGGCCACTCGCCAGCCGCCGGGCTGGATGAAGAACATGCCGGCGGTGGCGGCGACGCCGAGGGCGAGGAATGTCCCCAGCATCTTCTTCTTGATGCCGGCGAAGTCCGCGATGGCGCCCAGAGCGGGGGAGATCAGGGCGACGATCGTCATCGCGATGGTGGTGGCGGTGGCGTAACGGGTCGTGGCGACGGAGACGGGGACGTCGGGGGAAGCGACCTTGATGAAGTAGATCGGGAAGATCAGCACGACCGTGGCCCAGAAGGCGGAGTTCGCCCAGTCGTACATCGCCCACGCCCGCAGCTCGGGGCGGTGGAGGCCGAGGCGTTCCAGAAGAGGAACTCGGGCCATTGCTCTCGTTGGGTCGGGCGAGACTACTATGGTTCCCACATCTTCAGGAGGTCCGCATGCTTCGCGCCGTTTCTCGCGTGGTCGTTACCGCCGGTCTCGTGGTCCTGGCTCTGGGTGGGGTCGTCTCTGCTCAGCCGCTCGATCTGCGGACCGCGCGCACCGTCGACCTCACGCATCCCTTCGACGAGAAGACGCTGTACTGGCCGAACGCGCCTTCCGGCTTCGAGTTGAAGCGGCTGCATTTCGGGCCGTCCGACGGCGGGTATTTCTATGCCGCCAACAGCTTCTGCGCGCCGGAGCATGGGGGGACCCATCTCGACGCGCCGATCCATTTCGCGGAAGGGCAGGCCACGGTGGGGCAGATCCCGCTCGACAAGCTGATCGGGCCGGGGGTGGTGATCGACGTCGCGCGGCAGGCCGCGGGTGATCCCGACTACCGGCTGAGCCTCGAGGACGTCAAGGCCTGGGAACGGCGGCTCGGCGCGATTCCATCGGGCGCGCTGGTGCTGCTGCGTACGGGGTGGAGCGCGCGCTGGCCGGACAAGAAGCGGTACTTCGGGAGCGAAGTTCCGGGCGATGCGACGCAACTGCATTTCCCGTCCTACGGAGTGGAGGCGGCGCGGTTCCTCGTCGAGACGAGGAAGGTCGCCGCGCTGGGGATCGACACCGCCAGCATCGATTACGGGCCGTCCAAGGATTTCCTCGTGCATCGAGTCGCGATGGGAGCCGGAGTGCCCGGGCTCGAGAACCTCGATCATCTCGATGCGGTGCCGGAGAAGGGGGCGTGGATCGTCGCGTTGCCGATGAAGATTGGAGAGGGATCGGGGGCGCCACTGCGCGCCGTGGCCTTCGTGCCGCGATGAAACGAACGGAACGGACGGGAACGGGTACGGCCACGGCCACGTTCACGAGCACGGGCCAAGCAATCCCCTCTCCCTGAAAGGAAGAGGGGAAGGGGTGAGGGTTCGCGGTCGCCTACTCTTCCCGGGAAGAGTAACGGACGGGGACGGTCACGTTAATGTGCACGTGCCCGGGGACTCCTTGGCGTTCCGATGCCCGACGCTTTCGCCCCCGGTCCCTCGCACCCCTCGAACGCGCCGCTCTTCGCCGGCGCGGCATTGCTCGACGCCGAAAAGCTCGATTGCTATCGAATCGCGCTCGAGTTCCAGGCCATCGCCGGCCAGCGCGCGCCGAAGCGCCGTCGTTCGCCGGCCGACAAGGCTCGTTTCTATTCGATGGCCCGCGGCAGCGCGACCGAGTGCGCGGCCATTCTCGATCTGCTCGGAGCTCGCGCCTGATCGACGCCCGGCAGCGCAACCGTGCACGCGTGCTCCTCGTCCGCATCGTGCAGATGCTGACTCGGCTGGTTGGGCGCATGGCAACCGCAAGCGTCTCCCGACCGTGATGCGCTTCGCAGCTCAGCGGAGGTTCGGCGGACACCCGGGCGTGACTACCGTGGCCGTCGCAACGCAGTAGCGCTTCGCGTCCCGTCGGGCGCGATGAACCACGAATTCAAGGTGCCTCCGTCGACGGTCCACTCGAACGTCTGCTCGGCGCCGACCTGGCTGGAGTCGAAGGCGTACGCGACACGGCACTTCCAGACCAGCTTGTTGGGGGCATCCTGGCAGGCGCATTCGGCCGCTACTCCCTCACGTTCGGTCGCACCGTTGCTGTTGACGAACGTGGTGAGCCAGACGGCGTGGTACCTGTCACCCTCCCGGGCGATGACCGCGCGGCCACCTTCGATGAACTCCCACGCGCCAACCGATGCCGCGCAGGTGCCCAGGGTGGCTTCTCCGGCTTGGAGCGGGAGGGGTGATGCGAGCAGCATCGCGACGAGCGCCCCTGACACGCTGCGCATAGGCACCTCCTGGAGTCGTGTCGCACGACCGACTGTCTGCATCATAGACTGCGAGCGGCGTAACCGTGGGCCTTGTCGCCGAGGGATGGCAGCAGGATACTCACACGATGCAGTCCACATCGCCTGCCAGTGATCCGCTGGGGATGCGCGTCCGCGATAGTCGACCCGACGATCGGCAGTTCATCGTCAGCCTGGTTCCGGAGCTTCTCTCCTTTGGGCCTCCACCCTGGCGTGATGCTCGCCAGATGACTCCGGTTGACGTCCGAGTAGTGGGTGATGCCGTCGATGGTCGCTCGCCTGGTAGCAGCGTGCTCGTTGCAGAGGACGACCTCGGCACTCGGCTTGGCTTTATCCACGTGACCGAGGAGGACGACTACTACGCCGGCCCCTGCGGGCATATCGGTGACGTGGTCGTTGCCCGAGAAGCGCGGGGACGGGGCGTTGGCGCCGCCTTGCTTGCCGCCGGTGAGCAGTGGGCACGCGCGCGCGGCTACCGCTTGCTCAGCCTCAATGTCTTCGTCGACAACACCGAAGCCCGATCCCTGTACGAGAGGTCTGGGTTTGCCCCAGAGACTGTGCGTCACGTCAAGGTGCTGGCGTAGGATCGTGGCCGTGCCCGAGCAGCCGCGGGCAAGAATCCTGGAGACGTCGCATCTCGAGAGGTAACACGTGTCCAAGCTGCGGTTGAAGATCTCGATGTCGCTCGACGGGTTCGTGGCGGGGCCCAGCCAGAGCCTGGAGAATCCGCTGGGGATCGGCGGCATGCGGCTGCACGAGTGGGTCGTTCCGCTCGCGGCCTGGCGCTCGATGCACGGCCAGCAGGGCGGTGAGGTCAACGCGAGCACGAAGGTCGTCGAGGAATCGCTGGCCAACATCGGGGCCACGATAATGGGGCGCAACATGTTCGGCGGTCATCCGGGGCCGTGGGATGCGAAGCAGCCGTGGAATGGCTGGTGGGGCGGCAACCCGCCGTTCCATCACCCCGTGTTCGTGCTCACGCATCACGAGCGTGAGCCACTGAGGCTCGAAGACGCGAACACCTTCACGTTCGTGACCGACGGCATCGAGTCCGCGCTCGAGCGGGCGCGGCGGGCGTCGGGCGGCAAGGACGTTTCGCTCGCGGGCGGGGCGAAGGCGGCCCAGCAGTATCTCGCCGCCGGGCTCGTCGACGAGATGGAGATCCACCTCGTGCCCACGCTCCTCGGCGGCGGTGAGCGGCTGTTCGAGCGCATCGGCGACGACCTGCACGGGCTCGAGCTCGTGCGCACGGTCGCGGCGCCCAACGTGACGCATCTCAAGTTCGCCCGGCGCTGATTGGAGCTCAGCGCGAAAGCAGGCCGGCGCCGGACAGGAATTCCCGGGCCACGTCGGCGGGACGGCGGTGCTCGCCGTCCACCGCATAGTTCATCCGCCGCATCGCCTTCTCGTCGATGCGGCCGGCCAGGGATTCCAGCGCTTCGAGCAGCCCAGCGTGACGCCGCAGCGAATCCTCGTTCATCACCGGCAGCGCGTCGTAGGGCGGGAAGTAGTGGCGATCGTCCGCCAGCACCACCAGGTCCATGGCCGCGATGAGGCCGTCGGTGGCGCTGCCGACGACCAGGTCCACCTTCCCGTCGGCGAGCGCCTGGTAGAGGAGCCCGAGGTCCATCTCGCGCGGCGGCACGCCGAAGCGCAGACCGTAGGCGCGCAGCAGGCCCGGCATGCCGTCCTCGCGCTCGAGGAACTCGCCGAACAGGCCCACGCGCAGCGTGGCCGCGTAGCGAACGAGATCGGAGATGCGCCGGATGCCGCGGCCGTCCGCGTCGGCGCGGCGCATGACGAGGGCATAGCTGTTGTTGAAGCCGAGGGGTGAGCCGGCGCGCAGGCCCAGCGGCGCGTAGCCCTCGCGGACGACGCGAAGGACGGCCGCGGGGTCGGGCGAGACCGGCCGCTTGAGGATGTCGGTGAGCGCGGTGCCGCTGTACTCGACGTAGGCGTCGATCTGCCCCTCGCGCACGGCGGCGTGGCACAGCGTGGTGCCGCCGAGGTTCAGGCGGCGGTCGACGGCGAAGCCGAGCGCTTCCAGGCGCGCGCCGAGGATCTCGCCGAGGATCACCTGCTCGGTGAAGTTCTTCGAGCCGATCACGACGGGGCGCGCTCCGCCCGGCGAGCGCGCGAGCAGAGCGATCCCGACCGCGGCCGCGGCGAGCGCGGCCAGCATCACGACGGCCCGGCCCGGGCGGGAGCTCTTCTGCACCGCGCCCAGCAGGGCATCGGCGGTCAGGGCCAGCAGCGCGGCCGGTATCGCGCCGGCGAGGATGAGCCGCGTGTCCACGGTGGCCAGGCCGCGGAACACGTACGTGCCGAGGCCGCCGGCGCCGATGGCGGCCGCGATCGTCGCGGTCCCCACCGACACGACGGCCGCCACTCGCACGCCGGCCAGGATCACCGGCAGGGCCAGCGGCAGCTCCACCAGCCGCAGGCGCTGGCGCGGCGTCATGCCCATGCCGGTGGCGGCCTCGAGCACGGCCGGATCGACCTGCTGGATGCCGGTCACGGTGTTGCGCAGGATCGGCAGCAGCGAATAGAGCACCAGGGCGACGATCGCGGTGCGGACGCCGATGCCGCCGATGAAGGGAACCGGGATCAGGAAGCCGAAGAGGGCGAGGCTCGGGATCGTCTGCGCGAGGTTGGCGAGGGCGAGGACGGGACGCGCGAGCCGCGGGCGGCGGGCGAGGGCGAGGCCGAGGGGCACGCCGATCGCGACCGCGATGCCCGCGGAGACGAGCACGAGCAGGACGTGCTGGCCGGTGAGGAGCAGCAGCTCCGATCGGCGCTCGGCCAGGAACCTCAGCATGGGCGGGCCGTCACGGCCGCGCGGCGGCGATGAAGTCGGCCACGAAGCCGGGCAGGGGCGAGTCGCGCACCTGGGCCGGCGTGCCCCGCTGGAGCACGCGGCCGCGGTCCATCACCGCCACTTCGTCACCGAGGCGGAAGGCCTCCGGCACGTCGTGGGTGACGAGCAGCACCGTCTTGCCCAGCTTCGACTGCAGGCCGCGGAACTCGTCCTGCAGACGGTGGCGCGTGAGGGGATCGAGGGCGCCGAAGGGCTCGTCCATCAGCAGCAGCGGCGGATCCGCGGCCAGCGCCCGGGCGATGCCGACCCGCTGGCGCTCCCCGCCCGAGAGCTGTGCGGGGCGCAAGGGGGCGAAGCGGGCGGGGTCGAGGCCCACGAGCGCGAGCAGCTCGCGCGACCGCGCGACGCGCCGCGCGAGCGGCCAGCCCAGCAGCTCGGGCACCAGCGCCACGTTGCGCTCCACGCTGAAGTGGGGGATGAGGCCCGCCTCCTGGATGACGTAGCCGGTGCGCCGCCGCAGCTCGATGGGATCCCACGAATCCAGGGGGCGCCCGAGGACCACGATCGAGCCTCCGTCCGCTTCGACGAGGCGGTTGACGGTCTTGAGGGCGGTGGTCTTGCCCGAGCCGCTGGTGCCGAGCAGGACCAGCACCCGGCCCTCGTCCACCGACAGCGAGAGCCCGTCGAGGGCCACCGCCCCGCTTGGGTAGCGCTTGTGGACGCCGGCCAGCTCGACCGCGGCGGTCACGGCCGGCCGGCCGCGAGCCACTCGAGCACGAGCTGCTTGCCGTCCACTCGCGCCTGGAGCCGTCTCGTCTCCCCGCCGCGGAAGAAGGTCTTCAGCCGCCGGTTGAGCGTCACGCCGTCCCCGGCCACCTCGACCCGCACGCTGTGGGAGCCGGCCGGGACGTCGAGCGACACCGCCTCCTTCCCCTGGCGGCTCTTGAAGACGAACAGCTTCTTCTTCACGCGGCTCTCGAGCGGCTCCTCGAGCACGCTCTGGTCGTCGACCCAGACCTTCATGGTGCCGGACTTGAACGGATGGTCGAGGGTCAACGCGACGTGGGCGGGCGAGGGGATGGGGGTCGGCGCGGCGGGGGGGGCGCCGGCTCCGGGCGACGCGGCGATGGGCGACGGCTGCCGGCCGGCGACCATGAGCAGGGCCACGGCGGCGGCAAGACCGAGGCCGATGAGCGCGAGCACCTCGCGACGGCCCCAGGCCGCGGCCGGCGGCGGCGGGGGCGCGAGCGGAGCGACCTCGTCCGCGGCGAGGGCGCCCGTCGACGAGCCCGCCCACTCGGGGAGCTGCGTCAACCGGTGGCGGAGCGGACGGCCGGCGAGCGCGTCCTCGATGTCGTCGGCCATCGTGCGGCCGTCGGGATAGCGCTCCGAGGGCCGCTTGGCGAGCGCCCGCATCACGATCACGTCCACGTCGGCGGGCAGGCCGGGCGAAAAGCGCGAGGGAGGGGGCGGCTCGTTTCGCGCCACCTTGTTGAGAACGGCGGGGACCGAGGTGGCGTCGAAGGCCTTCATCCCCGTCAGCATCAGGTACGTCACGCTGCCGAGCGAGAAGATGTCGCTGCGGCCGTCGACCGACTCGCCGAGCGCCTGCTCCGGCGACATGTAGGAAGGGGTGCCGAAGAACTCGCCGGCGGCGGTGAGCTGGGACGAGGTGAGCTTGGCGATGCCGAAGTCCATGATCTTGGGATCGCCGGTGGGCAGCACCATCACGTTGCCCGGCTTGATGTCGCGGTGGACCACGCCGCGGGCGTGGGCGTGCTGGAGCGCCTCCGCCAGCCGTCCCGCGATGCGGAACGCCTCGCGCCATTCGAGCGCGCCGGTCGCCGTCAGCTCCGCGAGCGTCTGTCCCTGGAGATACTCGAACGCGATGAAGAGCGCCCCGCTCTCCGGATCGCGCCCGACGTCGTGCACCGTCACGATCGCGGGGTGGGAGAGCCCCGCCGCGACGCGCGCCTCGGAGAGGAAACGCTCCTCGAAGGCCTTCTGCTGCTCGGGGGGCAGGGGGAAGACCGACTGCACGGTCTTGAGCGCCACCACGCGGCCGAGGGCGGGATCGAGGGCCCGGTACACGACCCCCATCATGCCGCGGCCGATCTCGCCCTGGATCTGGTACCGCGCGAGTGTCTGCGGGGTCACGAGGCCCAGAATGATACCGACTTTATAATCCCGGTGGGATGCGGAGAGGGCGGGGTTGAGGCTGGGACCGGACGTGCTCCGCGATCTCTCGCGGGCGTCCCTGCGCGAGTGGCTCCACACCGACGGCCTGGGCGGCTACGCCTCCTCGACGGTGGTGGGGCTCAACACCCGCCGCTATCACGGGCTGCTCGTGGCCGCGACCCGGCCGCCGGTCGGGCGCATGGTGCTCCTCTCCAAGCTCGAGGACACGCT
>Ga0114129_10017124_pt1 | contig 10320 bp, 6 predicted proteins | sample RhiMetdeltSRZDD1_FD_80071 | JGI IMG/M metagenome (GOLD analysis project Ga0114129, IMG submission 80071) | Populus rhizosphere microbial communities from Tennessee, USA - Rhizosphere MetaG P. deltoides SRZDD1 (version 2) (version 2) | ecosystem: Host-associated > Plants > Roots > Rhizosphere >... | reverse complement strand
CGTATGCGATCGTCTTGTGCGCGCTCGCCGTCGCGGCAGGTGCGGCTCAAACACGTGGCACTCCGGAACGCTTCACCGCGTTTGCAGTCAACATGGGATCGCCAGGCGCAGCCAGCGCGGGCGTTGTGCAGATCGGGATCGAACGGTGGTCGATCAACGCCGAACGCGATCGCCTGCTGACGACACTGATGGAGCAAGGACCGGAGAAGCTGCTCGACGCGCTGCGGAAGCTTCCTCGCGCCGGGTACATCAAGACGCCGAACAGCATTGGCTATGATCTCCGTTTCGCACAGCGGGCGCCGCTCCCCGACGGCGGCGAACGCATCGTGCTTGCGACCGACCGCTACATCACGTTCTGGGAGGCGGTCAATCGGCCACGGACGATCGACTATCCATTTACGGTGATCGAGCTGCGCAGCAACGCCGACGGCGAGGGGGAAGGAAAGATGTCGCTGGCGACGAAGATCACGGCCGATAAGGAGCAAAAACTGATCGTGCTCGAGGACTACGCCACGCAGCCCGTGCTGCTCACAACGGTACGGCGCGAGAAGGCCTCCTAACCTCGCACGACGGACATCTGCGAGTCGACTCAGAAATTGAGACTGATACCCGCGTCAATCTTTCGCATTTCCCGGACGGTCGTCGGTCGCCTGAAAAATGGCGACGACAACGTCCCGCTGTACCCGAGATAGTTGGACTCATTCGTCAGGTTCTGGCCCTGAATGTAAAACTGCACGCGATAGCGACCGCCACTCTGATCCACGGTCCGAACGGTCGCGGCGCCGCCGCCTCCGAAGACGCCGATGCCCGGAGGCAGCGTGGCCTGTCGGCCGAACGCGATCTGGTACGCCAGGAACAGGTTGACGTTCGTCTGGCCCGTCGCGCGCAGCGTGTTACGGCCGATTCCAGCGGGGCGGTCGTTGAAGACGCCATCGCCGTTGTCGTCGCGGCCGGTCAGGAGCGTGTAGGCATCGCCAGAAGTCGCGTTGACATTCAGGCCCACGAGCACGTTGCGGATGATCTGGTTGTTGAACGAGACGTTCGCGCGATGCCGGACATCGTTCGCGGCGGGGCCCCACTCGGCGTTCAGATTGCCTGTCGCGGGAATCGCGAACGCGCCGTCGGTGTCGTTCCGCAGCCGCGTCAACTGATAGTTGATGAAGACCGTCGTCCGCTTCCAGCTGATGAGAGGTCCTCTGAACGCCGGCAGCATCGCGCCCGGATTCAGGTTGCCGTCGAACAGCACCTGATGCTGAGTGGACGCGGCATCTGACACGACCTGGACGATGTTGCGGAATGCTGGATCGGGCCGGAAGCCGTTCACCGCGGCATTGAGATTCGATCCGCGCGCCAAACGCGATCCACGCTGATAGCTGTAGGTCAGCGACACGCGATTCACTCTCAGGAAGCCCTGGTCGACGCCTCCACTGACTCGCGAGATGCGGGGCATCTGGTAGCCGGCGTCGAGCAGGTACTTGTTGATCGGCGGGATCGTGCCGAAACCGCCAGGGTCCGGATACGTCGGGTCGAAGACGTTCAATTCCTGCTGGCGGACGCCGTCCACGCGCAGCGACTGCTCGTACGTCCCGGTCGGCAGCCAGTCGTAGAAGATACCCGTGCTGGCGCGAAGCGTGGTCTGGCCCGCCGCCGTCGGGGCCCACGTCACGCCGAAGCGCGGACCGATGTTGGCGACACCGCCCACGTGCGACTGCACTTCATACCGCACGCCGGGACTGAGCGTCAGGTTTTTCCTCGGGCGGATGTCGTCCTGGATGTACACGCCGAACTGCACGTTGCCGAACGACAGGTTCGGATCGCCGATCCGCCGCGAGTAGTTGCTCGGGCGGTTGGCGAGATAGGCGTCCATGTTGTCGAAGGTGTACGTCCCCAGATAGTTGGCCGACGCGTCGGATCGGTACCACCCGCCGTCGAGGACGATGCCGGCGCGCCACGACTGACGGCCGCGCACGTAGTCCAGATCGGACGCGAAGTTGAGGCGCTTCGAGTGCTCGCCGCCGCCAAGCTGCGCGCCGCCGCTCGTGAAGAAGTCGTTCACGCGAATCGTCGGTGCCTGCGTGGCCGACACCGACTTGGTGTCCGCAATGAACATCTGCAGCCGCGAACGCCAGAACGCACGCCGTCCCAGCGGTCCGAAATGCTGCGCGCGGATGTTGTGCGTGCTGTTCTCGTTCGAGTACGCGCGCTCCGGCTCGTCGTACCCGCCGACGCCGAGGTTCTCGTTCGTAAAGCGCGAGAGATTGTAGGCAAACCGCAGCGTCTGGTCGAGCGTGACGGCGTAGTCCATCTGCCCGTTCACGAAGAGATTGTCGCGCGGCGTCTTCAGCTTCAGCGACTCGGCGCGGGTGCCGGTCGGGAGGACCGCGTTGAGGTTCGGCGTATCGTACGCATTCGTGCCGAAGACGAACAGACCGAACGAGCTCTTGTCCTTGATGAGCGTGCCGTTCAGACCGCCGCCGAAGTTGGTGTTGCGCTCGGGACCCCTCGACGGCACGAACGGACTCGTGCCCGTGAGCGCATCGTCACGGACGCGGAAGTTCGTGAAGTACCGGATTGGTCCGATGCCGGGCTGCGTGATGATTTCGATCGACACACCGCCCGCGCTGTGGTACTCGGCCGCGAACTGATCGCGTGAGATGCGGATGGATCGAATCTGCGCTTTTGCCGGCAGCGCGCCGCCCTCGAAGCCGTCGATGCGGATGACGGCGCCGGGGCCGGCCATGTCCTGCAGCTGCTGCTGCAGCTGCTGGGGGTCGTCCGACAGCGCCTCGATCTCTTCGCGCGTCAGTACCGTGCCGAAGGATCGCCCGCGCGGGTCGGCCGCGGCCTGCTGCTTGTCCTGCTCGACGGTGACCGAGGCTTCGAGCTTCGAGATCGACAGGATCGCCACCTGTTTGTTCTCGCCGCCGCGCAGCCTGACGTCCTTCAACGTTCGCGTTTCGAAGCCCGGAAACTCCGCCTGGATCGTGTAGCGGCCGGGCGCGAGGCCGGTCAACGTGGCAATCCCGGTGTCGGCGGTTTTCGCGGCTGGCGCCGATGGGGCGCCCGATGCCGCTTCAGCGCCGATCAGCGTGACCGTCGCGCCGACGATGATCGCGTTGCTGGGGTCGAGGACCGTGACGCGTAACGTCGCGGTGGCGGTCGTCTGCGCGAAGGCGCTCGATGCGCAACCGGCAGCCAGAGACAAGACGAACAGAACGGTCTTCATTTCGGAATCTCGAATTTTCGCGGATCGATCTTGACGTTGATTCGGAAGCGATCGAACGTCGTTTCTTCGATGGTGTCGGCCCCGACCGCCCGGCGGATGCGGAAGGGGAGCTTGAGACCGTCGACCTCTCGATAGTCGGCGAAATACATGCGCTGCTCGGCGGGCGCCGGCTGTCCAGGTGCGGGGGCGTTCCACATCAGCATCACCGGAAGATGCGTGTCACGTTGGACGACAAAGCGCATGGAGAGGTTGGCGGGACCGGCGACGTCCAGGACGTCCGCCTTGCCTTCCGGCGCCTCGCCGAGCGCGCCATATTTGAAGGTGAGCGGGACGCTCGGGAACGACGCCGCGAACATTCCCAGCATCAGCCTCGCGAAGTCCTGTTTCACCGCGATGATGGGGGGGACGGGTCCACCTGGACCGCGTCCGCCACCGGGCGGCGGTCCACCAGCGCGGCCCTGCGCGGGCGCTGCCGGCGCCCCTCCTGGAGGCGGCCCTCCCGCAGGCGGCCCACCGGCGCGTGCGCCGCCGCGCCCGGCGCCTGGCGGCGGGACCTGGATCAACGTGTCGCCGCTGAACCCGCGCGTGGTCGGGTCGGTGTCCTGCGCCGGGATTTCGTCTTTGCGGACGAACTTGTCCGGCAGCTCGCAGTTGATCTCGAACTCGATCGGCACGAGGTTATTGCCGCGAACCTGGCGCGTTCGGCCGGTGGCGGTGAAGCTCCGGACCGCCGCCAACTTCTGTTCGCCGCCGAGCGCCTCTCGCGCCGACGACAGCACTTGGGCGGCGTCCGGGGTCTGACCGAGGAGTGCTGGGACAGAGGCGGAGATGAGTGCCGCGAATAGCGGAAACCAAAGTCTGCGCACGCCGTTTTCTCCTTCGTATTTGACGAGTGTAAGCGAGGAAATGTCCTGTCCCAATCGCGGACAATGCGTCCCGCGAACGGTCAACGTGAGAAAAGCGATCAGCGTTCCTCAATCCGATGACGGCGCTTCGCGCCGACTAGGACAAAGCCTGCGTCCCGCACCGCGGTCTTGGCGGTCCCATGAATATAATTGCGGCATCTTTGGCTCTCACTCGAGGATCCGTGACTCGACGAACACTGTTCCTGATCCCGGTCGCGCTGTTCCTGGTTCGCACGTTCGCCGCGGGTCGCAGCACCGATTCCCACGCCCACCCTGGCTTCGACGGGATCTGGAACTCCGCCACCGCCACTCCGCTCGAACGCCCCGTGCAGTGGAAGGACAAGCCCTTCTTCACGCCCGCAGAAGCCGCCGAGTGGGAACGTCAGGTCGCTGAAAGCAATCAGGAGCCTTCGCCCCAGGCCGCCTCGAAGAACGTCGGCACCGGCACGTACAATACGATCTTCCGCGAGTTCGGCTCTCGCACCGTCAAGACCCTTCGGACCTCCATCGTTACCGACCCTCCAGACGGCCGCATTCCCGCGCTCACACCTGCGGCGGCCGCCGCCAAGCGCCGCCGTCTCGACGCGATGAAGAACGCCGCGAGCGCCCAGGATACGGGCCTTCAGGATCAATGTCTGGCGTTCGTCACCGCCGGGCCGCCCATGCTTCCGTATTCCTACAACAGCAACTACCAGATCATGCAGACGAAGGATGCGTTCGTCGTGCACGCGGAGATGATCCACGACACCAGAATCATTCGTCTGGACGGCCGTCCGCATCTTCCACCCGATATCAGGCTGTGGCTGGGCGATTCCGTCGGGCACTGGGCAGGCGCCACACTCGTGGTGGACACGACGAATTTCAATGACGGCGGCGGCTTCTACGGGGACGCAGGCGGCAACTTCGGGTGGGACCGGAATCTTCACCTGGTCGAGCGGTTCAGTCTTCTCGACGCCGATACCCTCCTGTACCGGTTCGAGATCGACGACCCCACTGCCTTCACGCAGCCTTGGAAAGGTGAACTGACCATGGCGCGGTCGCGCGGACCCATCTACGAATACGCCTGCCACGAAGGCAACTATGCATTGTCGAACTTGCTCCGCGGCTACCGCGCCAGCGAGCGGCAAGCAGCCAACCCGGCGGTGCGCTGAGCTGTTGAGTCGCCCATCATCAAATGGGCACTGGCACCGGGGCGACGTACGACTCGGTGGTCAGCTCTCTCGACGCGTCGATCTTGAACCAGAGGAGCGTGCCGAGGCACAAGAAGGTCGCCATCGGGACGAAAGGGGCGTCGTAGCTGTCGAAGCGTTCGACGATGTAGCCGTACGCGACAGAAGAGAGAAGACCTCCCACTTGGGCCGACGTGTTCATCAACCCAACCATCGACCCCGCATGCTTCCGCCCGATATCCAGGCACACGCCGAAGACCACCGACTGCTGGAAGGTGATTGCTCCATAGACGAGCGAGAGGAGGATGACGGTGAGCAGTTGCTGTCGGGCGACCATCGCGGCGAGCGTAAAAAGGCACGCACTGCCCAGTCCCGCGATGCCGAGCGATCGCCGGCCCCACTTCAAGCCCAGGCGCCGGACAAGGGCGTCGCTTGCCGCTCCGCCCGCCAGGTTCGCGCACGCCGCGACTACGTACGGCAGCGCCGACAGCACGAGGCTCCCTTCGCTGAAACCGCGTCCCCGGACGAGAAACGTGTGAAACCACGTCTGGAAGAAGGTGTACACGTAGACATAGCAGAAGGCCGTGCCCATCATGGCCAACACGCTTTCGGAACCAAACGCGATCCGCCAGGGAAAACCGTGCGCCGGTGCTTGGGGAAGATTCGCGGTCTCCGTGAGCTCCGCCAGGCCCACTCCAGGTTTCTCTGCGGGAGAGTCGCGGAACCAGGTGTACCACACAGCAGCCCAGATCACGCCCACCGCGCCGAACACGTAGAACGAGGCGCGCCATCCATAGCGGATCTGGATGGGCACGACGAGCAACGGAGCGATGGCTCCACCAATTTGGCTCGCCATCAGCATGACCCCGGAAATGCTCGCGCGCTGGCTCCGTGGGAACCACCGCGAAATGACAATGGATGCGTTCGGAAACGCGCCCGCTTCTCCCGCGCCAAAGGAGAATCTCGTCAGCAGGAGCAGGTAGTAGTTCGACATCATACCGGTCAGCGACGTGAAGGCCGACCACCACAGCACCACTCGCGTCAGCACGCGTCGCGGGCCAATGCGATCTCCCAGCGCGCCAGTGGGAATCTCGAACAGGCAATAGGACAGCGTGAACATCGCGGTCACCCATCCCCAACCGACGGGATCGATGTGCAACTCCTCCTGCATGCGAGGCCCCGCGACGGAAATACATACGCGGTCGATGTACGTGATCGCGAAGAGCAGAATGAGAAGTCCGAGGACGCGATGGCGGTATTTCATGGATGGCCCACGGTGGGGGGCGCTCCACTCTGTCACACCCGTCGCTGCGTGCAGGAAGGAATTCGTCCGGAGGGTGGACAGCACATGCGTACGACAGGCGAGTCACGGCAGGAAAATTGACGGATGTAGCCGCCTTTGCTAACGTCCGACCGGCCGTCTCGCAAGTCGTTCGCGTCGGTGACCTAAGAAAAACCGCTCCGGACTTTTCAGGAGGAGATCGATGCGTCGCGTCCAGGTGTTCTTGGCCGTTATTCTCACCGTGGTTCTCCCCCACGCCGCTCACGCACAGGTCGCTCAAGCCGAGCTGCGCGGCGCCGTCGTCGACGAAAGTGGCGGCGCCTTACCCGGCGCCACGATTACGGCGACCCACATCGACACCGGCACGGTCCGCACGACCGTGACGTCGACGACTGGTACGTACGTGATGCCGGCGCTGCCGATCGGCGCGTACAAGATCGTTGCGGAGCTCGCCGGGTTTGGAGGGGTCGCCAAGGAAGGCATCCGCCTCGCCGTCGGCGACGCAGCCACGCTCAATTTCATGCTGAAGATCGCGGCCGTCGCAGAGACGGTCACCGTCCAGGGCGAATCGCCGCTCGTCGACACCAAGAAGTCCGAGCTATCCGGGAAGGTCGAGCAGCGACAGGTGGAGGGGCTGCCCGTCAATGGCCGCGACTGGCTCGGACTCGTGTCGCTGGTGCCCGGCGCGCGCGGCAACCCCGGCGCGATTCAGGCGGGTTCGTCCGGCAGCGACATGGCGAAGTACCAGGTGGACGGCGTCGATGTGACCAATCAGTGCTGCGGCGGGTCGAATCAGGGCTACAGCATGGAGAACATCGAGGAGTTCAAGGTCGAGACCAACCGCTACGACGCCGAATACGGCCGCGTGAACGGCGCCGTCATCAATGCCGTGACCAAGTCCGGCACCAACAAGGTGCGCGGCACCGGGTTCGGCTTCTTCCGCGAGGATCACTTCTTCGGTCCATTCGGCGATGCGCCGAGTTTCTATACAGGCGTCATCGCGCCGTTCGGTCAGAAGCAGACAGGCGTCAACAGCGGTGGTCCGATTGCGCGGAACAAGGCGTTCTACTTCGCGAGCTACGAGTACCAGAAGCTCGCCGCCACGGCGCGGCCCAACACCGGCTACGCTCAGTTCGACATCAACGTGCCGGCGGATACGACTTCGCATTTCACGACGGCACGCGTCGACTTTCAGCCGAACAACGCGCACCGCTTCTTTGGCCGCATGTCGATTTACGACTGGAAGCAGATGAACGTCGGGGTCGGTGGAACGACCACCGTGTCAGGCGGCTACAACCGGCCTTCGTCGAACCACGACTTCTCGCTCGGCGACACGTGGGTCATCAGCGCGCGTGCTGTGAACGAGATCCGGATGGGGTTCTCCGCCATCAACAACAAGCTCGATTCCAACTGCTACTGCGTGCAGCTCAGTTTCCCGTCCGCGATCATCGGGTCGCCGACCAACTCGCCGCAGTGGTGGAAGGAGATGAACATCCAGGTGAACGATCTGTTCTCGTACTTCGTGCCGGCGTGGCACGGCGAGCACAGCCTGAAGATGGGCGTCCAGTTTTTCCGCCCGCACTTCTGGGGCGCGTTTCCCGATCCACCGTTCGGCCAGTTCACCTTCACGCGCGACCCCGCCAACTTCGACGATCCGTCGACCTATCCTGCACCCGTGCGCTACAACACGCAGTTGGGGGATACGTCGTACACGATCATGAACCCGACGTACGGCGGATTCCTTCAGGACAACTGGACGTTCAATCGAAACCTGACGATTAACCTCGGGATCCGATACGACGTGGAAACCGGCACGTCCAACACAGACGTGCCGAGTCCCATCCAGCCGGGCACTCGACCGCTCGACAAGAACAACGTAGCGCCGCGCATCGGCTTCGCATACGACGTCCACAGCGATGGGCGCAGCGTCATCCGCGGCGGCATCGGGCGGTACTACGACAAAGTGATGCTGAACCTGACGAGCAACGAGCGGCGGACGATTCTCGGCGAATTCGTCGGCGTCAACATCGTCAACCCGAGCTTCACGAACCCGCTGCAGGGGTTGACGTTCCAGGACTACAAGAACCTGAAGATTCCGGCGACGCTGACCGTGCTCGACAACTTCTATCAGACGCCGTACAACGACCAGATGTCGATCGGCCTCGCACAGCAGCTCAAGGCCGGCTATGCGATGCAGATCGATTACGTGCACAGCCGCGGCCACAACGAGCCGATGACGCCGTCGATCAACTTCTTCGAAGATCCCGTCACGCACCTGCCGTTGAATCCCGCACGCTACGGCCGCCCGTATCCCGCGTACACCAACATCACGATGACGACATCGACGGGCAAGTCGGCGTACGACGGCCTTCAGCTGGGTGTCAACGGGCGGACGAATCGGCTCACCCTCGGCGTCACGTATACGCTGTCTCGCACGTACGACAACCACAACGGCAACCGCGGCGGGACGCCGACCAACTGGTTCAACCTCAACGACGAATATACGTACGCCAGCTCCGACCAGCGCAATCGCTTCGTCGTCAACGCCGTGACGATGCTGCCCTTCAACGTGCAGGCATCGGCGATCTTCTTCGTTGGTTCGCCGCGGCCGATCGGCGTGGGGTCGAATCTCGATCCGTTCGGCCTCGGCTACAACGGACGATGGCTGGACGCGACCGGCAAGACGATTCCGCGTAACAGCGAACGGACCGGGTGCGTGGCCTGCTTCCCTGTCACGATCAACGGGGTCACGACATACGAGAGTGTGTCAGGCTGGGATCGCAAGGTCGATTTCAGGTTCGCGAAATCGGTGCGGGCGCAGCACGTCACGATGCAGGCGATGCTGGATCTCTTCAACGCCTTCAACATCAAGGACGCGACCGGCTACACCACGAACTACTTCTCGCGGACGTACTTGCAACCGTCGGTGTCGACGAACTTGTTCTATCAGCCGCGTCAGATCCAGTTCGGCTTTCGCGTCAGCTACTGACTGACGACGCGCACCAAGCGCGACAGAGCAGCCGAGACGGCTGGCGCAGGCTGTCGAGGTTCGAGGAGCCCGGCATGCACACAACACGGCAATTGATCGCAGTCGCGATCGTCTGGCTCGCGATTCCGCCGAGCGGCGTGCGTGTCGCGTCGCCGGCCGAGGCGCCCGTTGCGCCGACAGCGCGGTCGCAGGCGCCGGACGCGGGCGACGTGGCTGAAGGGATGCGACTGTACCTGCAAAAGGGAGATTGCCAGGCGTGTCACGGGTGGGCGGCCGACGGCCGGAAGATGGACAGCCAGATGCCGGACGGATCGAACCTGCGCGAGACGCGGCTCGACCGCGCCCGGCTCGTCACGACCATCAAGTGCGGACGGCCCGGCACCGGCATGCCCGCGTTCGACAAGTTCGCCTACAGCGACGGCCGCTGCTTCGGCATGAAGCTGGCCGATCTCAAGTCGCCGATGCCCGATCCACCGGCGACGTTTCAACAGCGCGAGATCGAGCTCGTCGCAGACTTCCTGATGGCGAAGGTCGTCGGCAAAGGTCCGATGGATCGCGCCAAGTGCATCGAGTACTGGGGGTCGGAGGTCGAGGCGTGCAAGGGGCTCAAATAACGATCACGGATCAACGCTCAACGTTCAACGCTCAACGCTCAACGCTCAACGCTCAACGCTCAACGCTCAACGCTCAACGCTCAACGCTCAACGCTCAACGCTCAACGTGCGAAATCCGGCTATGTCACGGGGCTG
>Ga0114129_10017122_pt1 | contig 10321 bp, 8 predicted proteins | sample RhiMetdeltSRZDD1_FD_80071 | JGI IMG/M metagenome (GOLD analysis project Ga0114129, IMG submission 80071) | Populus rhizosphere microbial communities from Tennessee, USA - Rhizosphere MetaG P. deltoides SRZDD1 (version 2) (version 2) | ecosystem: Host-associated > Plants > Roots > Rhizosphere >... | reverse complement strand
TTGGGACGATCATTTTCAGGCGCGACACCACCGGGAAGGTGACGGCGTTGAGCGTCGTAGAGGATCGGGTCTGGGACTTGCGGTTTACAAAGCGGTGACGCGACGGTCGCGATTATCCGCGAACGATGAAGACGTCGAACGTCGAACGACGAACGTCGCCGTCAGGGAAGTACAGCCGTGATGTTCCGTTTCGGCACCTGCCCGACCTTGATCTGCGTGATCTCCTTGCGCGCCGCGACGTCGATCACGGACACCGAATTCGATCCGGCGTTGGCCACGTAGACGCGCTTGCCGTCGGGCGTGAACGTCAGCCAGTCGGGGTGGTGGCCCACCTTCGATTCGCCGAGCAGCTTCAGATCGGGCAGGGAGAACATGTAGATGCGCGTGTTCATCTTGCTCAGCGCGCAGAGCGTCTTGCCGTCGGGCGACACGGCCAATCCATGCGACGGCGATCCTTGCAGCCCTTCCGTGACGCGCTCCGCCGCCGGGAGCTCGGGGAGCGCGATGCGATCCGCGATCTTGTGCGCTGCGAAATCGACGATGATGAACCCGTTGAAGCCTGACTGCTGGACGAAGATGCGCTTCGTCGATCCATCGGCGTTCGTCTCGAACGCCATCGGCCGTACGCCTTCGGGCGTTGGCAGCGTCCACAGGATTTCCTCGGTCGCCTGATCGATGACGGTAATCTTGCGCCCCGGGATCGAGCCGGCGACGACGGATTTGCCGTCCGGCGTGACGTAGACGTTGTGGATGCCGCCCTCGGTGCGGATGCTCTTCACGCGCGTCAGCGTCGTGGTGTCGATGACGTCGATCGCGCCGGCGCCCGCGACGATGGCGGCGTACACGCGCTTGCCGTCCCGGCTGACCGCTACGTTGTTCGGGTGATTGGTGAGCGGAATGTGCTTGATCACCTTGAGCGTTTTCAGATCGGCAACGTCCAGCGTCGACTCGGCCTCGTTGGTCACGTACAGATGTCTGCCGTCCGGCGCCGCCGCCGCGCCGTGGTTGACCTCGATTCCGCCGATCTCACCGACCACCTTGTTGGTGACCGGATCGATCAACATCACGCTGTCGCCGGCCGCGTTGGTCTGGACGATCCGGACGGTTGCGGCGTGGAGGCTCGCAGCGGCCAGAAAGACCGCCAGGACAGAAAGCTTGGTCTGCATAAGAGAACACTTTAAACTACCGGGCCATGTGGCTGATCCTCTTTTTGCTCGCCGCCGCGCAGTCCGGCTCGTCGCCGCCGCCGGCGTCGACCCTCGACTACGAGACGTTCAAAGCCAAGGTGCAGCCGCTCCTGACTGAAAAGCGGCCCGGTCACGCGCGCTGCATCGTCTGCCATTCGACCGGCACGGCGTTCCGCCTCCAGCGCCTGCCGGCGGGGCGGTCGGCGTACACCGAGGAGGAATCGCGGAAGAACTTCGAGGCCGTGGTCCGCGTCGTGGTGCCTGGCGTGCCGACCAAGAGCCGGCTGTTGACGATGCCGCTGGCGCACGAGGCGGGCGGGACGGAATTCCATCCGGGCGGAAAACACTGGGAATCGCAGAACGACCCGGAATGGAAGACGCTCGCCGAGTGGGTCAGGAACGCGGCCAGCTCGCCGCCTGATCGATTGCGGCGGTGATTCCGCTAGTACTTCGCAGGGAATTTGTTCATACTATGGGCAGCCAACCGGCCGTGGCGCACGAGGCGCCCCACACAAGGAGACGACATGGCGAAGAAAGCAGCGAGCAAACGGAAACCGAACGCGGCCTTCATGCGGCCGGTGCAGCCGAGCGACACCCTCGCGGAAGTCGTCGGCAACAAGCCGATTCCGCGGACGGAGGTGACCAAGCGGCTCTGGGCGTACATCAAGAAGAACAAGCTGCAGGATCAGAAAAACAAGCGGATGATCAAAGCCGACGACACACTGAAATCGGTGTTCGGCGGCAAGGCAACCGTCAACATGTTCGAGATGACGAAGCTGGTGAACAAACACCTCAAGTAACCCGCCATGGCTAATGGCTCATGGCCCATGGCTAAATATTGGGGGGTTCCCCCCGGCACTTAGCCATCAGCCATTCAGCCATTAGCCATGAGTCCTGTCCTCGACACCCACGGCATTTCGCTCCACTACGACATCGTCGGCGACGGGGAGCCGCTGCTGTTCCTGCACGGGGGCCTCGGCTGCGGCGACAACTGGCGATACATCTTCACCGCGCCGCCGGAGGGCTATCGCCTGATCGCGCCCGATCAGCGCGGTCACGGCGCGTCCACGAACCCGTCGCGCGCGTTCACGTTCCGCCAGGTCGCCGCCGACACGTTCGCCTTGCTCGACCACTTGAAGGTGGATCGCGTCAAGGCGATTGGCGTCAGCGGCGGCGGCATCGCGCTGCTGCACATGGCGACGCGGCAGCCCTCGCGCATCGAGTCGATGGTCATCGTCAGCGCGCCGCCGTACTTTCCCGCGCAGGCGCGCGCGATTCAAGCGCAGTTCACGGAAGCGATGCTGCCCGAGAGCGAACGCGCCGCGCTCAGACGGCGGCACAAGCACGGCGAGGATCAAATCCAGGCGCTCTTCGAGGCCGTGAAGGGCTTCGCGGCCGACTACGACGATGTGAGCTTCACACCGCCGCTGTTGGCGACGATCACCGCGCGCACGCTGATCGTGTTCGGCGATCGCGATTTTCTCTATCCCGTCAGCCTGGCGTTCGACCTGCACGCGGCGATTCCGCGCTCGCATCTCTGGGTGGTGCCGAACGGTGGACACGGTCCGGTGTTTGGCGCCGACGGTCCGCGATTCGTGGAGACGGCGATGGCGTTTCTGCGCGGCGATTGGGATTAACACTTCGCCAGAAGCGCCACCACGGAGAACACGCACCTGAATTCTCCGAACCGAGGCCACGGATTCTTCTAGGTACGTTTCCGTGTCCTCCGGTTGTTGCCGTGACCTCCGTGGTAGAGCCGTTCCGTATGTTACGATCCGCACTCTTCCATCATGCAAACACGTCGCTTTTTACCGGGACTGATCGTCCTCTTCATCGGCAGCGGCTGCGCGGCGCTCGTCTACGAGATCGTCTGGTTTCAGCTGCTGCAGCTCGTGATCGGATCGTCCGCCATCTCGCTCGGCATTCTGCTCGGCACGTTCATGGGCGGCATGTGCATCGGCAGCCTGCTCCTGCCGCGCGCGATCGCCGCGCGCGAGCACCCGCTGCGCGTCTACGCCTTTCTCGAGCTCGGCATCGGCGTGTGCGGCGTGCTGATTCTGTTCGGCATGCCGCTCGTCGGTGGCGTGTACAGCGCATGGGCCGGCACGGGCTTCGCCAGCATCGTCTTGCGCGCCATCGCGGCCGGCATCTGTCTGCTGCCGCCCACGATCCTCATGGGCGCGACGCTGCCGGCGATCTCGCGCTGGGTGAAGGCGACGCCCGACGGTGTGGCGTGGCTCGGCTTCTTCTACGGCGGCAACATCGCGGGCGGCGTCGCCGGCAGCCTGATCGCCGGCTTCTACCTGCTACGCGTGTACGACGTCGCGACGGCGACCTACGCGGCGGTGCTCCTGAATGTCGTCGTGGCGGCGGTTGCGCTCATCCTGGCCCGCCGCACCACGTACGAGCCGGATGCGGCGTCGACGGCGCACCCCGGCGGTCCGGCGGGCTCTCGGGCCGTTTACGTGAGCATCGCGCTGTCTGGACTGACGGCGCTTGGCGCGGAGGTGATCTGGACGCGGCTGTTGTCGCTCCATTTCGGCGGCACGGTGTACGCCTTTGCGTTGATCCTCGCGGTGTTCCTGGTCGGCCTCGGCATCGGCAGCACCGTCGGCGCATCGGTGGCGCGGACCACGGCGCATCCGCGCCGCGCGCTCGGCTGGTGTCAGCTTGGCGTCTGCGGCGCCATGGCGTGGGCGGCGTTCCAGCTCACGGAGTCGCTGCCGTACTGGCCGATCAACCCGTCGCTCGTCACGACGCCGTGGTACACCTATCAGCTGGATCTCGTCCGCTGTTTGTGGGTGGTGCTGCCGGGGGCGATGTTGTGGGGCGCGAGCTTCCCGCTCGCCCTTGCGTCGGTCGCCACAACCGAGCCGGACGCGGCGAGGCTCGCCGGCGGCGTGTACGCGGCGAATACCGTCGGCGCGATCGTCGGATCGATGGTCACCAGCTTCATCCTCGTGCCGCGGATCGGCAGCTCGCACGCGGAGCAGGCGCTGATCATCGTCTCGGCGCTCTCCGCGCTGCTGATGCTCGAGCCGTCGTACAGCGGCACGACAGCGGGGAAGCCGCGGTTCAACCTCGTCGGTTCGCTGGTGCTCGCCGTCGCGATGGTGGCCGCGGGACTGTTCGCGCGAAGCGTGCACGAGCTCCCCGGCCTGCTGGTCGCCTACGGCCGCTATTCGGCGACGCGCATCGGCCAGGCCGACATCATTTACGTGGGCGAAGGCGTCAACGCGTCGGTCGCGGTCTCGGAGCTCTCGAACGGCGTGCGCAACTACCACAACGCGGGCAAGGTTCAGGCCTCGAGCGAGCCGCAGGACAAGCGGCTGCAGCGGATGCTCGGCCATCTCACGACGCTCATTCCGAGGCAGGCGAAGAAAGTGCTCGTGATCGGCTGCGGTGCGGGCGTGACCGCCGGCGCCGTTTCGATCGATCCCGGGGTCGAGCACGAAACGATCGCGGAGATCGAGCCGCTCGTGCCCGAGGTGGTGTCGACCTATTTCAGTCAGCACAACTTCGACGTCGTCAAGAACCCCAAAGTCCACGTCATCATCGACGATGCGCGCCACTTCGTCGAAGCCACGGACGAGAAGTTCGACGCAGTGACCTCCGATCCGCTGGACCCATGGGTGAAGGGGGCGGCGATGCTCTACACCACCGAGTTCTTCGAGATGGTGAAGAAGCACCTGAACCCCGGCGGGGTCGTGACGCTGTTCGTGCAGCTCTACGAGAGCAACACCGACGCGGTGAAGAGCGAAATCGGGACGTTCCTCGAAGTCTTCCCGAATGGCGTCGTCTGGGGGAACACGAACGAGGGCAAGGGGTACGATCTCGTGCTGCTCGGCCAGGTCGAGCCGACGAAGATCGATGTGGACGCGATCGAAGCGAAGCTTCAGCGGCCGGAATACGCGCCGGTGAAGCAGTCGCTGCGCGAGATCGGCATGCACTCGGCGGTGGATCTCTTTTCCACCTACGCCGGCCGGAAGCCGGATCTCGATCCGTGGCTCCGGACCGCGCAGATCAACCACGATCGCAACCTGCGGCTGCAGTATCTGGCCGGCCTGGGCCTGAATCTGTACCAGGCCGACGTCATCTACTCGGAGATGCTGCGCTACGTGTCCAGAACGCCCGACGATCTGTTCATCGCGTCCGACGCGACGAAGCAGAGCCTCTTCAGCGCGATTCAGCGGGCGCAGGGAAGGTAAGAAATCGGGGTGACGTATGACCGATGTCTCGCGTCGCGAGATGCTCATTTCGCTCGCGGCCGGCGCGCTCCCGATGGGGGCGCTGCGCCGTGATGCGCCTGGCGATCCGCTGGTGAAGCCGTTGCGCGGCGCCTTGATGATCCTCCACACGCCCTTCACGGCCGGCGGCGAGGTGGACTGGGCGAGCCTCGCTCGCGAAGCGCAGTTCGTCGACCGCTGCGGCGCCCACGGCATCGTCTGGCCGCAGGGATCCAGCAGCGTCGGCACGCTGACCAAAGAGGAGCGCCTGCGTGGCATGGAGATCCTTGCGCAGGCGGTGCGCGGCCATCGGGTGGCGCTCGTTCTCGGCGTGCAGGGCAAAAACATCGCCGAAATGCTCGAGTACACCGCACGCGCCGAAACGCTGGCGCCCGATGCCGTGATCGCGATGCCGCCGACCGTCGCCGATTCTCTCGAGGACTACCGGACGTATTTCCGGGCGCTCGCCGGCGCGACGAGGCGGCCCGTCATCGTCCAGACCAGCGGCGGCGCTCGCGGTCTCGTCCCCTCCACGGCGATGATCGTCGAGCTGGCGCGCGAGTTCCCGCATTGCGGATATGTCAAAGAGGAAAGCGAGCCGTTCGTCGATCGGCTGAAGGCCGAGCTCGCGCGGCGCGACGTGATGAAGGGCATCTTCTGCGCGAACCTTGGCGTCAACTGGCTCTACGCGATGCGGCTCGGCGTGGACGGCGTGGTCACCGGCAACGGCATGTACGCGGATCTGTTCGCGAAGATCTGGCAGTTCCACGAACAGCAGAAGGCCGCGGAGCTGCGCGACGCCTACAGCAAGTTCCTGCTGATGCGGAACCTGAACGAGCAGGTGCCCGGCGCCGATCTGTACATCATGAAGAAGCGCGGCATCTTCAAGACGACCGTCGTCCGCACCGCTCGCCCGACGCCTGGCCAGCCGCCGGCGATCACCGAGCGCATGTACGCGCCGGCGGACATCGAGGAAATCGAGTATCGCTTCGCCGCGCTCGAACCTTATTTGATCTCGAACAGGTAGATGCGTGACGCGCGACCGTCGATTTCGCGGTCGTGCACGGTCCCCCGCGGCACCCAGGCGGCGCGCGGCCGCTGGCCGTCGATCGCGACGGCCACCGCGTCGCGCGTGTGTCTGTGCGATCCAGTGGACGGCGGTTTCGCGAACTCCCAGACGACGACGCGCTCGTTGTCCAGCCTCTGCGTGGCGTCTTCAGCCGCAAACGCGCGTGTGCCGGCGGTCGCCGCGTCAGTTCCGTAGCTGCCCGAGTGCTTCATCTCGACGAACACCGCGCGCAGCGGCGAATCGCTGACGCCTTCCTCGATGTGCGTGACGCCTTCGCGCTGGAACGCGATGTCCCAGGCCTTGGTCGAGACCGGTCGCTTCGCTCCTTCGGGCGAAATGATCAGGCGATCGCCGGGCTCGTAGTACACGCCGACGAGGTCGTAGATGTGGCGGTGCAGCGGCGACGGCTGTCCCTCGAGCCACGCGATGTTCCAGACCTGCACCCGATCGTTGTCGAGAATCTTGACGGCGCCGGCGCGCGGATAGGCCGGCGGCAGGTTGGCGGGGGTCTGTGTGGCGACGGCGAGCAGCGCGGCGGCGACCCATCGCATATTCGGGGCTCCGTTCATCCCCGACGACGATTCTAATCCCGGACGACTCAGCTCGCCTTGTTACCAGATCCCAGGGAGCAGACGGTGGGGCACTCTCGCGACAAAGGCCGGCCACCGGGCATCTCGTGACAGGACGTGCTCCTCCGCAAGGATCCGGTGGAGCAGACATGTCCACCCGGCCAACGTCAACGCGACGGTGCCGGCGTTCCATTCCTGAAGGTTGTACCCGATGTCGCCAATCACGTACGACAGATACATCGGATGGCGTACGAAGCGGTACGGGCCCTGGGTCGCCAGGCAGCGCAGCGCTGGCCGGACCCCGAACGACCTGCCGAGGCTGAGAAGGCTCGCGAGGCTCAGAAACGCGGCGATCGTGACGAGGACGAGCCCTCCAGTGGGCCACACGGGCTCGCCGGGCATCGATTCCAGATAGGACATCTGGGCATATGGGTACGCGTAGGCGCCGACAACGGCCGCGCCGGACACGAGCGAGTGATCCTGCACGAGAGGCGGGCGCCTCGTGAAAGCGATCGCGAGAACCAGCAGGTGCTGCGAGATGTAGATCCAATCGACGACTGTGAATCCGGGCGTGAACCTGACCAGGAATGCCAGCTCGGCGAAGGTGACGCTGAACAGGAGAAAGTCGGAGAACCGTCGCTCCGACAGACCAACGTTGTGGAGGCACGAACTGAGCGTCGTCACTCAGCATGAGATCTATGCATCCCGATGGCCGGTGGACCGAGGATCGTGAAGGACGAGAGCATCGTGCGCTGTACGCGAGCGGGAAAGCGGCTGGCGCACGCATGCAGTCACAGATGGTCGTCGTCAGGTCACCGCCTTTTGGCACGGAGCGGCATTGGCGAATTGGAGAGTCGGTGTATGCTCCGCCGATGACACGACTGAGCATCGCGCGTGTCCGCGCCGTCCTGATCTTCGTGCTCCTTGGTCCGTTGGCCGCCGCGGTCCTCACGGACGCGGTTCGTCCAATCGTGGTCCGCGCGCAGGGAGGACCAGTCGACGCCAGCCTGTACTCGGGCCTGCGCTGGCGATCGATCGGGCCGTTCCGGAGCGGCCGGGTCAACGGGGTGACGGGCGTGCCCGGGCAGCCGAACGTCTTCTACATGGGATCGGTCGGCGGCGGGGTGTGGAAGACCACGAACGCCGGCCGCACCTGGTTTCCGGTTTTGGATTCGCAGCCGATCGCCTCGATCGGCGCCATTGCCGTCGCGCCGTCGGCTCCTGACGTTGTCTACGTCGGCACCGGAGAAGCCGACATGCGGTCGCAGATCTCGTACGGCAACGGCATGTACAAGTCCACCGACGCGGGCAGGACGTGGACGCACATCGGGCTCGACCTTACTCGTCAGATTGGCAGAGTTGTTGTCGATCCGCGGGATCCGAACGTGGTGTTCGTGGCGGCGCTGGGGCATGTGTACGGCGCCAACCCCGATCGCGGCGTGTACCGCTCGCGAAACGGCGGCGCGGCGTGGGAGAAGGTGCTCTTCAAGAGCAACGACATCGGCGCGATCGACCTCGCGTTCGAGCCGGGCAATCCGCAGGCGATCTATGCGGCGCTGTGGAACACGCGGCGTCCGCCCTGGAGCGTCTACCCGCCGTCGTACGGGCCGGGCAGCGGCCTCTACAAATCGACGGATGGCGGCGCGAACTGGCAGCAGCTGACCAACGGCTTGCCGACCGAGGGCCTGGGGCGGATCGGCATCGCCGTCGCGCCATCGAGCCCTCGCCGCGTGTACGCGATTGTCGATGCCAGAGCGGGTGGCCTCTACCGATCGGATGATGCCGGCGCTACGTGGACGAAGGCCTCCACCGACAACCGCATCTGGGGGCGCGGCTGGTACTTCGGCAAGGTCGTCGTCGACCCGAAGAATGCCGATCTGGTGTACGTGTCGAACACCGGCATGTACCGTTCGCGGGACGGCGGCAAGACGTTTGGCGAGCCGTTCAAGGGATCGCCGGGCGGCGACGACTATCATCAGCTCTGGATCTATCCCGACGATGGCAATCGGATGATCGCTGGAGGCGATCAGGGCGCCGTCATCAGCGTCGACGGACTCGCCGACCATCCGACGTGGAGCTCGTGGCTGAATCAGCCGATCGCGGAGCTGTACCACGTCGCACCCGACTACAACTTCCCCTATTGGGTGACCGGCGCGCAGCAGGACAGCGGCGCGGTGCGCGTACGCACGCGCGGGAAGTTCGCCAACATCACCATGCGCGACTGGGAGCCCTTGTGCGCCGGCGGCGAGGCTGGCTATACCGCGCCCGATCCCCTGAATCCGTCGATCATGTTCGGCGGCACCGTGACCCGGTGCAACGTGGACACGGGTGAATCGAAGAACGTGACGCCCGAAGTGAACCTGCCCGCTCCGGCGCGCCACACGTGGACGAACCCGCTGGTGTTCTCCCTTGCGGATCCGCACGCGCTCTACTTTGGCGATCAGTTCCTCTTCAAGACGACCGACGGCGGCGAACACTGGTCGCGCCTCAGCGACGACCTCACGCGTCCCAATCCGGTCGATCCGCCGAACCTCGATGCGGCGACCGCTGCCGATTTCGAACCCAACCGCGGCAAGGGCGGCGTCATCTACACGATCGCGCCGTCGCCGCTCCGCGCGCCGCTCATCTGGATTGGCACCGACGACGGGCTGATCAAGAAGACGGAGGACGACGGCAAGACGTGGCAAGACGTGACGCCGCGCGAGCTCACCCCGTGGAGCAAGGTCGTGATGATGGACGCGTCGCATTTCGACGCGAACGAGGCGTACGCGGCCATCGATCGACACCGGCTCACCGACAACGAGCCCTACATCTACCGCACGAAGGATGGCGGCAAGACGTGGCAGAAGATCACGCGCGGGCTGCCGGCCGGCGTCTACATGCAGACCGTGAAGGAAGATCCGAAGAAGCGCGGGCTGCTCGTCGCCGGCACCGAGCTCGGGGTCTTCATCTCGTTCAACGACGGCGACGACTGGCAGTCGCTGCAGCTCAATCTGCCGGCGGCGTCGAACCGCGACCTGGCGTTCAAGGACAACGATCTCATTGTTGCGACGCACGGCCGCGGGTTCTGGGTGCTCGACGACATCAGCGCCCTGCGCCAGATGGGGCCGGAGGTGACCGCCGGCGACGCGTTTCTGTTCAAGCCCGGCGACGCCATCATCCTGCCGACGCCGACCGACGACGGGACGCCGACGCAGAAGGACGAGGCGTGGGCGGAAAACCCGCCGACCGGCGCGATCGTCGACTACTGCATCAAGTCGGCTGGAGGAT
>Ga0114129_10017121_pt1 | contig 10321 bp, 4 predicted proteins | sample RhiMetdeltSRZDD1_FD_80071 | JGI IMG/M metagenome (GOLD analysis project Ga0114129, IMG submission 80071) | Populus rhizosphere microbial communities from Tennessee, USA - Rhizosphere MetaG P. deltoides SRZDD1 (version 2) (version 2) | ecosystem: Host-associated > Plants > Roots > Rhizosphere >... | reverse complement strand
TGGAGAAGATTTACAGAGAGCAGGCTCTTTTTCCCTCTTGTTGCCTTATCTCTCATCCTGCTTTTTGATTTTATTTTTATCCCGGGCTTTTTTAACATCGAGAACCGGGATGGCAACCTGCATGGCAGCCTGGTGGACATTCTGCGAAACGGTTCCACCGTGATGCTGCTGGCGATTGGGATGACACTTGTGATCGCCACGGGGGGAGTCGATCTTTCTGTGGGCGCGACGATGGCGATTGCGGCTTCGGTAGCAGGGATTTTGATGAATCCCTCCGCGCTTCGGAATGAAGTCTTTTTTGTAACAGATCCCAATTACACCTTCCAGCCGCTTTGGCTGGTGATCGTGGCAGCCCTGATCGTATCGCTCCTCTGCGGGTTTTGGAACGGACTACTGGTTGCCTACATGAGAATCCAACCCATGGTGGCGACGTTGATTCTGATGATCTCTGGGCGCGGGATTGCACAATTGATCACGAACGGGCTGAGAGTCCAGATCACCTACCGGCCCTATGCGTTTATAGGACAAGGCTGGGTTGTCCTGCCGTTTTCCTTATATATTGTGGGCATTGTGTTCGTCATCACCTGGCTCATGACTCGCAAAACCGCCATCGGAATGTTCATCGAATCGGTGGGCATCAATTTCCGTTCCAGTTATTTCAGCGGCGTGGATGAAAAGAAAATCAAATTGCTCGTCTACACGTTTTGCGGCTTCTGCGCCGGGATTGCAGGGCTGGTGGCCAGTTCAAATGTCAAGACCTCGGATGCCAATAACATTGGTCTCACGACCGAACTGGATGCCATTCTGGCAGTGGTGATCGGCGGGACGGTGATGGCAGGCGGACGCTTTTCGCTGTTGGCAAGTATGGTCGGGGCTCTGGTGATGCAAGCCATCACTCAATCCATGTATGCGATCGGTGTTCCGGCGTTTGCTCTTCAGGCGATCAAGGCAATTGTTGTCGTCCTTGTGATCCTCCTATATTCGGACCAGGTGAGAGGTTTTGTCCAGAGGATCAGCGCGCCGAAAAAAGAGGTGTAGCCATGCAGCAGCGGATCAGCAATTTTTTCTCCACAAATCGTAAGTTTCTTCCGTTAATGTCCACAGCTTTATTGGCTTTTGTTGCATATGCGATCGGAGCCTATCTTTTCGCTGGCATGCGGAATCCGCAGGTCTTCTTTAACTTGTTCCGAAATAGTTCTTATCTTTTGATCAGCGGCATTGGCATGACGTTTGTGATTCTCACCGGCGGTATTGACCTATCGGTCAGCGGTGTGGTGGCGCTGACGACTGTCGCCTCTGCCGTATTACTCCGGGAAGGTTGGAATGCCTGGGCAGTCATTTTTCTCATGCTGGCGATGGGAATGAGCCTGGGTGCGATCATGGGAACCTTTATTGTTAAGTTGAAGGTTCAACCGTTTATCGCGACGCTCGCAGGGATGTGGTTTGCGCGAGGCATGTGTTTCTTTATCAGCGACGATGCGGTCCAGATTAGTGATCGCGTCTTTAAAATTCTTGGTAAAACAAAACTCCTCATCCCGGGGCTGACAGAAGTTGCCGTCAGCCAGGGGAATCCTGCACCCTATATCGATATCCCTGTCGTGGTTGCGTTTCTGCTTTTGATTGCTGCCGTCTATATCGCCCAATACACACGCTTTGGGCGTACTGTGTATGCCATCGGTGGGAATGAGGGCAGGAATGAACAGTCTGCCCGTTTAATGGGGTTGCCCGTTGATAGAACCAAGTTATTGGTGTATACATTCAACGGGTTTTGTTCCGCATTGGCAGGGCTCTCATTTTGTCTGTTTGTCGAATCAGGGCATGGTTTGTATGCGCCCGGGCTCGAACTGGAGGTGATCGCTTCCGTGGTGATGGGCGGAACGATGCTGACCGGAGGCGCAGGGTATGTGTTTGGCACATTGTTTGGTGTCCTGGTGCTGGCTGTCACTCAGGTTCTGATTCAGTTCACCGGATCGCTCAGCTCGTGGTGGACAAAAATTGTCATCGGCATACTGACGCTCATTTTTATTGGGGTCCAGACCGTGCTGGCAAACCAAAAAAGCGGTCCACGAGCTGCCCAGGCGAGCCCGGCAGCCATGGCTGTTCGCCGCAGACGGCAAAGGCTCGCTTTGGGGCTTGGCGCGGTTGGGATGCTGGCAGTGGTTGGGCTCTTCACTTCCTCCAGGCTGGGCTTACTTTCCTCCGCGGAAACCCCGGAAGCTGCTCGCTGTGTCATTAAGCCATTCCGTGAGGAAGAAGCTGCAAACCTGATAAAGGATGGCGCGGTCATTGTCTATAACCGGACTGCCGGACCCCTTTGCGTTGATGAGTTGTTCGCAATCTATCCCGATGGACGCGTGGTTGGTAACGACGGCATCAGCACTGTTGAAAAACAGGTGGATCCGGCTGAGGTGGAACAGATCCTTGCCAAGATCAGCGGGGAATACAAATGGTTTACAGACGCCATCTACGGAAGATATCTCACTCCCTGCCGGCAATGTTTTGCGCACAATGTCAGCATTTCGTATCAGGGTCAGGAAAAGACAGTTTCCCAGGTGGATGGCACCGCCAGTATGCCGCTTGGATATACCTTGACCCTGGCTGGGATTCGATCTTTGCTCCCTGAGATGAATCCGGCTCCATAGCTGGTGCAAACCCTGGGGACGAAATGATTTCCTGTGTATCCGGCTTGATAGCTGTTAGAGCTGACTGTTGGTGTACCGAAGGAATTTGACGCAAAAGGAGAAGGAAAGATGACTGTTAGAAGGATGCTCATTCCCGTCCTCCTGATCTATGCTTTTTTTACTTTCGCCTGTGTTTATGTTGTGTTACCAGAAGGTCTGGAAGTTGCTGATCTGGTGGAAGGTTCAGAATTTAAAGTATGGAATGCTGTCGTGACAAATGTGGGCAAATCGGAGGCGGGAGATTTACATGTCGATATCACGATTCGAAACGATACAGGGGATTGGAGTACGATGCAGGCTGTGGAAGATAAACCAGCTGTGCTCACCACCGGCGATGGAAAGACCACAAATTGCGAAACCATGTTTGTCGGCACGGGGGGGCATCGGCTCGCCCCGGGTTTTCAAATGCGTGGTTACACGGTCCTGAACGAGGGCGAGCCGGAAACCCAGCTTCTGTATGTGGAGTGCAAGGGCGCGACCGCTGATGCCGGATCGAAACTCTCAATCGACTATGTCAGTTTTAGTGGTGATCTCTACGATTATGAAGCGGAGGCAAACAAAGCTGAGGGTGTGTTGGAGTTAAATCTTGACGAGGTGGTTACGGATCTGGTGTATCCGGTTGCGGTACCCGTTGATGGTTTGATTCAGGATACAGGGATCGACATCACCGCGTTAAGCGACAATGTCGTCAATCTCCTGGATGTTCAGCGAACGGACACTGGCTTCCAATTCAACTGGCAAAATTTCAACCCTACGAAATTTCCATTAAAAACCCACATTGGCACTCCTCCGGTCATAGGTTCAGACGGAATCATCTATGGCATATTTGAGTCCCTGGATATCGTGCCCATCCCGCTCACCCCGGCAAATGAAAAAATGGAATGGTCCACAGAGGTTGCGGTCCCACAGGATGTTAAAGGTTTGTATATTCTGCTGGGTGTCGAGTCGAAGAGCCCGCGGAACTATTCATTCTATGTTCTCGATATCAGTGACAAATAGATACCCGACACTTGAAGCTTTTGCACACGATATCGTTTATTCGATGACAATGACATGCCAATGAAGCTTGCTCGTTTCCTATGGAGCAGTGTTGGTTTTGCCTTGATCCTATTTGCCTGTACGGCTGCGCCGCAAACGGCCACCGTCGTCGCAACAACACCTCCTGAATGGTTCGGTATGGAGTTGGTCGATGCCCAAACCGGTGAGACCTTCACAATGAATGAGTATGCCGGCAAGGTTGTCCTGCTCGAAACCATGGCAATCTGGTGTCCGAACTGTGTTGTTCAGGGCCATGAGGTCCGAAAGCTGCATGAGGCGCTTGGACACCCGGAGGATCTGATCTCCGTTACCCTGGATGTTGATATTAATGAAGATAGTGCCTCGCTTAAAGAATACGCTTACGGATATGGGTTTGACTGGCACTTTGCTATCGCGCCGCTTGAAGTTGCCCGCGCACTTGGAAACTTATACACTGCCCAGTATTTGAATCCACCGCTTTCCCCTATGCTGATCATCGATCGCGATGGGAATGTCCATCATCTGGAATATGGCCTAAAAGATGCGGATACACTCCAGGAGATTGTTGAACCTTACCTGGCGAAATAAGCCACCATGGATAACGTCGCGGTCACATCCCTGCTGCTTGGTCTTTTGGCGACGACCAGTCCGTGTATATTGCCACTTTATCCTGGTTTTTTGGCGTATCTGAGCAATCAGAATGAGATAGGCAGGCAAAAGTACTTTTTGGGGCTGTTCGTGCTTTTCGGTGTGCTGACCATGATGCTTGCTCTCGGCGGGCTGATCGCCTTGCTGGCGGTACCTATTGGGAGTATTCTGCTATATATCGTCCCAGTTGCGGATCTTCTCATTCTAACTCTGGGAATTCTGCTCCTGCTGGATCGCAATCCATTTAAGACGCTGCCACAAATTCAATTACCTGCATTTCGTCACCCCTTCAGGAATGCCTATGCTTATGGACTGCTTTACGGTCCGATCGCGCTTCCGTGTTCGGGCCCCCTGGTCGTCAGCATCTTCGCCCTGTCATTCACAGCCGGAGAAGCTCTCCGTCAATTATGGACTTTTCTCTGGTTTGGGCTGGGACTCGGTATACCACTCCTGATTCTTTCATTTCTCTCTGCTGCGTTTCAACACCGGTTGACCACGCTGTTCGCTCGTCATAGCAGAATTGTCAACTTTGTTGCAGGTCTGCTTCTGGTTGGTGTTGCTCTATATGATCTGGCTACGAACTGGGATGTATTGAAACTCTTTTTTAAGATTCTAAGCGTTTCCCGGCTTATTCACGAATGACCTTCATCATTATCCTGCGCACCTACGTCAACTACGCACTGGATATCAGTGAAAAGTAAATCAAAAGCTCTCTTATTCCACGATGACCCAATCGCTTCCGCTGCGTCCAAAGACTTCAGGGGAATACATCTCCTCCGCTTTCGCGGGCGGGACAATAAAAGTGCCAGGAGTGGTTGCGCGCGCAAAGTAGGTGTACTCATAGACTCCATCCCACAGCAATGACGTGAACGCTTCGGCGCGGTGATCGCGCATGTTTTGATGTTCATACCATGGGCCCCACCACCACGTATAGCGATACTCCGGGCTGGTTGGGTCGCGCGGAATGTTTTCGGAGACGGCGAGTGCCGGATTCATAATTTCAAGACCAGCAGGGAGGGGATCCACCAGAGCAACATGATAGCGGCGGTTATCGGTCACCATTGTGATCTTGACCCGCACCTTCGACCCAGCTTTGATATGCCAGATGCCGTCGTCATCCTGATAGACATCCTCAGGGTTATCTACACCCTCATAGCTGCGTTGGACCACGAAGCCCATCTCCAACGGGTCCAGATTCAGGTCGGTGGGAGCGTATTGTAGACCCAGACGGTAGTACAGTCTACCTGGGCCTTCCTTGCTCAGAATCAGATCCCTTGTTCCGCCGCCAGCGGATGTCTCGGAGAGCACATAGTTCATGGGGATCAAGGTTTCATAAATATCGGTGGTTCGTCCGCGGAATTCATTGCTGCTAGCATAGGTGTTGCCTAACCAGATCCGCGCTACAAAGTCTGGTGTTTGGGCTTCGTAGATATTGAAGTAGCGATCCAGTGCCAGCAGGATGAAGACATTCTCCTGTGTGTTTTCCCAACGACCTTTCGTGCGGTGCGCCAGCAGACCATTGACGACTTTGGGGATCAGATCACTCTGTGGATTGTCGTCGATCAGGGCATCCAGCAGGATCGCATCGGTGCGGCGGTCAGAGCTCAAGAGGAGGTATGTTTGATCGCTGTACTCGGTCGTGAAGTTTGCCGCACCGGCTGTTTCCACAATATGATTGTTCACAAAGAGTCGAATGGCATCCAATTGACCAGCGTCGTCGATCACCGGCCATACCCAGCCAATGGCTTCCATGGAAAGATTTTCCAATCCTGCTTCGCTCAACAGGTTTTGAGCTTTGGCTGCATCACGATCGCCGATCAAGTTGCGCACGTAGAGTGCATACGCGCTGAGCGTCCAGCGGGTTTTCTGGCTGTACCAGTCAGGGTAGTGGCTCTCGATTTCACGCAGGTACATCAGGGCGTTTGGCTGTATATTGGCGGAGACCTCGAATCCCTTTTGCTGGGCGATGAACAGCGCATGTGTCACGTGGATGGTATTGAAGGGAATCGATTCGAAGCCGCCTCGCCAGTATGGGAATCCGCCATCCCCGTTTTGCAGCCCTCGCAGGCGCTCGATATCGCGGCTGACGACCGACTCCATCTCGGCAGGGGATGGCAGCCCATCGGCTTTGAACGCCGTCAGTACATCGCGCAGCGCTGCCACAGACAGGAGGCGTGACGCCAGTTGCTCGGAGCCCTCGTACGGATATTCGACCAGATATAAAACTGCATCCGTGAGTGTTTGCAGTGCTGTGGAGGATGTGTTGATCTCCAATCCACCATATTGTGCGAAGACGCCCGAAGGATAAAGCACAGGTTGGGCAATGACACCTTCATCCACAACGCCATAGGTTGCAAACGCCTCGCTCGTGGCCGGGGTATAGACCGGTAATTCCACAGTTGCGGCATCGCTATAGTCTCCGGCGGTCGCGGCAACCTGGACACGGGCGGTACCTGCCATGATGGTAGCGGCCGGGAAACGCAACTCCAGGCGATCATTGGCGGGGACGGTCACACGCAGGCCAGCCTCGCCAAGCTCAAGGTTGGTCGCGCGGGCGACCACATCCACAGTCATCGGGGAGTCAGTTTGATTTTGCAGCACAACGGGCAATTCGAACTTATCACCAAAGTTGAGGAAGCGCGGAGCCGAGGGACGGACCATCAGTGGCAGGCGGGCCGTGAGGTTCGACTCGCCCATGCCAAATTGTCGCCCATTCTGATCCACGGCGACCACCATGATGCGATAGCGGGTCAGGTTATCCGGAAGCCGGATAGGCACCCGGGCTTCGCCATTGGAGCCTGTTCGCACCGTGGGGGCAAAGGTTGCCAGAGGATTGAAGTCTGAGCGGACATCGATTGCGGTCTGCTGGTTTCCTTTTGCATCCGGTGCTGGTGCTTCTGCTGCAGCCGGTGCTTCGGTCGCTGCGGGTAAGGCAGCACCGATGGGACTGAACTGCAAGAAACCGGACTGGCGGGCGAGTGTGGCGAGTGCCTGCGGGTCCGCCAGGATGATACTTGCGCGACCATAGACGCTCGAGAGATCCGAAGGCCGGTCGGCATAGAAAACGCTCAGGGGATCATTCATTTGATAATCCGTCAGCGCAAGGATCGCTTCGTCTACGACCACTACGGCCAGTTCCGCGTCTGATACCGGCAAACCATTCGGATCTTGTACACGGACAGTCAATATCGTTTCGCTGCCCGGCTCCAACTGGTTTTGATCGGGCGTGACCTGCAGGGATAAAGCTCGCCTGAGTGGCGGAATACTCAAGGTCAATTGACCCGTCGCGTAGGCAGGACGCGGCGGTACGTTTTCTAGCACCTCTCCCCGGTCATCGGTGCGCGAGGCGGACCCAACCAGGTCTACCTGAACATTCAGGTTGGGGATGTGCTCTTCTTCGACGGGGATATTCAGCGTGGCAGACCCATTTTCGATCTTGAAACGAGTTGTGTAAAGAATGCCGCTGCGGCTGACGGTGAGCAACCCTTCGGCGGGGTTGAACGGCGCTTGTACCAGGATCTGCGCCGTCTCACCTGGCTGGTAGGTTTCCTTGTCCGGGATCAGCGTGATCTTCTCCTGTTCCACTTTGCGAGACGGAGGCTGTTCTCCGCCGCTGACCCAGCGCGTGAAGCGACTCTGATTCTTGCGACCAAGCTCATCGGTCACCGTGCCCGTAATCCGGTAGCTCCCCCCAACAGGGGTTTCAAAGGAACAAGTGGCAGGCTCCAACGGAGAAAGAAGCGCGCAGGTTTGAACATCCGCCACCTCTTCCGCCCAGGCCCCATTCGTGAGCTTCCACTCGAGGCGGCCGGCTGTGATCTCAACCGGACGGTTCTCCACCGGGTTGCCATCCAGATCCGTGACGATGAAGTCCACCTTAAGCGGCGTGCCGCGACCAACGAAGTAACGTTCACTGCGCAAACCAATATACAGATCCGCCGGGTGAATCAGGAGCGTGGTGGTGCTGCTCCAGGCCTGTCGGTTCACATCCATCACCGTGGCTTGTGCGACCACACTTTGGGGTCCGGGCTCCCTGGCAGCGTCCCCTTTTTGAGTGAACTCGAGCTCTAAATAATGCGTGCCCGAAGCATCGGTCTTGCCCGTGAAGGTTTCCGTTTGGGATTCGCCACCTGGACCGGGAAAATCGAATTCGTAAAACCACCAGGGCTGCCAGTTGCCAAAGGTAAAGTCGGGCCACTTGGGCGGCGAGTAAGCGCCTGGAGAGGTCCTCACCTGCCAGGTCACATCCGCATTTGGCAAACCACCTCCTGCATAGTACGTCGCCTCCACTGCCAGCGTCGCCTGATCTCCGGCAAAATAAGGGCCACTCGTTTCGTTGCGGGCGTTCACCTCATATTCCGGCCGTCGAAATTCCTGGATCTGGAATAGATGATAGAACTGAAGCCCCTCCAAACCGCCGAGGTCATCTATCGTACGAAGATTAATCTGAGCATTTCCCAGATTGGTCCTTTCTGGAATGGTGAAGGCGAAATCAAAGCCGCCCAGGGCGTTTACCTCTGCCTGTCCAGTGCCAAGGTCATTGCCCTGCGAGTCTAAGAACTGATAGTTGATCGAATGCAGGCTCTTACCTACAAGCCCGACATCACCGTTCTGCCCTCCACCCAGGCGTCGCAGCCAGCCTTTGATGTGAACTTTCTCACCAGGACGGTACATCTTGCGGTCGTCGAAGACATACCAGCGCAAGGTATCGACCGGTGGAGTTGCCCTCCACGCATCGTCGCCCCAATAATACGTTGCGCGCGGCAGGATCGCCTGGTCGGCACCCTGGCTTGCTACCAGATAGGTCGCATCTGTCGGTATCTTAAAACGGGCAACGCCGTCCGCGCCGCTCAAGATTGCCGCACCCCCATGATTCGCCTGGATCTGGACACCTGCCAGTGGAGAGCCATTCTTGAGATCGGTTGTCCATGCCACAACCTCACTATGATCGTTGTACGCATCCAGACCGATCTGAGTGATCTGGACCCAGGTGATGACCGTCTGTGAAAAGCGTCTCCATTTTTCTTCGTCTGTTTCAAAAATTCCTGCAGGAGGTTCGACGATCAGGACAAGCTGACCGAACTCTCCGTTCACGTACCGGCTCAGGTCGATATCCACTTGTGACAGGGTATCCGCCGGAATGTCCAGATTAAGGGCCTGGTCTGCAACACGTGTGCCGGGAATGTCAGGAGTCACAGCTGTCTGCTGACGATCACTCAGATATTGCTGGAACCTGGGCCAATCGGCCGGCTGAACAGAATAGACCTTCAAGTTCAGTCTGCTGTAATTGATTGCATAAACGGAGAAGATCTTCTTCGGAACTGTTGGGTCGAGGGTTAGAAAAGTCTGCCCGGAGTTAACCAGGGTCGGGACTGCCTTGCCAACTCGGAACGTGAGCTGCGTATCCTTCCCAAGTTGCTGACCAAAGATATCCTGCAGCTGTCCCGACAAGGTGACTGTGTATGTGGTTCGCCCCCTGGTCTCGCCGCTGATCTCGATCGAATCGCCATACACATTGGCAGAGACGCCCGGTACGGCAGGTTCCAGGCGCAGCATATCTTCACTGAAAACATTCGTATCCAGCGGGTTATTGAAACGGATAAAAAAGGGGGTCAATGGCGGGCATTGCTCATCGTACCAGGAACAGCGCTGTTCCTCGACCCGCAGCGGTGCGAAGGTGGAAAAATCGAAGGACTGTACTTCTGTCGTCGTGAGCGGTCCTTCCGCGGAGGGGGTGCCCGATCCCACCCTCACCGAGATACCGGTCGCGGCAGGGAGGGGTTGCGTGGCCCGAAAAGCGAGCCAGCGCCCTTCGGGTGTATCCTTTGCCCATTGGCTGATCCGCTCATCTGCATCAATATCTGCCTGGCTGGCTAAAGCGATATTGATCTTCTGACTGCCTGCTGTCACCTGGATCGTTTTCAGCACTGCCTGCGGATCGATGCGTTGATCGAACGCAAGGAAAAAGATCGGAT
>Ga0114129_10017120_pt1 | contig 10322 bp, 8 predicted proteins | sample RhiMetdeltSRZDD1_FD_80071 | JGI IMG/M metagenome (GOLD analysis project Ga0114129, IMG submission 80071) | Populus rhizosphere microbial communities from Tennessee, USA - Rhizosphere MetaG P. deltoides SRZDD1 (version 2) (version 2) | ecosystem: Host-associated > Plants > Roots > Rhizosphere >... | reverse complement strand
CAGCATCACGTCGATGTCGACGGCGATCGGCATCAGATCACCTCGTCCAACTCGGCCTGCATCTGCGCCGCTTCGACGTCGCGCGCGACCGCCTGAGCGAGCAGCATCCGCAGCACGAGCACGATGAGCGCGACCCCCAGGATGGCCACGCCAACCCCGCCCATGATGACGGTGACGCCCGGGTCGTCCCGCTGGCCCGGCGCATTGAGGACCGTGACCGCGAACCACACGAGGGCAGCCGCCACGATCGCGCCGATCACGACGTCCACGTACCGGAAGGCAGCGTGGGAGAACACGGTTCCGCGTCGCACCATCGTCACCAGCCGCCATACGCAGACCAGGGCGACCTGGACCGACACCATACCCAGGATCGTGATCACGCGCAGCGGGGTCAGTGGGAGCGATCCGTCTTCCGGGTCGGTAGCCAACGCCCACACCATCAATGCCTGAATGAACACGGTGCCAGCGAGCACCACTACGAGCACGGCGCGCAGCGCACCCACTGTCAGCTTCCCCATGGCCCATCCTTCCCGAATTACGATGGGAATCTATCGAATTTCGACAGGTGAAGCAAGGGCTTGGTACGGCGAGTGGGCGGCGAGCTTCGAGCCGTGGCGGGACGCCGCGTCGGTTGCCGGTCCATGCCGCGCAGATGTCGATTGACTCGACGAGCATCCCGCGCAACATGTCATCAGGATCCGGGATCAGCGCGTGTGCGGCACCCTCGATAGCGCAGCTAACAGCGTCCGGTGCGGCATGCCGGCGGAAGGCCGCTAGCCGGGGAGCGGCCTGGCTGATGAAGCGGTCGGCCCATTGCGCCGCATGGGGCACTGCGCCCAGCACGCGCTCACGATCTGGAGGAGATTGTCCTCACGGCGCCCATCGAGTTGGGCCAACACACGTTCGCAGAACAGGACCGAGACTGCGAGGACCCGCTGTCGATCGGCTGCCGCGACCGGCAGCGAGATCGTTGTGCAGCGAAGGGTGATCAAGGCGTCGATGTGCAGGTGTCGCCGATCAGCCCGATCACCGATGGAATCGACCCCGATCGGCGCATGCGGCATCTCGAGCGGATCTCCTGCGGAATCGGGCCCGATCGAGCGTCCCCCAGACGCGCGAAACCCCCCGATTCACGCGTGAATCAGGGGGCTTGGGCGACGATGGATATCAGACGTCGTAGTAGAGCTCGAACTCGTGCGGATGCGGGCGAAGCCGTACGGCATCGATGTCCTCACGCTTCAACTCGATCCAGGTCTCGATCAGGTCGGGCGTGAAAACGTCGCCTGCTAGCAGGTAGTCGTGGTCGGCTTCCAAGTTGTCCAGCACGCCATCGAGGCTGTCGGGAACCGTAGCAACGGAAGCGTGCTCCTCCGGCGGCAGCTCGTACAAGTCCTTGTCGATCGGAGCCGCTGGCTCCGTCTTGTTGAGGATGCCGTCGACACCGGCGAGCAGGATGGCCGCGAAGGCTAGGTAGGGATTCGAGGCGGGATCGGGGCAACGGAACTCGACCCGCTTCGCCTTCGGGTTGGACCCCGTGATCGGAATCCGCATCGCGGCCGAGCGGTTGCGTTGGCTGTACACCAGATTGACCGGCGCCTCGAAACCAGGAACCAACCGATGGTAGGAGTTCACCGTCGGATTGGTGAACGCAAGCAAGGACGGGGCGTGTTCCAAGATGCCGCCGATGTACCAACGCGCGATATCAGACAGACCGCCGTAGCCGGTCTCGTCATAGAACAGCGGCTCGCCCTCGTTCCAGATCGAGGAGTGGACGTGCATGCCGGACCCGTTGTCGCCGAAGATCGGCTTTGGCATAAAGGTCGCCGTCTTTCCGGCTGCCCATGCGGTGTTCTTGACGATGTACTTGTACTTCTGCAGGTTGTCACCGGCCGTCAGCATCGTGTCGTAGACGTAGTTGATCTCGGCTTGTCCGGCGGTACCGACCTCGTGGTGCGCTCGCTCCACTTTGAGCCCGGAGACTTCGAGGTTCTTGACAATGGTGTCGCGTAGGTCGGCGAAGTGGTCGACCGGTGGCACCGGGAAGTAACCGCCCTTGTAGCGAACCTTGTAACCGCGGTTGCCGCCATCCTCGATTCGTCCGGTGTTCCAGGCGCCGGCTACGGAGTCGATCGCGTAGTAGCCAGTCTGCTGCTTGGTTTCGAACCGCACGTCGTCGAACATGTAGAACTCCGCCTCGGGCGCGAAATAGGCGGCATCGCCGATTCCGGTAGAGGCCAGGTAGCTCTCCGCCTTGCGGGCGATGTTGCGTGGATCGCGGCTGTACGGCTCCTTGGTCAACGGGTCGTGAACGAAGAAGTTGATGATGAGGGTCTTCGCCGTTCGGAATGGGTCTACGTAGGCCGATGCGGGATCGGGCAGCAGGGTCATGTCCGACTCGTGGATCTTCTGGAAGCCGCGGATCGACGAACCGTCGAAGTTCACCCCGTCCTCGAAGTATTCGGGCCCGAATGTGCCCACCGGGACGGTGAAGTGCTGCATGGTGCCTGGCAGGTCGCAGAAGCGAATGTCGATGAACTCGACGCCCTCATCCTCGACGTAGGCCAACAGGTCGTCGGCTCCTTGGAACATCTGTCCTCCGGTGAGGTATCTGTCGTGCCTTCGGCACGTGCTGTGGTTACGCGCTCGAGGCACGCAAATGGACATCCTGCTCAACCCTGAGCCACTGAGCGAGCTCGACGCTGAGCAGGCAAGCTGGACGAATGCGGATCGGGTCCGCCCTCGGTTGCTCTGAGAGCCTAATGGAGATGCGATTTCTGTCCAGTTGCACAAATGTTTCACGCGTGTAACACAGCCTGCTGCGTCGGCAAGCGGCAGCGCATTGCGCAAGTCTTGTAGCCTCGGCCAGGTGGCGGACAATGCGCCGAATTTGGCCTCGGCCGGCGAAGCTTACCCAGGTGAGCGCCTGGGCCTGCCACGCGAGGGTCACGGATCTCTGGCAAGCTGGCGCGCCCGGGTCGGCGCCCTGATCATCGATTGGGCCGCGTGCATGGCGATAGCCGTTGGCTTCTTCGGATCCGGTGTCCTCACCGGCCATGGGTGGCGGGCGTGGATGATCTTGACGATCTTCTTCGTCGAGTCAACCGTGCTGTGCTGGCTGGCCGGCGGGAGCTTCGGGCAGCTGCTGAGTCGCATCGCCGTGGTGCGTCTCGACAGCGAGCCCCTCGGTCTGGCGCGAGCGGTACTGCGAGCATTGCTGGTATCACTCGCACTGCCGGCTTTGATCATCTCGACAGATCGCCGCGGTTTACAGGATCTCGCCGCTGGCACCGTAGTGATCAATCGACGTTGATCGCCCGCCTACAGGACTGCCCCTGGGTTGAGGATGCCGAGCGGGTCCAGGGCGTTCTTGATCTTGTGCGATAGGGCCATTACGTCTGGGCCGAGCTGATCAGGCAGCGCGGCCTTCTTAGCTCGGCCGACACCGTGCTCGCCCGTGATCGTGCCGCCGAGCTCGATCGCCAGCTGCATGATCTCGTTGAACGCGAGATAGGCACGATCCCGCGCCTGGGGGTCGCCGCGATCGAAGACGATGATCGGGTGTGTGTTCCCGTCTCCGGCATGAGCGACGACCGGAATTTCGACCTGGTAGCGCTCGGCTAACGCGGCGATGCCTGAGAGCAGCTCTGGCAGCCGTGGCACCGGCGCGCCAACGTCTTCGAGCAGGATGGAGCCACGAGCTTCGATCGCTGGAAACGCGGCGCGTCGTGCGGCGACAAAAAGCTCGCCCTCATCTGGGTCGCTCGTGACGAAAACCTCTTTGACCCCGCCTGTCGTGCAGCAAGCCTCCATGAATTCGATCTCCGCTGCGCATGAAGCTCCTGGCGCGTCGGACTGGGCGATGAGCATTGCACCGGCGGAGCGATCGAGTCCCATCGTGCGGTAGTCCTCGACCGCGTTGATGGAGGTCTGATCCATCAACTCCATCATCGAAGCTCGCAAGGTCGCGCCGATCGCGACGACGGTGTCTGCGGCGGCCTGCACGGTGGGGAAGTAGGCGACAAGGGTTGAGCGCGGACCTTGGGCAGGTATGAGCCGCAGGATGACCCGGGTGATGATGCCGAGGGTGCCTCCGCTGCCGACGAAGAGCTTGAGCAGCGATAGTCCGGCCACGTCCTTGATCCGCTTGCCACCAAGGGTGATGAGGGTTCCGTCTGCAAGCACGACATCGAGGCCGAGTACATAGTCGGTCGTTACGCCGTACTTCACACAACACAAGCCGCCGGCGTTGGTTGCGATATTGCCGCCAATCGAACAAATCTCGTACGACGATGGGTCCGGGGGATACCAGAGCCCGTGCTGCGCCGCCGCTGCCTTGACGTCGGCGTTGAACGCGCCTGGCTCCGCGATAGCGACTCGGGTGGCGGCATCGATCTCGATGGATCGCATCCGCTCCAGGCTTACGACAATCCCCCCGGAAACCGCGGAGGATCCGCCGGAGAGGCCACTACCAGCGCCGCGGGGCACGACGGGAACCCGGTGCTGGGCCGCCCATTGGATTGCACTCTGGACCTCTGCTGCATTGCGGGGGCGAACAACGGCGATCGGGACTCCGGCCGTTGGATCGCGAGACCAGTCGAAGCGATAGTTCTCGCAGCTAACGGGATCGGTCCGTACGGCGTCACCCAGGATCGCGATGAGCTGCTCAAGTGCAGTCTCCATGCAGTCCAAGTTATCCCCACTCTCGCGGGAATGATCGATGGTCGCAGGGCGCGCTAGCCAGCAATCTCGGCAGCCTCGAGCCAAGCCAATTCCAGCTCGTCCTTATCGGCACTGATCAACTCGAACTCCCGCTGGAGTTCGGTCAACCGCTGGTAGTCGCTCCCGGCGGCCGCCATCTGCTCATGTAATGCGGTGAGCTGCTGGTTGAGTCGGGCGATTTGCTGTTCGAGTCGGGAGAGATCCTTCTTCGCCTGCCGAGTCGCAGCGCTAGCAGTAGCCGACTGCGTCTTCGCCGCGGCCTTGGGAGCTTGGCTCTCTGAGGATCGCTCCCGGCGTGACTCCAGGTACTGATCAACACCGCCCGGGAGCAGGACACATGATCCGTCTCCCACCAGGGCGTAGCTGATGTCGGTGACGCGCTCCAAGAAATAACGGTCGTGGGTGACGACGAGCAGCGTGCCCGGCCAGCTGTCGAGGTAGTCCTCAATCACGGTCAGTGTGTCCACGTCGAGGTCGTTGGTCGGCTCATCGAGCAGCAGCACGTTCGGCTCGTCCAGCAGCACGCGCAGCACCTGAAGTCGGCGCCGCTCGCCGCCCGATAGGTCATCGAGTCGGGCGGTCAACCTGTCGCCGGTGAACCCGAAGTCCTCGAGCAGTCTGCCGGCGCTGACCTCGGCGCCTGTGGCAAGCCGAGCCTGCCGCCTCAGGCGATCGATCGACTCGAGCACCCGTTCGGCGCCGCCTAGCCCCTCGGCGCCCTGGCTCAGGTATCCGAGTCGCAAAGTCTTGCCACGCTTGATGCGTCCGGAATCGGGCGGGAGGTCGCCAGCTAGCAGCCGTAGGAGAGTCGTCTTCCCTGACCCATTCACCCCTACGAGCCCGATGCGCATACCAGGCCCGATCGACCAGGAAAGATCGCGAAGCAGCGTCCGGCCGCCCAGATCGATACTCACCTGGTGAAGATCGAGAACGTCCTTGCCCAGTCGGGCGGTCGCCAGCCGCTGTAACTGGATCCGGTCGCGCGGCTCGGGTTCATCGGCGATCAGCGCAGCGGCGGCATTCACTCGGAACTTCGGCTTCGAGGTGCGAGCCGGAGGCCCCCGCCGCAGCCAGGCCAATTCCTTGCGCAGCAGGTTGTTGCGCCGCGCAGCGGTCGTGGCGGCTTGGTGCGCGCGTTCAGCCCTGGCCAGCACATATGCCGCATAGCCGCCGTCGTACGCGTCTATGCGGCCGTCGTGCACCTCCCACATCCGGGTGCATACAGCATCCAGGAACCAGCGGTCGTGGCTGACGATGACCATCGCGACGTCGGATGCCTGAAGACCATTCAGATGCTGCGCCAACCAGTCGATGGCTTCCACGTCGAGGTGGTTCGTCGGCTCATCCAGCACCAGCAGCTCATGATCGGCGAGGAGGAGCTGCACCAGCGCGACTCGGCGGCGCTCACCGCCGCTCAAGCTGTCGATTCCCGCATCAAGATCGACACCGGCCAGCAGATGCTCCACGACCGCCCGGGTTCGAGCGTTGGCCGCCCAGACGTGGTCTGGAGCGCCGCCCACGATGAGATCGCGTCCAGAAGTGTTGGGCATGATGTCGTCAACCTGATGCAGGAAGCCGATCGACAGTTGGCCTGTGTGCGTGACCCGTCCGCTGTCCGGCGTCAATCTCCCAGTGAGAATCCGGAGCAGTGTGGTCTTGCCGGAACCATTACGGCCAACGACGCCAACTACCTCACCACGGCCGAGGCCAACGCTGATGCTGTCGAGCAGCGTACGAGTGCCGTAGCTCATGCTGACGCGTTCGGCGTTGACCAGGTTGCTCATTGATCAATCAGGCGCTGGCGCCCCAACTCAGAACTCGGTTGCTGAATGAGACTCGACTCAACGTCCGCGCATTGCCTGGCGCACACCCTTGACCTGGCGCGGGCTGGTCGGCATCGGTCCCTTCGGCATCGGCACTGGCGGACGGAGTGCATCAAGTGCTCTTAGCCGTTGCTTGATGTCGTTGATCTGATGGGCTTGCAGGACTTTGGGCAGCTTGCGAATGTGATTGGCGAGCTTGTTCAGCGGCACTTGGCCCTCCTTGTCGCCCATGATCACCGTTGTCACAGTGACCCCGTACGCGACCCGCTCGTGCTTCTTCACCTCGCTCGCGAGGAGTTGTCGCACTCGCCCAGCATCGCCCTCGCCGATCAGCACGAGGCCGCCAGGGCCAACCGTGCGATGCACCACGTCTCGGTTGCGGTTGGCAGCGATGACTGGCGTCGAGATCCATTTCTTGGACAGCATGGACAGGGCTACCTCGGCCGAGCCAGTCTTGCCCGCGTATCGCTTGTAGGTGGCCGCCTTGGCTCGGCGAACCAACATGAACATTGCGGCCAGAATCCCGACCATCACGCCGGCGAAGATCACGTTGAACGCGTAGCCCCACGTCAGGCCGACAACGACACCGACCGCTATGGGCAGCAGGAACGCGCCAAGCAAGATGTAGGGAAGCGCCCGGTCGTACTCGTGGGTAACCTGATACGCCCGAATGATCTGGCGGATACGACCCATGTCGGCCGGATCGTTACTTGCCTTCTTCCGGGCCTTTTCGGCTTTCTTGGCGGATTTCGCCTGTGCCTTGGCATCCTTGGCCGCAGCCTTTGGATCCTTGGCGGCGCCTTTACCGTTTCTGGCCGCCGCGTCAGCCATCGCCACTCACTTTCAGCTCTCGATTCTGTTTGCTGCTGTCTTACATCGCCGAGGCGCGGACCGACAAAGCGTTGCGGTTTTGTAGTGCCTGGCGGTACAGCCGGCCTGCGCGATAGGAGGAGCGTACGAGAGGTCCGCTCATCACGCCAGCGAAACCGATCTCGGTGGCCTCATCCGCGAGCTCCACAAACTCCTCGGGCTTGACCCAGCGCTCGACCGGATGGTGGCGGGGCGATGGCCGTAGGTACTGGGTGATCGTGACAATCTCGGCACCGGCGTCGTACAGGTCTCGCAGCGCCTCAGTGATCTCGGAACGAGTCTCACCCATGCCGAGAATCAGGTTGGACTTGGTGACCAGGCCGGCCGCTCGGGACGCTCCCAAGACTCCGAGGGAGCGCTCATAGCGGAAGCCGGGCCGGATCCGCCTGAAGATCCGCGGGACCGTCTCAACATTGTGTGCGAAAACCTCTGGCTCGGTCTCGAAGACCTGACCTAGATAGTCAGGATTGCCGGAAAAATCAGGTGCCAGCATCTCGACGCCGGTGCCCGGGTTGAGCTCATGGATCTTGCGGATGGTCTCGGCGTACAGCCATGCACCCTCGTCGGCAAGATCGTCGCGGCAGACACCGGTGACCGTCGCGTAGCGCAACCCCATGGTCCGGACGGACTCGGCAACGCGTACGGGCTCGGATGCGTCGAAGCTTGCCGGCTTTCCCGTGTCGATCTGACAGAAGTCGCAGCGCCGGGTGCACACGTCACCGCCGATGAGGAAGGTAGCCTCGCGGTCCTCCCAGCATTCAAAGATGTTGGGGCAACCCGCCTCCTGGCAGACGGTGTGCAGGCCCTGGCTCTTCACCAGATGCTGAAGCTCGCGATACTCCGGCCCCATTCGCGCCGTCGTCCTGATCCACGACGGCTTCTTCTCCACAGGTGTGCTCGCATTGCGAACTTCCAGCCGGAGCAGCTTGCGGCCTTCAGGGGCGATGGTCACCTGGTCAGCCTACTGCGTTGGACTGCTTCGCTCGCTACGCTCGCTGTGTCTGATGGCTCGCTGCGCTCGCTGCGATGTTCGCTGAGGAGCCGCCGTCTTCGTCGGATCCAACGAAACGATTGTGTCGGAGAATCAGCACTGTTCTTGGCGCGTTTCGTCGGCTCCTCCTGCAGATCGGCGGCGCGAACATCGCGGGCGCGGATCGCGCTTGGGAGTCCGCCTACTTCGTCCTCGCTCGTGGACGAAAAGCGTGTCCCCTCGCTTCTCCTCAGCACGGCGGCGCGCGATCGGGAGTCCGATTGCTTCACTGCGCGCACTCCGCGTGGTTAGGAGGAGCTCACACCACATCGCGGCGGCGGAAGATCATCAATGAGCACACGACCACCACCGCGAGCAGAATCGTCCAGTAGATCGCCCCGTGGGCGAGGCTCACCGTGTGCTGGACGAGCTCCGTGCTCACTCCGTTAGCAGTCACCTTCGCAACCGGCACGGAGTAGCTGTAGCCATGATCAAGGATCGCCGCCAGGTTTCCCTCCGGGGTGAATGGCGTCACGCGCTGGCTCCACGACCGCTCGCCCAGGAACCCCATCCGCAGCACAAACACGATCAGGTACGCGAGCAGAACACCAATGGCACCCGCCGTATGCCGGGTTACCAGAGCGATGCAGAAGCCGAGTACAGCGAGCCCAATCACAACGACGATGCTGCGCGCTCCTAGCACGGCGAGCTCGCGCACTGACTCGATGCGAGAGGCGTGCAGACGCGCGAGAACCAGGCCGGCGGTGAGCACCAGGGCGACACCGAAGGCACCAAGTAGTGCGCCGAATCCAATCAAGGTAAGCAGCTTCGACCAGAACACATGGCCACGGCGTGGGATGAAGGTAAGCCAGTTGGCAATCGAGCCGGTGCCGTACTCGGCGCCGATGAAGCTCGCGGCGATCATGAAAGCGACCAGCCCGACAAGCACAGTCGAGAGCTCGATCGTTGTCCTGGCCACCTCCTGGAACGGTGTTGGATCCACGGTGAAGTCCGCCACCGTTGGCTCGGGTATGGCGCACTCCTGTGGAGCGCCGCCAGTCTCACGGCAATCCCGCTCGTACTTCTCGTGGTTGGCTATCCAATCCTGGTGCGCCTGGTCGTACGCGCGTTGTGAGGTGGCGAGTTGTTCCTCGCTCAAGGGCGAGAGAGCCTTGTTGACCACGAGCTGGTATCCGCTGAGCGCGAGTAGCAGCGCAAGTAAGGCCATGCCAGTGAAGCGCCGGCTGAAGAGTCTTGAGGCCTCCGCCCAGATAAGCCGGGTCAACGTCGCCCACTCCCACTGGGCCGCCCTGCCCGACGTTGTCGTTGGGACTGTGCTTCCCGCTGCTGTCCCGTCCCGCGCTGATTTACCTGCGTGCGACGCTGCTCGGGCTTTCTACGGTGTTGCTGCCGGGCTCCCAAATGATCATCGGCAGTCAAGTTCAAGAACACCGATTCGAGGTCTGGCTGGATCGTGGTGAGTTCGAAGACGTACAGACCCTGCTCGGCCAGCAGCCGGGTGATGACTGCAGGGTCGAGCCGCTGGCTGCGCTGACTGACCTTGAGCAGCCCGCCGGCCAGCGGCTCAACACTGAAGCCGGACACAGTGAGCACCTCGGTGGCCTGCAGATGGTCGGAGACTCCTACCTGCGCCGACAGCTGACCGTCAGCAGCGAGGATGTCGCGCACATTGCCTTCGGCGAGCAGCCGGCCGCGGCCGATGATGGTGACCGTGTCGGCGATCTGCTGTACCTCACTGAGAATGTGGCTGGAGACCAGCACGGTTTTCCCTCGGCGAGCCAGATTTCGCATCATCATCCGGATCTCGTGTATGCCGGCAGGGTCGAGGCCGTTGGTCGGCTCGTCGAAGATCAGCAGATCTGGGTCCTTGAGCAGCGTTGCGGCGATCGCGAGCCGCTGTTTCATGCCGAGGGAATATT
>Ga0114129_10017119_pt1 | contig 10322 bp, 12 predicted proteins | sample RhiMetdeltSRZDD1_FD_80071 | JGI IMG/M metagenome (GOLD analysis project Ga0114129, IMG submission 80071) | Populus rhizosphere microbial communities from Tennessee, USA - Rhizosphere MetaG P. deltoides SRZDD1 (version 2) (version 2) | ecosystem: Host-associated > Plants > Roots > Rhizosphere >... | reverse complement strand
TCAGGCTTCTAAAGCCGCGGCCGCCAGTGACGGGCATGCCGTGCATTTTTGAGTACCGGCAGTCATACTACAACTGTCCCACCTTAAGCAGATACCCCACCAGATCGACGTTAAAGGGTGGATTGGCCATCACGAAGTCGCACTTGCCGACGAGGGTGTACTCATCCTGATAGTAGGTGATAGCCTCGGCGATCTTGCCCTCCAGGCCATGAACGGCGAGGTTCATCTTGGCAATGCGGATGGTATCGCGGTTTTTCTCGTGGCCGTAAAAGACCACCCTCCTGGCTGTGTCGCCGCCCTCGTGCTCGATAAAATGGCTGGATTGGACGAACATGCCGCCCGAGCCGCAGGCGGGGTCGAAGACGGTGCCATGATCGGGTTCAATAACGTTGACGATGGTCTGGACCAGCGAGGAGGGCGTGAAGAACTCGCCGTTGTCGTGCGCCTTCTGGATAGAGAACTTGGCGAGGAAGTATTCGTAGATGCGGCCAAAGACATCACCGGTGGCCTGCTTGATCTGCGTGCTGTTGAAGAGGCGCATCAGGTCTTCGAGCACTTTGGGCTCGAAGATGCCGTAGTCCTTGGGCAACACGCCGTCTAGTGGTTTGAAGTCGGCCTCGATAGCAGTCATGGCCTCGGTGACCAGGCTGGGCAGATCGCTGCCGCTGGTGGCGGCTTGCTGCATGCTCCAGTCGTAGCGCGCCGCTTCTGGCAGCCACAGGGCACGGCGGCGCAGATAGTCGGCGGGTAGCAGAGGGCGCCTGGGCATGCGGCCGGCGGCCTGATCCGCCTCGATCTGGTGTGTCGCGGCTTCGAAGCGGTTGGCCGCATGGCGCAGGAAGATTACGCCCAGCACCGGCATAAAGTAGTCGCTGGACGTCAACTTGGAGTTGGCACGGAGGTTGTCCGCCGCCTCCCAGAGGTCAGCTTCGAGTTTTTCGATGTCTTTGAAGGTGTCGGTCATGCGATGACAGCTTTCTCGTACTTATGAGACTGAGTTTGAGCGAAGAGGAAATGGAAACACTATTGTGTCACAGTCCTGATAGAAGCGCACTCACAGAACAGCCGGGGCTCTCATCCCTGGTTGACAGCGGCCCCGGTTGCACGTATAAGTGGCGTACATCCACACCCAGACGACCTGGGCCCTCGTACTGCCATACGCTTTCAGGAGGGAGAGGAGGTCATGAAATTCGGCATTAACTTCCAACTGCAGACGCCCAAACCACTCGACGCCGACCAGTGGCACGAGGAGGACGAACTTAAGATATATCACGAAGCACTGGAGCAGATCGAGTTCGCCGATAAGCTCGGATATGACTACGTCTTCATCACCGAGCACCACTTCCTCGAAGAGTACTGCCATTCGTCGGCCCCTGAAGTGTTTCTGGCCGCGGCGGCGGCGCGCACTAAAAATATTCGGCTGGGGCACGGCATCGTCCAGATGCCGCCCAAGCAGAACCATCCTGCGCGGGTGGCAGAGCGCATCGCCGCCCTCGATCTCGTGTCACGTGGCCGCGTCGAGTTTGGCACGGGTGAGGGTGCCACGACCACTGAAATAGGCGGCTTCCACACGGTCCACGAGGAGAAGAAGCAGGCCTGGGAAGAAGCGACACGCGAATGCCTGCGCATGATGACCAGTGTCCCATACCCCGGTTATGAGGGGAAATACTTCAGCATGCCCGAGCGCAACGTCATTCCCAAGCCGCTGCAGAAGCCGCATCCACCGGTGTGGGTGGCCTCGTCGCGCTCGGAAACCGTTATGCTCGCCGCCCGACTCGGCATCGGGGCGCTGGGCGTTGGCTTTGAGACGCCAGAGGATACGCAGGAACGGGTCACCCGCTACTGGGAGCTGATACGCTCCTGTCGCCAACCGATCAGTGCCGCAGTCAATCCGGGCCTCATCGCCGGCGGCAACATGTTCTGCGCCAAGACGGATGAAGAAGCCGTCAAAAAGGGCCTCTCCGGCGCGCAGTTCTTTGGCTTCGTGTTCGGGTGGATGCACGGCCACAATACCTACGGCCGCGACAACGTCTACCGGGAGTTCAGAAAACGCGCCGATGCCGAGGACTCAGCCGAGGCGCGTGAGGCAGCCACGGAGTTGGAGCCAGAGGACGAGAGCGCACGGGTACTGTACCGCATGGGCCGGCGCGGCCTGTTCATCGGCTCGCCGCAATTCATCCGCGACAATATCCGTCAGTACGAAGCGGTGCACTTAGACATCTTGAACCTCTTCTCGCAGTGCGGCGACCGTAAGCACGAAGACATCATGGAGTCACTGGAGCTGTTCGCGACAGAGGTCATGCCCGAGTTCAAGGAGCGCCATCATCTGCACCAGCAGTGGCGAGAGCAGCAGCTCGACGGGATAAAATTCCCGGTGAACAGCTCAATCTGAGTGGCGTCGCCAGCGGAGGGCACACCATGGCCAGACTTACTGATCTCACAGACCCGTTCGTGCAGACCGCGCTGGTCGAGGCCGAACAGGCGCTCGACGCCGGGGACTACCTACGGACTGTCCGCAAGTGCGTCGAAGTCTACAGCCATATTGCGGGACAGCGGCCCGAGATGGTCCTGAAGCTACCCAGCCAGCTCATACCGCTGCCCCGGGCCCGGTCAGTACGGGAGGGACGGCGCAATGCGCTCTTGCCGTGGCCGGTGCGGCTCGGTGTGGGCATCAGCTTTGATGAGAACGACAAGCCACACTTGACCTTCGAGAAAGAGGAGTTCAGCATGAGCGAAGCGGCGTCCTATTTTGAATACACACTTGACGTCGCGATGCGTGCCCAACGTGGCTAGCCGCCAAGTGGGTATCTATCACAGGTGTTTAGCGTAAGCCCAGAGTAGACATCAGTCTGGAGAGATTAGACGGCTGCAAGCCAAGGGATTTGGCGGCCACTCGCTGGTTCCCACCCGCCTCTTTCAGGGCCTGCTGGACTCTGGCACGCTTAAACACCTCGACCGCTTCAGTCAGGGGCAGGGTCGCATCAATGCTCAGCGTGTCAGGGGCAGTATGGGCAGGGGAGGAAGCCGCCTGACGGATCTCAATCGGGAAGTCGGCAGGGGTAATATACGGGCCAGCAGACAGCACCACGGCTCGTTCGATGGCATTTTGCAATTCGCGTACATTGCCAGGCCAGCGATAGGTTTGCAGCATGTCCACCGCCTCCTGCGTGATACCCAGCCCGGGGCGGTTCACCTCACGACTGTAATGCGTGATGAAATAGTGCACGAGAGCGGGGATGTCGGCACGCCGTTCGTGGAGGGCAGGGAGGGTGAGCGCCACCACATTGAGCCGGTAGTAGAGATCCTCACGAAAGGTGCCACGCTGCATAGCCTGCTGCAGGTCACGGTTGGTAGCAGCCAGAATACGTACGTCAACGCGGATGTCTCTAACGCCACCAACACGCTGGAACTCTTTGTCTTGGAGCACACGTAGTAACTTGGCCTGCAGATCGGGGGCGAGCTCGCCGATTTCGTCCAGGAACAGGGTGCCACCGTCAGCGAGCTCAAACTTGCCCTTCTTTTGCGCCGTAGCGCCGGTGAAGGAGCCTCTCTCATGCCCAAACAGCTCACTCGCCAGCAGATCCGGTGTGAGCGCTACGCAGTTGATAGCAATGAAAGGATGCTCAGCGCGTGGGCTCCACTGATGAATAGCCCGTGCTACCACCTCCTTGCCCGTGCCACTTTCGCCTAACAACAGGACAGTGGTATTCGTCGCCGCCACGGTACGAGCGATGCGCAGCACCTCCTGACTGGCTGGCGCGCTGCCGATCACGAGACGGTAGCGTTCCTGCATCACTTCCTGCAGAGCGGCCCCAGCGTTGCGTACCCTGGCGAACGTCTGCGTACGCACAAGCGCCGTGCCAGCCAGCCCCCCTAGGGCCGTCAGGAACTGCAAGTCTTCGTCGCTGAACCCTTCTGGCCAGACAGTATTGAGGGCCGTGATGACGCCAATGATCTGGTCGTGTTGCTTGAGCGGTGCGCACAGAATCGAGCGCGTCGTGTACCCTGTCTGACGATCGATACCTCTGAACCACCGCGGGTCCTGTAAGACGTCGTTGCACACCACTCCTTCGCCCGTCTGCGCCACCCACCCGCCAATGCCTTGCCCGACGGCGACCCGGAATTCATCCACCTGCGCTGGGCCGGCCATGACCACGAACGCCAATTCCTGCCGCGCATTGTCGAGTAACGCCAGGCTACAGCCCTCGACTTCAAACACCTGTGTGGCCGCCTCGAGGATCACCGTCACGACACGCTCTGGATCCACGGCGCTCATGAGCAGTTCGCTGATCTCAGTCAGGCTTTGCAGACGCTGTTGGGTCTGTGCGAGTGATATAGACATATCAGTTCGACATTATCACAGTGATATGTAAAGAGAACTGTACCGAGGTCTATCCTGGCTGTTCTCGTATTAGCTCGGTCGCATTAGCGTTGAAATCTACGGTATTACAAGGCACGAGACAAAAAAATCAAGCTGCCAGCAAACTGGCATAGAACTTGTACCAGAAGTGCACCGCGAAGGCAAGGGGGACATAATTTGACCTCCTCAGAGAAAGGAATGAGCATGCACACCACCATGATAGCGAAGATAGCAGCGAAGATAATTAGCCCGCCTTGGTTAGAAGGACTGTCAGCGTCTTTGGCCTCTTTTCTAGCGGTGGCACAGCCCCAATGGGGACTGTGCTATGCAAGCAGACATCATAGCAAAGCGTGGTACGACGGCCGTGCACGTTCGCAATGCGCACATCCTTCTGCCATGCTCGTCGCAAGCGATGTGAGCCAGAGAAGCTATGGCCTTGTGCCCTAAGCGCTAGAGCGTGGAACGGCCTGGCTGGACCGGGATCACCCACTCCAGGGCACTGCAAGTGAGGAGACACTCATGAGACCACATAGCACGTGCTCGATCACACAGTCCAACACGCATAGATACATTAACGATTATATGAACGACGCTCTCAGCGAGACCCCGACGCGCATACCCGCACGTCGCACGACCAGGTTCTCGACAGCTCTCCTAGTGCTCGCCCTTGGCCTAGTCCTGGCGATTCTGGTGATGCTGAACACCTGGTTGTCGCTCACAACGCGGGCTACCGCCAGGCTCACGACGTTTGTCGCGCACCCTCAGGAACAGACGCTGTCCGCCGATGAACTGGAGGAGATCGGCCTCCCGCTGCCCTGCATCGAAGACCTCCTGAATCGCTTCTAGCCCCTTATGCACAGCTCAGAGCATAGTGGGGCTGCTAGGCAGATGGTCGAGGTCCATCATGGCCATCATGCTCTCCCTCTCCCACCGGGAGAGGGAGTAAGGGGCCAGAGAAAGCATTAGCCGATCAGCGGAGATACCTTCCAAACCATTGAAAGACTTTCTCCCACCCATCCACCGCCGCATGTTGCCGATAGGCCGGACGATCCACCGAGAAAAAGCCATGACCGGCATTATCATACATGTGGAACTCGTAGGTCTTCCCCCACTTTTTGAGTTCCTCGTCCATTTTCGCGACATCCTCCGGCGACGGGCGCCGGTCCTCCCTCCCAAAGAGCCCAAGCAAGGGACAACGCAGGTCCTTCGTGTAGTCGATCGGGGCCACCGGCTGACGCACGGTGAGTTCCTCAGGTTTCGCCACAACGCCACCGCCGTAACAATCAACCGCGGCGTCGATCCCACGCAGCGTACACGCCGCTAAGTACACCTGCCGGCCACCGGAACAATAGCCAATAATGCCCACTTTGCCACTGAGATACGGCAAGGTGCGGAGATACGCAATGGCTCCTTCGACATCCCCCATGGTGCGCTCATCCGGCATGCCACCAGCCGCACGGACACTGGCGCTATTTTCCTCGGGCGTACCTTTGCCTTCACGGAAATGCAAATTGGGCGAGATGGCCACATAGCCATGGTGGGCAAATTTGCGGGCAATCTCTTTTGTCGCCTCATCCCAGCCAGGCATATGGTGGATGACCACGACTCCCGGATGAGGACCAGGCCCCGAGGGACGGGCCAGGTAGGCATCGATCATGTCTCCCTCATGCCCATGCATGAACACTGTCTCGGCTGACATGGCTTCGTATGGCATAGCATGTCTCTCCTCTTATGCAGGTGAGCGTGTCCATAGAGACGGTTACCATTGGCATATCCTACACGGTGCACAGTACCACTGCAGCGCTGCCATGTCAAAAGGCATGTGTGGTCAGGCGCGTAGGCAGCACTGCTTATACTTGCGGCCACTGCCACACGGGCACGGATCGTTACGCCCCACTTTCGGACGGGCCTTAATCTCTGCGGCCTGGATGAGCTGCATGAGGCGTTCGGGTGGCTGCCCAGCACGCCGCAGCGCGGCCAATTGGGCGACGTACGGGCGGCAGTAAGTGAAGAAGCGTTTATAGCCGGCACAGAGGTAGTTGAGACCGGCTTCCCCGTCCGGAGTCTGGATGATGCGATCTTTTGGGCATCCCCCATTACACATCGCCCGGACCTCGCATTCCCGGCAATACCGCGGCAACGTAGTGCGCTTAGCCTCTCCAAAGGCACGCTGCGCCGGGCTTTCGAGCAGTTCGAGCAGCGGAGTTTGGCGGATATTGCCCAAGCTATGCTCGGGGGTGACAAAGTGATCGCACGAATAGAAGTCCCCGTTGTGTTCGATGACCGGAACATCCCCGCAGGTGGGCCGAAAAATACACAGCGAATGGTCTTGTCCGTGAGCCGGGCGCGCTGCCTCCTCGAACATCTGCACGATGATACGCCCGATGTCCTGCCGTACCCACTCATCAAAGATGGCACAGAGAAACGTGCCAAACGCCTCAGCCGGCACCGTGCGCGAGCTCACACCACCTGCCGCAGTTGGCTGCCGCTCGACGAGAGGAATAAAGCTGAGATATTGGGCTTTGATTTCCTTGAAAAAGCGGTACACCTGAAGGGGATACTGGACATTCTGGGCGTGCACCACGCACAGGAGATCGACCGGGATTTTATGCTGGCGCAACAGGCGATAGCCCTGCATCACCTGCTTATGGGTCGGTTTCTGGCCCTTCGTCACACGGTATGCGTCGTGCAGCGCCTGCGGACCGTCGAGGCTGAGCCCGACAGCAAAATTTTCTGCCGCAAAAAAGCGGCACCAGTCATCATTGAGGAGTACGCCATTCGTCTGTATACCATTGGTGATGCGTCGGTCGGGAGGCTGGTGCTTACGCTGGAGTTCGACAATCTTGCGAAAATAGTCCAGTCCGAGGATAGTAGGCTCGCCGCCGTGCCAAAAGAAATTGATCACTGTTTCAGGGGCGATCTCAATCTGTTGGACGATATACTCCTCCAGCAGGTCGTCGGGCATACGAAATGACTGGGTCTGCGGATAGAGCAACTCCTTTTGCAGGTAGTAACAATAGTGGCAGTCCAGGTTACAGATCGCCCCCACTGGTTTGGCAAAGATCTGAAATTCACGCGAGGCCTTGACTACCATGGTGTCCTCCCTTACGCAGGAGTTTCTCTGGCGGATTCTCTATAGGATAGATGAGATGCAACGGCCGGTCAACTTCGACACCTTGGTTGCTTACATAATGCGCACACACATTACGACTTAGCCAAGGCATGGCGAAAACGCTCGCGGTACTCGATGTCGTACAGGCGTCGGAAATCTTCCGGGCGCTCTTATTGGATTCCGGGGTCGTGGAATTTGAGGACCGTGTATACTGATGACATCTCATGCCACGATCTCTCACAGGAGTCCAACCGTGCGCGTCAACATCACGAATCTCGTCGATGATGTGCAGTGTTATCAGACCGTCCGTGAGCTGCGCTGGCCAGACGGCGTTGCATGTCCCTCGTGTGAGTCGAAACAGGTTATCAAGCGTGGCTTTGATGACACAGAACCCGCCCGCCAACGTTATGAGTGTCACGACTGTGACAGACGCTTTGATGATTTGACCGACACCGTTTTTGCGGGACATCATCAGCCGCTGAAAGTCTGGGTCTTGTGTCTGTATTTCATGGGGCTCAATGTGTCGAATGAGCAAATTGCCCACGAATTGTCTCTCAATGAGAGTGATGTGCAGCAGATGACGGCTCAGCTGCGTCAAGGGATTATAAAAAAAAGCCCCCAGTGACGCTGTCCAATGAGGTGGAGTGTGATGAAGCCTATGTGATTGCTGGCCATAAGGGACAGCCAGAGGTGGTGAAGCAAAAGGGCCGCACAGGTCGTCGACGCCGATACAAAGGTAAAGGTGGACGAGGCACTATGGAGCAGGAAAGGCCACCGGTCTTTGGGATGATGGAGCGTGGTGGTCAAGTCGTGATCAATCTGCTCGCGAATGTGCAGCAAAAGACCATCGAGCCGTTGATCAAAGACACTATTGATCCAGGCACACTTGTTTATACTGATGAGTACAGCATTTATGCCCGTTTGCAGTCCTGGGGCTACGGTCATAAGCATGTTAACCATGGACGGGGTGAGTTCGCACGAGATGAAGATGGCGACGGCTTTTGTGAAGTCCATGTGAATACGATGGAAGGGTTCTGGTCGCTGTTGCGCAGTTGGCTGCGTCCGCATCGGGGTATCTCACAAGAGAAACTCCCGCTGTACCTGGGTTTCTTCGAGTTTGTGCACAACGTCCGTAAGCGAGGCAAAGCATTGCTTGGTGCGCTTATTGAGTTGCTGGTCACAAAAGACCCTGGAATCCAATAAGAGCGCTTCCGGGTAGTGCTCCCCTGGCTCAACATGGAGATCGACGAAAAGCGGGCCATCTTCGTGCAAAATACGGTCCACAGCGCGTTGCCACTCGTCCAAGCTCTCAAACGTATAGGTTTTGGGATACCCCGCCTCGTGTGCCAGACCCGGAAAGCTGACCGTGCCTCTGCCAGGAATGTCTACAGCCCCGTTGGTTTCGTAGGTACCGTTCTGACAGAGACAGTGGACCAGGTTCTTGGGGGCGGCATGGGCAATGGTCACGAGAGTCCCCAGCTTCATCAGCAGGCTGCCGTCGCCGTCCAGCACCACCACCCGCTTGTCAGGCCGTCCCAGGGCAATGCCCAGCGCATGCGAGGAGCCTTGCCCCATAGCGCCAGTAAAGGTGTAGTTCAGATCACTGGGACTGATATGCAGCCATTCTTGCGCTGCCTGGTAGACGGCCACGACAATTTCATTGGTCCGGTAACGAGCCAGAACTTGTAAGCATTGATCTCGCTTCATCATAGCTAACATGGCTCCCTTCCAATCAGCATGACGACCGGCAGGGAACGCGCATAGGCTGCCTCAATGGCCGGGACAACCTTCTCAACGTCGTCAGGCGCTTCGATGAGGTGATGCTCAATCTGCATGGCATCCAGGACAGGCTCGACGATTCTGATGCCGTAGCGTTTGGACTGCGTGGGGAGCACGCCAGGCTCCTTACTCAAGAGGCCAACCATCATGCAGACAGGGTTTTGTCCTTCCATGGCGACGCCGCGCAGCGCATTGATGGAATCCAGGAGGCCAGTATGTTGCATCAGCAGGAGCGCGCGCTGCCCAGCGGCATAGAGACCACTGCAGATCGACACGCCTTCATCTTCTTTGCAGATCTGCACCACGCGCAGCTCAGGGTCTGCCAGCATGGGCTTTAATAGATGCTCGCTGGTGGTACGGTCGGGGAGGGCGACGATGAAGCGAATACCAGCGCTCTTGATGGCCGTAATCAGGTCGGCCGCTCGTAATCGTTCCGTGTTTTCCGCCACGTTTCACATCCTCCAAAGAGTCGCCTGCCAGTCATGCACACACACTGTCCTTATACAACGAACCTGGTGAGCACGCAAGGCATGGAGTTGACAATGACCTGAGGCCAGGTGTAAAGTGCAGCATCAAGATGAACACGGGAGCTCGGGCAACCGGGCTGAGAGGGCGGCTACCGTGTCGCCGACCGGATGAACCTGATCTGGGTAATACCAGCGTAGGGAGGAGATGACATGGGTGTTTTCATGCCGTTGGGAGTGCTCCCAGCGGCATTTTTTTTAGCGGCTACTTCCTAAGAAAGGAGTATGGCGATGACCATGCCAACGACTGAGACCAACGGCACACAGCGTCACCGAGCACGTGAGAATGGGGCGAATGTCAGCCAATTAGGCTCACGCAAGGTATACGTGCCAGGTAGCACGCCCGAGATGCGTATACCCATGCGTGAGGTGACATTGACTCCGACGCGGACCCCCACCGGGCAGATGGAGGTCAATCCGCCGTTACGGCTCTATGACACCAGCGGGCCGTACACGGATCCGACCTTTACTCCTAATCTGCAGCAGGGGTTGCCACCACTGCGACTCGGGTGGATTCTGGGGCGTGGTGACAGCGAGGAACTGGCCG
>Ga0114129_10017118_pt1 | contig 10322 bp, 7 predicted proteins | sample RhiMetdeltSRZDD1_FD_80071 | JGI IMG/M metagenome (GOLD analysis project Ga0114129, IMG submission 80071) | Populus rhizosphere microbial communities from Tennessee, USA - Rhizosphere MetaG P. deltoides SRZDD1 (version 2) (version 2) | ecosystem: Host-associated > Plants > Roots > Rhizosphere >... | reverse complement strand
TGCGTTACCTCTATCGTGAGACCCTGTACCAGATCTCGGTAGTACCCGCGGAGTCGGCCGGGGTGACACTGGCTGGAGCCGAGCGGTCCGACACGGCGATTCCGCTGGTGGACGATCGCACCACCCACACGGTCGTAGTGCGGGTCGTAGGGACGGGGTCGCGGGCGCAACTGGTGCGGGTCCGATAACGCATGTAATGTGATGCGAGCGGCGCCGACCGTTCATTGCGAGCGCAGCGAAGCAATCCGGGAGAGCTCATGAAAACACTTTGGGGGACGGGCCTGCTACTCGTGGTGCTGGCCTGCGGCTGCGGGCAGGAGGCAATCACTCCGCCGCCCCCTCCTCCGCCCCCCGGCGGGCCGGTTATCTCCGTTATGGTGAGCTCGAATGCGGCGATGCCCCGGAGCGGCAGTGCCTATCTGACGATAACGGTTCTCCGGCCCAACAGCTTTTTCGGACCGATCGAGTTGAGCATCACGGGCTTGGGGCAAGGCGTGACTGCCGAGTTCGTGCCCGCCACCCTCCCGGAAACGTCCAACAACAGCGCACTGACCTTGAGCGCCGGTCCCTCTGCCGCCACCGGCACCTATTTCGCGACGCTGACCGCCAGGGCAGGAAGCCTGGCGTCCTCGATCCAGCTCCTTGTCACAGTCAACCCCTAACGCCTAACCCCCAACCCCTACCCCCTGTTCCGTCCAGAAATCGCCAGCCCGACACCGCCCAGTATCGCCAGTGCCGAGAGAGTCAGCCGGAGCGAAACCGTCTCCCCCAGCAGCGCCGTCCCCGCCAACGCTGCGATCACCGGCACCGCGAGCTGGAGCGTGCCCGCGCGAGTGGCGCTGAGCCTCGGCAGCACCGTGTACCACACCGCGTACCCGCCGCCCGAGGCCACCGCGCCGGAGGCTACGGCGCACCAGACTCCCGCGGCGCTCACATGTGCGTGGGGAAGCCCGACCGCCGCCAGGGCGAGGCCCAGAGGGGCCGCGAACAGGAAACTCTCCGCAGTCCGAGCCAGCGGCGGACCGGCCCCGCGGCCCCGCAGCGAATAGAAGCCCCACGCGGCGCCGGCCAGCAGCATCAGCAGCGCTCCGTGCAGCGAGGGCGCTCCCAGTCCCGGCAGGTTCAGGTACACCAGCCCGCCCAGCGCGGCCACCAGCCCGACCCACTCCCGAGGACGCGGGCGCTCGCCCGTCACCAGCCCTGAGCCGATCATCGTGAGCTGCACCGCGCCGAACAGCAGCAGGGCGCCGGTGCCGGTGGGCAGGCTCACGTACGCGAACGAGAATGGCGCCGCGTAGAGGAACAGGAGGGCCGCCCCGGTGAAGCGCCCCGGCGACGCGACGCCGGCGCCACCGCGATACCGGAGCAGGAGTCCGAGCACCAACGCGCCGGAGGCAAGGCGAATGGCCGTAAAGGACGCGGGATCGATATGGCCGCCACCCAGCGCCAGCCGCGCGAGCACCGAGTTCGCGGCAAAGCACAGCAGCGCCACCGCGGCCAGCCAGATCACGGCAGCGGCGGCGTGCTCTCGGGCGGGTGACGGTGGTGGGTCGCCTGCTCGTAAGCGTAGGCCAACCGGAACAGGGTGGCCTCGCTCCAGGGACGGCCCAGCAGCTGCAGGCCGGCGGGCAGGACGCCTCGGGTGTAGCCCATCGGCACGCTGATGGCGGGAAACCCGGTGCTGGGAGAGAAGAGCTGGCTGTTGTCGCCGTGCGGCGTGTTGAGGTCCCCGATCAGCCGGGGCGGGTTGCTCCAGGTCGGATAGACCAGTGCGTCGAGCCGCTGCTGGTCCATCAGCCGGATCACGCCGTCCCGGAGCTTGGCGCGGAATTCTTCCCGGCTTCGACATCCACCGCTCTGAACGGGCGCCGTGTCGGCAGCCTGGGATGCGTTCAGGCGGGTCTCGATCGATGGGTGAAAGCGCCGGGAACGGATTATCTCCTCGAGGGTCTTCACCGGCACGCGGTCACCCTGCCGCGCCAGCCAGGCGTTGAGGTCGTACTTGAACGGAAGACACGTGCCGCTCTGAGCGCGGCGCCAGGCGTCCAGGCTGTCCACCGCGACGGAGTCCACCACCACGGCGCCGGCCCTGCGGAGGTCCTCGAGCGCCGCGTGGAATACCCGGACCACCTGGGTGTCGGTCGTCGCGGTGCGGTACGCCTGGTGCAGCACGCCGATCCGCGCGCCCGCGAGTCCGTCGCGGCGGAGCGCCGCGGCATAGTCCTCCCGGGGCCGGCCGCGGCTCGCGGCGGTTACCGAGTCGTCCGGGTCCTCTCCCACGATCACCTGGAACACCGCGGCCGCATCGGCCACCGTGCGGGCCATCGGGCCGGCAATGTCCGCCGCCAGGTTGAGCGGTATCACACCGGCGCGGCTGGTGAGCCCCATGGTCGAGCGGATCCCCACCAGCGCGTTGTGCGCGGAAGGCCCGCGGATCGAGTTACCGGTGTCGGTACCCAGCCCCACTTCGCCCAGGTTCGCGGACACCGCCGCCGCCGTCCCGCCGCTCGATCCGGCGGTCACCCGGTCCAGCGCATAGGGATTCCTGGTGTACCCGGGGAGGAGGGATCCCACCGTCTCGTACGGGCTGAAGGCAAACTCCGCCATGTTGGACTTGGCCAGCACGATCGCACCCGCCGCGCGGACCTGTTTGACGAGGAAGGCGTCCCGGGTGGAGACATAACCCGCAAGCGACAGCGAGCCCGCCGACACCGGAAGGTCCACCGTCTCGAAGTTGTCCTTCACGATCATCGGGATACAATGGAGCGGCCCGCTGAGCCGCCCTTCGGTGCGAGCGCGCAGGTCCAGCGAGTCGGCTGTGGCGAGGGCCTGCGGGTTGAGGGCGACCAGCGAATTGATGGCCGGGCCCTGTTTGTCGTACGCGGCGATGCGGGCGAGGTACCGCTCCACCAGCGCGCGGCAGGTGAGCGTGCCCGCGGTCATGGCCGCGTGGACCCTGGCGATGGTGGTTTCTTCGACCCGGAACGGCGCCGCTTGCGCGCCGACGGTGGGCGCCGCCAGCAGGTACAGGAGCAGGAATCCGGCGGGCCGGGCCACCACCGCCGAGATCAGTTCGTTCCTTCGACGACCAATCGCATCCCCAGCAAATGGATCTCCGCCGTTCCGGCAAAGGTCGACTGGATTCCGATGAAGGTCCAGAATCCGCCTTCCGTGTCGGTAATCAGCGGAGTCGGCTGGGTAATGATCGTGGTGGTGCGCGGGCCGAACGTGCTGGGGGCAGTACAGCCCGTGATCGTGTTGCGGATGTCACCGAGCTGGACGAAGCCGCCTGGATTGATGCCCGCGCCCTTGTCGATGTTCATGCGGAGAATCCCCTGCTGGTCCGCGATCGCCAGCGGCTCGGTGGCCGTGGCGCCCATCTTGATGAACGCCACCGGTCCGGGCCCGGTGGTGCAGCCGGCGTGGTAGTTCGATGCGAATTCCACCTGAAGGGAAATCGTGTAGGTTGCACCCGCCGTCAGGCCGGACCAGTGCTTCTTCTGGAACATGAACAGGTTCCCCGCCACGGTCGCGCCGCTCAGGTAGAGGCCATTGAGCGTTGTGTTGAGCGGGGAGGGAAGGGATCGCAGGTCGGTTATCAGGCCCACGTCCGCCACTTGGGCAGCCGGAACGTCCGCCACACCTCCGAACCACTCCAGCCCGTGGACATTGAAATCAAAGTCCAGGGTATTTCGGACCGTGAAGTCTCCCGAGCCGAGGCAGCCGGCAGCCAGGAGGGCAGTGGGTAGGAACAGCAACCGTTTCATGGGGAGTCTCCAGAATCCCGCGGGCGCTCGATCGGCCCGCCTGCTATGGAGTATAACGCCGTGTCCGGGGCCTCCAAGCGCCCCTCAAGTGGCCGATTGCAACCCTATCTCCCGACCGGGCATCGAACCGTTATTACCTGAGCCCGGAGACCCCCGATGTTGCTTCGCCCCACTGTGCTTGCGCTGACACTGGTCGTCGGCGCCACGGCCGCAGCCCACGCCCAGTCAGACGAATATCCCTTCCGCCGTTTCCGGATGCACGTCGAGCCCCGCACCCGCATCGCCTTCGACAAGTTCTCGTTCGACCGGTCATTTGACCTGAAGAACCGGGTGGAGGTACGCCGGAAGCTCGGAGTGGAGCGAGCGCTGCAGCTGCGGGAGCGCGCCAGGGACCGCCAGTGGGAACGGGAATTCGCCCTCCGGAATCGCCGGTTCGACATGCAGGATCGCGCCCATCAGCGCGCGCTCGAGCTCAAGCTCCGGGGAGCGGACCGCTTCAAGGAGCGCTTCGATCACTTCAAGTTCGAACGGCCGATCCGGATCAAGCGGTATTCCCGGTCTATCTAGACGGTCAGGCGGTAAGACGGTCAGACGGTCGGAGAGTCTGGCGATCAAGATCCGACCGTCCTGCCGTCCGACCGACTGACCGTCCGTCTGACCGTCTTACCGTCCGACCGACCATCTGTGGGACCAACTGTCCGGCTGTGGGATGACGCTGACCGCCTCGCCGTGTGCTAACTCCATGATATGTATTAGCTTACGCTAATTACCCAGGTGGCACACCCGGTGCACTAGCAGGCACCATCCACCTTGGAATGGTCGGCACATGGCTTTACTGAACGCTACCGATTTGCGTCTGGCCTTCCGGACACTACAGACCCGCCCAGGTCTTTCGGCCGTCGTCATCGGTACGCTCGCGCTCGGCATCGGCGCCACCACCGCGATGTTCAGCGTCCTCAACGCCGCGCTGCTTCGGCCGCTTCCCTTCGCGGAGCCGAGTCGCCTGGTCGTGATGCAGGGCGTCGTCGGTCCCGAGCGAAGCATTCGTGGAGCATCCATCCCGGAGGTTCACGACTGGCGGGTGCTCAACCGCACCATGACCGATGTGTCGGTGTTCGACCAGGTCTCCCTCAATCTCTCGACCGGAACCGGAGCCGACCGCATCATCGCGGAGCGGGTGAACGCGGGGTACTTCTCGCTTCTTGGTATTGGTGCGGCGCGGGGCCGGACCTTCACGCCGGAAGAGGACTCGCTCCCTGACGCCCACCCGGTCGTCGTGGTGAGCCACTCGTTCTGGCGCAATCGCTTCGGCTCCGACCCCGGCCTGGTCGGCCGGACCATCACGCTGAATGGCCGCGCGCTCACCATCGTGGGGATCATGCCCGAGGGGTTCACCGGCCTTTCGTTTCAGGCAGAGGTCTGGTTCCCGGTCGCGATGATCTCGGTCGACTCTCCGGTCTCGCTCCTGACCAGTCGCGGCAATCGCTGGCTTCCGGCGGTCGGTCGGCTTCGGGATGGCGTCAGCATGGAGGACGCCGGGCGCGATCTCGTGGCGGTGGCCGCCCGGCTTGCCGAGCAATTCCCGGAAACCAACCAGGACCGCAGCGTGAACCTGCAGTCGTTGCAGGATTCCGCGCTGGGCAGCACCAAAGCCCTCTTCGCCGCGCTGTTCCAGGCGGTGCTCCTGGTGCTGCTGATCGCCTGCGCCAACGTCATGAGCCTCCAGCTGGTCCGGGCCACTTCCCGGGAACGGGAGATCTCCCTGCGCCTTGCCCTCGGCGCGGGCCGGCTGCAGCTGGTGCGCCAGCTGCTCACCGAAGGAATGGTGCTCGCGGGTCTCGGTGGAATCGGCGGCCTCATCCTCGCGTTCTGGTGTCTCCGGCTCCTGCTGCCGCTCGCGCCGGCCGGTCTGTTTCCGGTCTACGCCCAGGTGGGTGTCGACGGGCGGGTCCTGGCGTTCTCGGCTGCCATCACCCTTTTCTGCGGCCTGGTCTGCGGTCTGACCCCGGCGCTCCGCAGCGGTCGCGGGGACCTCAGCGACGCGCTGCGTCAGGGCGTTCGCGCCGCATCGTCGGGACTCCGCCGGCTCCGCAAGCCTGGAATGCAGCAGCTGCTCGTGGCCGGAGAGGTGGCGCTCGCGCTGGTTCTCCTGGTCGGGGCCGGACTCATGCTCAAGGATCTCCGTGTACGCATTGCGGTTCCTCCCGGATTCCACGCCGAGGATGTGGTGGTCGCGAGGGTTTCGCTGCCGCGGGATCGGTATCCATTTCCGGAGCGGATCATTTTCGCGGAGCGACTGGTTGAGCGGCTGAACGCCCTGCCAGACGTCGTGGGCGCCGCCGTCGGGACCGACATGCCTCTGCGCGGCTTCAGCAACGCCGCCTATCTGGCTCTCGCCGTCCCGGGCGCCGACCCGGTCAGGCACTTCCGTCATGGCGTAACGCCGAAGTTCTTCGAGACCCTCGGCATTCCCATTCTCGCCGGGCGCGGCTTCACCAACGCCGACCTGACCGAATCACCGCGGGTTGCCGTGGTGAGCGATGCCACGGCACGGCGTCTCTGGCCGGGGCAGAACCCACTCGGCCAGCGCTTTCATCTCGGGGACCAGACCGGTCCCGAGGTCGCCGTCGTCGGCGTGGCCGGGTCGGCCCGATTCCGCGATCTCACCACCGACCTGGGCACTCCCGCCGGCGGGCTGGATGTCTACTACCCATTCCCGCAGCGCACTGATGCGGATCTCGAGATCGCCGTGCGCACCCGCAGCGGTGCCGGGTTATCCGCCGCCACGTGGCAGGAACAGGTCGCGACGATCGATCCACTGCTCCCGCTCTACCTCATCCAGCCGCTCCAGGATGTGGTTCGGAGCCAGAACGCGGCCCCTCGCTTCGGGTCCGTGGTCCTGAGCGTCTTCAGTGTGCTGGCGCTGGTGCTCTCGGCGGTAGGCGTGTACGGCGTGATCGCATTCGTCGTGGGTCTCTCCCGCCGGGAAATTGCGATCCGTCTCGCGCTGGGTGCCGACGGCCGCAGGGTGCTTGGCGTGGTGATGGCAAACGGGATGGCGCTGGTGCTGGGCGGGGTCGTGGTCGGGCTGGTCGGCGCGCGGCTGGGCGCCAAGGTGCTCTCCAGCCAGCTCTATGGGGTACAGGTCACCGATACCAGCACCTTCCTCGGGGTAACCGGGGTGGTGACCCTGGTCGCGTTCCTGGCCTGTTGGCTCCCCGCTCGGCGGGCCGCTCGAGTGGAGCCGCAGACCGTGCTGAAAGGGGAGTAGCAGACGTTCGGATGGGGGGGTAACGGCCCGGGCGAGAGGGCAAGTATTCGCTGATTCTGGCAAAATGTAAACGTTTGCACTACGTTGTAAACGTTTACAGCAAGTCGTTTGGAGCTTCCCTAAGATCCCCTGGTTTTGCCGAGGCACCGCATGGTGACCATCAGGGACGTTGCACGGGCTGCGGGGGTCTCCATCGCAACGGCTTCACGTGCGTTGCACAAGGGTCACTTGGTGGCTCCCGGAACCCGCGAGGGCGTCCAGGCGGCGGCCGATCGCCTGCACTACAGTCCCCATCGCGGCGCCCGCAGCTTGATCACCAGCCGGACCCACTCGATCGGTGTACTGCTCCCCGATCTGTACGGCGAGTTCTTTTCCGAGGTCATTCGCGGCATCGATCAGACCGCCCAGGGCGCCGGCTACCACTGCCTCCTTTCCAGTGCCCGGCATGGCGGCCCAACTCTCGAAGCTGCGCTTCGCTCGATGCGAGGACGCGTCGACGGGCTGGTGCTGATGTCGCCCGAATTCAATGGAGACCTGTCGAAGCGGGCGCTACCCAGCGGATTCCCCGTAGTCCTGCTGAACTGCCCGCCCTCCGATACCGCACACGACAGCCTGACCGTCGCGAATTACGAGGGAGCTCACGCGATGGTGCGGCATCTGGCCGGGCTCGGGCACCGGCGGATCGCGATCATCAAGGGTGCCGAGGGGAACTTCGACGCGGCCGAGCGGCTGCGGGGGTATCGCGCCGCGCTCAAGGAATCAGGCCTGGCGTTTGTGCCCGAGCTCGTGATGCCTGGCGACTTCAGCGAGGCGGCCGGCGACGCCGCCGCCCGGGCCTTGCTGCGGCTTGACCAGAGACCGACCGCGATTTTTGCCGCCAATGACGGCATGGCCATCGGGGCGCTGTACGCGCTCCGCGATGCCGGGCTCCGGGTGCCGGAAGACATCGCCATCGGCGGCTTCGACGACATCCCGATGGCGCGGTACGTCGAGCCGGCCCTGACCTCGGTCCATGTGGCTATCAGCGTGCTCGGCGAACGCGCCGCCGCCCGCCTGTTTTCGGTGCTCGAACACCCTGCAGACCGTACACCCAGCCGTGAGACGCTTCCGACGACCCTCGTCGTGCGGCGCTCCTGCGGCTCTCGAGGAACCTGAAGCTCGTTCAGCAGGCACACCATCACGGAGGACGCTGTATGAGGATTGATCGAGTTATCACCCTGCGACTGTATCGGCTGCTGGCGGCCGTCCTGATGTTCGCCCTTCTGCCCGCGGTGCGGCCGATGGCGGCCCAGACCACCACGGGCAGCATTCGCGGCTATATCCGGGGCGACAACGGCTCGCCGATCGTCGCGGCCGAGCTCAAGGCCAGAAACCTGGCGACCGGCGTCTCCCGGGTGGCCAGCACCAACTCGAAGGGATTCTTCGCCCTCTCCGGCCTGGTGCCGGGTTCTTACGCCATCGAAGTGCGCAGCATCGGCTTCAAGCCGACCGGCCGGACCGAGCGGGTTGCGATCGGTCAGGACCTGAACCTCGACTTTACGATGGTGGCCTCGGCGGTTCAGCTGGAGGAAATCTCGGTATCGGCAGCCCCTGCCGTGGAGACCCGTTCCACCGAGGTCGCCACCAACGTGGCCCCGGCCCAGGTCGAGAATCTCCCGAAGTCGGACCGGAATTTCCTGGCGCTGGCGGTGCTGGCACCGGGCGTGCGGCTCACCGGTGACCGGATCGGCGATACCCGGAAGACGATCAGCGCCGGTGCGCAGGGGGCCGAGCAGATCAACGTGTTCATCGATGGTGCCAGCTATAAGAACGACATCCTGAAGGGGGGCGTGGCCGGGCAGGACGCCAGTCGCGGCAATCCCTTTGCGCTGAATGCGGTGCAGGAATTCCGGGTCATCACCCAGAACTACAAGGCCGAGTACCAGAAGGCCTCCAGCGCCATCATTACCGCCACGACGAAATCGGGCAGCAACGTCTGGACCGGGAACAGTTTCTTCGCCTACCAGAACAAGGGCCTGGTGGCGCTGGACACCTTCCAGGTCGCCTCGCAGGCCGCCAATCCCGGCACGTTTGAGAAGCCCGACTACAACCGGTCGCTGGTCGGCCTGAGCGTGGGTGGCCCGCTCATGAAGGACAAGCTGTTCTTCTTCGGATCGTACGAGGGGAACTATCAGAATCGGTCCAACCGGGTCAACATCGTTCCCGATGCCGGGTTCCCGGCGCTCGACACCGTCAATTTTGCCCAGTACAACGGCGATTTCGGGTCGCCTTTCCGTTCGTCGCTGTTTTTCGGGAAGCTGAGCTACGCGATGAGCCAGACGTCGTCGATGGAATTCAGCCTCAATACCCGGGCTGAGAACGACATCCGCGATTTCGGGGGACTCTCCGCGTTCACCTCGGCCACAAAGTTCAAGAACGCGGTCACGACCGGCCTCCTCAAGCACAGCTATTTCAAGGGGACCTGGCTCAACGAGGCGCTCTTGTCCTATCAGCGCTATCACTACAACCCCGTGCCGAACACTCCGGGTCAGGTCAACCGGTTCTTCGGGTTCGGGTGCTGCGCCGAGATCGGCGGCAACATCTCCAACCAGGATTTCACCCAGAAGAAGCTGTCGCTGCGGGACGATCTGACCTACTCCGGGCTGCAAATGGGCGGGACCCACGTGCTCAAGGGCGGCCTGAACGTCGATTTCAGCAACTACGACATCGTCAAGCAAAACTCGGAGAATCCCCGCTTCGTGTACGAATCGTGGTACCACGGCTTCGAGTTCCCCCAGCGGGTAGAATTCCAGGCCGGCGATCCGAATCTCAAGACCAAGAACACTCAGCTCGGCGCCTACCTGCAGGACGACTGGAGCCCCACGGAGCGCCTGACCTTCTACCTGGGCGCGCGCTGGGACTACGAATCCGCCGCGATCAACACCAAGTACGTCACTCCCCAGGACGTGGTGGACTCGCTGACCAAGTATCAGAACCGGCTCTTCCGTCCGCTCAATCCGGGACGCTACTTCACCGATGGCACCCAGCGGAGCGGGTTCAAGGGGGCCATCCAGCCCCGGGCCGGCTTCTCTTACGGGATCACCAAGGACAACCGCACCACGGTCTTCGGCAGCGTCGGCATCTTCTACGACCGCACCATCTTCGACCTCGCCACCGAGGAGAAGTTCGCGCTGCAGCACCCCGGCTACCGGATCGAGTTCTATCCCACGGGAGGTCCTGCCGAGGCGGGCAAGGCCGAGTGGCACAACTCATACCTCACCGATCCGGCCTCGGTGATCGCGCTT
>Ga0114129_10017117_pt1 | contig 10322 bp, 8 predicted proteins | sample RhiMetdeltSRZDD1_FD_80071 | JGI IMG/M metagenome (GOLD analysis project Ga0114129, IMG submission 80071) | Populus rhizosphere microbial communities from Tennessee, USA - Rhizosphere MetaG P. deltoides SRZDD1 (version 2) (version 2) | ecosystem: Host-associated > Plants > Roots > Rhizosphere >... | reverse complement strand
TTGCGCGGTTCCTCTGCGAACAGCCGCGCCGACGCGGCGACGACCGGTCCGACGTCGGGCACCGCCTGCAGCCGCTCAACGCTCGCGTCCATCACGGCATCCATCGTTCGCAGATAGCGCGCGATGGTCGCCGCGGCTTTCTCGCCGACGTGGCGGATGCCGAGTGCGTAGATGAGCCGCGACAGGTCGTTCTCTTTGCTCCGCGCGATCTCGGCGACGACATTTCGGCCGACCTTCCCCAGCTTTCGCGGGACCGCGCGCTCCGATCGCGGCTCGCGCGGCGTGACGACGAGATTCTCGAGCTGCGGCGCCTCGAGGTGATAGAGATCGGCGAAGTCGTGAACGAGTCCCTGCTCGATGAGCTGATCCACCAGCGACTCGCCGAGCCCTTCGATGTTCATCGCCGATCGCGACGCGAAGTGCTCGAGACTGCGGCGGATCCGCGCCGGGCACGACGCGTTGTCGCAGCGCCACACGACCTCCTCTTCGTCGCGGTGCAGCGCGCTGCCGCAGACCGGGCAGCTGGTCGGCATCGTCCAGGGCGCGGCGTCGGGCGGGCGGAGGCTGAGGATCGGCCCGATCACGCGCGGAATCACGTCGCCGGCCTTCTCGATGACGACGGTGTCGCCGGGACGAACATCCTTGCGCGCGATGTCCTCTGCGTTGTGGAGCGTGGCCATCGAGATGGTCGAGCCGGCGATGAACACGGGCTCGAGGACGGCGAACGGCGTCACGGCGCCTGTGCGCCCGACGTTGACGTCGATCCGCAGCAGCTTCGTGTGCGCCTGCTGCGCGGGGAACTTGAATGCGGTCGCCCAGCGCGGGAATTTCGCGGTGGTGCCGAGCCGGTCGCGCAGCGCGAGATCGTCGACCTTGATCACGACGCCGTCGGTGTCGAAGTCGAGCGTCCGACGCTTGTCTTCCCACTCGCGGCAGAACTCGATGACGGCGTCGATGCCGTCGCAGCGCCGCCAGTGCGGCTCGACCGGCAGCCCCCAGCCGCGCATCGCCTCGAGCGAGTCGCCGTGGCGTCCGTCGCGTACGTAGTGTCCGGCTTCAGCCGGGCTTTCTTTGGCCGGACCTTCTGGTACGACGACCTGATAGACGAACGCGCTCAGCCCGCGCTTCGCGACGAGCGACGGATCGAGGTTCCTCATGGTTCCGGCTGCCGTGTTGCGCGGATTCTGGAAGAGCGGCAGCCCCGCCTGCTCCATCTCGCGATTGATCTTCTCGAACGACGCGCGCGGCAGGTACACCTCGCCCCGCGCTTCGATCCGTCCCGGCGGACCGGCCCGCAGCGCGAGGGGGATCGCGCGAATTGTACGGACGTTGGCCGTCACGTCCTCGCCGCGGACGCCGTCGCCGCGCGTGGCGCCGCGGACGAGCCGTCCGTTCTCGTAGGTCAGCGCGATGCTGAGACCGTCGATCTTCATCTCGGCGACGTAGGCGACCGCGGCATCGCCGAGTCCTGCACCCCTGCGCACGCGCTCGTCGAACGCCTTCAGCTCCTCGTCGTTGTACGCGTTGTCGAGGCTGAGCATCGGCGCGAGGTGCTCGACGGTCGGGAAGCCTTCGGCGGGTCGGCCGGACACGCGCTGCGTCGGCGAATCGGGCGTGACCAGATCCGGGTACTCGGCCTCGAGGCGCTCGAGCTCGTGCAGCAGCCGATCGAACTGCTCGTCGGAAATCTCCGGATCGTTCTGGATGTAGTAGCGCTCTTCGTGGTGGCGAATCGCCTCCCGAAGCTCCTTGAGGCGCTGCTCCGGCTGGCTCATCCCGACACCGCACAGTCGTCCGGACCATCGAGCGGGCGTCCGAGCAGATCGCAGGCGACCTCGGCCGCGCGGCTGTACGTCGCGACGCCGAACAGAACGAACCGGATGCGCGTCAGCGCGGTGAGCTTCGGCGCCTCGTCGCGGACCGCCGCGATCATGATCCGCGCGCACGCGTCGATCGGAAACCCGCCGACGCCGGTGCCGAACGCGGGCATCGCGATCGACTTCAGCCGGCGCCCGTCCGCCAGCTTCAGCGTGTTGCGCGTTGCGCGATCGATGATCGCCGCCGACGTCACGAGATCCTGCCCCATCACGGCGGCATGGATGACGTGGCGCGCTGCCAGCCGGCCGCCCGCCGTCATCACGCACTCGCCGGGCTCGACCGGCCCCAGCGCCATCGCTTCGGCTTCGATCGACGCGCCGCCGCGGGCCTTCAGCGCGCCCGCGACGCCGCCGCCCATCCAGAAATGATTGTTCGCCGCATTGACGACGGCGTCGGTGGATTCGGCGGCGAGGTCGCCGTCTGCGATTTCGAGCGTGATCGGCGGGAGACTGAACGCGATCAACGGTCCCGGGACAGCACGTAGTCGGGCAGCGCGAGGAGCGCGTCGCGCTCCGAGCTCGGCGGGAACGTATACAGTGGCTTCTTGGCGCGCTCGGCGAACTCCGACGCGCGGCGGTACGCGTAGTCGATCGACGCGTGCTCCTTCAGGGCGCGGAGCAGCTCGCTCCACTGCTCCGGCGCCACCTCGTGCGACGCGATGATGTCGCGCACGATGCGCGGCCCGGCGCCGTCGTTGGTCTGTCGCAGCAGGTGAATCAGCGGCAGCGTGACCTTGCCCTCGCGCAGATCGCTGCCGAGCGGCTTGCCGACGGCGCCCGCATCGCCGGTGAAGTCCAGCAGGTCGTCGACCAGCTGGAACGCAATCCCGAGGTTGAAGCCGTACTCGCGCAGCGCCTGCTCCTGGGCCGCGTCGACCTTGCCGAGCATGCCGCCGATCTGCGCGCAGCCGGCGAACAGATACGCCGTCTTGCGGCGGATGATGTCGAAGTGCTCGTCCTCGGTGATGTCGGCGTCGCCGTTCTTCGTCAGCTGATAGAGCTCGCCCTCGATCATCCGCAGCGTGACCTCGCACAGCAGCCGGATGATCTCGAGCGCGTCGTGCGTGAGCGCGAGCGCCATCGACTTGATGTACAGGTAGTCGCCGAGGAGCACGGTGATGTCGTTGCCCCATCGGGAATGCACCGCGAGCCGGCCGCGCCGCAGATCCGAGTCGTCGATGATGTCGTCGTGCACGAGCGTCGCCGTGTGAATGAACTCGACGACGGCCGCGTAGAGGATCGACCGATCCCCGGTGTAGCCGCACAGGCGCGACGCCATGAGCAGCACGGCCGGACGGATCCGCTTGCCGCCGCTCGTCTGGATGTACTGGCCGATCTTCGGGATCAGATCGACCTGCGACTGCACGTGGCGGCCGAACTCGTGGTCGACGCGCTCGAGATCGGCGCGGATCGGCTCGAAGATTTGCGCGAGCGCAAGAGACGATTTCTCCACGGCTGGTCCGGTAAGGACTTTATCACGGCCGGAACAGGGTGTGGAAGTTCGCGGCCGTGCGGGAACCCAGTGCGGCCGCGTCCACGCCGTGGACCGCGGCAAGGGCGTCGACGACGCGCGCGACGTGGGCCGGCTCGTTGCGCTTCCCGCGAAACGGAACGGGCGCGAGAAACGGGCTGTCGGTCTCCGTCAGCAGCCGGTCGAGCGGGACGGCGCGCGCAAGGTCGCGCAGCTCGCCGGCTTTCGGGAACGTGACGATGCCGGCGAGCGAGAGGTGAAAACCGAGGGCGAGGCCGGCCTCGGCGAGCGCGCGCGTGCCCGTGAAGCAGTGCAGGACGCCTCGGAGCGCACCGTTTCTACCACCTTCTTCACGCAAAATCGCCAGCGTGTCCGCCTCGGCTTCGCGCGTGTGGATGACGACCGGCCGATCGAGGGCGAGCGCGAGCCGGAGTTGCGCGCGGAAGACGGCCTGCTGCACCGTGCGCGGCGAGAAGTCGTAGTGATAGTCGAGGCCGATCTCGCCGATCGCGCGGGCCGACGGCGTCGCCTCGACCTGGTCGCGCACCACGGCCGCCGCGCGTTCCGGGTCGTCGGCGAACGCGTGGGCGACGTGCGGGTGGACGCCGATGGCGAAACGCGTCTCCGGCCACAACGCCGACACGCGGTCGGCCTGCGCGGCTTCGGCGCGGTTGCCCGCCTCGAGGATCACCAGCGCGCGCTCGACGCCCGCGTCCTTCGCGCGCGCGATGACGGCGTCCAGGTCGGGGGCAAAGACCTCGTCGGCGAGGTGACAGTGAGAATCGATCACAGGTGTCCGATGTAGGGCAAGGCTTTAGCCGAACCGCGATCGCTCGGCTGAAGCCTCGCGCTACGTTCAGCTATCTCACGCGCGTCCCCGGCGCCGGCGGCTCTTCGAACGTGACGACGATCGGCCTGCCGCCGTCGGGGCTGGCGGCGAGGACCATCCCGTTCGATTCGATCCCCATCAGCTTCGCCGGCTTCAGGTTGAAGACGACCACGACCGACTTGCCGACGAGCGCCTCCGGCTCGTACGCTTCGGCGATGCCGGCGACGAGCGTGCGCTGCTCGGCGCCCACGTCGACCTGCAGCTTCAGCAGACGACTCGATTTGGGAACGCGCTCGGCAGCCAGTACTTTGGCCACGCGCAGCTCCACTTTCATGAAGTCGTCGATGGCGATGCGGTCAGCGGCCGAAGATGACGTGGTCGCTGGCGTCGTCGCCGGCGCTGCAGCCGGAGACGCGGGCGGTGTCGGGTGGTCGGTCACTGTCGGTAGCTCCTGACTAGCTTTTTTTACTTGGCTTGGGGCCCCACCCCCAAGCCCTGTCACGCTGGGATTCTCTTGCCTCGGCCTCGCGCGGTCGCGCTCGGCCTCGGCGTGGGTACTGCCGACAGCGGCCGTCCCAGCTCGCGGCCAAAGGTGTCCGGCCTCTTCGAGCACGCGTTCTCCATCAGATCGCCAGACGCCGTCGCGATCGAGCGTCAGACCCTGGCTCGACGCCCCGACGCGACGCAGGATCTCCGCGCTCGATTTCGGCATCATCGGCGTCAGCAGGACCGCCGCCAGGCGGATCGCTTCGGCTGCGTCGAAGAGGACGTGCTCCAGCCGATCGGCGTTCGACGGATCCTTCGCGAGCGTCCACGGCGCCGTTTCCGCGATGAACTCGTTGGTGCCGTCGACGAGCCGGAACGCCGCGGCCGCGCCCTCATGCAGCAGAAACCGATCCATCGCGGCGCGGTACGCCGCGACGACGTCGCCCGCGAGCGACGCGAGGCGCGCGGCCGCGCCCGCCTTCACGCGCCCGTTCCGGTAGCGGTGCACCATCGCCGCAACCCGGCTCACGAGGTTGCCGAGGTTGTTCGCCAGGTCGGCGTTGTAGCGCTCGTCGTACCGCTCCCACGTGAAGTCGCCGTCGCCGCCGAACGGAATCTCCTTCACCAGATAGAGCCGCAGCGGATCGACGCCGTGCCGGTCCGCCGCCTCGACCGGGTCGACGATCGTGCCAAGCGACTTGCTCATCCTCTGGCCGTTGAGCGTCATGAAGCCGTGGCCGAAGACCTGCCGCGGCAGCGGCAGCGTCGCGCTCATCAGCATCGCGGGCCAGATCACGGTGTGGAAGCGCGTGATGTCCTTGCCAATCACGTGCAGATCGGCCGGCCACCACTTGCTGAACGACGCCTCGTCGTGTCCAAGGCCGACCGCCGACGCGTAGTTGATCAACGCGTCGAACCACACGTAGACGACGCTGGAGGAGTCGAACGGCAGCGGGATGCCCCAGGCCTGCCCCGCGCGGCTGACCGAGATGTCGTCGAGCCCGCTCTCGATCAGCCGCAGGATCTCGTTCCGGCGGACCTCAGGCTCGAGAAACTCGGGATGCGCCGCGAAATGGTCGAGCAGCCGCTTTTGATACTTCGAGAGCCGGAAGAAATAGTTCCGCTCCTTGATCCACTGCAGCTCCAAGGTCGGATGCAGCGGGCACCGGCCGTCGACGAGGTCTTTCTCTTGTTTGAACGCCTCGCAGCCCTCGCAGTACCACCCCTCGTAGGTGCCCTCGTAGATGTCGCCCGCCCGCTGAATCCGCGTGACGATCTCGGTTACGCCCGCTTTGTGCCGCGGCTCGGTCGTCCGGATGAAATCGTCGTACGACACGTCGAGGTGGCGCCACGTCCGCGTGAACTCCTCCTCCATCCGATTGCAGTACTCCAGCGGCGCCAGGCCCTGCTCCACCGCGCTGCGATATACGTTCTGCGAGTGCTCGTCGTTGCCCATCAGGAAGCGCGTCTCGAAGCCGGCGAGCCGCTTGTAGCGTGCGATGACGTCCGCGCACACCTTTTCGTACGCCGTCCCGAGGTGCGGGCGGCTGTTGACGTAATCGATCGCGGTCGTCAGGAAAAACCGGTTCACGTGCGTCTCTCGCGGGGACCGAAGGGCGCGCCGATGCGCGCCGCGCCGTACGCCTGGACCGCGACCGTCTGAACTTCCTTCACCGATACGTTGTGCGCGGTCGCGATGCGCGCGCAATCCTCGAACTCGGGCACGGCGTTCACGATTCGACCGTCGCGCCACGCGATCTTGAAGCGCACGGCGCCGAGCGGCGTCTCCACGGTGACGATCTCGCGCTGCAGGCACTCGCGATCGACCTCGTAGTGCCGCAGGCCGATGGTCGTCGTTTCGGTGAAGATGACCTCCGACAACTTCCGCCTCAGCGACGGCGGCGCGACAACGGTCAGCAGCGTGCCCGGCCGGTTCTTCTTCATCTGCACCGGCACGTAGAACACCTCGAGCGCGCCCGCCGCGTACAGCCGCTCCATGGCGACGCCGAAGATCTGCGGGTTCATATCGTCGATCTCGCACTCGATCACGGTCACGCGCTCCGCGTGCTCCTCGGCGGCGGCGCGTCCGACGAGCACGCGCAGCACGTTCGGCGTCGACGGGAAATCCTGGCTGCCGGCGCCGTAGCCGACGGCGTCGACGGTCATCGCCGGCAGCGGCCCGAACGCCGCGGCGTACGAGGACACGATCAGCGCGCCGGTCGGCGTGACGAGCTCCTTCTGGATCGTGCCGCCGTAGATCGGCGCGTCGCCGAGCAGCCTGACCGTCGCCGGCGCGGGGACCGGGAACCGGCCGTGCGCGCTGTCGACCATGCCGCCGCCGACATTCAGCGGCGAGCAGACGATCCGGTCCGCGCCGAACCACTCGAGGCCGAACACGACGCCGGCGATGTCGACGATCGAGTCGAGCGCGCCGACCTCGTGCAGATGGACTCGCTCGACCGGCATCTGGTGGATCGCCGCTTCGACTTCCGCGAGCCGCTGGAACAATTCCTTGGCGCGTCCCCGGCCGGCGCGGGAGAGCGCCGACTTGTCGAGCAGCGCGAAGATCTCGGGAAGCGAACGATGGCGGCTGCGTGCGACGTGCGACGTGTCGGGTGCGTCGTGCGGGTGCTCGTGCGACGTGCCGGGTGCGTCGTGCGGGTGCTCGTGCCCGTGCTCGTGCGGCGTGCCGGGTGCGTCGTGCCCGTGCTCGTGGACGATGAACTGCGTCGCGGAGACCCCGGCGCGGAGCACTTTTTGCGCGTGCACGTGATGGTCCCCGATCGCGAGGCTGCCGAGCGCGCGCTTCAGCTCGTCGAACGGCAGCCCGGCATCGATCAGCGCGCCCAGTGTCATGTCGCCCGAAATCCCCGAGAAGCAGTCGAAGTAGAGGATCCTCACAGCTCGCCCATTTCCTTGAAGCTGCAGTACTTCACGTCGCCCAGGATCAGATGATCCACCACGTCGATGCCGATCAGGACACCGGCCGCCACCAGTCGCCGCGTCAGCTCGACATCGTCGGGGCTCGGGGCGGGATCGCCCGAGGGGTGCGTATGAAAGACGACGATCGCGGCGGCGCCGCCGAGCATGGCCTCTCGAAACACGTCGCGCGGCTCGACGACGGTCGTGTTCAGCGTGCCGACGGCGAGCATCGCGGTGCGCAGCACGCGATGCTTCGTGTCGAGGAGCACGATGCCGAGCTGCTCGACGGCGCGCGCGCCGAACGCCGGCATCAGATAGGCCGCCGCGTCGTGCGGCGTGCGCAACTGCAGGCGCGCCGACGGCCCGTGCGTCAGCGTCCGGCGTCCGAGCTCCAGCGCCGCCATCAGCTGCGCGGCCTTCGCGCGCCCGACGCCGGCGACACGCGACAGCTCGTCGCCCGTCGATCGCAGCAGACCGTGCACGCCGCCACGCTCGAGGAGCAGGCGATTGGCGACGGCGAGCGCGCCCATGCCGCGCGATCCGCTGCCGAGCACCAGTGCCACGAGCTCGTTGTCGCCGAGCGCCGTCACGCCGTGGCGCAGAAGCTTCTCGCGCGGCCGATCGCCGAGCGACACATCCTTCATTACTATATCTCGTATACTGCTCGTATGCTGCTCGGCCGCCGCGCGCGCGCGCTCGTCGTCATCGCGGCGGCGGTCGCGTTCGGCTGCGCGGAGCCGCCCGACAAGGAGATGCAGCAGGCGCAGGGCGCGATCGACGCCGCGCGCGCGGCCGGCGCCGACGAGTACGCGCACGACGAATTCGCCGCGGCGCAGGACGCGCTCAAGCGCGCGCAGGACGCCGTCAACGAGCGCGACTACCGGCTCGCGCTCAATCACGCGCTCGACAGCCGCGAGCGCGCGCAGAACGCGGCCAAGGAATCGGCGAACCACAAGGCCACTGCGCGCAGCGACGCCGAGCGCGCGCTCGCCGACGCGAACGCCGCCCTCGCTGACGCGCGCGGCAAGCTCAAGGCCCTCGAAGCCGCGCGTGTGCCGGCCGCGAAGCTCGCGGGCGCACGCACGGCCATCGAGACCGGCGACTCAGGCGTGCAAAAAGCGCGCGCAGCCTTCGGCCGCGGCGAATACCTCGCCGCGATCGACCTCGCCAAGGGCGCAACCGCCGGTTTACGCGGCACCGCGCGCGATCTCGAGGCGGCCGCGCCGGCGACGGCGCACCGCCGCCGCTAACCCCGATCGCGAGAATTGAGATCGATTACGGGCGGGAGGACGGAGAAACCGCGCGGAGCCACTCGCCTTCGCAGACCACCTCGGCCCAGCCGGTGAGGTACACGCTGTCGTCGAGCCATTCGACCACCTGCGGACCGCCGGGCGCGACGACGGTCGCCTGACGGCGAGCGCCGCCGAAGGCCGCGGCGGCGACCAGCGAGGCGCACGACCCGGTCCCGGACGACCACGTCGGTCCGACGCCCCGCTCCCAAATCAGGATCCGGACGTCGCCGTTCGAGTCGACCTCGGCGAATTCCACGTTGGTGCCGCCGGGAAACAGCTCATGGCGCTCGAGCGCCGCGCCGAGCCGGCGGAACCGCGCCTCGTCCGGCAGCGGCCCGAGCACGACGCACTGGGGGTTGCCGAAATCCATCACGACGAGGATCAGCGGCTCGCCGGCCGCGGTCGCCGGCAGCTGCCGCAGGTCGCGCGGTATCCCCATGGCCGCGCGAAAGGTCGGCCGCTCGGCGGACGGCTCGATCAGGGTCAACCGTTTGGGGCCGGCGTCCGTCTGAATGGTGACCTCCGTGCCGTCAACGGCGCCGCGGCGGAGCATCAGCGCTGCGAGGCCGCGCACGCCGTTGCCCGACACCTCGGCACGGCTGCCGTCGGCGTTGAAGAGGGTCATCGACGCGCGTCCGCCGGCCGGCTGAAACACGATCAACCCGTCGGCGCCCACGCCGGTGTGGCGATCGCAGATCTCGCGCGCCAGCCGCGGCAGGTCGACGCCGGCCGTCAGCGGCTTCTCGACGTAGAGGAAATCGTTGCCGTAGGCGTGGGCTTTGGCGAACCGCATGGAACGTCCGGTCCTACACCGTACAGAATGCCAGCAGGTGCCAGCCGAAGCGGCCGACCACCGCGCGCGGCAGGAGGTTGAAGGCGCCGACGAAGACGCCGTTGTACACGACCCCTTTCCAGCCGCCGTGCAGCCGCGACTTCACGGGGAAGCGCTCGGGGACGATGCGGACGTCGGCAAACCCGTCGAGCAGCCGTCGGAATTCGCCGATGCTGTAGGTGCGCAGCACCGGCGCGTCCTGATGCTCGAGGCCGACCTTCATCACTTTCGACAGGACGTTGAGCCACGAGACGCGGTTGTACACCTGGAAGATCGCCCGACCGCCGGGCTTCAGCACGCGCCGGCATTCGCCGACGAGCCGCCGCGGATCGGCGGTGTACTGGACGACACCGTGGGCGTACACGAGATCGAAGGTCCCGTCGGGAAACGGCAGCGCCTCGCCGTTGGCGACGCGGAGCTCGGCGCGCAGGCCCTGCTGCGCGAAGTTGGCGCGCGCCAGCTCGATGGCCGACTCGGCGATGTCGACGCCGGTCGCCTCGGCGCCGCCTTTCGCGAAGCGCGCCAGGTCGACGCCGGCGCCGCAGCCGACCTCGAGAACGCGGCGGCCGCGGTACGCGTCAAAGTCGACGAGGCGGAGCAGGTGATGCAGCTT
>Ga0114129_10017116_pt1 | contig 10323 bp, 9 predicted proteins | sample RhiMetdeltSRZDD1_FD_80071 | JGI IMG/M metagenome (GOLD analysis project Ga0114129, IMG submission 80071) | Populus rhizosphere microbial communities from Tennessee, USA - Rhizosphere MetaG P. deltoides SRZDD1 (version 2) (version 2) | ecosystem: Host-associated > Plants > Roots > Rhizosphere >... | reverse complement strand
TCACGTTGCCGTAGAGCATCCCGAGCTCCTCGCGAAGCTTCTCCTCGCCCGAGATCCCTTCGCCCTGCGCGGTCGCGACGAGCGCGGTCCGCTGCGCTTCCAGCTCGTCGGCGAAGGCCTCGAGCTTCTTTCGGAGAGCGTCACCGGCCGGAAGTCCCTCGGCCCGCGCCCTGGACTGGTCGCGCGCGTCGGTGATCCGAGCGACGAGCACGGTCAAACGCTCGACCAGGCCGTGCAGCTTCCAGACGGCGTCGCTCTGGACCTTGCGGTCGGCGTCGCTCACTTTGCTGCGCGCGTCGTAGACGAGCTTCAGATCGGTCGTGTAGGCGTCCTTGCCCTTGATCATCTTCACCTTGTAGGTTCCGGCGAGCACTCGCGGGCCCTGGATCGCGGCGAAGCTCGGGATCTGTCCGGTGCCCGGCGCGTAACGGGGCGGGGCGCCGCGCATGGCCCATTCGACCCGGTTGATGCCCTTGCGCTTTCCTCCCGGGATCGTCGAAACGAGCTTTCCTTCGGGATCCGAGATCTCGAGCTTCAGGTCGCCGATGATGTGGCGCTTCTTCAGGTAGTAGGTGATCGTGGCGAGCTCCGGCAGCGAGCGGCCCGCGAAGTTGCCGTCGCCGCTCCAGCCGGCTTCCGGCGACGCGGGAATCACGAGAGACGCGGGGCGCGCGGGGAGGAACGCGACGTCCGAGTCCAGCAGCTTCGGGGTGATCGCGCGCAAAGGCACGAGGTCGTCGAGAATGTAGATCCCGCGGCCGTGCGTCGCGATCAGGAGGTCGCCTTCGCGACGCTGGATCTCGAGGTCGGCAACGGCGACCGCCGGAATCCCGGCGCGAAACGCCGCCCAGGAGGAGCCCCCGTCGAGCGAGACGAAGAGCCCGGACTCGGTTCCGAGGAAGAGAAGACCCGGGTTGACCGGGTCCGGCTTGACGACGTGCGCGTATCCAGCGAGATCCCGGGTCGCGAGCGACTTCCAGGTTTTTCCGAGATCCGTCGTCTTGAAAACGTGGGTCTTCATGTCGCCCGTCATGTGCCCGTCGAACGTGGCGAAGGCCGAGGCCTCGTCGAACGGCGACGCCTCGACGCGCGAGACCCACGTCCCCTTCGGGAGGCCGGGGACGTTCCCGGCCACGTTCGACCAGCTCTTGCCGCCGTCCCGGGTGACCTGCAGGTTGCCGTCATCGGTGCCGGCCCAGATCACGTCCTTGTTCCTGGGTGACTCGCTGATCGTGAAGATCGTGCAGTGGTTCTCGGCCGTGGAGTTGTCGCGGGTGAGGCCTCCGGACTCCTCCTGTTTCTGCTTCTCCCGATCGTTGGTCGTCAGGTCGGGGGAGATGCGCTCCCAGCTCTCTCCCTGATTGCGCGACCGAAACAGGAACTGGCCGCCGACGTACATCGTCCCCCGCTGCGTCGGGGAGATGTGGATCGGCGTGTTCCAATTGAAGCGGTACTTCGGCTCGCCCTCTTTGGGAGTGGGCTTGACGTCTTTGATCTCCCGCGTCGACCTGCGCGTCCGGAAAACCCAGCCGCCCTGGCATTCGCAGTAGACGACGTTCTCGTCGGTCGGATCGACGAAGGTCCAGAACCCGTCGCAGAAGAGGAGCGACGTCCACCGCGACGGCGGAATGCCGCCGGGGTAGCGCGACGGCCCGTACCAGACGAGGTTGTCCTGAAGTCCGCCGTACACGTTGTACGGATCCGCCGAGTCCGCGCTGACATGGTAGAACTGCGCGACGGGGAGCGAGGCCACGAAGCGCCAGTGCGCGCCGCGGTCGGTCGAGTGATAGACCCCGCCGTCGGTGCCGACCAGCACCTCTTCGGTGTTCTTCGGGTTGATCCAGACGGCGTGCGTGTCGCCGTGGTAGTCGCCGCCGAGCGCGCTCCAGCTCTTGCCCGCGTCGTCGGTGACGTGAAGGCTGTAGGTCGTCTTGTAGACGCGGTCCACGTTCTTCGGATCGGCCGCCATGTTGGAAAAGTAAAAAGGCCGGCCCGTGGTGGGGCTCGCCGTCGACTGGCGCACCCAGGTCTCGCCCCGGTCCGCCGACCGGTAGAAGCTGGAGTCTTCCGATCCGGGAACCTTTCGGTCGCGCCGGGACTCGACGGTCGCGAACACGACCTCCGGCTGGACGGGGGAGATCGTGACGCTGATCCGGCCCAGGTCGCCCGCCGGGAATCCTTTCGAGACCTTGCGCCACGTCGTGCCACCGTCGGTGGACTTGAAGAGGCCGCTCTTCGGACCACCGGAGGTGAAGAAGTACGGCTTCCGGCGGAACTGCCACATGCCGGCGTACAGCGTCTTGCCGTCGGCCGGGTCCACGGCGACGTCGGAACAGCCCGTGTCGTTCGCGACGAAGAGCACCTTGTCCCACGTCTTGCCGCCGTCCTTCGTCCGGTAGACGCCGCGGTCCGGGTGGTCGTCGAAGAGATGCCCGGTCGCGCAGACGAAAACGACGTTCGAGTCTTTCGGGTCGACGGCGATGCGGGCAATGCGCTCGGTGTTCTCGAGGCCGAGGCGGGTCCAGGTGTCCCCGCCGTCGGTCGTCTTGTAGACGCCGTCGCCCACCGAAACGCTGTTTCGGGTCCAGGTCTCGCCGGTCCCGACCCAGACGGTCTTCGGGTCTTTCGGGTCGATTCTGACGGCGCCGATCGACTGGCTCTTGCCGTCCGCGTCGAAGACCGGCTTGAAGGTCAGGGCACCGTCGACCGACTTCCAGACGCCGCCCGAAGCGGCGCCGACCCAGACCGTCAGACGGTCGCCGGGGACCGCGTCGAGTGCGGCGATCCGGCCGCTCATCACCGCGGGGCCGATCTGGCGAACCTCGAGACCGCCCAGTGCATCGGAATCGATCTTCGTCTCCTGGGCGGGGGCGGCCGCGGTCAAGGCGCCGGAGAGCGCGAGCGGAGCGGCAGCCAGGCGGACCAGCCGGGCGATCATCTGCGGGCCTACTTCTTCACGGCGGGCTCGTCCTTCTTCGCCGGCATCGCGAAGCGGGCGTCCTCGATCGGAACGTCCAGCTCGATCTTCTCGACCGTGATCTTCTGCTTCTCGGGCTTGCCTTTGGCACCGCCTTCGAAGGAATGGGGGATCATGAGCCCGCCGACTTCCTTGTAGTCGCCGATCGTCTGCTCGGATTCGACCTCCGTTCCGCGGACGGAGCGTTTCGCCTCCCCCTTGATGTCGAGATAGGAATCGGCGTCGAGGAACATGAATTGCACGTTGCCGTTTTTCAGCGTCACCTTCAATTTGTAGACGTCGGTCCCTTCGACCTTCTCCTTGCCGACGAGCTCGACCTTATGTCCCTTCGCCTTCCAGTCCACCAGAGGACCGTCCATGTCGGCCTGCTCGGCAGCCTCTTTCAGCTCCTCGGCCGACATCGTCTCGGCGTTCTTGCTGCCCGCGAAGGGATTGATCTGCCAACCGGTCTTGCCGTCGTAGGCCTGAGTGAGCGTCATTCCCTGGACGGTGATGTCGAGGCGCAGCTTGTCCGGCCGCTTCATCTCGATCACCATCGGAGCTTCCGTCCCGGGCCCGACGGACATGTGCCCGGTCATCCTCACGCTCTTGACGGCCTTCAACTTCTCGAGTCCGCCGCGGGCCTTGATGTTCTTCGCGATGATGTCGTCGACGTTCTGCGCCGGAGCCGTCGCGGTGGCCGGAGCGGGCGTCTGGGCGTGCGACGGGCCGGCGAGGGCGAGGCTGGCCGTGAGGCCCAGCACGAGGGATCGCAGCATGAGAGGTCCTCCTTCTTGGATGGCAGAGCATATGACGGAGGCCGGTGGACCGGCCGCGCTCCGCAGCCTCGCATGTTCTAGGATCGGGCGCTCAATTCGATCGAGGAGCAAACCGATGAAGTTGACCGAACTCTATCTGGGTGAGTTGGAGCGCGAAGCACCCGCGAGCCGGCGGGTCCTCGAGCGGGTGCCGGAAGGGCGTTACGACTGGAAGCCGCACGAGAAGTCCATGGCGCTGGGCTACCTGGCGACGCTGGTGGCCACCATGCCCGACTGGATCGACATGATGGTCCATCAGGATCAGCTCGACTTCGCGCCGAAGGAGCCGTCCGGGTACAGGCCCCCGGAGCTGCGGACGAGCCGCGAGCTCGTGGACGCGTTCGACGCCGCGCTCGCGAAGGGCCGGGCCGCTCTGAAAGGCACGACCGACGACCACCTCATGACGTCGTGGAAGCTGCTCGCCGGCGGCCGAGTGGTGTCGGAGCAGCCGCGGTACATCGCGATCGGCGACGGCGTGTTGAACCACTGGGCGCACCATCGCGGCCAACTGACCGTGTACCTGCGGTTGAACGACGCGCCGGTGCCCTCGATCTATGGACCGACGGCCGACGAGAGAATTCCGGGATGACTTTTGCCCGGAGAGGAGGCTTTATGACGCCGCTCACGGTCGCGACGGCCCTTCTGCTCACGGGTGGGATTCCTGTCACCGTTTCTGCCCAGTCCGCCCGGGGCGCCACGACGACGACTTCCAGTCAATCTTCCATCGACCCGGCGCTCGGCGCGTTCATCGCGAAGATTCGGGCGGTGGACAACCACACCCACGTCAATACGATCGCTCCCGACGACTCGGAATACGACGCGCTGCCGCTCGAGCCGTTGTTGCCTTTCCCGCTCCCGGTGAGACTGCAGCCCGACAACCCGGACTGGTCCGCCGCGGCTCGCGCGCTTTACGGCTATCGCCATGCGGATCTGAACGAGCCGCACGTCATCGAGCTGCGCCGCACGAGGGAAAGTGTCGCTCGGAAGCAGGGGGACAAGTTCCCCGAGTGGGTGCTCGACCAGATCGGCACGGAGGTGATGCTCGCGAACCGGGTTGCCATGGGCCCGGGACTCGCGCCGCCGCGCTTTCGCTGGGTGTCGTACGTGGACGCGTTGATGCTGCCGCTCTCCACGAAGGCGGAGGGCGCCACGACACCGGACCGCGCCAAGCTGTACCCCCTGGAGGAAAAGCTCCTGCGCCGCTACCTCGCCGACCTGAAAGTCGCGCAACTGCCGACGACCCTCGACGGGTATCTGCGCACCGTGGTGACGCCGACGCTCGAGCGTCAGCGGAAGGCCGGCTGCGTCGCCGTGAAGTTCGAGGCAGGCTACCTCCGTTCACTCGATTTCGCCGAAGTTCCTGTCGAGACGGCGAGCCGCGTGTACTCGCGATACGTGAACGGCGGCGAGCCGCCACGTGCCGAGTACAAGGCGCTCGAGGATTTTCTCTTCCGCTCCATCGCCCGTGAAGCCGGCCGCCTGGGCATGGCGGTCCATATCCATTCGTTGGAGGGCGCCGGCTCTTTCTACCAGGCGGCCGGAAGCGATCCGCTGCTCCTGGAGTCGGCATTCAACGATCCGACGCTGCGCAGCACGAACTTCGTCATCGTGCACGGAGGCGGTGTCTTCGCGTCTCACGCCGGCGCCATGCTCTGGAAGCCGAACGTCTACCTGGACATCTCCGCCATGGTCCTGATCGACTCGCCCGCGAAGCTGGGCCGCGTGTTGGAGGACTGGCTCGTTCAGTCTCCGGAGAAGGTCCTCTTTGGCACCGACGCCTCCGCGTTCGGGCCGGACATGGGCTGGGACTCGGCCGCCTGGGTCGGCACGACCACGGCGAGACAGGCGCTCGGGATCGCCTTGACCGACATGATGCGCAACGGCGACGTGAGTCGCGCCCGCGCCGAGGAAATCGCGACGATGGTGATGCGCACGAACGCGGGGAAGCTCTACAACCTGCGCCTGCAATAACTCGTGAAGACGACCCACGCGATCACGAGGGCCGTCGGGACCGCCTTGGGCGATTGTGCGTTGACCTTCCTGGACAGAGCGCCGATCGATCTCGCGAGAGCCGAGGCGCAACACGCCGCCTACAACGAAAGTCTCCGGCGGGCAGGGGCCGTGGTTGAGGTCCTTCCCGCGGACGCGGCGCTTCCCGATTCGGTCTTCGTGGAGGACACGGCCGTGGTGCTGGACGAGGTGGCGGTCCTCACGCGTCCTGGTACGCCGCTGCGGCAACGGGAGATGCCTGTCGTAGCGGCGGCGCTCTCTACCTATCGAAAGCTGATGCGAATCGTGGCGCCGGCCACGTTCGAGGGCGGGGATGTCCTGAGAGTCGGGCGGGATTTCCATGTCGGTATCTCGTCCCGAACGAACGGCGCGGGCTTCTCCCAGTTTGCTTCGATCGTCCGAGCGTTCGGGTATCGGGCGACGCCGATCGAGGTGAAGGGTTGCCTGCACCTGAAGACGGCGGTCACCGCGCTCGATGCGGAGACTCTTCTGGTCAATCCGTCGTGGATCGATGCCGCCGCGCTCCCCGTCGTCCGGCTGCTGGTCGTCCCTCCCGATGAGCCGTTCGGCGCGAATACGCTCGTGGTGAATGGTTTCGTCCATCTGTCGGCCCGCTGGAAGCGGACGAAGGAGCTCGTCGAAAAAGCCGGATTCTCCGTGACCGCACTGGAAATGTCCGAATTCGAGAAGGCGGAGGCGGGACTGACGTGTCTGAGCCTGATCTTCTCGACGGAGAGCGAGAGAGTTCCGCCCGTCTCGTGATGCGGGGAAGAGGTGAAGCCCACTCGCGGACCGGAGTCCGTCAGTCGCCGACGCGAACTCCCCGCAGCCGGCGCTCGAGGTATCGGCGTTCGGCGGCATGCGTAACGAGGGAAAGCGCGTGTTGGTACGCGGAAGCCGCCTCGGAGTAGCGGCCCAGCCGCCTCAACACGTCGGCTTTCGCGGCGGGCAGCAGGTGATACCCGTCCAGCTCGCCGCTCGCCTCGATCTCCTCGATCAAGCGCAGCCCGCGCTCCAGGCCGTTACCCATCGCCGTCGCGGCCGCATGGTTCAACGCCACAACGGGCGAGGGGTGCAGCCGCAGTAACAGCGCATACAGCGCCGCGATCTGCGGCCAATCCGTATCCTCCGCCCGCGCGGCCTGCGCGTGCAGCGCCGCGATCGCGGCCTGCAGCGCGTAGAACCCGGCCCCGCCGCGGCGGAGCGCGGTCTCTGCGAGCGTGACTCCTTCGGCGATTTCCTCGCGATCCCACAGCGAGCGATCCTGCTCCTCCAGCGTCACGATCTCGCCCTCGCCGTCCACGCGCGCGGAGCGACGCGAGTCCTGGATCAACATCAGGCCGAGCAGCCCGGCCACCTCGTTCTCGGCGGGAAAGAGTACCCGCACGAGGCGTCCCAGGCGGATCGCCTCGTTGCACAGCTCGCGGCGCACGAGCGCATCGCCGGAGGTCGCCGCGTAACCCTCGTTGAACACGAGGTAGACGACGCGCAGCACGCCTTCGAGGCGCTCGGCCAGCTCCTCGTTCGTCGGGACCGCGTACGGGATCCTCGCCGCGCGGATCTTCGCCTTCGCGCGCACCAGACGCTGGGCCATCGTGCCGGAGGAGACCAGGAACGCGCGCGCGATCTCCTCGACCGAGAGGCCGCAGAGGGTCTTCAGCGTCAGCGCGACCTGCGCCTCGACCGCGAGCGCGGGGTGGCAGCACGTGAAGATCAGGCGCATGAGGTCGTCTCCGAAAGGCTCCTCGTCGAGCTCGGGCGGGGGAGCCGCCGACAGACTCTCGTAGGCGATCTCGTCGCGCTTCGCGGCGAAGCTCTTCTCGCGGCGGAGCCGGTCGAGCGCCTTGTGACGCGCAGTGGAAACGAGCCAAGCCCGGGGGTTCTTCGGAACGCCGCTCGACGGCCACTGCTCGAGCGCCGCGCCGAAGGCTTCCTGCAGGGAGTCCTCGGCGAGGTCGAAGTCGCCGACGAGCCGGATGAGCGTCGCGAGAGCCCGCGGGCGCTCCTCGCGATAGACGGACTCAAATTCCATGGAGCCGCCCGCGAGTCTAGACCTGCGGACAGCTTCCAACGCGGCCGCCTCACTCGGGGCGCCGGGACTTCACCGGCGCGCCTGCTGCGGCGGAAATCGATCATGGCGGCGGAGCAGCGCCACGTCGAGAGAGTCGTACGTGCCGAAGAGCGCGTCGAGGCGGTGCTGATACGTCGAATACGCGTGGAAGATCTCGTTGCCGTCGCGAACGAAGACGGAGAGGCCCGGCAGCTCGTCGTTCCCGTCGGCGCCTCCCGTCCCGTCGTCCACCGTCACGCGGAAGTCCTCGTTGAAATCGTTGTCGAGCGACGAGAGCCAGGGGAACGTCCACCCCATCCGCCTCTGGCACGACTCGATCTGCGCGATCGGCGCGCGGGAGACGGCCGCGAAGGACGTGTCGCGCGCGGGGAGGTGGACGATGCCGCCGGCGACCTGGTCCGCCAGGTGCGACGACCTCCCGCAGCCTTCGTCCCAGCCCGGATCGAACGGGAAGTGGTAGACGATGAGCCGGCGGCGGCCCTGGAAGAGGTCACGCAGATCCACGCGACCGTTCGGTCCCTCGAAAACGTATTGCTTCTGGATCCGCACCATATGTCCTCCTGTTGATAAGTCGAACGAGCGGGGGTCAAATCGACATGGCGCGGAGAGATCGCTCCCGCAGACGAGCGTCCTCGAGGAGCTCCGCACACTCGGCGAACCTGTCGGTGGGGCCGCGCCACTTGAGCTCCTCCACGTCGCCGAAGAGGGGCGCGTCCGTCCGGAGCGTCGCGAGGTCTTTGAACAGCAACGCGAGGTCGCGGCTGTCCTGGAGTACGTCCGGCGGGAAGCCCTCGATGACGCCGTGGCGGTTCAGGAGCCGCGCCGCCGTGATCCGGCCGATCCCGGGAAGGCCCGGATATCCGTCGGCGGCGTCGCCGACGAGGGCGAGAAAGTCGGGGATCAGCGCGGGCTCCACCCCGAACTTCTCGCGAACTCCTCCGGCGTTGCGGACCTTCTGCGCCCTGCGGTCGACCTGCACGACCCGGTCTGCCCGGACGCACTGCGCCAGGTCCTTGTCGGGTGTCCAGATGCAAACTCTCTCCACGCGCTCGTCTTCGAAGGCGATCCGCGCCGCGGAGGCGAGCCCGTCGTCCGCCTCCAGCTCGGTCATGGGCCAGACGGCCACCCCCATCGCGGCGAGCGCCGCTTCGAGCGGGTGAAACTGCGCGAGGAGCGCCGGCTCCATGCCTTCCGACGTCTTGTAACCCGGCCACATGCGGTTTCGAAAAGACTCGATGACGTGGTCGGTCGCCACACCGACGTGGGTCGCTCCCGTCTCGATCATCTGCAGCACCGTGTGCAGAACGCCGACCACGGCGCCAAAGGGACGATCTTCGCCGTCGTTGAAACGGCGAAGACCGTAGAAATGGCGGAAGAGCTCGTACGTGCCGTCGACGAGATGGACGATCACGTGTTCGTCACCGCGCCGAGACTATCGCGCCGAAGTCACCTCTTCGGGCCGCCGAACTTCCTGGTAGCCCGGCACGTCGTGCATCAGGCGAATCTCGCACTCGCCTTCGCCCATCAGGGACAGGAAACGCTTCGTCAGCTCGATCGCCTCCTCTTTCGACTTCGCGTTCAAGATCGCGTAGCCGCCGATCAGCTCCTTCGTCTCGGCGAAGGGTCCGTCGGTCACGGTGAACTTTCCGTCGGAGATCCGGACCCGCGCGCCTTTCGAGCTCGGTTGGAGCCCGTCGGTCGCGATCAGTACGCCCGCCTTCGCCATGTCTTCGATCAGAGACCCGAGCGCGGCGCTCACTCCCTCGCTGGGAGGCGCGTCCGATTCCCTGCCCGGTTTGTAAAGCGACATGAATCTCATCGTCGGTCTCCTTCCAATTTTGCGTTTCGATTACTTCTTTTTGGCCGCCTGCGCGCGGATTCGCTCCTCCTGCTCACGGAGCTCGGGCGTGAATGCCTCACCGAAGTCCTCCGTCTCGAACACCTGCCGGATCTCGACCTCGGTTCCCCCGTCGAACGGAGCGCGCTTCAACCACTCGATCGCCTCTTCCTTCGACTTCACCTGCCACAGCCAGAAGCCGGCGATGAGCTCCTTCGTCTCGGCGAACGGTCCGTCGGTCACGGTCCGCTTGCTTCCGTCGAACTTGACGCGCACGCCTTTCGAGCTCGCCTGGAGTCCCTCGCCCGCGAGCATCACGCCGGCCTTCGTCAGCTGTTCGTTGAATTTCCCCATCTCGGTCAGGATCTTCTGGTCCGGGAGGACGCCCGCCTCCGAGTCCTTGTTCGCTTTGACGATCACCATGAATCTCATTTCGAACCTCCTCTACTCTGACGACGAACGAAGACTACCGGGATCGACACGGCGGGCGAATTTTTTCGCGACGCCGCCAAGTGACGGATCTGTCGGAACTTCGGGCTCAGCCCGATACGATCAGCACGATCGCCAGCACCGCGCAGGCGACCCCGGCCTGCTGGACGAGGCGAAGGCGTTCGGCGAGGACGATTCGCGC
>Ga0114129_10017115_pt1 | contig 10324 bp, 9 predicted proteins | sample RhiMetdeltSRZDD1_FD_80071 | JGI IMG/M metagenome (GOLD analysis project Ga0114129, IMG submission 80071) | Populus rhizosphere microbial communities from Tennessee, USA - Rhizosphere MetaG P. deltoides SRZDD1 (version 2) (version 2) | ecosystem: Host-associated > Plants > Roots > Rhizosphere >... | reverse complement strand
CTGCCGACGAGCGCATTGAGCGCGTTGACGGCCAGCGCGTTGAAGAGGCCGTTGGTGTGCGCCAGCGGCGGGCCGCCGATGATCGCGACCGCCGGACGCGTCTCGGCGAACTGGCGAGCGAGCCGCTCGACCCTGCTCGCCGCCACGCCTGTCACCTTTTCCACCTGCGCGGGCGTGTACGCACTCAGCCCCGCGCTCCACCCGTCGATGAGCGCGCCGGCGCGGCCTGCGGCGTCGGTGGGGTGAAGTTTCGCGCCGATGATCACGTTGGCGAGCCCGAGCGCCAGGACGCCCTCGGTGCCTGGCCTCGCGGGAATCCACTCGTCCGCGTTCGCGCCCGTCTGCGTCATGCGGGACTCCACCTGCACGAACGCGCCGCGGATGCCCGGCCGGCCCTGCCGCATCGAGCCGTACCCGTAACCCTGCGACACGGGCGAGTTCCACGTGCCAAGGAAGTCCGCACCGAAGCCAAGCAGAAAGCGCGCGTTCGGCAGGTCGAAGGTCGGCAGCTGCTCGTGACCGAAGCTGAGCGCGTTGGCGCGCCGCAGCACGTCATCGCCGAACAGCTCATACGTCACGAGTCCGGGCGCGCCGTAGCGGGCAAGGAACTGCGCGACGAGCGCCGCGCGGTGACCGGACCCATGGCGCGCGACCAACGCCAGCGCCTTCTGGTTGCCGGCCCCTTCCAGCGCATCGAGTCGCGAGACGATCTCGTTGAGCGCCTCGTCCCAGGAGATCGCGGCGTAGCGGCCGTCGCCGCGGTTGCCGGCGCGCTTGAGCGGCTGCGTGATGCGATCCGGGTGGTACGTCACCTGGATCCCCGCCTGACCGCGCGCACAGAGTCCGCCCTGGTTGACGGGGTGGGAAGGACTCCCTTCGAGCTTCTTGGCGGCGAGGATGCGGACGACTCCGGCCTGCCCGTTCCGCACCACGTCCGCGTCCGCGTCCATCACGCGAACGGTCAGACCGCATCCGGCCGCGCACAGGGGGCAGACGGCGGGCTTCCATACCGCGATGCCCGGCGTGATGTCCTCGGCCGGTACGAACCGGACGAGAGGGGCCGCCGGGTTTCCACAGCCCGAGAGCGCGGCGCTCGTGCCGGTCACTGCCGTGAGCTTGATGAAGGAGCGGCGATCCATTGGTGGTGACGTTCCCCTAGAAATGGCAGGTCAGGCAGTCGATCGAGACCTTCCGTGCGGTGTGACAGTTCACGCAATACCCCATCGTCATGTCGACGTTCCGCTGGGCGACGGTCTGCTCCGCGATGTTGCCGTGACACGTCGCGCACTCGACCTTGGCGCGGATGTGCGGCGCGTGATTGAACTTGACGTGGGAGGGCGCCGGGTAGCCGTACACGCGCTGCCACGACAGGTCGATGCCCTGGGCGCGCATCGCGGTGATTTGTTTGATCCGTGGGCGATCGACGGCGATCGCGTCGTGGCAGATCATGCAGGTCCGGACGCTCGGAAGACCCGCGACAGGACCCATCGTGACGCTCTCGTGGCAGTACTCGGTGCACGCGATCTTTTTCGCGACGTGCACGTTGTGCGGAAACTCGATCGGTTGAACCGGAGTGGGTGGCCTGCTCAGGAAGTCGTTGATGGCCGCGCCCAACGTGGGGCGTGCGGTTGTGAAGACCCCGGCCGCCTGCCCCGGCAGCACAGGCGACGGCGGCGCGGCCGGCGGCGGCGCTTCAAACAGCCGGCACCCGGTCCCTGCCAGCGCGAGAGCGGACATGCAGACCAGGCGAAGGCAGGAACATCTGAGTGAGCTCACCCGTGGACCCCCGATTTCGGGTCAGGATTTCGGTCCGAGGCTGCGAATGTAGTTGACGACGTTCCAGATGTCTTTGTCCGACAGCTTGGTCTTCATCGCCTTCATTTCGGAGTCGGGACCGACGCCGTTCTTGATCGTGTAGAAAATCTCGCCGTCGCTGGACCCATACTTCCACTCTGCATCCGTCAGGTTCGCTGGAGGCGGGTCCTTCGGGGCAAGCGGGCCGTCGCCCAGCCCCTTTGCGCCATGACAATGGCGGCAGTTCGTCTGATAGAGCTTCTGTCCATCGGCGATCGACTTCGCGTTCGCCGGTATCGGATTCTTCACCTTGGCGGCCTCGGGATTGCTGCGACCCTGGGCGCTGACCGCCAGCGCGGCCCACGCCAGTACACAGAGTGCGACAAGTACCGTTGAGAAACGACGAATCATGGCTCCGCTTCCTCCTCGCCCTAGATTAGTAGAACTTTCGCGAGATATTGAAGCCGAGATACCAGTCGTCGTTCGACGTTCCGCCTCGGGCGATCTGTCCCGTTGTCGTGCCGAAGCCGTTCGAGAAATTCAGCTGGAAGACGTGCCCGCCCAGCAGTTTCTCGATGCCGAAGGTCGCGTGGTTGACGCCGGGATCGTAGCCTGCCACCCGCGGAATGATCTCTCCCACCAGGTACACAGACGGCCGGATACGGAGGCGGGTTCCCACACCGACCAGGAAGGTGTCGTTGTTGTCGGCCAGCTGAGAAGGCAGCGGGTTCGAGTTGTTCACCCAGATTGGATCGACGTACACCGTTCCTACGGGTCCCAGCGTCCGCGAGATCACGACGCCCAGCGCCGGCGTGTAGCTGTCGCGGAAGTTGTTCGTCCCGTCAATCGACGCGAAGGCGCTCAAGCCGATGGGCTTCGCGTTGCGGACCTGCGTGAGGAGGTTGTACTCGGCCTGGAACTCGATGGTCCGGTTGTTGGTGCGGCGGATGCCGACGTACGTGCCCGTCATGATGCCGAAGCGGTACTCCAGTCCAATCACGGCGCCGTTGTCGAGACCGAAGAAGTCTTCCACGAGACTGCCGAAGTCACCCTGCCCCAGGGGGCGATTGAACCGGTGGGTGACCCGGAACGCACTCTTCATCCGCGGCATCCGCAGCGTCGTGGGCAGCGCGATCAGCGTGAAGTCCGGTTGGAGCGGATCGATATCCAGGTCGGGATTGTCCTCGGGAGCCGCCTGCCCCTGGCCGGCAGCCGCCGCGCTCGCACCGGCAGCCGCCGCGCCTGCACCGGCAGCCGCCGCGCCTGCACCAGCGGCCGCTGCGCTCGCACCGGCGGCCGTCTTGGCCTTGGCGGCGGGGGGATCGTCGGCCGCCCACGCCGGGGTGCTGAACGCCAGCACGGTAATGAGGACCAGGACCGCACGCCGCCGCATCGCCATCATCGACTCCTCAATTGTTAGGCGCGCCGTTCGCAATCCAGCGCTTGATGACCAGCATCTGGCCATCGGTCAGGTAGGGCCCGTTTCCTCTCGGCATGCGCACGCCGACGATGTCGGAACTCCCCTCGAGTTTGTGAATGAGGTAGCTGTTGTCCGGATCGCCCGGGATGACACGGACCGCGCCCGGTTTTCCCGTGCTCGCGACGCGTATGAGGCTCGCGTAGGAGACGCCGGACACCAGGTTCAGGCCGCCCGAAGGATTCCGGCCCACGTTGGTATGGCAATTCGTACACGCCAGCCGTCCCGAGGAATCCGTCGTGTCGAAGATCTCCCGCTGGATGCTCGAAAACGTCGGCTCGAGGTTGGGCGTCGGGCCCGTCAAGTCCGAGAGCTTCTCATCGCAGCTTGTGACGGCCAACGCCAGCACGATGGCCGCCGCGGCAAGCATCGCGCGGCCGAAGCCGGTACGTTTGTCCATGTGATGTCTCCTGAGCGTTGGCGCCGAGCGAGCAAGGAAGGTACCGGGGGGGCAATGCGCAAAAAATGGCCTGAAAACACCCGGAAGCATCGTCACCTCGTTTACGCACCAGGTATACGGGCTTCACGGATCGAAAGAACTGCGCTTAATCGATACGGTATTTCGCCAGGTAGTAGCTCAGAGCGCGCTGGCTGATGCCCATCAACTCCGCGGCGTCCTTCTTCACACCGCCCGACTGCTCCAGCGCGCGCCGAATGGTTTCGCGCTCCACCCATTCCAGGTTCTGGTGCAGCCGGAGCGAGGGCAGTCCCGGCGGCGGCGCGGACGTCGCGCCGAGCAGCGAGATGGCCGAGCGGGTAATCACCGGTCCCGTCGCGAGGACGACCGCGCGCTCGATCGTGTTCTCGAGCTCGCGCACGTTGCCCGGCCAGTCGTACTTCTGCAGGGCCTGCACGACGTCGTCTTCGAGCTTGTCGATGGCCTTGCCGGTCCGCTGCCGGTGCTTCTCGACGAAGTGCTCGATGAGCACGCTGATGTCTTCCCGGCGCTCGCGCAGCGCCGGAATCTGGATCGGGATGACGTTGAGGCGGTAGTACAGGTCCTCCTGGAACCTGCCTTCAGTCACCATCTGCTTCAGGTCCCGGTTGGTGGCGGCGATGACGCGGACGTCCACGCGCTGCGTGCGCTCGGCGCCGAGCGGCTCGAACTCCCGCTCCTGCAGGACGCGCAGCAGCTTGGCCTGGATCGACGTCGACAGCGTGCCGATCTCGTCGAGGAAGATCGATCCGCCGTCGGCGAGCGCGAACTTGCCGCGCTTGGTGATGGTCGCGCCGGTGAACGCGCCCCGCACGTGGCCGAACAGCTCCGATTCGAGCAGCGTCTCGGGAATCGCCGCGCAGTTGACCTTGATGAGCGGCATGTCGCGCTGCGCGCTGCGGTGATGGATCGCGCGGGCGACCATCTCCTTGCCGGTGCCGGTCTCGCCGGTGATGAGCACCGTGCTCTTGGTCTGCGCGACGAGCTCCGCGCGCTGAATGACCTCCTGCATCGCACGGCTCCGGCCGACGATGCCGTACTGGTTGAACTCGGCGCTGCGCTCGCTGATCAGGTACTGCCGCTGCGACCGCAGGCGCTGGTGCTCGAGCGCGTGGCTGACGAGCGCGATCAGCTCCTCGACCTCGAACGGCTTCTGGAGGTAATCGAGGGCGCCCAGCTTCATCGCCTCGATCGCGCTCTCGACCGTCGCATGCGCCGTCATCATCAGCACCTGCGGCCGTTCCGAGGGCGGCATCGTCTGCGAGATCTCGCGAATCAGCTCGAGCCCGGTCATACCCGGCATCACGTTGTCGACGACCAGCAGGTCGAACGACTTCTCGACGAGCTGCTTCTGGGCGCCGCGCGCCGACGTGGTCTCGACGACTTCGTGCCCCTCGTCGCGTAACGCGCGCCCCAGGCGCTTGAGAATTTTCTCCTCGTCGTCGGCCAGCAGGATTGAGCCGTGTATGACGCTCACGTCTGCACCTCCGGAGGTGTCATCGGAAGATCGATGCGGATTTCCGTGCCGACGCCGCGCTCGCTGCTCACGGCCAGCGTGCCGCCCATCCCCTCGATGATGTTCTTGGAGATCGGCAGGCCGAGACCGGTACCCGCGCGGCGGGTGGTGAAGTACGGGTCGAAGATGCGCGCCATGTCCTCCGGCGCGATGCCGACGCCGCGATCCTTGATCGAGACGACCACGTGGCCGTTGCCGTTGCTGCGCGTCCGGACGGTGACGGCGGGGGCGCCGTTGTCGCCGAGGTGCGCGGCGTGCACGGCGTGACGGGCGTTGGTCATGATGTTGACGAGCGCGGCGCGCAGGCGTTCAGGGTCGGTCACGATGCGCGGCAGCGACGAGTCGAGCTCCAGCGTCACCTTGCTCTCGGCGTCGCCGGCCCACGCCGCGGCCGCGGAGGCGCGGCAGATGTCGTTGATGCTCGACTCGGCGTACTCGAACGTGATCGGCTTGGCGAAGTCGAGCACCTCGCTGACGATGCGATTGAGGCGGGTGGTCTCGTCGGCGATGTCGGCGACCGCCTCGCGGCGCTCTTCGGGCGTGAGGTCCGCGCGCCGCAGGATGCTGAGCGTCGCCTTGATGATCATCAGGGGGTTGCGGATCTCGTGCGCGATCACCGTGGACAGCCGGCCGAGCGAGGAGAGCCGCTCGCGCTGCGCCGCTTCCGCCTGGAAGCGCGCCACCGACTCGGTCAGCGTGTTGAACGTGGCCGCCAGCAGCTTCGCGTCCTCGTCGTCCCACGGGCCGCTGTGCAGCGAGACCTTGCGCGTGAGATCGCCCGTCGCGGCGACGTCGCGCATGGCGTGCGTGATGGCCGACAGCGGGCGCGTCACCGTGCGGGCGAGGGCATAGCTGACGATCGTCGCCAGCAGGAGCGTGAAGACGAGCGCGCCCTCGAGGCCCGTCCGAATCGTGTTGAGGAAGCGCAGGCGCTCGGTCCGGGAGCGCAGCGTCAGCACGACCGGGCTCGTGGCCGCGCCGCTGGGATCCAGCCGGCGCGCGAGCGCAAGGAATTCCTCCCCGCCGATCTCGACCGTTGCGATGTCGTGCGACCCGATGACGCCCGCGAGGACCTCGCGCGAATCGGTCGGGAGCGTCGAGGCGAGGATGCGATTGCCGGCGCCGAACGCGATTTCACTCGCGGTCAGCCGCTTGATCTGTTCGGCGAAGCGATCATCGAGGAAGAAGCCGACCGTCAGCCGTCCGAGCACGTCGGGCTCGGGTGCACGGTCGATCAGAATGGGGACGCTGACGACCTGCAGGACGCCTCGCGACTGTGGCGCGAAGGTGGAAATCTCGTCGAGCGAGTCGGCGTCCCTGAGCGGGGCGGGGAGCGTCAACTCGCTGGCCCCGGCGCCCGACAGGCCGAGCAGCTCGCCGCGCCGTCCGGTCAGCAGCAGGATGTCCGCGTTGACCTGCTCGCGGTATTCGTCGGCGAGCGGCTGCACCGTCGGCGGGTCGGACGTTTCGACTGCCGCCTTCAGCTTCGGCAGGTCGGCGACCAGGCGCGCCAGCCGCGTGAAGGTGTCGGTGAGGAGGACACGGTTCTGTTCCACGAGGATGCCCGTCTCGATGAGGCTTCGCCGCAGCTCCGCCTCCGCCTCGCTCATCGCGCGCGCGTTGACGAAATAGAACGCGAAGCCGAGCGACAGCATCGCCAGCAGCGTGCAGGCAAAGAAGATCCGGTTCGTGAGCGAGGAAGTCGCGGGCATCAACCGTGTAAGGGTGAAACTCGCTGGAGGCGCAAAGGTCGCGCCACGGCTCGCTGCCCGCTTCCACTCATGTCTTTTCGAATGAAGAGGCGGGATTATACGTGCTCCGTAAATTTACGGCGACAAAATACGGATTACGGAAGCCCTTCGCGGGTTCGTAAGAAGCCCTTTGCGTTCGTAGGGCGCCCCTTTTACGGGGCGCCGACGTGTCCGAGATCCACGACGATCAACATCGTGCCCGGCTCCAGCCGCTGCATGTCTCCGCTTGGATACGGTGAGATGAGCGTCCACCCCTCCCTCGGGCGGTCTGCCCCGAGCGGAGTCGAGGGGCTTGCCCCGAGCGCAGTCGAGGGGGCCGACCCCCGCGGTCCCCGCGCCACCATGGCGCGCGTCGCGCCGTAGAGACGCGCCAGCCTGGATCGATCGTACCTGCCGGTCTGGCCGAAGGCGTCGGATGGCAGTTGCGCCGTCGGCATCCACGAGCCCGGCGCGTGCAGCGTCGAGGAGTCGCTGCTGATCTGCTTCAGAACGGTCTGAATGTCGAGCGGCGTCACGTAAATGTGGTACGCAGCCGCGCGCGGACCGGATGGCGCGAACAGCGGCAGGTAGACGCGTGCGTCGCGCCAGTCGCCCGGAGGCGCCTGGGCCGTGGCCGTCCCGGCAGCGAGCAGGCACAGCAGCGCGGCCGCCAGTATCCGCGTCAACCCTGATCTCCGAGTTATACTTCCGCGCTGCAAGAAACCGGGTCCAATGTCCCGGGAGACCGGCCGGAATCGAGCCCTGGTTTCCTACAGGAGACTTGCGTGGCGTATATCATCACCGAACCCTGCGTCGGCACGAAGGATACGGCCTGTGTCGACGTCTGCCCGGTGGACTGCATCCACCCGCGGAAGGATGAGCCAGACTTCGAAGCGGCGCAACAGCTCTTCATCCATCCCGACGAATGTATCGACTGCGGCGCCTGTGTGCCGGCCTGTCCCGTGGAAGCGATCTTCGCGCTCGACGAGACGCCGGAAAAGTGGAAGAACTTCATCGACGTCAACGCGCAGCACTTTCAAAAGTAGAGGCCGACCTTCAGGTCGGCCCGTTCCCGGGGCCGGGAGGTTCCGCACCATGATGCGTTGGACACTCCGCTTCGTGCTTTGCGCCGCCGCCGTCGTGGGTGGGACCCTCGTCCTCCAGGCGGACGACAAGATTACCGCCGGTGATGCGGAGCTGCAGTTCCAGCTCGGCAATCTCCTGTCGGAGGAGACCCGGTTCCGCGAGGCGCTCGACGCCTACGACAAGGCGATCCAGACCGAGGACCGCGATCTCCAGATGCGGGCCCGCGCCGGGAAGGTGAAGACCGCGCTCCGTATCGCCGAGTACGACCTCGCGCAGACGGAAGGCGAGCTGCTCCGCGCATCGGCGCCATCGGACTCCGAGGCGCTGGCGCTCTACGCGGACTCCCTCTGGTCGGTTGGCCTGTTCGACGAGGCGGACGACGTCTACAACCAGGCGCTGTCGATCAACAAGGAGTCGTCGCGCGCGCGCTTCGGCCTGGCGCGCTCGCTGGCGACGCGGAGCAAGCTGGACGAGGCGCTCAAGGAGGCGCAGGCGGCCGCCGCCATGGCGCCGCGCGACGGCGAGATTCACGCCGAGATTGGCGCCATCTACCAGCGGCTGCACCGCTTCGACGAAGCCGCCAACGCGTACAACAACTTCATCAACCTGCTGCCGAACAAGGATCGCAGCGACAAGGCCGCGTGGACGCGCTCGCAGGTGAAGTTCCTCAAGGCGTTCGAGGGGCGCAATCCGGTCGAGATCGATCCGGAAGACCTCGAGACGACGCATACGATGCCGTTCCGCCTCGTGGACGACAAGATCGTCATCCAGGCGAAGGTGAACGGCGGCCGCAACCAGGACTTCATCCTCGACACCGGCTCCGAAGAGACGGTCATCTCGCGCGAGACGGCGCAGCGCGCCAGCATCAACCCGATCACCTACACGTTGAGCGCGGGCGTCGGCGAGGTCGGCCTGCGCGGACTGCAGCTGTCGCGCATCAACCGTCTGGACATCGGCGACCTGCAGGTGCGCAACCTGCCGGTGCTGATCAAGAGTCCCGCGCTGCGCGGCATCCCGAAGCGCGAAGGGGAGAGCTTCTCGCCGCTGTCGTTCGGCATGTCGATGCTGATCGACTACCAGCACCGGATCCTGACGATGGCCCGCACGCTGCCGGCCGCCGAGGACGGCGCCCTGCGGCTGCCGATGCGCGTGCATCGCCTCGCGATGGTGCGCGGCATGCTGAACTCCACCCGCCCGACCTACTTCGTCGTCGACACCGGCGGCGAGGTGATCTCGATCAGCTCCGCGACCGCCGGGCACTTCAACAACGGGACCTACCGGAAGATCCCGCTCAAGGTGTACGGGACTTCAGGCTGGGATCGCGACGCGTTCCTGCTGCCGGGCATGGACCTGAACTTCGATCAGATCGAGTACAAGAACATGCCGCTGGTGGTGCTGAACCTCCGGGCGCCGAGCGTCCTCCTCGGCTTCCAGCTTGGCGGCATCGTCGGCCACAACTTCCTCAGCCACTACAAGGTCGCGATGGACACGGAGCGGAGCGAGCTGCGGCTGCAGAAGTTCTGAGGTTCGCGCGCGCTCGCGTTCGGTTTCGATGCGTCCCGGGCGCGAGATCACACGCCTGACGACTCAGCATTCGAAACGACCGAACATCCGTCGGACAATAAGCGCCAGCACTTGACTGCAATTCCGCCACGCGTGGTCGTGGGGTTGCATCGCGCCCTCGCCTCGCAGCCGGATCGTCTGCTGCGAGGCACAACTGGAGGGCACATGAAGTCGATGTTCGTGCGGAGCGCTTGCGCGACGATGCTCGTTCTCGTCGCCGGCGGAACTCCCTCAAGCGCTCAACAGGCACCCCCACCCGCGGCCGTGCGATTGCCGGTGACCGGATCGTTCCATGGCGGCGGGTCGTTTTCCGGTGTGGTCACCATCAATCGTTTCGAGCAGACCAGCGACAATCAGATTGCTGCGGTTGGATTCGTCAGCGGTGTGCTCAGCCGCGGATCCAGGTCCCTCGGGACGGCGATCGCGGGTGAGGTGAGGTGGCCGGTCGCGGTGCGGTCCGGTGGACAGTTACTGAGCATTCGTGGCACGCCGAACCGAAATGGGATCACGCGTATTGCCTGGTCGTCGCTCGCAGACACCGGGAGATACGTGCTGGTTCAAGCGACCAGCTGCACCGTTCTCGACGTCGCACTTGGTCCCGTCAACGTCAATCTCCTCGGCGTCCAGGTTGCGCTCGGTGCGGTGACGCTGAATCTGGCAGGGACGCAAGGCACGCCGCTGGGAGACCTGGTGTGTGCCGCATCAGACCTCCTCGGCAACGT
>Ga0114129_10017114_pt1 | contig 10324 bp, 10 predicted proteins | sample RhiMetdeltSRZDD1_FD_80071 | JGI IMG/M metagenome (GOLD analysis project Ga0114129, IMG submission 80071) | Populus rhizosphere microbial communities from Tennessee, USA - Rhizosphere MetaG P. deltoides SRZDD1 (version 2) (version 2) | ecosystem: Host-associated > Plants > Roots > Rhizosphere >... | reverse complement strand
GATGGATGAACGCAAGGTAGATATCGCGTGCGCCATTCTCCCGCACAACGTTAACCGCTTGCGCAATCGAGCCACCGGTATCCACTTCGTCATCCACAATGATCACGTCGTGGCCCTGCACCTCGCCGATCAAGGTCAGGGCCACGACGTGATCATTGTGGATGACGAAGTGGATACCGGTGGCTCGATTGCGCAAGCGGTTAACGTTGTGCGGGAGAATGGCGCACGCGATATCTACCTTGCGTTCATCCATCCGATCTTTTCCAACAACGCGGCAGAACGCCTGGCCGAACTGGATATCAAACATATCCTGACGACCGATACGATTCCGATCTCGCCCGAGAAGATGAAGCCACTGGAAGGACGGGTAACAATTCTTTCCATTGCGCCGATGCTGGGTGAAGTGATCCGCCGCGCCCATGAAGGCCGAAGCGTCGGAGAGATGTTCAATGAGTAGCCATCAGAGGATAGCAATTAGTGATTAGCGGTTAGCTGGTCAATTGCAATTGACCGCTGCCGGCCAACTCCAACTGCCAAGAGCTAAATGCTAAAAGCTAACAGCTAACAGCCACGAACTAACCATGCCTGAACTACCTGAAGTCGAAACATTTGCGCGTCAACTGAGACCCACGCTGGTCGGTAAAAAGATTCTCGGGGCCGACCTGCGTTGGAATCGTACGCTGGCGACTCCTGCACCGAAGAAATTCAAGGAAGCCATCCAGGGTCAAAAGATACTGGATGTGGGCCGCCGCGCCAAGTTCCTCAACATCCAGCTCAAGGATTACAGTCTCCTCATCCATTTGCGGATGAGTGGCGATCTTCTGCTCCGCGATAGTACAATCAGGCCAGCCAAACACGATCGGCTTATAATAAGATTGTCTGGAAATCAATCGCTGGTATTTAATGACACGCGCAAGTTTGGGCGCGTCTGGCTGACGGCGAATCCCACGGAAGTGCTGGGCCGGCTCGGGCCCGAACCTTTTAGCAAGCAATTTACAGCGCCCTGGCTTCACAACGCACTCCAGCAAAAAAAGCGCCAGCTCAAGCCGTTGCTGCTCGATCAAACGTTCATCGCCGGGCTCGGCAACATCTACACCGATGAGGCGCTGCACATGTCGAAACTGCATCCGGTCGCCGCGTCCGATTCGGTGACAGCGCAACAGGCTGAGGCTTTGCGCGAAGCGATCCGCAAGGTTTTGAAAGAAGGCATCCGTCGCAATGGCGCATCCATCGACTGGGTCTATCGCGGCGGTCAATATCAAAATTATTTTCGGGTGTACGACCGTGAGGGCAAACCCTGCCCCGTCTGCGGCACAGCGATTCAAAGAATTGTCGTCGGTCAGCGCAGCACACACTTCTGCCCTCAATGTCAACTTGTAAGGTGAAGTATGGAAATTCCCTGGACACATATCATCTGGCTTATCATCGCGGTTTCAGTCTACCTTTTCGGCATTTGGGAAGGACGTGGAAAGGGTTACAAGCAGCGCAGGGCCGAAGAGGAAAAGGAGAAGAGAGAACATCCATCCGCTCCTCCCGCGCCTGTTACTGTGAAAGTGGATGACCCCGGACTCATGCGCATCAAAAATGATAACGGTTATCTGACCCTTGACCTGGATGGAGTGCGAGCCGATACAGCTTCGCTCACGGCGGAGCAGCGAAAACGCCTGATCGAAATGCTTACGCTAATTCGTCCATGGTTGGAAGGCCGCGCTGCACCGGCTCCAGCACTCGTGACACCGCCACCCCCTCCTCCGGCACAAGCCCCACGCTCTCAGCCTGTCCCGGTGGCCTCGGCCCCAATCTCTGCCGCCCCGAAACCGCCTCCACAACCGACGGCAGCCAGGCCCGCCGCGGGTGAAAAAGACGAGAAATCAGCGCCACCCGCTACAGGCATCGTCGGGCAGATCGATTCCATCCTGCAGATGCGCCTGGCCGGAACGCCTCTCGAAGGACGCGGCATCTATTTATCGAATTCGCCGGAAGGCGGCGTGGTCGTGAATGTGGGCCTTCAAAAATTCAACGGGATTGACGAAGTCACTGACCCCGAGATCAAGTCTGCTCTGCGGGCAGCCATCACCGAGTGGGAGAATAAATATACACCAGGTCTATAACACCTCAGTTCTCTTCGGGGCTGCCCTAAAGGGTGCTTCGCGAAGCCCCGAAGAGAGCGGTGAGCAACTAGATCTGCTTATGCCGCGCAGTCAACACCGGACAGCGCGCCGACTCTGCAATTTCCGCGGTCACGTTCGGGGCATATAACTGTCGCAGCGCGTTCCCGCCGACCGACGACCCCATGCATAACAGATCATAATTGCCCACTTTCATCGCGGAGGAGATTTCCTCCACTACGTTTCCCTGTCGCACTTCTGCATGGGCGGCCAGACCAGCTGCCTGCACCGTTTCCACGGCTCTGCGCAGGTTGCGTCCAAGAATCGTATCCGTATTGATCAAATCCTTCCAATGCTCGCTGGCCGCGCGCGCCGTTGGGTAATCCAAGTCCACCGGTGGGACGATGTGTAACAGGGTCACTTCTGCGTGGCTTTTCATCGCGATCTGCAGACCAAGATTCTCGACGTTCACTGCATAGCCGAGACCGCCTACACAAATCAAGACGCGGTTCAGAGGCAGGCGCGCCTGAGGCACATACAAAATCGGATTTGCAATCGTCTCCATAAAGTGCCGGATCGAACGGCCGACCAGCCACCTGCGAAGCGGCGGGCGCCCCAGTGGACTCATGACAGTGATGAACTCTCCACCGTTTGCCCGCTTCGGGATGACCGTCTCCGCCTCACCATTCTGTATCTCAAGATTGTAGGCCAGGCCCTTTTCTTTAAACAAGTGAACGGCGCGTTCAAACACATCCTCCAGGGGATGATGATCATCGATCGCCGCCGGCTTCAGGTTTTCGGTCACGCCCAGAAGCGTGACTCTCATCTGCATCGCCCCGGCAAACCAGGCGCCGTACTCAATCGCGGCCCAGGTTTCTTTATATCCATTGGTTGTGATCAATAATTCAGGATTCATATAGCTTCCTACCGATACAGGATAACACCAAGCATCCCTGCCCCTACCAGGACATATTGTGGAGGGATGCCGATATACAAGGCTAGAAAACTCAACGCGGCAAGTAGAAGGGAACGCCAGTTAATGGATTTAGAGCTGCCTACACGGAACAATTGCCAGGCAATCAAAGCCATAAGGACACCCACTGCTGGCGTAATCCCTTTAATTAGATGTTTCATCCAGTCCTGCGCCTGGAAACGGATGAGTATGGAGGCAACCGTCAACATAATTACAGTCGGAGGAATGATTGCACCCAGCAAAGCTGCCAACATACCAGCGATACCCCCTGATGCATACCCGATGAACATAGCGAGTTTAAGTGCTTCACTCCCTGGCACCAGATTAGAGAACCCGACTGCCTCAACGAATTGCGCCTCTGTGAGAATGATGCCTACTGTTTCCTTATATAACAGCCCCACCGACGTTGGGCCTGCGGTTGTGAGCAGGTTAACTTTCAAAAAGATCCAAAATAGACGAAACCAGGCTGTAAATGTAATGCCGGAGGATTGCTTCATCTGAACAGGAATGTCCCAACCAGGCCACAAACAAGAACGACCAGAGGCGCGGGTAGTTCAAATAAATAAGCGATTAAACTAGTTATACCGAGGCCAACAAATCTCCAATCCAAACCGTCTGACATACCATTTTTCACGACCTTCCAGGCAACGGTAAGAATCAAGACTGCAACCGCAGGTGTAAGCCCTTCAACAAAACGGCTTACCCAGGCCTGTCGCTGGATGCGATGGAGAACAGAAACCAGCCCAAACATAATTACGGTGGGAGGCAGGATTGCAGCAAACAGTGAAACAAAACCACCGGGAATTCCGCCAACGGTATAGCCAATAAACATCGCAAGCTGCAAAGCATCACTGCCAGGCAGCAAGGTGGCGAGCCCCACCGCCTGGACAAATTGTTCTTCTGTCAGAAAGCTTCCAACCATCTCATTATAAAGAAGGCCGATGGAGGCCGAGCCCGAGGTGCTCAGAAGGTTGACCTTGAGAAATATCCAAAAAAGTTGAAAAATGTGCTCCAAGAAACCTTCCTGGTTGAATGGGCATAATTGTAACGGCAATCTGGCGAAGCAAAGCAGCATTGTAACGACACTCGAGATTAAAGAAAACAGGAGCGACGCTGAGAGTTCGCTCCTGTTGCGATCGTTTCGCGCACGCGAGCAAGGTATTACGGAAGAATGCCTCTATCTTCGAAGATTGACTTGACGATCATAGCCTTGCCCTGACCGTATAACTGCCTGGCTGCCGCGACCACGGCTTGAGCGGCCTGAGGCATGGATGCATCATGGGGAAAACTGAACTGGGCTTCGAGGATGATGGTATCCGCCTGCACATGACCCAGAGCGTTGCGGATATCCCACAAAGCGCGTGACCAAATCTGCCCATCGTGATGCACTTTGCCGTTCAAATCTTCCGGATAATGCAGGTTGGTATCCACACGCCGCAGGCAGTGCGGCACGTCCGACGTATATGAAACCGAGTCCCAGTCAGCTACGCAGGCCGGGTCGGCAGTCGGAGCGATCAGATCACTCACAGTTACCGCCCAGTAATCACCAAAACCTTCATGGATCGCGCCCGCCTCTGGCGATGCGCCGAATGCGCCAAAGGGGGTCGATTGCGAATCCAGGATGGCATGACCATACTCATGCAAAATGACTTCGGCATCTTCGGCGTCGTCAACGCCGCCCTTGCCAAAGCGCAGATAGTCCTTCTTGTCCCATGAGAAGGAGTTGTCATACCCCAATTGGTTGATACGAACATCCTGTGACTCCATATTGACCGGCCGCCGCGTTGAACCAAAGCCCAGACTTTGGATATATTTCTGCGCTTCGGTCAACCAGTAATAGGCCATCACCTGCTCGAAACGGTCATCATCTCGCGTATAAATAAAAGTATTGGTGGAAGAGAAGGCAGCATCCCCCGTCTCGCTGAGGACGTTTGCCCAGTCGCCCCGCAGGTAACCACTCCCATCGAGGTTGGTCAGCGTAACAGTTCGGTAGGCCGGCTGCAGAGCTGGATAGTTGGCATCCTTTTGATCGGTGAGGGATTGATCGCCCAGCGATGCAACAGGGTTTGGAAAAAACACCTGGCCTGTGCCCGTGGATGTACCAGGCCCACCTTTGCTGGCCGAAACTCCACTAGCTGTTGCAAGGAGCAACGCAATCACGATCGAACCAATTTGAAGAAACGAACGAGATTTCATTTGAGTCTCCTTTGATATGGATACAAACGACATACACAGTATAGGCAGAATCCTTGATTAAGGCAAATTATCTTCGACGCGAGTCAGGACAGGAGGGACGGTGTACAATAGAAAAGACTAACACCTCTAATGGAGACGACCCTATGATCGTGAACGACTTTCGCAAGGAAAAAGATTCGCTGGGCGAACTGAACGTCCCAGCTTCGGCGTATTACGGTGTGCAAACCCAACGGGCGGTGGATAACTTCCCCATCAGCGGGCTGCGTCCCTGGCGCGCGTTCGTCTGGTCGATTGCGGCGGTCAAGCGCGCCGCCGCGCTGGTGAACTTTGAATTGGGCCTATTCAACGACCGCGAAGTGGATGGGAAACATTTCACAGCCAAACAACTTTCAGAATCAATTGCCCAGGCTGCCGCAGAAGTGATGGCAGGAAAATGGGACCAGCAATTTGTCGTCGAGCCGTTCCAGGCCGGCGCGGGCACGAGTCACAACATGAACGCGAACGAAGTGATCGCCAATCGCGCGACGGAAATACTCGGCGGCGGACTTGGCAAATATTATGTCCATCCGAACGATCATGTGAATATGGCTCAATCCACGAATGACGTGATTCCCACATCGGTTCGCCTCGGCGCCTTATGGCGCGTGGATGAATTATTGACTTCGCTGAAAAATCTTCAAGCCGCGCTCGAAGCCAAAGCGAAAGAATTCGATGAGATTGTGAAATCCGGCCGTACGCATTTGCAGGATGCAGTTCCTTTGCGCCTGGGTCAGGAGTTTGGCGCGTATGCCAAGGCCATCGAGCGCGATGCAGAGCGAGTCCGCAGATCGTCAGAGGGACTAAGAAGACTCGGCATCGGCGGGACGGCCGTCGGGTCCGGTTTGAACGCGCATCCTGAATATCACGCGCGTATGGTGAAGAAATTATCCGAACTTACCGGACTGGAATTGCGTACGTCTGATAACTTGTTTGAATCGATGCAGTCGATGGCCGACGCGGCAGACTTTTCGGCTTCCCTGCGGACTCTCGCCTTGACTCTGATCCGCATCGCAAACGATTTCCGACTCCTCTCCTCCGGGCCTTCCACCGGTCTGGATGAGATTCGCCTCCCCGCCGTTCAACCCGGCTCTTCGATCATGCCTGGGAAAGTGAATCCTGTGCTGGCTGAAATGCTCGATCAGGCGATGTTCCATGTGATCGGATGTGACACGACCGTCGCGCTCGCGGCGCAAGCCGGGCAGCTCGAGCTCAACGTGATGATGCCCATCCTGGCCCACAACCTGTTCGAGATGATGCAGGTGATGATCGGGTCGGTCAACGCCTTTACCGATCGCGCCGTCAAAGGCGTGACGGCTAACCGCGAAAAAGCGGAAGGTTGGCTGGCGAAGAACGCGATTATCGTCACCGCCCTCAACCCCGTGATCGGATATTCCCAAGGCGCGGCGCTGGTGAAAGAAGCGCTGGCGTTGAATGCGTCCATTAAAGAGCTCGCCATCGAGAAAGCCAAAACCGGCGCGCTGAAACACCGCGATGAGGATCGACCCGTGCAGCCGGAAGAGATCGAATCGGCGCTCAATGATTTGCACAAGTTGACGAATGGTGGGATTGTGGGAGGCGTAAGTGGAGGCGGGTAATTAAGCCATGCTATAATCGCGTCCATGCGAATCGCGGTTGACACTTCAGTTATTATCGCAGTTATCGCCGATGAGGCTGAAAAAGCCAAGCTGATCGAATTAACAAAAGGTTCTACGATCGTTGTGCCACCCTCCATCAAATGGGAGATTGGGAACGCCTTTTCTGCCATGATGAAGAGAGCACGAATCAATCTGGAGCAGGCAATTGAAGCGATAGATATTTATCAGGAAATCTCGATGGAAGTTGTTGAGATCAACTTGAAAGATGCGGTTCGACTGGCAAACAAACATAATATTTATGCTTATGACGCATACATTCTTCAATGTTCGATTGAACATAGCGTTCCACTGATTTCATTGGATCAGAATTTGATGAACATTGCGAAACAAGAAGGTGTTGAAGTGATAGAGGTGTAATATGATGGTTTACACAGTATCCGAGGTGAAACAGCAATTTTCCGCCTTACTCAATAAAGCGCTGAGTGAAGGACAAATTAAGTTTAAGACGGATGATGGGCAGATATTCGTTATTCGCCCCGAAATTACTGCAAAAATGTCCCCCTTTGAAATTCGCAGCATTAAGTTGCCTATCACGAAGAGGGATATTTTAGAGGCAATTCGCGAAAGCAGGGCCAGATATCTGTAATCTCAAAGCAAGAACACATCATCATGCTATGAAACTAACTTAAGAAGTGCGCTGCGTTGGAGTTCGCTTTGAGTGAATTACGCAAGTTGACGAGGCGAGGAATTGTGGGTGGCGTGGGCGGGGGGCTAAAAAATTAGTTCATCGCAGAGGAATATCAATGGATTTCGGTAAACTTTTTCAATCCATCGAAGATGCAGTCTACGAGATCATAGTGTGGATTCTGCTCCTTCCCAAGACATTATTCCGTTCCATGTTCAGACCTCAATGGACAATCCAGTATGTCAACGAAGAATGGGAGAAGCAACCAGCTGACCGCTTCGATGAATTCCTGTCACCTGTATTGTTGTGGTTGATCGTAGCTGTTTTTCCTCTTACAGTTTCCACGATTCTGCAGAACGGAAAGATTAGCACAATTCAGGATTTGGTGAATGCCCTGCACGACGGGCTGCTATCACAAGCCCTGTATGCCATGATCATCCCCTTCACCTATATTGCCTGGATGGAATGGATGGGCACCCGCCCGGTGAAGAAATCCACGCTTAAGCGTTCGTTCTATATTCACTGCTACGCGCTGGCTCCGGCTCAGTTTATTTACAGTTTGTTTGCCATACTTACCATCTGGAACGATTTCTTTATTTACTTTCTGCCTCTAAGCAGTCTGTTGCTGGTCATTTATGAAATATTTGTGTTTCAAGCTGAATTGAAAGTACCTTTTGGGAAGGCACTACTGTATGCACTCATTCCTCAATTGATATTAGGTTTTCTGCTTGTCCTATTGATCAGATTCTATATTACTCCGATGTAATCAACGTCGCATAAACATAATTAACCCCCGAATCTAATTTGGGACGCAGATGAACGCTGATTGACGCTGATAAAAGCAAAAATCAGCGTTTCTCTGCGTTAACACCTGCACTTGCGCCCGGTGCAAGTGTCAGCGTCCAAAGCAAGGTTTTAGAAAGAAGGCACCCCGAAGATGAATTTCAGGGTGAGTCATGTTTTATGATCACAAACGATTGACCCCATCAAAACCTGAACGTACTAATTTGTCATCCAAACAGTCCATGAACCAATTCAGCATGGCAGGGTTTTTTCTCTCAAACAACTTGAGACTCGAAGCGATTCCAAGCAGCTGGCTGCACACGATTGACAATACCGCAAGAAGAATACCAAGAACGACGATATAGCGTTCCCGTCCCCTGGCCTTCGCGGCGATGTACGCCTGACAGTAACCGATCAGACTCAACAACATGAGCATCGGCATAAAATCCAGCACATAGCGCATGGCTGCCCAGAAAAACACCAGAAGAAAAACGGACGCGACGAATACTGCCCCGGCCAAAGACCGTACAAGCCAGACCAACTCGGAGCTAGTCTCGGAGGTTTGCATTCCTTCCGGGCGAGAGGCCGCGCTCTTGATTAGCGTCAGCACAGAAAACAACACAATTGGCGCGGCATAGGGCAGGCCGGTCACGGGATTGGTGTTATAGAAGTCGGGCAGATCGAGAAACGGAAGGACAGACTGTATCGCTCCACCGTTGGAAAAGACGAACGGAAACTGGTTCTGTATCTGTGGCGGCGCAAACAAATAATTGTATACGTTCTGGACGATATATCGGTAAGACATGACCTCATTCAAATGCTCTTGAATGAAGGTCCCAGCCAGTTGATAGGTGAATCCGGTTTCGGAGAGGGAGCCGAACCTTGCCCAGTTGTACCAGGCCAGCAAAGCCAGCCCAACGACCACAGGCGCTCCGAGCTTGAGCGCTTTTCGAAACAGAGTTCCAAGATGGGCCGGGTCGTTTATCCAAAGTTTGTACATGAGCATGAGCATTAGAAAACCGACGGGGAGGATGAGCGTGAGCCGCGTTCCAATGGCAAGCGACCAGAAAATGCCGGCCAGCAACAGTTTGAAATCTGCAGATTCGGTTTTGGTAATGGCTGATAACGCTGCCGAAAAACCCGCCATGAAAAAGAATTGTCCGCCTGCGATGGCGGCCTCATAAATCTCTGCCCGGCCCAACATCCAAACCGATGGAACGGAGAGGCCCGCCAGGAAGAGGAACATGACCAGAATCCACTTCGGCAATTCTTGAAAATAACGCTCCCAGAGGCGGACTGCAAGTTGGGCCTGTATCAGAAACAACCCGCCCAAAAACCCGAAGACTAAATACAAATCAGGAAGATCTCTTGGAATCAGAAGTTTGCATGCGGCAAGGATCAGAGCCGGGACAGGTCCCCAGTACAGATAGAATTTTCCCTGGTACAACGAAAAATCCGGTGGCGCCTCAACGCTCCTGTGCTGCGCAGGATCATATGGGTTGGATAGCGCCAGTAGTTTTTTGGATGGTTCCACCGGGAGAGAGAGTTCATGATTCAGAAAACCCTGCGCCAACAGGGAATAATACTTCGAGCGCGCCGGCCAGGTGGTCCACAATCCGAGGCTGATATACCAGATGTAAACAACCAGGACAAACCCGATCACCGGGATAACAAACTTATATCTCCATATCGTTTTAGCCATCTCCACAAACGTGGGATGCTTCGCCAGCCAGAGCCGGATCGGTTTCTGTTGCAGGAGTTCAATCAATTTGGCGCGCAATACCCCCGCAAGCGTTTCAACTTGCGTGAAAAACAAACTGATCAATATCAGAAAAAGTCCAGCGAAAAGGAGAAGATATCGTCCTCGCCCCCAACCGGAGCTGTAGTCCAGACCCCAACTTTCAGCAAAGACCGCCAGGCTGACCAACAGGAGTCCGCCCATCAG